>JADMIO011356653.1_pt1 | contig 91900 bp, 82 predicted proteins | sample 8958161 | NCBI WGS metagenome assembly JADMIO01 (sample SAMN16585339, study PRJNA669376) | soil metagenome | isolation source: Crop rotation soil | place: USA: Cullars Rotation, Alabama | collected 2011
GCCGCGACTTCAAGTCACGTGAATTCCAAGCTTCGGATCCCACTGTGCTGGAAAGCCTCGACCAGTTCCATGACGAAGTAGGGCACGCTCCCGTGCTCGCCGAAGGAATGAATCGCGAGCACGTTCGGGTGGTTGACGAGCGCCATGGCGCGCGCCTCGCGGATGAAATGCGCGCGCGAGTCCTGGTCGAACGACGCCGAATGCACGAACTTGATCGCGACTTTGCGATGAAGCTGCAGATCGAAGGCTTCCAGCACGACGCCCATCGCGCCCCGCCCGAGTTCACCCAGAATGCGATACACACCGCCCACGACGTCGCCAATCGCCGGCAACCGAGGCGCATCCCCTGGATCACGCAGGAACTCATCGACCAGGCGGGCGAGCTGGCTCTCCTGCGGCGAATTGGCTGAGGGCATCGACTGGTCACAGTGCAAATTGCAAGCCGCGGAGAAAGGCTGGAGTTTCCCGGTAGTAGGCCACCCGGACCGAGACTTTGTGACTCGCTGGCCGGGCCGCTGCGGCGCGCATGCGCCGTCTCGGCTTGAGTCACTTCGCTTCGTCGACTTTCGGCCGCTGACCCCTGACCCGGCGCGTCAGTCAACGGCCCGCGTCGCGGCGCTACGGCTGCGAACGCCTGCGATTGTCGTCCCGCGAGCGCACAGGCAGATTGACGCGTCGTGTAGGTGAACTGCCGACATCTGCGTTCGTTACTTGTTGCTAAAATGCGCGTAGTATCGCTGCCCACTGGAGAGGAGTGTCGATGAGTTTGGTCGTAAAAGGCATGGTTCAGGTCGAAGGCACGACCTATCGCATCGTGCGGCTCAAACGCGGGCACTACAAAGTGGTGCGCGTACTCGACGACGCCTCGGTGGGAGTGTTTTCGGTGGGGTCCACCTTCGAAATGGCTCCCGACGGTATCGAGGGTGACCTGATGCGCGAAATTGCTCGCGTCGCGATTCAGGGGGCAAAGACCACCTGGGTGGGCCGCCTCGACTGAGGCGGTCTTGCCGATGGCCTCGAAGCGCAGCGCCGGGCTTCTGCTTTATCGGCGCCGAGGCGGGCAGCTCGAGGTTTTGCTAGTGCACCCGGGCGGGCCTTTCTGGAGCAGGAAGGACGACGGCGCGTGGTTCATCCCCAAGGGTGAGCTGGAAGCGGACGAGGAACCCCTGAGCGCCGCGCGACGTGAGTTCCGTGAAGAGCTCGGCAGCGAGCCGCCGAATAGCGAGCCGCTGCCGCTGGGTACGGTGAAGAACAAGGGCGGCAAGCTGATCTACGCTTGGGCGCTCGAGGGCGACTTCGACCTCGCGGCATTCGCGAGCAACACCTTCACGCTGGAGTGGCCGCCGCGCTCGGGTCAAATGCGCGAGTTCCCCGAGATCGACCGCGCAGCATTCTTCGCCCTAACGGACGCCGAGCCGAAGTTGCATCAGGCAGAACAGCCCTTCCTCGAGCGGCTGCGCGCCCTGCTCGGCGAATCGGCCTGAGGGCTCTCGCGAACTCCCGTGGCGCTGGCGGGCGCGGCTCCCTTGCGGGTGTGCCAGCGCAGCCCCAGGTTGGAAGCTCTCGAAAGCCCAATGACTCCGCACTCCATCTGGGACTTCTGGCGCTGGGCATTTGCACGCAGCTACCTGCGCGACAAGCGCCGTTGGGGCGAATCGCAAGCCTCGCTTTGGTCCGCGATCACTGGCCTGAGCATCAGTATGAGCTTCAACCTGTTGGCTGTGGCTGCCGTGCTGGCCTGGGTGCTGCGACTCCCCAGCCACACCACGCACCCGCGCGAGATCGGCTTGAGCGTGATGGCGGTTTCGCTCGGCGCGAACTACCTGCGCTTCGCCCGCTTTGGTGATGCCGAGCAATTGATTCGCTCGCTCGAACGTACGGACAGCGCGAGCGCGCTCCGGGACGAGCGAAAGCTGCTCGGCTACACCGTGGGCTCGTTCCTGGCGCCGGTCGCCATCGTGCTCGCGCGGCTGTGCCTGAATTGAGCTGCGGCTTTTAGAATAGTTTTCCGAGCAAGCCCTTGGCCTGATCCAGCGCGCCATCGACGGCCTGGCCCGTGAGCGCACTGTCCACTGGGCCGCGCAGCACTTCCGGCAACTTGCTGGACAGGAAGCCGCGCACGACCTCGGCCACCTTCGCGGCCTGTGCTTCGCTGATATCCGCCTGCGACACGAGTTGGGAGATGAGCTCTTTCATCTGCCTCGTGTACGCTCGCGGCTCAGCGTTGACAAGCCGCGCCCGGGCTACTTCTTGGTCGTTGGCGGCGTCGGAACGCCTGCCGTCGGTGTGGTCTTGCTGGCGGGCGCCGTTGTCGCGGTCGGGGCCGCAGCGGCTGTTGCGGCTTTGCTCGTAGGCGCGGTCGTCGGAGCAGGAGGCGCAACGTTGGGCTTCGCTGCTGACGCCATCGGCGGGGCTGGCGGCGACGCGGCTGCGGACGTCGCGGGCACAGCGGACGTCGCGGGCACAGCGGACGTCGCGGGCACAGCGGACGTCGCGGGCGCGGACGTCGCGGGTACTGCGGACGTCGCCGCCAGCACCGGTGGCGCGCTGTTCGGTGGTACCGCGCTGGCCGGGATCACGATCTGGTCCAGCATGCCGTGCAGGTCGGCCAGATGCGACTCGAAGCGCCCTGCGTCGTCGTAGTAGCCGATCACGAGTAGCCCAGTGCGCTGCGCATTGTAGCGGGTGAAGACCCTGTTTTCTTCGTTGGTCACGGTATCGGTGACGATTGGCCAGCGCGGCGCGCGCGGCTTCGAGTTTCCGAGGTTCTCGAGATAGACCACCTTGGCAAACACCAACTCTGACTTCGAGTCGCGATGTTTGGCATCGATGCGCAGCTTCTCGACGTCTGCGATCTCGATCACGCCCCGGATCGCCGGCAGGGGCCCGAGCGCGGTCGGCTCCTTCTTCACCACGAAGGTGGTGAAGTGGCGCGCCTTGTCCTGCTCCAACCCGAACAGCGTCGATTGTTCGAACAGGCCCGTGCCCTCGAGGCCGTCGACGTAGTTCTCGAGGATGACATCGAGATCCAGGTTTGCGTAGCCGGGTTCCAGCGGGTGGACTTTGAGCCAGATCACCGCGTTGTCACGCGAGTGGACGAAGCGCAGGTCGAAGATGTTCTCCTCTTTCCGCTCGCTGCTCGAGACCGTGCCATCGCCGTCTTCATCCAGCCGCCGTTCCGCGCGATACTGAACGCCCTTCTTCTCGGTCCATTTGTTGGATCCGGGGTCGTAGCTGTAGTTGTCGAGCTGCCAATCATCGGGCAGAAATTTCTGACGAGCGGCGTCGGCATAGTTGAGCCGGTATTTGGTCAGGGCTTGCTCATAACCTTGAGGCCCCAGTGCGCCGCTCGAATGTGTGCACGCCGCGCACAGGACCACACCCAAGCCCAAGAACCACTTCGCGATCGTCATTGATTGTTCACCGTTTAGGCCACGCCAAACCTCACTCGTCGCACGGCGGGCGCGACCAATTCAAGCGAAATCGCGGCCGATTGGCTGAGGTCGGAACGCGCCGGACACACTTCGGACATGCGGCGGCCTCGCGCCGCTTCGTACGGTCCGCGCATGGCACAGGATGTACCCCAGTTCGGCGTTCCACGCGGATTTCAGCAGGATCGAGCCCAGGTGGCGGCGCTCAAGGAGCGGCTGTTCGAGCAGGGGGTGAAGACTTGCCTGGCGACGTTCGTGGACATCCACGGGATCCCGAAGGCCAAGCTGACGCCGATCGACTCTTTCGAGCACCTGTGTGACGGCAGCGAGCTGTACACGGTGGGGGCCGTCGAAGGGCTCGGGCTCGCGGGGCCGCAGGAAGACGAGTGTGCGACGGTTCCCGATCTCGAAAGCGCGATCGTGCTGCCCTGGGACAAGACCCGCGCCTGGTTCAGCAGCGACCTCTTCTACCATGGCGAGCCGTATGCCGGAGATCCGCGCGGCATCCTGCGGCGGGTGCTGGCGCGCGCCAAAGATCTGGGATTTACCTTCAACCTCGGCATCGAACCCGAGTTTTACGTGCTCAAGCCGGATGCACAGGGCAATCTGCTGCCGATCACGAAGACGCGTTTTCAAGGCCCCAACGCTTGCTACGATGTGACGCTCGCCAGTGAGTCGTCGGAATTTTTGGATCCGCTCGCGGCCTACCTGCGCGAGCTCGGCTGGGGCTTGTATTCCTACGACCAGGAGTGTGGTCGTGGGCAGTACGAATTCGACTTCGGCTACAGCAACGCGCTCAGCATGGCCGATCGCTTCGTGTTCTTGCGCTTCATGGTCAAGAAGGTCGCAGAGCAGATCGGCGCCATCGCAAGCTTCATGCCCAAACCCTTCGCCAATGATTTTCGCAGCGGCGCGCACTTCAACATGTCGCTGGCCGACGCAAAGAGCGGGCTGAACCTATTTGCGCCGAACGGCGGGGCGCCCGGAAAGCTCGCGAGCCGCTACGGCGTGCCTTGTTCCGACCTCGCGCTCCACTTCATCGCCGGTCTGAAGGCTCACGCCTCGGCGATCACCGCCGTCACTTGCCCCACCTACAACTCGTACCAGGGCTTGGTCGCTCAGGGCGATTTGGCAGATTTTTCTTGGGCGCCAGTGCTGGTGGCATGGGGCAAGAACAATCGCAGCGCCATGCTGCGCCTGCCGGGCAATCGCTACTGCGTCGAAAACCGAGCCGTCGACATGGCAAACAATCCCTACTTGGCGGCGGCCATCTCGCTGGCTGCGGGGCTCGATGGCATCGAGCGCGAACTCGATCCTGGCGAGCCGCTGAACGACGATCTCTATCGTCGGGGCAGGAAGGAGCTGAAGGCTGCCGGCATCGAGCTCTTGCCGCGCACGCTCTTGCATGCGCTCGAGGCATTCGAAGTCGCCGATATCGGCAGCAAGGCGTTCGGCAGCTTCTATCGCGACATCTACCTCAACCACAAACTGCGAGAATGGGAGCGCGGCTTCTACCCAGTGCACGAAGAGCAGCGCCGCGCGCAGCTGACCTTCATCTGAGTTCGGAACTCAGGCGGCTCCGAGCAGCTCACGGATCGCCGCGTCGATCAGCGCGCTCGCTTGCGGATTGCGATCCGGCCCGCCCGCGCAATGCCCCCAGGAGGACTCGATGATTCGCAGGTCGGCGCGCGGCAGCTGCGCGACTTCCAGCCGACTATCGTCGGGGTGAAAGTACAGATCTTGGTCCACGGGCATCAGGATGGTGCGGGCCGAGATCGCGCCGAGCGCACGGCGAAGATCGCCCTCGTATCGAGGATTGTCGCTGATGTCGGCCCGTTGCCAGCTGCTCAGCATGCACAATAGGTCATTGGCGTCCCAAGTTTGATGATCCAGTGCCCAGGCGTCGAGCAGCGCTTCGGACGAAGCATGACCGAGCGCGCGGTACTCTTGCTTGCGAAAGAAGGCCTGGCTGTAGGCCCAACCGGCGTAGACGCGGCCAAACGCGCCTAGGCCGCGCACGGGTGGCTCGCGATAGTGTCCTTCGGCGAACGCGGGATCGGCGAGCAACGCAGCCTTCACGCCCTCCAAGAACACCCAGTTGTGCGGCGCGGTGCGCGCCGAGCCGCACACTGCGAGCAGGCTTCCCACGCGCTCCGGGAAGAGCGCCGCGTGGTGATACGCCTGTTGCGCGCCCATCGACCAACCCAGCGCGAGCGCGACGCGTTCGATGCCGAAGCGCTCGCGCAGCAAGCGCTGTTGTGCGTGCACGTTGTCGAGCAAGGTCAGGCGTGGGAAGGCCGCACCGGGTTGCTTGGGGTGGTTGCTCGGCGACGACGACACGCCGTTGCCGAACAAATTCGGGATCACGACGAACCAGTCGGCGGGATCGAGTGCGCGGCCGGTCTGGACGAGCTGTGCGTTGTCTCGGTGGGTACCGGTGTAGTAGGTGGGAAAGAGCACCGCGTTCTGTCGGTCCGCCCGCAAATTGCCGAGCGCTCGATAGGCGAGCCGAGCGCCCAGCAATACTTCGCCCGACTGTAGCTCGAGGTCGCCGAGCTCGAAGTGCTCTACCTCTGGCCGAGCCGCACCACCGGAAATCATCGCCTTATCTTAACCGACGACGGCGGACGAGTCCGAGCAGTGCCAGAGCAAAGCCGAGGAAAGCGATGCCTCGGTTGCCGTCGGACGGCACCATCGAACAACTGCAGCCGTCGTCGCTGCCCGAGCCGGAGCCCGGGCTGGGGCTTTCGCTCGCGCCGGCCTCGCCGCCTTCGTGCGAGGCGCCGCCCGCGTGCGTGCCACCCGAGGGCTTGCCGGCGGAGCCGCCATTGGGGATGGACGGTGTGCCGCCTTCGCCGCCGACCCCCGTTTCGCCGCTCGCGCCGGCCGTGCTCGCTGCTCCTGCGACACCCGCTACGCCGGCCATGCCCGCTTCGCCAGCCACGCCAGGCACGCTCGCTTCGCCGCCTTCGCCGCCTTCGCCGCCCGCGCCGATCACGACCGGTGGCGTTCCGACTTGCAGCACCTTCGAGAGCGTGGTGGTGAGCCCCGCGCGGTCGACGGCGGTGGGCGCGTAGCTCACCAGGGTTCCATTCGCTTGTGCCGGGATCGTGACGCGGAATAGGTCACCGCCGATGAACGTCACTTTGCCCTGCCTGGTGAGGCCCTTGATCGTGTAGGGCACCGTTACGGTTGCCATTTGGCCGGCTTGATTGGTGGTGCTGTCGCTGACTGCCACGTGGAACACGATCGGTGTACCGACGACGACGGTTGGCGTCTCGATGGCGCGGAATACCGGCGGGGTGACGTCGGAGGCGAGCCCAAAGTAGACGCGGTTGTTGCGCAGCGTAGCGGCATTGGCCGTGGTGATCGTGCCTTCGCCCTGACCGGTCACGAGGTCCAGCTTACCGTCGCCATTGAGATCGCCCAGGTCGATCGCGAGGGTGATGTCGGTGAACTTGGGCAACGCATCCGCCGCGTAGCTGAAGATGCCGTTGCCATCGTTCAAAAGCACCTTTTCCGAGCTGTGGTTGCGGCTGCCGACCACGATGTCGTAGTGCCCGTCGCCATTGACGTCGGCACACTTCGCGGCGCCGTCCAGGGCTGCGGGTTCGCCCACGATGCGCGTCGCGGTCTGATCGACGTAGACTCCGTGCCCGTCGTTCAGCAAGAGCTGCGTGACGTTCATGCCGGGGGGCGAGCCCTCCGGCGCTTTTCCGGCGTTGTCGACGACTAGATCCAGGTCGCCATCGTGGTCCAGATCACAGGCCTCTTGATTGTAGGCGTAGGGCCCGCGCTTCGGCGCATAGTTAGCGGTGATGTCTGCCCGGAGCGTGCCCGCGAAGCCGGTGCCATCGGTGAAGTAGCCGTGTCCGTCGTTCAGGAAGATACGGCTGTAGCCTTCTCGGTGATTGATCAGGATGTCGAGATCGAAGTCGCCGTCTACGTCCGCGAAATCGAGGTCCGTCGGACGGGAGCCGTAGTACGGCGTCGCAGACGTCGCCGGGATCGTGGCCGGGAAGTGATCGGTCGCTCCGGGATCGTCTTTCTGCGTCTCGGTGAGCGTGAACAGGCCATGTCCGTCGTTGCTGTATAGGATCAGCTTGGACACGGCTGCAGCGCTGGCGTCGCCCCAATCGGCCACCACCAAGTCCAGATCGCCATCGTTATCGAGGTCGCCAAAATGGGCGGAAGCCGCGTGTGACGACGTGCCCGGTGGCAGCAGCGTCTCTGCCCGATCCGTGAACACCTTGGCTGCCGTCTGAACCCAGAGCTTGTCGGGGTCCGAGCCGTACGCGCCGGGTTGATACAGATCCAAGTCGCCATCACCGTCGATATCGCCCAGGGCCACTTGCCGCACCTGGCTGGGCGCACCGCTGAAGGAAGCGCTCGTGGCATTGAAGAAGGCGCCCTTGCCGTCGTTCAAATAGACGACCGCTGCTTCCAGGTTGCCTGGCCCGAACAACCCGCCGCCGTTGGCCATGACCAGGTCGAAGTCGCCGTCCTGGTCGATGTCCGCGAGCTCGAACCAATTCGTGTAGCAGCCGGGGTCGCCACTATCGGCGCAGGCTTGTGCGGCGCCGATGCCCAGGGATTTGAGCGTGTCCTCCGTGAACAGCGGCGCGGCACTGCTGCTGCGAGGCACAACCACGAGGGCAGAGAGCAGCCCGAGCGCGACCAACCCCGAAGCGCGAAATCTGAAGGAAAGAAGCGATTGCCTGAACATGATCGAAGATTTCCTGAAGGCTAAAGGTCCGCACCGCCTTGCGCGCGCGGACGCAAAGTTTGGCTAAGGGCGCTTGCGCTGACTCGCTGACGCGAGCGCAAGGCTCCGAACGTAACCCCTCCTTCATGGCCTTTTGCGTTCGCAGATGCAAGTTCAAGAACACGCAGATTTTCCTTTCGCGCACGCAACCCGCGCGAGGGCGCGCGGCAACAAATCCGAAACGCGCCACGATCATGTGTTTGCATGCGCTCGAGCTGATGAGTCGCCGACACTGCGCGCAGTGAGCTGCGCTGCTGGATCACGATCGCCCCCCAACAAACGACACTGGGGTGAGGTCATCGACCTTGCACTGCGAAGGGTGAAGTCGGCCGAGGTGCGGATTGTCAGAAACGGAAAAACTACAGCAGCCTACAAGTTCGAATGCGATTGTTTCCGCTGCGTGTCGCGCGTTTGCAGCGCGTTTTCTTGCGCGTTCTCTAGCGCGATAGCGGGCATCGCTCGCGCCGCGAGTGCGCCGCCAAAAGTACCAAAGCGCGCGGCAATCAGGCTTTGACAGTGCCGAGGCATTGGGGCGATGCTTTCGAGTTAGTGAGCGGTGCCGATTTTCGTCATCGCACCGGGGAAACGCTGCATGCCCGTCAACAGTTCGTCGTCCGAGTCACTGCCCAGTATCTTTCCGGGTGCCACCATCTCTGGTCGCTTCCGGCTCGAGCGTCTGCTCGGCCGTGGCTCGATGGGTTCGGTATGGCTCGCGCGCCACCTGACGCTCGATGTCGACGTAGCTGTAAAATTCATCGACGCGGCGTTTCGCGATCAGAAAGATCATCGCGGCCGCTTCGCGCTCGAGGCCCAAGCGGCCGCGCGCATCAATAGTCCACACGTGGTCAACGTGCTGGATTTCGGCGCTGAAGCCTCGGGGCGCCTGTACATCGCGATGGAGTACTTGCAGGGGGAGGACGTCGGTAAGCTGCTCGAACGCAGCGGTCGGCTGTCGCCCGCGATCACCGCGCGCATCGTGAGTCACGCCTGTCGGGGCCTTGGCCGGGCGCACGCGCTCGGAATTGCACATCGCGACGTGAAGCCCGAGAACCTGTTCCTGGTCGGCGCCACCGAGGACGAAGGCTTCGTGCTCAAGATTTTGGATTTTGGCGTGGCCAAGTCCGCGCAGAAGGCCGGCAAGGATTTCGTCGGCACGGTCGTCGGGCAGCTCGTCGGGAGCCCGGCGTACATGAGCCCGGAACAGGCCCACGGCTCGCTCGACGTGGACCATCGTTCGGACCTGTTCTCGCTGGCCGTCGTGGCTTATCACTGCCTGACGGGCGTAGTCCCGTTCGGCGGTGACTCGCTGGCGGAGCTATTGATCGGCATCGTCAGCAAAGAACCGGTGCCAGCCACGCGGCTCACGCCCGGGCTGCCGCGCGCGGTGGATGATTGGTTTCAGCGTGCGCTCGACAAGAACCCCGCGCGCCGCTTCGCCTCCGCCAAGGAGTTGGCCCAGGCCTTTCATATGGCGATCGGTCAACACGCCTCGTCGGCGACCGACTATTCGTCGTCGTCGTCGCCGGTAGTCGCGTCTCGGGGCGCGAGCGCCGCTCGTCCGCTGACCGGCAGCGATACCGTCGTGCACGTGAGCTCGGGGGCAGCGCGCGCGTCCAGCGCGCACCACGCGGATGTGTCGAATCATACGGCGTCCACCGGTGTCCCGCTGGCGCTGGCGCAGGTGGCCGAGGTCGCCAACGTGCTGGGCATTGCGCTGGTCGGACCCGAAGGCGAACCGGTCGCGCATCACAGTTTGATGGGGCTGCCCGCGAGCACGTTCTCGGACGTGACCCGACGCGTGCGCGAGTCACTCGATACGTTCGAGAGCTTGGAGAGTACGCGCAGTCAGTCGCTGGCGCTGTACTTCGAAAGTGCGACGGTCCTGATCCGCTGGGTCGAGAACCATGCCGTGGTGGTCGTCGGCACCGAGCAGGTGCACCCGACGGTGCTCTCCGTCAGCCTCAACGCCGCCGCCTCCAAGCTACAAACGCTGGCAAAACAAGCGGGCGGCGCTGCTCTCGCCTTTCGCTCCACGATTTCCTCGTTGCCCGATAGCGATCTTTCCGAGGTCTCCGGGACCGCACTCGTGGTGCGACCGTCGGCAACGGATCCAGTCTCGGACACGATCATCGGACGCGTCACGCAGCTGTTTGCCAAGCCGCTCGGTGCCGTGGGTCGGCTCGCCATTCAACAGCGCCTCAAGGGCGGCAAGCCCACGGTTCAAGCCTATCCCGACTTCGTGAAGCGGCTCTCGGGGTTGATCGAAGACGCGGCTGAGCGTGAAGCGTTCTCTGCCGAGGCCTTGCGGCTCGTGCCGCATGTCGAGGTTGGTCCGCCGGTCCCGCCGCCGGCAAAAACCGCAGCGCTCGTGTCTGCGCCACCAGCCACTCAGAAGATCGTTCCGCCCGCCGCGCCGCACTCGGCAGCCAGCCCGGCAGCTGCGGGTCCTTCCGCGCAACGCTCGGCCTTGCCCACTCCCCCTCGGCCGGCGGCCGCTGACCTGACGCCCAACCCACTCGCGGGCAACCCAGCCACGGATCCCGTCGCCAAAGCCAAGAAATTCGTCATGTATCGCGGCCGAAAAATCGAAGTCGACGAGTGAAAGACCAGGACATGGACGCGTTATTGAAAGAGCTCAAGGTGCAAGCGGTCGCGCTCAGTTCTGACTCCGGTGAAACGCTGGAGTCCGCGGGCGCCTTCGACGCAGAAACGCTGTGTGCGGTAGCGAGTGTCGCCGCCGGTCAACTGCGCGACATCGGCGACGTGCTCAGCGCCGGACGACTAGAACGCTGGTACTTGGTGACCGAACAACAGGCGTACTACGTCAGCGAACGCTCGGGCTCTCGCCTGGTGGCCGCTGGCGAAGCCGTCAAAAACGCCGAAGCCACCTCGAAAGCCCTACACCGCGCGGCCCGCTGACCCCAAGGTCGATGACCTCACCCCTGTGTGGTCACCCGCGCGTGCCTAGGTCAATTGTGACCTCACCCCGGGTGAGGTCACGAATGACCTCACCCGGGGTGAGGTCACGCGCGACCCACCTCTGGTGGGGGGGCGGCTAGGGACGGCTGAGGAGCGTTCGGGCGACGGTGGCGAGCGCGAGCGAACTCGCGATCAACATCGACCAGTGCGCGGCCTTGCGTTCATTGCGACGGAGCTGCCGAATCGTCGGCAATGCGAGCACCAGTACCGCTGCGATGGGCAGCAACGCGGGAATGGCCAGGCCTGACCAGGCGGCGGCTGCACCGGCCAGCGCCGTGCCGACTGCGCAGGCGATCACGCAGCGCACATAGGGCAGGCCATGCGCACGCGCGACGCCGAAGCTGAGCGCCATGAATAGCAGATCTCCGACCCCTAGCGCGGGCGCTAGCGCGGAACTGCCGGGCACCGGAAACCAAGTAGCGAGCACGGACAGCGCGCGTTCGCTTTCCGCGATAGCGTGGCTCGGCCCTTCGGGCGAAAGCAATGAGACCAGATCTGCGCTGGCCGCAACCACGCACGCGGGAAACAGGTGGCTTGGGTGCTGCACTCGGCGTCCGAGTGAGCAGCCGAGCGCCCAAGACAAGCAAACCAGTGCGCTGTCGACCAAGAGTACGGTGGCGACGGGCGAAGGCTGACGCACGACCAGCGCGAGCAGCAACGCCGCGGAGCACGCTGCCAGTCCGAGCGCGAAGGCGAGCGTTACTTCGGCGATTGCCGCCAGGGACAGGCCGATGATGGGGAACGACGTGGCGCCAGCGAACGCGATCACGTTCGCCCAGTTTGCGCTGACGTGCACGCCCGGCAGAGCGAAGGCCGCGAGCGCCACCGCGCTGGGCGTGAGCACTAGCCCGAGTCCGAGCCGCCACGTGTCCCCCCGCTGGCGCGCCGTGGTTCGAACGGGGGGACTGTCGCTGCTCACGATCGTGGGATCATAGCCCCATTGGCTCGCTCATTCAGCCAGCGGCGGTTCGAACAATGGCCCGACTTTTTCCAGCGCGATCTGGCCGATCTTCGAGCCCATGCGCCGGCCTTCGAAGTCGTCGAAGGAGACGTGGATCCCGCCCCATAGCCGCGATTGACCGGCCTGATCGGCGGCGTCGTAGTAGCTGCCCCACTCCAGGCTGACCGGTGCCGAAGGGCCCTTTTCGAAGAACAAGTAGCCCGGGGCGAATGAATAGCTGGCAAAGCCTTCCGGGAAATATTCGGAACCGGTCAGCCCGGCCAGCACGGTCGCCGCAGCGCGGCTGAAGGTGCTGTGACCGGATACGTAGCCCGGAAAGGCGGGCGTGACGAAGGTGCGCCGTTGGTAGGCGATCCACTCCACGCCCAGGATCCAGTCGACGCCGGCCACGTCGGTCACGTGGTTTCCGGGCTCGCCACGCCACGACCTGACCGCGATCTTGCCCACGTAGCGAGCCAGGTGTTCGTGACGGGCACCGGGTAAGCAGCTGTCCGGGGTGATGAGTTCGATCAAACCATCGATCAGCGGTAGGCCTTGCGGGTCGTAGGCAGCCGCTGTCGGATCGCTGCGCTGACCGTGCTCGGCCATGTAACGAATGAGCGTGATCGGTCGTGAGCTGACGTATTTGCGTTTCAGTTCCCAGGCGGCGATCGCTGCATCGTGCAGTGCGCCGTTGATTGCTAGGTAGGTGTGCACGTCCCAGCTCAGGCGATCGAGCTCCGAACCCGTGCCGAACAGGCGGTGGTGAAAGGCGGGATTGTCGGCCACCAAGTTGGCGATCACGTTCCAGTGACCGGGCGGAGTCTCCGAATTGGGGCCATCGGCCCAGAATTCGGCGAGCACTCGCCCGAAGTCGCTGCGTTTCACGGGATGCGGCGGATAGGCTTTGCCCGTGGTCGGGTTTTTCGGGTGGCCGTGCCCGTCATTCGTACCGAGTGGGTTGTTGCCCATCGCGCCCGGGGAGACGTCGATCAGGCTGTCATCGAGCACGTCCATCTGTGAGGTACGTCGGAGTACGTCGACCGCGGCTGCCACCAAGTCATCGTCGAGCCTGCTAGGTGGCGTGCCCGTGTCAAGGTAAGCCTGGCCGGGTTTGGCGCGCTCCAGCGCGAACGGTTTCACGTTGCCCCAATGCCCGCCAATGTACACTTGCGCGCCCGCGTTTTCGGGAATGCCGTTTTGAGTTTCGGCCTTGGCCAGCACTAGCCGTTGCCAGAGCGTGGGATCGCTTGCGTGCGAGCCGGGTCGATCGACGATCAGATTCGGAGAGTCGGGCTCGAACCCGTCCGGGTCGGCGTAGTTGTTGGCTTCGTTGGCGCCGTCGTCCGCGAAGGTCTCAATCACGCTTTTGCCGATGCGATTGCCCAAGGCGCGCGGCGTGGAACCTTGAGTGCTATTGTCGCTCGGATCGAAGCCGAGTTTTTGCATGAAGGCGTCGAAGCAGGCTTGCGACACGGGGCCACCGACGGCGCTCGCGTAGCGGTGACTCAGCACGCGATAAGCCGCGTAGGAAATCGCTTCCTCGCGCGCCTCGGCCACGTTCGTGGCGTTCGGCTTCTCGTGCTCGAGGTAACCCTGGGCGTCCGGGTCGTACGCCGCGTACGCGTCCCAGATCGCGACCGAGGCATGAAATAGGTTGCGCGCATGCACGCCGGGACGCGGCAGATCGCGGCGAATCGCATCCAGGATTTGCTCGTTCCAGCGGCGAGCAATCGAGGCCTTGGGCGCGCGATCGATCTGCGCTTCCGGGCACACAGGCGCGCTGGGGGCGGGCGCGACCAAGTCGATTTGTGGCACGGGGGCTCCGCCGTGCAGCGCGACGCCGTGGGCGAGGTTGGGCGTGAGCACATCGCCGCCCACTGCCCATACGCCGCCCGTGGGGTCGACCCAGACCGAATGCAGGGACTCGTTGGCACGGAAGTCGAGCCCCGTGTCTTGCGCCTGGTAGCCCGCGCTGCTCGAACGCAGCACGGTGCCGCCGACGCCCACCGCCCAGACGTGGTCGCGGTCGTCGATCCACACGCCTTGCAAGAGCGGTGTCGACGCGGGTGTGCGATCGCTGAGCTCCGTGCCCGTGCCTTCCAGGAGCAGGCCGCTCGAGGTTCCACCGACCGCCGCCACGTGGTTGCCGCGTGCGTTCACGGTGAACAAGATCTCGTTGCCCCCGCTGCGCACGAGCTCGAAGCCCTTGCTGGCACTGCCGTGTAGCAGCACGCCATGCGCGCCAGCGAGCCACACCGAATCCTTGCCCGAGCCCCAAACCTTGAACAGGCCGGGCTGATCGCGGTTTTCGTCCACCGGCAGCGTGTCCGGCAAGGCCAGCGCTCGAAACTCCTGGCCATCGTAGTGCCAAACGAAGCCATTTCTGCCGGCCGAGCTGCCGACCGCGTAGACGTCGTTCGCGGCCGCTGCCCACACCCCGTACACGACGTCTTTGCCCAGCCCGGGGGTCTGCAAGCGTTCGAATGCGCCGTCTTGGTAGCGCAGCATGAGTGCGCTCGCGCCGGCAAAGTAGACGGGACCTTGCGCGCTGGCATTCACCCACCACAGATCGCCGCGCACGCCCGTGTCCAGACGTTGCCAGCCGCTGCCGTCGAAGTGCAGCACGACTGGGCCCTTGCCATCGTCCGCGCCGGCCATCCAGACGTCGTTCGCGGACGTGCCATGCACGCTCAGCAGCGCAGCGGAGTCGCTCGTCGCCACCCAGGACCAGGCAAGCGGCGCGGACGAGTCGGGCAGGGCGTCGTTGTCGTCGCAAGCGACGCACAGCGGCGCGCACAGCAAACTCAAGAAAAATGGCAGATAGCGATGCATGTTCGAAAATTCCCTCTAGTGTCAGACCGAAGCTAAAGATCCTGAGTGCTGAGCACTGCCTGTTGCGAGTCCGTGCCACTGACGCCGGCCGCGTTGTGTACGTTTGCGGTCAACTCGATCGGTAGGCCATCGCGCTCGGCGTCGCTGGTCGCTATGCCGCTCATCATCATCGTGATTGGTACCAGATCGCACACGTCACCCTCGCAGAACAACAACTGCGGCCGCGCGGGTGCCGGCGCGACCAGCTCGGTACCGTCGACCAAATTCTTGGCTCGAAGCTCCACGAATGCGCGCGAGCCAAAACCGATGCAACGCACGCCCAAGAGCACGTGCGTGCCACCCTGGCCAAAAGTTTCCAAGTTCAATACGGCTCCGGCCTCGAGCGGCACGAAGTCCAGCCCGTCTTTGCCGCCGGGCACTCCCAGTTGCACTTCAGCGCTGGGGGCACCGCCCGCGTCGCCGCCACCGTTCGCGCCCGCGTCCGGGGTCTGGTCGCTTGCTCTCCAGTCCGAACAGCCGCACGCGAACAGCGAAAGCCAGCTGGCCAGCGCCCAAAATCTCACGTCCGGTCTCACACCCCACAACCAGCACGATTCATACCATGTTACGGGCAGCGGTGCGTCGCCTCGACCCCGGCAAATGCTTGCCAAATCGCTGAGCGCCCTTGGGGAAACCCGTGGCATTGAGCTTGCTTAGTCGTACAGACTACGGAAAAAGCCTGCGAAAGCTGTGCCGATCCGTGCCAAACTTCGCCTGGGCATGATCGATATGTCCGGGTTCGTCTTCCAAGGAGCCCACATGCAAACATTCATTCGACGGAGCGCGCTAGGGATTGCGCTCTGGGCACAGACCGCGCTCGCGCCCAGCGCGGCCTTGGCCTGCGGCGGCTTCTTCTGCAATCGGGCCCAGCCGGTCAATCAGGCCGCTGAAGGCATCATCTTCGCCGACAACGGTGATGGGACGACCACCGCGGTGATCCAGATCCGTTATCAGGGGCCGTCGCAGTCCTTTTCCTGGCTGCTCCCGATCTCGTCTGCACCAAAGAGCGATGCCGATATCGGCGTCGCCTCGAACCTTGCCTTCCAACGCCTGCAAGCAGCGACCAACCCGAACTACAGGCTGAACCTGAAGACCGAAGGGACCTGCAAACCGGAAGACTTCGCGTCCAACCCAAGTGCACCCGGTGGAACGTTCAATGCCGGCGCAGGCGGCGCGTCCAGTTCGGGAAACCCGAACGTCGTCGTCGAGGCTTCGGGCGTGGTGGGCGCCTTCGAATGGACGGTCATTTCGGTCGACTCGAGCGCTGCAAACCCGGCAGACATTGCGGTCGCTTGGCTGCAAGACAACGGCTACGACGTGCCGAGTGGCTCGCCCAAGTTGCTCGGCCCGTACTTGGAAGCGGGCATGCATCTGCTGGCGCTGAAGCTGACGAAGGGCGCCGATTCCGGCTCGATCCGGCCGATCATGCTCACCTATGCCGGCACGCAACCCTCGATCCCGATGAAGCTCACCGCGGTAGCGGCCAATGCCGACATGGGTGTTTTGACATGGGTGCTCGGCAAATCGCGAGCGGTCCCGCAGAACTACCTTTCGCTCGAGCTGAACGAAGCCCGCATCAATTGGTTCAACGCCAATAGCAACTACAACTCAGTGGTCACGGCCGCCGCCGATGACGCCGGCGGCCAAGGGTTCGTCACCGAATTCGCCGGGGACGCTAGTACGCTCAAGTCCGTGATCTGGACCGCTAGCGACGACGCGGGCTGGACGTCCTTCAAGGCCACCGCGCCTCAAGCAACCTCTGACTTCTTCACGCAAGCGAATGCCCGGTATGGCCAATGGGATGGCTTCTGGGACGCGACTCGGATCGCGGTCACGCTACCTGCCGATGTCACGCTGGACCAACTCAAGGCGTGCCCCACCTGCTTCGCTTCCCAGCTGAGCTTCGTGCCCGCGAACTACTTGGCTGAGCTAGAAAAAACGGTGATCGAGCCGGTGAAGAGCGTCCAGACGCTGATCGATGCGCACCCCGAGATCACGCGTATGTACACGACTTTGTCGGCGGACGAGATGACGCTCGACCCGCTGTTCACGTTCAACACTGAGTTGCCGGCGGTGAGCAATCAACACCTTGCGGACCGGATCGTCGAGTGCAACCCCAACGTCTATTTCTCGCAAGCACCCTGGCGCATCGAGTTGCCACAGGGCGGAGTCATCCGCGGTATCGGCTCCGGGGCGACCTGGCCGGCCGCGCTCAGCAATCTGCCGCCGAATCGCTTGATCGTGCGCGCTGCTGCAAGCGGCGAGGGTAAAGTGCTCGAGGACAACTCGAGCGATATCATGGCTCAGCTCGGCGCGTACAACGAGAGCTTGTCCCAGCCGACCGCCGGTGCCGCTGGCACTACCGGTGTAGCGGGCCAAGCTACGGGAGGCGGAGCGGCGATGGGCAAGGCAGGCGGAACGGCTGCGGTCGCGGGCGCCGGGAGCCGCACTCCGGACGGCGCGGGTGGTGCGAGCGGAGTGAGTACGGCTCCGTCCAGCGCGGCTGGTGGTGGCTGTTCACTCGCGCGCAACGAAAGTCCGCTGTTCGCGCTGTTCACCGCAGGTGCGCTAGGCGCCATGGTCGCCCGTCGTCGTCGCCGTCGCTGACGTCACTGCGTGAGCTGGAGCGCCCTTCTCAAATGGGGCGCGCTCCGGGCGCGTTGATGCGCAGCAGTGCGGCTGCGGCGTCGCTCTTCAGGTTGGCCCGGTTCGAGCGCAATAGGAACGGCCGCGAGCGTGAATCAGGCTGGGAAAGCAGCGCGCAGGCGGCGCGCTGCGCAAGCCCCTGATCCGCGTCGTCGGCAAGTGCGCTGAGGGCGTGCAGCGAGCCCGTGTCACCGCGCGCGGAAAGCGCACTCAGAGCGCTGTCGCTGCTGGCCGGATCGCGTGCCGCTTGGACCAGCGCCTCGCGCGCGTCGGGGCTCAGATCTTGCTGTAAGAACTCGAACACCCTGCCCGTCGTCAGCGCTCCTGCGCGCAGCCGTTCGATGCTCACCCGGCGCAGCGCTTGGCGTAAAAGGGGCGTTCGCGGCTGACCTTCGAGCACCGCGTCGCATAGCTCGTCGTCCTCGCGCAACAGGCGCAAGATCGCGCTCTCCGCGCTCGCGCCCTGTGCGAACAGGGCATCGATGGCGGCGCGGCGTTGCTCTGAATCGTCGCTCTTGGCCAAGCGCTCGAGCCCGGGCAACGCGCGCGGTTCGCGACAGTCCGCGAAATAATTGGCCGCAAAAATCGGCTCGACGCCGGCTAGTGCCTGCAACATGAACTCGCGGACGTCCGCGCTGTCCAGCGTGCTCAGCGCGCCGAAAGCGGCGCCGCGCATTGCGGGGCGCGGGGCGCGGGCAGCACTCTGCAAAATCGCTCGGGCCGGAGCGTCGCCCAAGGTGGCCAAGGCGGCAGCGAGCTCAGGCAGCTGCGCATCGGTCGCAGCGCTGAAGCGGCGCTCCAAGAACCGACGTGCGCGGTCACCACCAATCTGCGCGATGCCAGCTAGCGCCGCAGTCACTTGCGTGGGCTCGCCGTGTTCCGCAATCGCGATCAGCGTGTCGAGTGCCGCGTCGTCAGCGCTCGCGGCGAGCGCGCTCAATTGCGAAAGCGGTGCGCGCGCGGGTGCCTCCATTGGCTGAAGTGCGGTCGCGGTAGGTGCGGTGCTCGTCGCGTGCGAGGTCCGTCGGGGACGATCCGCCGGCTTCGCGCACAGCGCGAGCGTCACGGCGCTGCCGCTCAGGGTGAGCGCCAGCGCCCGCCAAACTTGCTCGACCGAGCTCACCCGCTTCAGTTGGGATTGCATGTGAATTCTCCAGGGGCCTCCGGTTCGCTCAGCGAATCGAGCAAGGCGCGGTTGGCTCGAGCCAAGGGGCCGCCCAGAGTGCGCAGGCCGCTGGCCGCCTCGGCGCGCACCTGTTCGGAACGACTCGAGTCGGTGACCAGCGAAAGCAGTCGCTGAGCGCTCGCGGCTCCTTGCAGGTTGGCCAAGGACTGGATCGCTTGTACTGCTACCGAGTCGTCCGTGTCGTTCAGGGCAAACTCGAACAGCGGCCGACTCAGCCTGGCCGTCAAAGCGCCAAACGACGACAGCAGGCTGACGCGATCCTCGGGCGCAGACTCGCGCAGCGCACGCAGTGCCAGCCTGCTGACCAGTTCAGGTGAGCGCGCCTGCAAGGCTTGCAGGGCAGGACTCATGACTTGCGGGTCTGGATCGGCAGCCAGTTGCTCGAGCTCGCGCAGCGCAACCGGATCTGGGCGCGTGCTGAACAGCTGCACGGCCAGCTCGCGATCGGCGGCGACGTCGCTCCTTGCCAGTCGCTCGAGCTCCGGCCCGACGGAATCGTCGCCGAGTTGCACCAACGCGGTCAGCGCTGCGTTTCGCGTTTCCCGATCGCCGCGCAAATCAGCCCGCAGCGTGCGCGTGGCTGCGGGATCGCCCCGCCGCTCGGGATCGTCCGAACTCAGCTCCTGAAATTGCGGAAGGTTTGGCCGTGCCTGAGCCAAGCGCTGCAGCGCGGCCTGCGCGCTGGGCGTGGACAGTCGGGACAGCGCGCGCATTGCGGGTACTACGAGCCGGCGCTCACCCTGCTCGACGACTGCGATCAGCTCGGCCTCGAACGACGGATCCGGCGCTGTGTTCAGCCGACTCAGCACTAGGAGCACGCGCCGCCGATCAGCAGATTTCAGCGCTTCTCTCATAATCGAGGACAGATCGGGCGGCTCGAGCGAGAGCAAGGCGGAGAGCGCCAGCTGTTGCCGTTCGCTGTTTTCCGAGGCCAGCACCGCCCGAAGCTTGGGCAGTGCCCGCTCGGGCATGAGCTGCTTCAGGGCCTCGGCGGCGGCGCTGAATTCTTCGCTCGAGCCTACTTCGAGCAGGCTTTCCAAGCGGACCGCGGCGCTCGGCACTCCGAGCTCGCCCAGCGCGCTGATGGCATGCAAATGGCTTTCTCGTTCGGCGTCGTCCAGCAACGCCTCGAGCGCGGGCAGGGCCTGTCGATCCTGGGATTGTCCCAAAGCATCGATCAGCGAGGACAGCGTTTCGGGATCCTCGACCTGGGGCAGGACCCGCACCGCCGCCGCATATGCTTCGGCTCGTTTGGCTTTCAGCAGCGCTTCGACGGCGCTCACCCGTAGCTCGAGGTCCTCACTGTGCGTGGCTTCCACGACCACCGCGCGTGCTGCTGCGTCGCGCGTCGCCAAAGCCTCGAGTGCGCTTCGGTGCACCTCCGGCTCGGGATCCTCGGCCAAATCCACGAGAAAACTCTGGGCCTCGGAGCTGGGCTGACGGGCCAGAGCCTGAGTCGCACAAGCACGAACCGAGGCGAGTTGTGAACGCTCGAGCAGCGCCGTGATGGCATACGTCGGCTGAGCGTCCTCACTCGGCTGCACACGCTCGAGCAGCGCGCAGCGTTCAGTCGCCGTTGCGGCAGCCGCGAGCCGAGCGAGCAGGCGATCGACGGCCGGTGCCGGTGTAGGTTCGCTGACGAGCGCCGGTTGCGGTTGCGCGCGCTTCGGCCGCGTACTCGTGCGGCTGGACACGGGCACGGGCGGATTGCTCGTCGGCTGGAGTAGGCGCGCGCCGGCGAGTGCCGTTCCGAGGACGCCCAAGAACGTCCAAATTTGCCAAAATCGCGACGGTGCCAGCGCCTTTTCGGGCATGCATTGGGAGGGACAACGCGGCCACGGGGAAGTTCCAAAGTAAAACCGCGCAGGGCGCGAGGCGATCGAATCAGAGCATCGCTAGCCGCTGCCCAAGCGTTGATAGGCCGCTACGATGCGTCGCGTGTGTTCGCTCCAGGAGAACTGCGCCGCCCATTCCAGGCGATTGGCTAGCGGTTGGGTCGCCTCCGCGCCGTCGAGCAGCGCGACCACCTTCTGCGTCCAAAGCTCGATGTCCGCGAGCGGGCAGAGCACCGCGGCATTGCCACCGACCTCGCGAAAGACTGGAATATCGCTAGCCACTACCGCCGCCCCGCAGGCCAATGCTTCGACCACTGGCAAACCAAAGCCCTCGGCTTCACTGGGCATCAGCACGACCGCGGAACGTCGATAGAGCTGCGCAATCTCCGCTTGCGTCATGCGCGGCACCTGGACGACGACCTTTTCCAGGCCAAGCCGCGTGAGCTGCTGCGCTTGCGCGGCGGACCATTGGCCACCGATTTGAAGCAGCCTCAATTCCGGGCGGAGGCGGTGAACCGCGGCGAAAACAGCCAGCAGCACATCCACGCGCTTGCGCGGAATGCAGCTGCCGACGTGCAAGACGAATGGCGCACCCGCGATGCGCTGCAAGAGCTCGTTCACACCCGGACCGTCCGCTGTCGGTCCCACGTTGAATTCTGGACTGACACCGTAGCGCGCTTGCACCAGTCGCTCGGGGTCGATCAGGCCGTGTCGCTCAATCTGCGCGCGGACCGTGTCCGTCGTGTAGAAGACGACCGCCGCCTTCTGCATGCCGCTCAGGATATGACGAGCCATCTCGCGAAACCAGCGAGGCCTGGGCTCTTCGAGCGGCTCCAAGACACTTCGAAACGTGTCCAGGTCGTGACAGAACACCCCAGTTCTGTGCGCCGGAAGGCGGTGAACGAGGTTCGCGTAACTGTGGTCACAAACGTGGAACAGCTCGGCCGAGCGCTGCTGCGTCTGCAGGAAGCGCGGATAGTCCACGAGCCGATTCAGGATGCGATCGGCGTTGAAGGTTTGACGCTTGGCCAGCAGCGGTAGGCGGCCGAATCTAACGCGAAAGGCCGCGCACAGGCGCACGGGCTCAATCGTCGCCGCATGCTCCGCGCGCAAATGGGCGAGCAATTTTTCGGCGACGAGATCCATGCTCGGCCAATTCTCTTCGCGCAGATCGCAGATCACGGCTAGACGTTTCCGTTGCCAAACTGCCGAAGCCGGGTCAGCACTCATTCGCAATTCTCCCGCGTGTCGATGGTGAACGGCCAGTCGCCGCGGCGCTTGCGGCACTCCAGCCGGATGCCACAGTGGCCGCCGTGCTCGAGTTCGGCTTGCTGCAGGTCGGAGAAGAACTTCGCGACGATCCGGGCATTGGCGGGGTCCGGCTGCACCAGTCCTCCCTTGTGCTCGTTCAGGTAGGCGAGTAGCAGCAGGAAGCCCAGCGCAGGCAGGACGTTGAAGCGCGGGGCCCAGCGTCGCGCGATCGAGTACAAGACCTGCGCGATCAAGAGACACACAGCGATCGTCGCGAACGCCTTCGACACGTAGTAGTAGCGCGTCGCTTGCAAACCCCGCTCGGCGCGTGCGAATGCGATCAGCAGCATGGGAGCGGTCATGCCATAGCCGATCCATGCGTAGAACGTGCGAGTCGCGATCCGCTGCTTGGGCAGGAAGGCACACGCCAGCAGAGCGAGCACGAACAGCGCCGAAAGAGCGTAGTTGAATTCGGCCGTGCCAGGTCCCCACGCGGACACCGTGGGTCGGATGATGCCGTGGCACAGGTGATCCAAAACCCTCAGCGAAAGCTCGCTGAGCCGATTCCAAACAGGCTGGCTGTCTTTGGCGATCACCGCGGTTTCCAGGCGATTGCCGAACCACACGTGGGCTATCTGACAGGCGACGATCAGCCCGTGCAAGGTCCGCTGCCCCAGCCTGCGCTCGCGCCAAAGCCAAACTAGGCTGGCGGGCAACGCTAGGATGGTGAGTGGATGACTCCAGATCAGCGTCGCCAACGCTAAGCTGAACAGCGCAGCCAGGGCGATGCCGCGCGGCATGGGCAGAATCACCACCAGCAGCAAGAGCAAGAGCGCGTTCCAGATCGAGTAATCGGTGTGGCAGACCGTGAGGTGATTGCCGATAGGCGCGAGCGCCAGCACCAAACACAGCGCGAACCTCAGCGCGTCGCTGGCGATGTATCGGCGGTAGGCCGAAGCGCGCAGCACACTGAAAGTGGCGAGCGTGAGGAATGTCGGAACAATCGTCAGGAAATAGGGCGTGGCAGTTGCCGGCACACGGACGGCCAGGTAGCCAAGCAGGTTGGGCAAGAACGGCACATATCCGGCCTTGAAGCGGAACAGCGCCGCGAGCTCGCGGTGAGTGTAAAAGTAAGCGAATACCTTCGCGCCGTCCTCCGCGCGCAGCTCGGGGGCGATGAAGAAATCGTAGCAGCGCGAGACGAGCAGCGCGCTCAGCGCAAGCAACAACACTGGCCAACTCGTAGCCAGCCTCACTAGTTGGGACCCCAAAGCAGCTCGTCGGAACATCTCGTGAAATTCCCACGCTTGGGGGGCCGACTTTCTGCAACAATTGTGGCCAGACCGCAAGGCGGACCTTGGTACGAGAACGCTGGCTGCGTCGATGCTTCCGTTGGCACGGGTTGGACGGCCTGGTAGGTTCGACGCTCAGCAGTGAAGGACGGCTCGAGGCGATGAACTTAGGGTGGCGTGCATTCGTTTCGTTGTTCGGGGGCTGCGTGGTTGCCATGGGTTGTGCGGGGCAGCTCGTGGAGAGCACGTACGCGGACGAGTTCGACTGCCACAGTGAGATCCAGGTCGAAGATCTGGACGCAGGTCGATTTCGCGCGTCGGGTTGCAACAAGGCGGTTGTCTACGTTTGCTATCGTTCCGTCTGTTCCATCGAGCACATGGCCGACGCCACGCCGCCGCCTGCTCCCGCGTCTCGAGCAAAGCCCGCCGCGTCCGAGAAAAACCTCGGGGTTGCGCACCTCGAGAAGGGGAAATCCGGCTCTTCGGTCGTCGCGCTCGAGCTCCGACTCGATGACGAGACGCTGCTCAAGCTGCGCGGTCTACCAGGGGTCAACAAGCCGGTGACGCTCCAGCTAGTGCGTTTGGGGAGCGAGGAACCGAAAGCGGATTGTGAGCTGGCGGCGATGATCAACGGCCAACGGATGGCGCTGCCGAAGGCCGAAAGAAAGTTGCAGGCGGGCGAAGCGAAGGATAGCCGCACGCTGTCGACGCTCCAGAGTGAGCTGTCCTTGTCGCTAATTCGCGAGCTGGCCGTAGCTCGGCAATTCGCGCTCAAGAACTGTCAATCGCGCTGGTCGGTTTCCGCCCCGGGCGTGGCCGAGTTGCGTCGTTTTGCGGAGTTGTATCAAGAGGATCAGGCTTGGCAGCGCCCTGCCAGCGAAGACGGCAGCGGCGGCTTGCTGGCACCCGCACAAGGCTGGCCCGCGTGGACGGTCAGCGCGAAGGCTCCTGCGGCAGCGGTTAGCCCTGCGCTGGAAGCGCCGGCGTTGTTCAAGCTAATCTCGCCATCGGTATTCAAAGTCGTCGTCGCATCCAGTAGCGGCACTTCGCAGGGGTCGGCGGTTGCCGTGTCTCCGACGGAACTACTGACGAATTGTCACGTGCTGGAGGGCGCGCAGACGGTGAGTTTGCGGCAGGGGAAGCTCAGTCGCGTGGCGCAACTCGCTCGCGCCAACCCCGCGGCGGATCGCTGTGTGTTGGTCGTTTCAGAAGCGAATTTGACGCCGATTCGCGGCGTTCGCGAGTACGCGGAGCTGCAAGTGGGAGAGCCGCTCTACACGCTGGGTTCGCCCAGTGGCCTCGAGCTCAGCTTGGCCAGCGGGCTATTGTCGGGCAAGCGCGAAGAAGGCTCGCTGAGCTACGTGCAAACCACCGCGCCGATTTCACCGGGCTCCTCGGGTGGCGGACTTTTCGATGCGCGCGGCAATCTGGTTGGCGTCACCACGCTGGTCTTGGCGGGACGCGAGCGGCTCAATCAGTCGCTCAATTTCGCGATCCCAGCAGAAGCATTCTGGCAACCCTGAAGTGGCCGCGAGCCGAAGCTCGTAGTCATTTCTCCGATTGACGACCACGGATGTTCTGTTTGTGAGCGGTGAAGTCGAGAGCCGTGTATCTTTGGCTATTATGCGAGGAAAGGGTGAACGCGGGCGTTCCGGTTGCTGGCTTCTAGCACTCGTGTCGGTTACCGCAGTCGGCTGCCATCACACGACGGATCGGGCGTTCATCGTGCCTTCGCTCCGGCCAGTGGACACGGCTCGCTCGATGGTGGTCTTCAGTCAGGTGCAGGGCAAAGCATGCGGGCCGGACGCCTTGCTCGGAGCCCTGCGCGACATGAAGCGGCTGATCGGCGTCGATGGCTATCTCGAGGTCGTCGTGCACGAGACCGGCGACAGCGAGCGGCGCTGTGCCCAGACCACGGCCTACCCGTTTCGGTATGGCACCAGCACTGCCACGCCCGTGGTGCGCGCGGGAGACGAGCCGATCACCCCGCTGCTGATCCCGGAGCGCCCGGCTTTGCCGGCTCCTGCAACGAGCGGCGGCCCAGCGACGACGACACCCGCCTTCGATTGTGCCGAGGCCTGCCAACGCTACGCGAACCTGGTCGAAACCGGTTCGATCAAGGTCGCGCTGGCGAAAGACCGCTGCGAGCAGCGCTGCAAGCAACCGGACGCCTCGTTCCAGAAATGCATCGCCGTCGCGCAAGACGCTGCGAGCGCCAAAGCCTGCTCGAGCCCCTGAAAGGAGTTGCCCGTGCCCAACGCGAATCTCGATCATGACCAAGCAATCGCCGAATTGGCGGCGGATCCAGGCAACAGCCGGAAGGCGCAACGCGTGTTCGACCTGGCTCGCCAAGACCCGCCCGGAGCGCAGCTGGCTCACGCACGTGTCGCGCCCGCTCCTGCGCTGATCCCGCTCGACATCGAGCGCATCCCGTTTCGCCGCCACAACCTGTTCATGCCCGAGACGCCCAAGGTGATCGCGGCACCCGTGGATCGGGCCGCGCTGGTGGCGACCTTGCAGAAGGCTGCAGACGCGTGGCTTCAGATCAAGGCCATCGGTGACGGCTTCGGTTTTGCGAATACGGGCGACACTCGGGGCTACCTAGTGCCGATGGTAGACAAGCTCAATCGCGTGCTCGCGGTCGATCGAAGCGTGCTCAAGAGTTCGGTGGACGTCGCACACCTGTGTCAGTTCGAAGCGGGCGCGACGATCCAGACCATCAACGACTACCTGTGGCCGCGCGGAAAAGCGCTACTGAATCAGCCAGGCTACGAGAGGCTCACGTTCGTGGGGACGATGTCCTCGGGGGGCCACGGCTCGGGCGCCTGGTGCGGGCCGCTGTCGGAGCACGTGCGGGCCCTGCACATCGTCACCGTGGACGCCAATCGTCGTGTGGTCGAGTTTCAGATCGAGCCCAGCGATGGTATCTCGGATCCCGCAAAATTCGCGGCCAAAAATCCTGGGGTCGAGTTGGTGCAGGACGACACGATGTTTCGTGCGTGTGCCGTCTCGATGGGCTGTCTGGGAGTGATTTATTCGGTCACCATCCAAGTCCGCGACGCCTACAACATCCGCGAGACCCGACGTAAGTTCCGCTTCAGTGAGCTCAAGCCGCGCTTGCCCGGGCTGCTCACCGAGCAGGGACCGGGCAAACGGCTGCATAGCATCGAGGTTTGGGTCAACCCATACAAGGTCGAGGGTGATGTCTTTTGTATCTTGGGCGAACGCTCGGAAACCACGGATCCGCCCAGGGGCGAGCGTGCCCTGGTCGTCGAATATGGCGGTCCAGAGTTCTTGTACCGCTTGCTGTCGTGGTGGATGGCCCATGAGCCGTCAGCGGTGCCGACGCTCGTCGGCGTGGCCATGACTGCCACTCAGGCCAGCAACGTCGTTCTACCGGCGCCCAAAGGGTTGAACTTCGGCGCGCCCAATCTCGCTCCGGTTACCGCTTGCTCATGCGCGGTGGCGTCGGACGACATTGGCGATCTGGTCGACGATCTGAACGCTTTCTTCCAACAGCGCGCAGAAAAGGAGCGCGCGTACATCACGAGCCCCTTGGGGCTGCGCTTCGTGAAGGCAGCGAGCGCGCACCTCTCCCCGGCGTTCGAGCGTGATACGTGCATGATCGAGGTGCCGACGCTGCTCGGCACGCCGAAGGCTCGCGAGACGCTGAACGCCTATCACGACTTTCTGTTCCACAAGTACAACGGGCGTCCTCACTGGGGTCAAGTGAACGACATGCCCAAGCAGCGATTGAAGGCCTTGTATCCCAAGCTGGATGACTTTTTGGAGAGCTTTCGCGTGTTGAATCCCGGTGGGCTTTTCGACAACGCCTTCACCGAACAGATGGGCTTTAGGTCGTAGGCAGGCGCCGAAAATGAAAGGAACCCCAATGCTGCCAGCCGTCGAACTCACGTCACTCGGCGCCGTTCGCCCGAGCACCCCTCGCACTCGGATCGCGCAGCTGTCTGCGGGCGCGCTCGGGTTGGCCCTGCTCGCGGGCTGCGTTCACCAGGAACAAATTGGCGCGGTGAGCGATAGCCCGGTGATCGCCGCGGGCAAGGCGGGAGGAGCGGTTCTCGATCGTCCGAAGCCCGTGGATGGTGCGCCGCTGGCCGCGGCACTCGCCCCAGGGGTGGGCTGCATTGCCGACGACCAACGCTTGGCCAAGCTCGGCCCAGTCTGCAGCCACGAGACCGAAAACAAGCGTGACTCTCTGCCGCCCAGCGCTGAACTCGAGCCGGGCAAGCCCGAACCCACCAGACAAGTCAGTTGGTATTGCGAGGGGCGGCTCGTGGTTCGGGTGGTGTGGGAGCCCTGCGACGCCAACAACGACGGCAAGCTCGACGGCGTTTCACCGGTCGAGGTCAGCGTCGCCACGCACCCTGCAAAGGACTAGCGATCATGACGTTTTACCAAAGCAAGCTGCAAGCGTTCCGCGCGTTTCTCGACGCGCGCGGCTACCACGTTCGAGTGACGAACGCGGCCGTGATGGATGGTCTGGCCGCGCCCGTCACGGTGGGCTTCCCCTCGGCCGTTCTCGGCGAACATTCGCTGATTGCCATCCCAGACGTTCATCTCTCGGACGGCAGCGACGGGGACATTTTCTTTGCCGGCGATCCAGAAAACGCCAAGCGTTTCACGGCCACCCTGGCCGCCATCAACGACTACATGGATGCGGAGGGCGCCAGCGCTTCCGTGCTCCAGCTGGGTGACTGGTACGACGTGTGGCGCGCGATCGGCCGCGACGCGACTCAAGCGCAGTTTGCAACGATCGACAACGTTCCCGAGTACCAGACATTACTCAGCCTCGACAAGCAGCTCGGCCTCGCACACCTGATCGGAAACCACGACGCCTCCTTTACGCACGCGCTGCCCGATCGGCGCGTGGCCGACGGCGATCGCTTCCGCTTCGGCTTTGGGCTGGTGCGCAGCAATGGCAGGTGTTTCGCTCTGCACGGTCACCAAGACGACGACATCGTCGGTGTGCCCAGCCCGTCCTCCGATCAGCAGGTGGTGTGGCTGGCGACGCTGGCGGCCAAGTACGTGACCTCGGCAGCGCGCAGCCTCCAAAATTTCATGGATAAGGAGGGCTCCAACGCCGGTGCGGTCTTCCACTGGCTGACGGCGCTGGTGGGCTTGAATCGACCCGACCCCGTGCCCACGCCTCGAGCGCGCAAGCAGGCGCCCGCCGGCTTCGTCGGTAGCTTCGTCGATCGCGAAAGTACCGACAAGCTCGTGCAGATCGCGACTGAAGCTTGCAAGCAGCTGTACGCGCATCCCAATGAGCTCGAGCTCTTGATCGTGGGCCACAGTCACAAGCCCTGTATCGGCTGGACGCCCCATCCGGAATCGCAGCGCCCGGTCGTGGTCGTCGACGCCGGATCGTGGGTCCAGGGAGCAGCGCAGCTGCTGTTTGGCGCCGGGGATCGGATCTCGGTGTTCGACATCGTGAAGAATTGAGCTCGTTCATGACCCATCACGCTCGACCCCGGCGAATACCAGGCATTCAGCGGCTGAGCGCGGTTCTGTTGCCGCTCCTGTTTCTGATCAGCTCTTGCGCTCACGATTCGAAACCACCGGCGCCGCCCCCGACCGCCCCGAGCGCTCCGATCACTTCGGTGGCAGATCCCGACGGCAAGCGCGTCCCGATCGAACATCACGACGAGGTCTTCAACGGGCTCACGATTCACTACGTGACGGCGGGGCCCGCTGACGGCAAGAAGGTGCTCTTACTCCATGGTTTTCCGGAGTTCTGGTACGGTTGGCGATATCAGATCGCCGCCCTGGCCAGCAGCGGCTACCGCGTGTACGCGCCCGATCTGCGAGGATTCAATCTCTCGTCCAAGCCCGAAGGCAAAGACAACTACACCATCGCCAAAGTGGCCACCGACATCGTGGCCATGATTCGCAGCATCAGCCCGGCGGCAAAAATCAGCCTCGTGGGCCACGATTGGGGAGGATCGACGGCGTGGCGAATTGCCTACGATCAGCCCGAGCTGATCGACAAGCTCTTCATCTTGAATATCCCACATCCCAACCAGATCAAGGATGTGTTGAAAGCGCCGCTCGAGCATCCCCAAGAAGCGCTCGGAATGCTCTACATCGGTGCCTTCGTGCCGAAGGGGCAGCCAGAGTTCATTTTCAAGGATCTGCTCGGCTTCAGGCACGCCTTCGATCTGTTCGTGTATCAGCCCATGGTTCACAAACAGAACGTGACCGAGGAAGATCGCGAAATCATCTTCGAATCGTGGGGCCGCGAAGGCACCTTGACCGCGACCACCGACTACTATCGCGTCAATTTCGATTTCCCCAATACCTTCCCCGACCGCGCGCTGCCCGCAACGCTGCCGGTCGTGCTCGTCTTCGGTATGAAGGATATCTTCATGTCCCCGAAGTACGTCGAACGCATCGGCCAATGTACGGTGTGTGCAGAAAATTTGGTCGTCTATCGCGTCGATGATGCTTCTCACTTCGTGCACAGCGACACCCCGGCCAAAGTGAACGAGATCCTGCTGCAGCACCTGCGTTGAGCCGCGTCACCTAGTCGGCTTGCGCCGCAGAATAGCAAACCCTTCACCTGCGCGCTTCTCGAATTTGATATCGTCCGCGACCGTAGCGCCGAGTGCGCCGAATTCGGAAGGGTATCAACATGCAATATATTATGAGAGCGTGCGTTTTGGGCGGGCTGGTCGGTCTTCTGAGCGGATGCTCGCTGCAGACCTCCGGTGAGAGCGAGTCAAAGGCCGCTCCACAGCAGATCGTCGACGGCGTGCCGACGAGTGGCTCCGCCCTCGACGCCATCGGTGGCATCGTCTTCAAGTACGCGCCAGCGCACATCGAGGACTTCAGCTGCACCGGCACGCTGATCGCCCCCAAGGTCGTGCTCACCGCTCGTCACTGCGTGCTGGGCGACCCCGGATGGCACTTCTTCCCGTTGCCCAGCTTCAACAATTTCGTCGTCTTCGGTGACAATGTGACGAAGCCCAAGCAGAAGCTGAAGATCAAAGGCTACGTGACCGCGCCGCCGAGCGCAGCGGGCGGGCTGCTCAATGACGGCGGACGTGACGTCGCTGTGCTGTACCTAGACAAGGCTCCCCAGGGCATCACACCAGCGAAGCTCGGTCACTTCAGCGCGTCCATGCTCGGAACTCAGTTCCGGATTGCTGGCTTCGGCCAGACCGAAAACTTTACGGTTGGCACCAAGCTCGAGGGCCTGGCGACCGCTCGCGCGCTATCTGGCGACTGGTATCCGTTGCTGTTCGACAACAACCACGCCGCGTTCGAAGAGTGGTACTGGACCGACGCATCCCTGGCCGCGCCGAGCGATGAGGAAGAGGCTGCTTGGTGGACTCCGGGTACCTACCAGCTCGAGCCGGGCTACGAACTCCTGGCCGGCGGGCTGCCGGGTGAGTCGGTGAGTTGCTGGGGCGACTCGGGTGGTCCGATCTTCTTGGGTAGTTCAGCCGCGAACTTGACGGTCTACGGCGTGAGCTTCGCTGGTGAGGGCTCGATTGCGACCAACTGCGGCCTCGGCGGCGGCTATGCGGTGCTGAACGACGAGATGCTCGCCTTCGTCCAAGGCGCAGTGGCCGCGGCACCCTGAATCGCCGGCTCGGCAGGCGCCCCGGACTCATCGACCCGGGGCGCTTGGAGCGATGCGCCCTGCGCGAATATCGGTGTGGTGCCGTGCTCGCACTGTGTCGGAGTTTGGGCTACACGATCGACCAGAGGCTGAGCACGGGACGCGAGGGCTAGTGCTCTGGTAGCGTGCTTTGGATCATGCCGGCAAGGCTCCGCATCGCAGTTCCGTGCAGCGCGTTGATTGGTCTCGGGCTGGCTGGCTGTGGAGGCGGCGGGGCGCCGTTCCGCGCCAGCGCGCCGAGAATTGCCGATGACACGGCGCTGTGCCGCGCGGCTGCAGTGCATGAAACGCCGTTGGTCACTGAGTGGAGCTCGGCCGAGAAAGCGAGCCTTCAGGCGCGCTTGCGCGCTGGCGGTCTGGCCGTCGAATACACGGGCTGCAGCATGCGTCCGATCCTCTCGTGCAACGTGCGCGGGAGCTATCGCTGGCAGCGGACCACGCTGTCGTCGGAGACAATCGGCATCCAGAGCAAAGACGAGCTGTTCGCCAAGCTCCCTCTCGGTGCGTTCGCGCTCGAAGGGGAGCTCGCGCGAGCCGGGTCGCTTCAAGTGCGCACGATGGTGGGCGGCCAGTACGTGCTGGACGGAGCAAGCGCGGCGGATATCCCGGACTACGGCGACTGCGCCCAGGCAACGCATTTGCTTTCCGGGTTATCGATTGGCAGCTTCAAGTTGAATTCGGGCGGCAGTCTGCAAGCCGGAGCTGCGCTCGGCGTCGGCGATCTAGGCGCCGGAACCAAGACGGCCAGCTCCGAGACGATGCTGCGCGAAGCGGGCGATTTCGAGAGCTGTAAGCTTTCCACGGACGAAACCCCAGATCTGGGCTGCAGTTCGCCGATCCAGGCGTTCCTCGTGCCGCTGCCCAGGTTCGCGAAGGAACGTGGTAGCGGAACCCTGCGCGTCACGTTTGCCTCCGGCGATGCGGAGCGGCCCTGGGAACTTCGCTCGAACCAACAGTTCGTCTGCCGCACGCCCTGCACGCGCTGGGTCAATCCGGGCGAAAGCTACCAACTTCGCACCGAGTCCGGTCCGGCCTTGGAAACGGTCAACGTGCCCGATCTCCGTGCCTACGGAGGCGCGAGCGGACTCGAGGTTCGGGCACATCCGCGAAACACCGGCGCCTTCCTGGGCGGCATCGTTGCCACTGGATTGGGCGGCGGGTTTGCATTCATCGGTGGCATGTTGGCGCTCGCGGGAGGCATGAGCGAGCGCTCGGGACTGGTCACTGCCGGCGCTGTCACCGCGGGGATAGGTCTCGTGGCCGTCGGCCCCGGGGTGTGGCTGATCGTGTCCAGCGGCTCGCATGCCGAGGTCTTGAGCGAGGGCACGCCGACTGCGAGCCCGCGCTCGCTGGGCGTGCGTGGGGCGTTCTGAGTTAGGGGCGGGGGGAGGTAGCGATCGCCTCTTGGCCGCGATACTCGAGGTAGGCCAGGGAACTACCTAGACACCAAGGCCAGTAATGCGGGCTCGAACGCGCGTGCGGGACGTTTGCAAAATCGGCGCTACCTTTGCGGGCGATGATGGCAGCGTATCCTTTCATTTGCTGGGGGCGCCTGGCGTTCGCCGGCATGCTGATCTCCGGCGTCGCTCAGGCAGAGCCTTCGCCCAACACCTCGACGATTTCGGCGAACGTGGGCCCTCTGCGTAACAGCAAAGGGTCGCTTGCTTGTCGGCTCCACGCATCCGCGGACGGCTTCCCTCGCAGCGGGACGGGCACCACCTCACAGCGCGTGAAGATCACGGGCGACTCCGCCCAGTGCGTGTTCGAAAACGTGGCTCCTGGTACGTACGCGGTCGTCGTTCACCACGACGAGAACGACAATCGTCAGTGCGACAGGAACCGGCTCGGCGTTCCTTTGGAGGGATATGGCGTGTCCAACAATCGTACACACGCGCTGCGCGCACCCAACTGGCAGGAATCGAAGTTCGTGATCGAGGGCGGAAAAGATCGCACGCTCGCGATCTCGCTCCGCTACTAAGTCGGTGTGATTTCGGCGCCTCCGCCGGCGGACCTCGCCCGGAAAATAGTTCCCCCCTGGCAGAACTGCCCTTGGATCCCCCCGACGCGCCGCGGGTCAACTCTTGAATGGACGTCCGTAAAGCGGTCGAGGATGCCGACACCCGGGCCTGCATTTTTTTCGAACGACGACATTTAGTCAGTCATTTCACATGTTTGTTACGGGCGGAGCAGGCCTTGCCGCCCCCGGGGAGTCAGGCGACCATCGGGCCGTGTCCAGCGACGGGGCAAAGACAGCGGAATTTTTTCCGGCCGTGTATGCCGAGTTGCGGAGGATTGCTGCGGCCCACTTGGCCCGGCTCCCACCCGGACAATCCTTACAGCGCACGGCGCTCGTCCATGAGGCGTACTTGAAGCTGGTCGGGAGTGGTGACGCACGCTGGCACAACTCCGCGCATTTCTTTGGCGCGGCCGCGCAGGCGATGCGCGAGATCATCGTGGATCACGTGCGCCGTCGCAGCGCGAAGAAGCGCGGTGAAGGCCGCGCGCTGGACTCGCTCGACGTGACCTTCGACCTGGCCGAGCCCGAGTTGCCGGTCGAAGACGTGCTGGCGATCGATGCGGCGATTCGCGAGCTCGAAAAAGAACATCCTCGCAAGGCCAACGTGGTGGTGATGCGCTATTTCGCCGGGATGTCGACCGAACAAATCGCCGACGTACTCGAGGTGACGACCCGCACCGTCGAGCGCGAATGGCGTTTTGCCCGGGCGATGTTGGCGGCCGCGCTCGCTCCCGGGGGAACGCGCTGACATGGAACCCGTGCCCCGTTCGGAACGAATCGAACAGCTGTTCCACGCTGTCGTAGACCTTCCCGACGAGGAGGCGGCACTCGTTCTGAATCAGGAGTGTCCTCGCGAAGACGCGCTCCGGCATGAAGTCGAGCGGCTGCGTCGGCTGGACCGCGGGGCAGCGCCGAATTTTTTGTCGCCGAACCGCCAGCTGATCGCCGAGGTCGTCGCTGCCGCTGAACGTGGCGGGGATGAGTCGCTGTTGGAAGAAGTGCTGCGCTGCGCCGATCGAGTGGGCCGCTTCGTGGTGCTGAAGCGCCTCGACCAGGGCGCGATGGGCATCGTCTACGCAGCTTATGACGAGTCGCTCGACCGGCGGGTTGCGCTCAAAGTATTGCGCCGGGGGCTGGCACTGCCCGAGTACCTGGCGCGCGAGGGGCGCGCGCTCGCTCGCTTGACGCACCCCAACGTCGTGCAGATCCACGAGATCGGCGAGCACGATGGCCGACCATTCATTGCCATGGAGCTGGTGGCCGGCCGCAGTTTGGCCGCATGGCTCGCGGAGCGGCCGCGACCAGCCGACGAGATTGTGCGCACCTTCGTGCAAGCGGGTCGCGGGCTCTCCGCAGCGCACGAGGCGGGGCTCGTCCATCGCGATTTCAAGCCCGACAACGTGCTCGTCGGCACGGATGGACGAGTGCGCGTGGTGGACTTCGGCATCGCGGCCAGTGCCGACCCGACCCCCGCGGTGGAAGCTGCACCGCCCGGAACACCAGCCTACATGGCGCCCGAGCTGTTTGCCGGCGAACGCGCAAGCGCCGCGAGCGATCAGTTTGGCTTTTGTGTGGCCCTGTACCGCGCTCTGTTCGGCATCGCCCCGTTCTCGGGCAACGACGTGCTCACGCTTCAAGCCAACGTGCTGGCCGGCAAGCTGTGCACGGCTCCGACCAGCGCGGAGGTTCCGGCTTGGATGACCGGTATTCTGACGCGCGGTCTCGCGCGCCAGCCAGCCGATCGTTTTACGACCATGAGCCAGCTGCTCGACGCCATCGAAGGTCACCTGCCGGCTCACCCCGAACTCGACCCGACCGTGGGTCGTCGCGAACGGCGCCTGGTGGCGAAGGTCATGGTCTTGTTGGGCAGCGCAGCGCTGGTCGGGCTCGCGCTGGTTCGCTCGTTGAGCCACACCGAACCCGGGGTGGCGGAATTCGTCGCCGCACCAGCCGCCGCGTTCGTGCTTCAGTCCGTGGTTGCGCTCGCGTTCCGTGGCCGGCTGCTCGGCAACCGGTTCGCACGCAAAATGGTGCTGGTGGTATGGATTCAAATTGCCACGTTGCTGCTGCATCGGAGCTTCGCCATTCTTGCCGAGCAACCCCTATCCCAGGTGCTCCCGATCGACCTGCTCGTGCTCGGCATGGAGCAATTGATCGCAATGGTCCTGTTCGAACGCTGGTTCGGGGTCAACGCTGCGGTGTTCCTCGCGGGCGCCTTGGTCGCCGTGCTTTGGCCGGCGTCGGCCGCAACCGCGATGCTCGCCTCCGTCACCGTCGCGTACTTGGTGGCTGCGACGCGCATCGGGCTCTGAGCCAACGCTGCCCCACAGCGGATTGACCGGCGCCCGCTTGCTTGACTAGAGTCGCGCGCTTGGCGGAGGACGGGCAAAACCAGCGCGGAGCTCAATCTGCTCCGCTCGCAACGCGCGCAGCACGATTTCTGCCGCTGGCGCTCGCCGTGTGTTTGGGGGTCGCCGCTGGGATCGGGGGCTACACGTTCCGCTACGCGGAGGGCCTTTCGTACTTCAAGACCGATCCCAAGGCCTGCGTGAACTGCCACATCATGCAACCCGAGTACGATGCTTGGCAGAAGTCGAGCCACCATCAAGTCGCTGTCTGCATCGATTGTCACTTGCCGCACGCGTTCGTTCCCAAATACCTCGCCAAAGCCGAGAACGGCTGGCGACATGGCCAGAAGTTCACTACCCAGCAGTTCGTCGAACCGATTGTCGTGCAAGCGGCGGGTCGAGCGATCTTGCAGGAAAACTGCCTGCGTTGTCACCAGCAGCTCACGCAGCAAATAGCCGGCGAATCCAGCGCGGCCGAGCAACTGCCCTGCATCCACTGTCATTCTGGGGTGGGTCACGGCGAGAAGGCGGGCCTGGGCGGACCGCTCACCAGCACCGAGCGCAAACAGCACTGAGAGGCATGCATGACCGAGACCAACAAGGTTCCTTTTTGGCGCACGCGAGCCGGCTACTTGGTGCTGATCGCGCTGGTGGCGACCGTCGCCGCGGGCCTGACCGCGCTACTCACCAACATCTTCGAACGCAAGGCAGAGCAGCGCACGCCCTACGTGCGACTGGTCGAGGTGGGGGAGAACGACACCGACCCCGCCAAGTGGGGCAAGAATTGGCCTGCGCAGTACGACAGCTACCAGCGAACGGCCTTGCCGACCAAGACCCGCTTTGGTGGTCATCAGGGCGGTGAAACGCTGCCAGAGGAGAAGATCGCGCGCGACCCTTGGTTGAAGCGCATGTTCGGCGGTTACGCCTTCGCCATCGATTATCGCGACCGCCGCGGGCACGCGTTCATGCTCACCGATCAAGAGCAGACCCAGCGCTTGACCAAGCCGCAGTCAGGCTCGTGCCTACATTGCCATGCTTCCATCATGCCGCTCTACCGCCAATTGGGCGGCGGCGACGCCATGAAGGGCTTCGCCGACACGTTCAAGCTCAGCTACCAAGAGATCAACCAGAAGCTCCACGACTCGGGTCACGCCCACCCGGTTGCTTGCATCGACTGCCATGACCCGGCCACGATGTCGCTGCGCGTGACGCGCCCGGGCTTCATCCTCGGCGTGCGAGCCCTGGCCGCGTCCGACGCCCCAGTGCCAGCGCTGCCCAGCATTCAGCAGTGGCGCGAAAGCGCGCGCCGTGAGCCGTACGACCCGAACCGCGACGCGACCAGAAATGAGATGCGCTCGTTCGTGTGCGGCCAGTGCCACGTCGAATACTACTGCGGCGGCAAGATGACTTTGACCTTTCCCTGGGGCAAAGGCCTCACTGCCGACAACATCGAGACGTTTTGGGACGAAACCAAGTTTCCCGACGGCCAACCGTTCTCGGATTACACGCACGCCGAGACCGGCGCGCAAATCCTCAAAGCTCAACACCCAGAATTCGAACTCTGGAACCAGGGCATCCATGCTCGCAGTGGCGTGAGCTGCGCGGACTGCCACATGCCGTACATGCGTGAGGGAGCGAGCAAGGTGAGCGACCATTGGGTGCGCAGCCCGCTACTCAACGTGAACCGGGCCTGCCAAACCTGTCATCGCGCGTCCGAAGAAGAGATGAAGGCGCGCGTCGACGTCATCCAGCAACGAAACCACGAACTGTTGCAACGCGGCGGCGCCGCGATCGTGGATTTGATCGACGCGCTGGTTAAGGCAAAAGCCAACGGCACCGCCCCGGAAGTGCTCGACAAGGCCCGCAACCTGCAGCGCCGCGCGCAGTGGCGGCTAGACTTCATCGCGGCCGAGAACAGCATGGGCTTTCACGCCCCGCAGGAAGCCGCGAAAATCCTAGGCGAAGCCTCCGACTACGCCCGGCAAGGCCAGATCGCGCTGCTCGGAGGCGTGGCCACGGCCCCCGCCAATCCGAGTCCAGGAGCAGCACCTGGGGCCAATCCAAGCGCCTCGGCTTCGGCCAGTCCGCCCCCATCGTCCTCGGCCAAGCCCGCCGCTGCGCCGTCCGCTGCTCCGCGAAAGTAGTATTACTTGGTCACTTTCCCTTCGTGAGTGGGCGATCGCGATCCGGCATCGCACCTCGCGAAGGCGCCTTGGCCGGCGTCGCTAGTCGGCGCCCGGAGGTGAATCGCGGAGCTGCTTGCGGTAGGCACCAGGCGCTACGCCGGCCCACTGGCGAAACGCATGGCTGAAGGAGGCCTCCGACGCGTAGCCCGTCAGGCGCGAGGCCCCCGCGAGCGTTGCGCCCTCGCGCAGCAGCGTCGCGGCCTTCTGCATGCGCAGACGCGTCAGGTAGCCGAGCGGTGGCTCGCCGACGAGCTGCGTGAAACGCGCCGCGAAGACCGAACGCGAGAGGCCGACTTCCTCGGCGAGCGAGGCTACGGTCCACGGCACCTCGGCGCGATGGTGCATCGCCGCGAGCGCCGCTGCGGTGCTCGGATCGCGGAGGGCGGCCAGAAACCCGCCGCCATCATCGGGGACGCGCGCTAGATACGCGCGCAGGATCTGGATGAAGATGACGTCCGCCATCCGCAGCAGGATGAGCTCGGAGCCGGGCCGGTCCGTCTCCACCTCGCGGGTGATGAACTGGATGTTCTCGAGGAACGAAGGCACCCCCTGCTCCACTTCGGGTCTCATTCGGATCACCGGCGGCAGCACGGCGAGGATCTGCCGCGCGCGCGGATCGTCGAGCACGAAAGCGCCGGTGATGAAGTTCGTCTCCGGACCCTTGGCGCCGACCTCGAGCTGCATGATGACACTGCGCGAGTCGCACTGCGCGACGTCAGCGAGGCGCACGGGGGCGCTACCTGGATGGTCGCGCAGCACGTGCGCGTGGCCGAGCGGCAGGACCGCGAGATCGCCGCCGGAGAGTGCGACGTCTGGCTCGTCCGTATTGTCTAAACTGAGCCACGCACTGCCGCGCACCAGGTAGTGGAAGCGGACGCAGGTCTTCCCTCCCGCCAAGGCCAGGCCCCACGGTGCCCGCCCGACGGTGAAAGCCCAGCAGGTCTGCTGCAGCCGCACCGAGGCGAGAACCGCACTTAGAGCGTCCATCAAGCAGTGTAGCGTGCCCGACCCCGATCTCCAGGCAGCTACCCGGGCAGCTCGGACGATTTCGATACTTTCCCGGACGACGTCGGATGGCTCGTGTGGATCTCGAGCCGCATGTTGGACCCATCGTTCTTCCTCGAAGGAAAATCTGATGTCCAACAACATGACCAGACTGAATGGAAAGACTGCTGTGATCACCGGTGGCGCTACCGGCATCGGCCGCGCCGCAGCCAAGCGCTTCATCGAGGAGGGCGCCTTCGTCTTCATCTTCGGCCGCCGGCAGGAAGCGCTCGACGCTGCTGTGGCCGAGCTCGGGCCCAATGCCCGCGCGGTGAAGGGCTCGGTCTCGGATCCGGCCGACCTCGACCGACTCTACGCGGCGGTGAAGGCCGAGCGCGGAACCCTCGACATCGTCTTCGCCAATGCCGGGGCGGGAAGCCCGCTTCCGCTCGGCAAGATCACCACCGAGCACCTCGACGAAATCTTCGACACCAATGTGAAAGGTTCGATCTTCACGGTCCAGAAGGCGCTGCCACTGATGGGCCAGGGCGGTTCGATCATCCTGACCGGATCGAGCGCCGGCACCACGGGCGCCCCGGGATTCAGCGCCTATAGCGCGAGCAAGGCGGCTGTGCGCAACCTCGCGCGGACCTGGGCGGAGGACCTGAAGGGCACCGGCATTCGGGTAAACGTGCTCTCGCCCGGGCCGACGGCGACCGACCTCGCGAAGGAAGCGCTAGGCGAGGAAGGCATGAAGGTCTTCGCCTCGCTCAACCCGCTCGAGCGCATGGCCGATCCGGCGGAGATCGGAGCGGTGGCGGCCTTTCTCGCGTCGCAGGACAGCAGCTTCATGACCGCCAGCGAGGTCGCCGTCGACGGTGGCCTCGCGCAAATCTGACGCTCTGCGCCCGCCTGCCTCGTGGACAAAGGGCAGCCACCGTTTGATTGAAGCGAGGTCGCCGCCGGCAGTAGCGGCGCTGCAATCATCTGGCGTGCGCTCGTGTGCGGGTCTGCTTGACGCCTTCCAGCTCGGGGAGGCCCGCTGCGCGCCAGGCCATTGGGGCCGGGCAGCAGGCGCGACTGCGCTGGCTATTCGGCGCGTTTCCGAGCGACCACAGTGGCAAAGCGCAGCTCGAGCTCAAGACCGTGAGTATTCCGCGTCGTGACGCCGAAATGGTTGGCCACGACCTCGACCCCGAGCCGCGCCAGGTGACCTGCGATCTCGGTCGTATCCAGCGGGTACTCGAAGAAACGATGATCGTTCTCGCGGCTGACGATCTCGCTCGAGCGTCCAATCTGGAAATTGAGCCCGACAAGCCCGTTGCATTTGACCGCTCCGACCAGGTTTTGGAGGGCGAGCGGCAGCTCCTCGCGGGGAATGTGGTTGAGCGCTACGGCGCACCACACCGCGTCGAAACGGCCCTTGGGGAGCGTAGGTGAAAGGATGTCAGTGTGAACGAACGGGATCTGCCTGTTCTTTGCCGCTGCAATCTCGAGCATCGAACGCGAGCAATCGAGCCCGACCGGATCGAAGCCGGCTCTTTTGAAATAGCTCGCATGGTGCCCGGGGCCGCAACCGGCATCGAGGACGCGGGCTCGGCTAGGCAGACGCGCGAGCAGGGGCTCGAGTGCATCCCCGGGCACGGCGTCGCACCAAATGTCGCTGAATTGGATGGCGATTGCGTCGTAAGAGGCGCGTGTCTCGTCTCGCAGCGCGCGCGCGCTGATGGGCGAACCTGCGCAGCCGTGGGCAAGGCGCTGCAGGAGCGAGTCGTACGATGTGCACCTTTCACCGCTGACGAGACCCGCTCCGGCGTCACCATTCGCGTAGACAAGATCGAATCGATCGGAGGTCACCTCCGAGAAGTCCCGTTCAGCGAAGGCCGCCCCGATGAAGCAGACGGAGCGTCGCGCAGTGCGTGTCGCATCCGCGGCCAACAGATCGGCCACGCCCGCGCGAACGCCATCTCGGCGCAGCTTCCGCTGAAGACGCGAGGCAGCGTCGGCGTCTGCCTTCGCGCGGTGGATCATGAGCTCGAAAACTGCGGGTGTGGAAGTCATACAATCCGAGTTGGTTCGTGAGGCTCGACCCAACCTCTGATGGCCGTCATTGTGTCGACCATCCTCGAGGAGCGGACGACAGCCGCAAGCAGGGCCGCCTCTCCGAGCCGCGTCCCGACGAGCGAAGGCAAGAACGTCCCGTGGTTCAGCGAGTGACGCAGCCTCGCCGCGAAAGCGCCTTCATCGACTTTCTCTAGGTTGCAGCTAGTCGCGCGGCAGAAGCGCGACAGCAGAGTGACGGCCTCACGATAGTACTGGGCCGGATCGGGCGCGGCTCCTGCGCGGCCGCGGGCAGCGCGAGCGAGCAAGGAAAGATCCGCCCGCAGGCGGTCGGAAAACCCGTCGGTGTCAGTGCTCGAGTATGGCAGGAACGGGGACCCGTCGAGGGACCCGCTGAGTTGCGAGTCTTCGTCGTCGAGGACGACGAGAGTGGGCGGCGCATCTGCTCGCGCCACGCCGAGCTCGTACATGACGAAAGCGTTGTGCCTCGAGGGGTTGGCTACAACGAGGTCGCAGCGGCGCACCGAGGCGTAGAGCCAGTCCAGCCACTGCCAGTCTTCGAGCAGCTCCTCGAGCCAGACCAGTTCGAGTCCCGCACCCTCAATCGCCTGTGCCACGGCTTGCCTTACCCTCTCGTAGCCAGGCAACATCGGTATCAAGACGAGCACTCGCGCTGGCCCTGACGCACTGTCGTTGATCATTGGACCCATACTACTTGTTCTGGACTGGCGCACCGAGGCTTTCGAAGGTCCGAAACACGGACTGGCACAGGGCCAGCTCCTGTTCGCTCCAGGCCAAAAAATAGACTTGCTCGACGTTCGAAGTCGGGTTCTCGGCGAAATACTCGAGGGCCGCCTCGACTTGGCGTTCGAGCAGCGGTCGGAAGTCTCCGCGTACGAAGCCGATGCCGAGCAGTGGGATCAGAATGCTGGAGAGCCGTGTGCCCGCGACATTTCTCTCGGGATCGTCCATCAGGGACAAGGCATTCGTGATGCAGCGGTGGATGCCGCGAATGGGCTCGTAGCCTTCACCGATCGCTCCGCGCACGGAAGCGGCGTGAAAGATCGCCTTCACGCCGTACTTGTTTCTCAACTCTCCGGGCCCCGTGGCGATCACTGCAGCTTCGGGAACGCTGCGTTCCCCAGCCATGATCTCGTCCAACTGCTGCTGGATCAGGTCCTCCGCAACGTGTCCCGTTTGGGTCTTCTTGGCACCCTCGAAACGAATCACACTGGATATGGCGAAATCGTAGAAACGCGCCATCTGCATGTTTGTGTTCTCGGAATTCACCCATACGTCGATGCCGCGAATGTTCCGAAGCTCCCCCGTAATGATGGCGAGCTTCTTGCTGGTGTGCTTGATGGGGTAACTGTAGACATCGCGGCCGCCGATCACGCGCGGTCGATCGGAGATCCTGAGGTCCAAAATCTCGTTCACGTGACTATCGGATCCCCCCTCTTTGAGGCCCGCAGCAATCGCATTGAGCATGCGGCCTCGTGCCTTCTCGTCACCCCTGCCGCCCACGAAGTCGTACTGAATCGCGTTCATGTTGGCGATGTTGAATGGGAGCGTCGCGTTCTTGTTGCGAATGATGATGGTCACCCCTTTGCGCAATGCGTGCCGGATGCCGAGCTCGTAGAAGACGTTTGGGTTCGGGATGCTCACATCGGCAATGGCCACGTCGGCCTGCCAGACCTGTTGGAACATCTTCTTGTGAATGTTGCCCGCCTCATCCACCTCGTCGCAACGGATGCAGTTGAGGCCATGGCTCTCAGCAGTGGGTTTGATGAAGTCCTCGTAGACCGCGTCGAAGTCGACTTCCATGCCGGCCGCGTCGAGCTTTTTGCCGAAGGGCATGATGACGAAGCAGCTTTTCGCGTCGGGCTCCGCGAAGTACTCGCTTTTGAGGATGTCCAGCAGTTCGACACATTCCAAGGCCGTTTTACGCGTTTCCTCATCGGGCGACGCGGTCATGAGCCGATAGGAATTGGTCGCCGAGCTCAGCTGCCATTTGCCGTTCGACAACCGAACGGCTCGGGTGATCGCTTCGCGACACTGCGCCATCTGGCCGCGCAACAGGTGGATCTGTGCCAGATCGAAACAGGACCAAGGAAGATTGTGCCCGCTTTCGACGTCCTCCTTGCAGCGCGCCTGAGCGGCGTCTAGCGCGGGACCGAGGCGAGCTACGGCTTCGGCGAGCTTACCGCCTCGGCCAGCTAGCGTCAGGTAGTTGAGCAGGGCGAAAGCGTTCTCGTTACCCGAGAGCGAAAGGCCTCGTTCGAAACAGGCGGCAGCTTCGGGCCATTTCCCCAACGAGAGGTAGACGCCGCCGAGCGAACACTGCGCATCGACATCGGTTGCGTCGAGCTCGAGCGAATGTAGGAGATGTTTTTCGGCTTGCTCGTGGTTCCGGAGTTGCTGCTTTACAACTCCCAGGTCTCGCCAAATGCGGGCATTCTTGGGGTTCTCTAGCGCGAGCCTTTCGAGGGGGGGCAGCGCCCTTTCGAATTGCCCTTTGGCAATCCAGGTCGCGATTAGATCGAGATCCAGCGTTGGGTTTACCTGCATATCCCGGTACCTACGAATGCTCTTAGCTGCTGGCCAGAGCCGCGCGGGCTCTGTCGGGGCGCTCGCTGCGAACGGCGATCGTCACACGCAAAACGATAGCGGCGGGCGAGTCCGAAGGTCAACAGCGCCCGGCTTTCGCGCGAGCTGAACACACCATTGGTCATACGGCAGCGCGTAGGCGAAACAATTGCAGGTGGTCCGCACGCCACCCAGTGCCCGACCGCCTCTCGGCGTTGCGTAGTAGCGCTAGCGGGGGAGGTGGCCGCTGGGATTGTACCCGCGCGCGGCCTGCGTCCGGGGAAAGGTGGCGCGACTCGAGTTCGAATACGAACCAAAGGCACGCGCACTGTATTTCTTAGACCAGACCCCCGATGCTATGGGAGAGGCCGCGTCGTCATTGTCACCGACAACATCAGCACGCGCCCTGGTGGGACGCGGCGCTAGTAGCTCAAGGCGCAGTGATGTCGTACTGGAAGAGCGGCTTGGGCAGTCCCAAGATACAACCGTCGGCGGTTTTGAACGCGCTCGAAGGGTAGACCTCGACATGCGCGGGTGCGGTCTGCCAGCTGAAGGGCTCGGAGGTGTACACTGTGTCGGCGCCACTGGTCGTGATCGACCAATGCATCGGCGCGGGGACGCTTTGTCCCGCGGTGTGAGCGGGGGGCAAGCTGAAGCCCAGGTCGAGCTGCAAGTGCTGACCGGCGATGGTGAAGCTTTGGACGATGGCAGAGTTCGGTACCGAGGCGCCGTAGGCCGGCGACACGTCTTTGATTGTGATGGGCTTCGGCGCGGCCGCCGTGCCGCAGCTTTCGTCATCGCTGCCACCGCAGGCCAGCGCCACGAGGCCCAATAACCCACACCCAACGATCCGACTCACGACCCCAATCTTCATGCCCGCACTCTGGGAGACCTGCCTCGAATCGTCAATCCCTCCACGCTAATTCGATAAAATCAGGCACAGAGTGTCGCCGCGCGACCACACTCCGTGCGCCTCGCGCGACACTTTGCGGCAAGCGGAACCAATCGGACAGCGTGAATGAATAACTGGGCAGGCGCCTCGTCAGAGGTGGCTGTGGCATCGCTCTGGAGGGAATCACAATGAAGAGGCTCGCTATGAAGTATCTGGATCAGGGGTTGTTGCTCGGACAATGCGCACTTTTAGCCATGCTGAGCGCATGCGCGGGCCCGCGCATGGCCGCGCCCGCGGACGTGTCGAGCTCGAGTGAAGTGCTGCCGGTCTCCGATCGGAGTCAGGCCTCGGGAGCATTGGTGAACGAGGGCTTCAAGCTCGGCCCGTACGCGATCGCCGATGTCGATCGAAAATGGAACTCGAGCAGCGGCGTCAGCGTCGGCCCGTGGGGCAAGGAGACCAAAACAACCGGATTTTCCTTCACGCTTGCCGGCGGCGAGACGAAGTTGAAGGGAAAGTGCGAGAGCGTGCTGGAAAAGTCGAGCATGCTCGCCTTGGGCGGCTCATTCGACTGGGGCAACACCACCATCGCTTGCTCCTGTGAAGGCGGAGCAGACAAAGCCGCACTCGTGCTCTCCAAGGATGCGAACAAACTCACCATCGGCAGCACGGTCTATCCCATCCAGCAAGTCCACAGCGTCGTGGGCGGCAGCGATCAAACTGCTCCCAGCGGCTTCCGCGCCGACTCGGACGGCCCGCTGGGCGCGGTCGAGGTGCTGTATCCCGGCCAGGTTTGGTTGAAGAAGGGTTTGGACGAGCCAACGCGCGGTAACGTGAGCTGTTTGTTTACGGGCCTGATGCTGTACAAGCCGCCAAGCGATAATTGAGTCGGGCACGCGCGTCGCGCTGCGGGCGCTAGGCAGCAGCGCGAAGCGTTGTTCGCGCACGTGGACGCTCGACGTCGAGAGCTGCCTTCGAAGGAGCACCCGAGCACCCGAGCGATGCGCCGCCGCTCAACCGCCGCGATCGACATTCAGGCTGCCGCCGATGGGCAGCACGTGACATGCGGCAGGATCGAGCGCGCGGCGCTGCCATTCGCTGGCTAGGCGCGCGGGCGGTTCGTCGAGCGGCTCGTCGGTCAGCTTGAAGGTGCCGAAGTGCATCGCTACGAAGTGGCGGGCGCCCAGATCCGTGAAGGCGCGCACGGCTTCCTCGGGGTTCATGTGTTGCTTGCTCATGAACCAGGCAGGGTCGTAGGCGCCGATCGGCAGCAGGGCAGCGTCGATGGTCCCCGAGCGTCGGCCGATTTCGGAGAAGCCATCGAAATACGCCGTGTCGCCGGAGTGGTAGAGGCGCGCTCTCGAACCTTCGATCACGAAGCCGCCCCAAAGCGTGGCATTGCCATCGTTCAGACCGCGGCGACTCCAGTGTTGCGAAGGCACGAAGCGGATCGTGACCGCGCCCACGCGGGTCTCGCCCCACCATTCGAGTTCGGTGCAGGGCAGTTTGCTCTTGGCGAAGAAGGGAGCAAGCCCGAGGCCTGCGATGATCGGGCTACCCACTGCGCGCAGCGAAGGCAAGTCCAGGTGATCGCGATGGTTGTGCGAGACCAGCTGCGCGTCGATGCGCGGCAGTTCCGCCGCCGCGAGGGCCGGCGGCACGAAGCGCTTCACGCCGGGGCCGATACTCTCGGAGAAGATCGGATCAATCAGCAGTGACACATCATCGAGTTGGACGAGCCAGCTGGCGTGCCCGATCCAGGTGAGTCGCGCCGGCTGGCCCATGCCGGGTGGGCTTCGCAGGAGCTCACGGTCGACCGCGACGCTGGGCGAAGGTGACGCGACCGAACCGTTGCGGCGCCGACCCAGCAGGCGATCGACGACCGCCCATTTGAACACGCTCGAAAACGGTTGCGGCGCGGAACCGTCCAAGTTCAGAAAGCGCTCGCGCTTCGAAGCTCGTTGCTCGGCCATGAGCGGGGAGCTTCGCACATTGGCCCGAAAAATAGTTTGCCCGGCTTGAACCGTCTCGCAGCCTTCGCGGGACATCCTCGAGCGTGAGCAGCCATGCCCGCAAAACGGCCCAGATCGCGCGCAGCTTTGCCGGCTTCGGTTGGGCACTGCTCGGCGTCGCCGCGTGCTCGAGCGAACCCGCGCGCAGCCACGCCTCGGCCGGAGCCGCCGGAAGCACCCAGGTCGGCACAGCCGGAGCTGGCGGCGGCGTCGGGCCGTCTACGGCGGGCGCGAGCGCGGGGTCGCCCACGCTGGGCGCAGCGGGTAACGCGGCGGGTGGCACGACGAGCGGAGGCGGCGGAGGTGCGACAGGCGGCGGGGGTGGCGGAGCTACGACAGGTGGCGGCGGCGCAGCGGGTGCCGGGCGAGCGGGCGAGGGTGCAGGTGGTGCCAACAGCGCGGGTGCCATCGGACAGTCGCGCTGTGCCGGACGCGACTTGCTACTGTGCGAGGACTTCGAAGACACCGAGCTGGGAGGCGTACCCAGGGGCTGGACGCGGCACGGCGAGCTAGCGGCGGTAGCTGCCAGCGATGCGCACCGCGGCTCGCGTGCGCTGCGACTCGGTCCAGCTGCGAACGCCGAGCGGCGCATCTATCACGATGCGAAGTTGCTCGGCAGCGCGCACTGGGGCCGCATCTACTTCAAAGTGCAGACGCCGGTCCCGGACGCTTTCGTGCACTCCACGCTGGTATCGCTGATCGGCGACGGCCCAAAGAACGGTCGCTCGGACTACCGCCCGATCGACACCGTCAAGCAAGCGAAGGACACGCGCGACGTGGGCGGCCGCCACAACTACCTCTACAACGTGCAGATCATCGGCAAGGGCGAATTCGGCTCCGAGACCAGCTACGACTACACGTTCGACGCCAAGTGGCACTGCGCGGAGTATCACATCGACGGTTCGGATCAGAGTTACACGCTCTATTTCGACGGGCTGAAAATACTCTCCTTCGCACACGGCGCGGGCAACTACGACGACTCCGACATCCCGAACGAGTTCGACGAGTTGCGCGTCGGCTGGGCCAACTACCAGAGCGCGCCCCCGGGCTTCACCGGGTTCATCGACGATATCGCCTTCGACGACGCACGCGTCGGCTGCGACTGACTCATTTGCGCGCTTGCGGTGCTCATGCGAGCATCGACCGCGTGGCGGTTGGGCACATCACTTCGGTCATCGCGCTCGATGACCGCGCGAGGCTGGCCGCGTACGCGGTCGACCGGCGTTTGCAAGCGGACGTGCGCAGCTACTGGTCGGTTATCGTCGTAGAGCCACCAGCTCGAGTTCGAGTCGTGCCTGACGGGCAGATCGACTTGGTGTTCGATCTCGATTCGGGCGAAGCGCACGTCGGCGGTGTGCGCGAAGAGCCGATGGAAGTCGTGCATCAGCGCGCTACCCGGCTGTTCGGGGTGACCCTGTTGCCCGGCGCGGCAGCGGCGTTTTTGGGCATTCCGGTCTCCACCCTGGACCGCGATTGGCAGCCGCTGTCGGGCGTGATCGGCGCGGTTGCCGGGGAGTTGGCTAGCCGCCTGTGCGGCGCCGAGAGCGTGAGCGCGCGGCTCGGGTTGCTGGAAGCGTTCTTGCTCGCTCGGCTCGAGCGGGTCCAGCCGCCGGACGCCCGTGTGCGCCGTGCGCTGCGCGAAATCGACGACAGCGATGGGCGCATCGATATCGAGCGCCTCGGTCGTGAAAGCGGCGCTAGCCCGCGCAACCTGTCGCGGCTGTTCAACGCTTGGGTAGGCATGTCACCGAAGCGCTTTGCGCGCATCGTTCGCGTGCAGGCGGCACTGCGACGCTTGGCGGAGCCAGCGCCGCCCACGCTCGCCGCGCTGGCCGCCGAAATCGGCTTCGCCGACCAAGCGCACCTCGCGCGCGAGATCCGCGCCGTAGCGGGGGCACCACCGAGTGAGTTGGCTGAAACCTTCAAACACTCGGCCGATCCGTTCAAGCTCTGAGCTCGATAATTCGGCAGATTCCAGGTCGAAGGCGGCACTCAGCCGCACAGTCAGCAAGGAGTCTCGCATGTCACCCATTTCATTTTCCGCTCTCACCATGCATTCGGCCGATCCGGCGCAGCTTACTCGCTTCTACCGCGACGTCGTAGGTTTGCCCCTCGCTCCGCATGCGCACGGGACGGTCGGCGATCACGACGAGGGGGATCTCGGCGAGGTGCATCTTGCCGTCTGGAAGGCCTCCCCGCGTGTTGGCGGTCCGTTCGTGCCGGTCTTTCGAGTCGACGACCTCGATGCTTGGCTCGCGCATTTCGAAAGCGCGGGCGTTCCCTGTCTGCACAAGCCGCTCGACTTGGGCGAAGGCAAGCGGGTCGTCACATTCACCGATCCCGACCACAATGCATTTCGATTGATCGAAATCCGCGACACCGGCCTCGGGCAGTAACGGGTCGCAAATCAACCCGCTTTTTGCCGCGCGCAGGCTAGGCTTCGCTCATGAAACCAGAGCGGTGGCTAGCGACAACGGCCTGCGTGGGCTTGGGCTTCCTTGGCGCACCGCCTGCTCGCGCTTGCGGGGTCTCCGCGTCCGGGGTGTCCTCGTGCAGCCTGGCCGAGCACGACGAGGCGCTCCGGCCGCACTGGGCCGTGGGCGTGAGCGGGCTCTACACCTCGACGCGTTTGCGCTTTGGCGAGGGCCTGCGCGCCGAACAGGTTCGCTATGCGACGCTAGCGACGCTGGCCTATCTGCCGAGCGCAAAGCTCGTATTACAGGTGGGAGCAGGCGCTGCCTTCGGCGGCTGGTTGACTCTCCCTGACGGGCGCTATCGGCTTTCGCCCGGTCCCACCGGGCTACTCGCGGCTGACTTTCGCGTCTTCGACGACGGTCGCTACTTCCTGCTTTTGACCTCCAGTCTCTCGTTCGCAACGGCGCGCACACAGCTGAGCGATGAGGCGAGTGAAAGTTATGCGGCGTTCGATGTACGGCTCGGTGCACAGTTCGGAATCGAGCTCGCACGCACCTTTCGCCCGTACGCAACCGCACGCGTTTTCGGTGGCCCAATCTTCTGGCACTACCAAGGCGAAGCGGTCACGGGGACCGATACCCACCACTATCAGCTGGGCGCAGGGCTTGCGGTTCGTGTCTCGAGGGCGCTGAACGTTTTCGGCGAGGGAATTCCCCTGGGCGAGCGAGCCGTGGCAGTCGGAGTCGGCCTGGCTTTGTAGCGGGGCTCCGTGCGCTTGCTACTGCACGGGCTCGTAGAGAGCCTCGAATTTGGCGCGTTCTATCGCGTAGCCGTCTTTCTGAGCGCGGTCGTTGAACACTAGGTAATCACCGGCAAGGTAGTCGGTGGAGCCTTCTTGGGTGCGGATGGTTCCCGACTGGGCTTGGGCTTCGGCCCAAACCGCTGCCACTTTTCGATACTCGGTACCGCTGACGTGTTCGTACGTGCGCGCGAAAGTATCGGCGTCGACGCTGTAAGTGTCGGCGCCGTTCTGTACGATCCAATCGCCTGCCTTGCAGTGCTGGCGAGCCCCCCATTGGATGTAATCGAAGCCATCGCTGTCGAACGCGAAGCGAATCGCGTGCACGGTCGCTTCGAGGCGTCGTTTGTATTCGGTCAGTGCCACGTTCGTAGGCTAGCTCTGCGAGCTCAGCCTGCAACGCGGCTCGGCGCTGGTCCGCCGGCTGGGTCGAGCAAAATTGCCCCTCAGCGTCGCAGGTGCGCTTCAATCAGGCTGGCGAGGAAGGCGGGGTGCTCTTCTTCCAGATCGTGGCTGGCGTCTGACACGACCTCGAGTCGGGCATTGGGTAGCCGCTCGAGCAAAAATTCCCCAATCGCCGGCGGAGCGATCGGGTCGTCCTCGCCCAGGACGAGCAGCGTGGGCGCGTTGATCTGACTCAGCTGTTCGCTGAAATCGCTATTGTCCGTCACGAACCAGCGCGGTGCGAATGGCCGCGCTGAGATGAAAGCGTCGCGCCAGTTCAGCGCGCCGAAGCGCTGGGCGTTCAGCCCGCCACAGGGAACTACCAGCACGAGCCGGCGGATGCGCTCCGGATATTCGAGCGCTAGTCTGAGCGCGATCGTGCTGCCCATCGACAGCGCCACGACGTCGCAGCGCTCCGGGAGCTCGGATGCTACCCAATGCACGAGATCGGGCAGCGAGCGAATCGCTTCATCGTCGGGAGCGTCACCCAGCCCGGGATAGGAGAAGAGGAACGCTTCGCGCCGATGGGCAAGGACGTTGGCGATGGGTTCCCAGACTGTCGATTGCCCACTGGCGCCCGGCAAATAGGCCACCGGCAAGTACTCCGTGGTCGCGAGGGTGCTCATCCAATCTCATCCATCGAAATTCGGGCGGCAGTCAGAGCTTCGATACTAGGAGTTTCTGGCCTTCCTATCAACGCAGCCCGCGTTTGCAGGCCTTCGTCGCACGGCTCGCGCGGGGCACTGTTCGGCAAGCTGCCTCGCGTTGCTCGGGTAAACCTCGCGAGTGTGGAGTGTCCGCTGCCAAGGCGTTTCGGCTACGCCCTATCTGCAGCGCTCAACAGCGAGGCGCAGCGTCCATGAGGGCTGTGACAGATTTGCCCGCGCTCGCATGCTGACCTACACCGCCTGCGGTGGACTCACCCACAAGGCAGACAAGAGCGCAGCCTGGTCGTGAATCGATGATCGTGCTCCGACCCGAGCGACGCCAGCGGCCGGGCGATGCCGTGCCGATGGCAGGGATCCGCCGATCTCTCAGCCGCGCGCGACGGCCCGATGGCTGCACGGGTGCGCAGGGTTCGTAGCCACGCGGAATGCGAGCTGTCAGTACGCCCGGACGGTCCCTCGCGGCGACTGCGCACGTGGCGCAAGCGGACGCTGCATCATCCCGAGGAGTGTCGTGCGCCGCCAAACCGCGCGGAACATGCGTCATTCGCAGTTCACCCCAACGTTTGTCCGGCTTTTCTCGAATTTCAAGCGAGAGCAGCGCGTTTTATCGGCAAATACCTAGTGCTCGCCAGGCCGTTGGTTGTAAAGGTCAATGATCCGCGCTACAAGCCGTGCCGCACAGCGTGTTCGGTAACCGCCTGGCTGCTCTCTCGTCTCCTTGTACGAGCGTCGCGGATAGTCGTTTCCCAGCAACGACGTGTGACGCGGTGGATTTACACCGACACCGGAGCCGATGACATCGGCGCCGGGAGCAACGCCCCCGCAGGGGGGCACGACAGTAGAGAGTAGTAAGTAATGAACAACCGATTGTACGTGGGCAACCTTTCCTTTCACACCACCGAAGACGTGCTCTTGCGCACGTTCGGCCAGGCCGGTGAAGTCACCGAAGCCAAGCTGGTGATTGACCGCGAGACGGGCCGTTCGCGCGGCTTCGCATTCGTCTCGATGGGCAGCGATGCAGACGCTCAGAAAGCCATTTCCGAGCTCGACGGTACGGACCTCGAAGGTCGTCCGTTGCGCGTCAGCATTGCGGAGGAACGTAAGCCCCGCGCCGGCGGCGGCGGCGGCGGTGGTGGTGGTGGTTACGGCGGTGGCGGCGGCGGTGGCGGCGGCGGCGGTGGTCGCGGCGGCCGCGGCGGCGGCGGCGGCGGCGGCGATCGTCGCGACCGTTGGTGAGCTGACCCCACAGGCTGCGCGACGCGCACTCTCGCGCGTCGCGCTTGGCCCCCCTCATCGTGGCTGACCGGGGCCCAGATTTTTTCTACTAGCCACTGAAAGCATCGCTTGCATGCCAGGACCCCAGAGCGCCAAGAAACGTCAACGTGAAGCAGCTCGCCAGGGCTACGCACGCGACAAGGCCGCCAAGAAAGAAGAGCGCAAGGCGACCAAGACTCCGCGAGCGCCAGGTGAAGAGGGCGAAGATCCCGATCTCGCCGGCATCGTCGCAGGCCCCCAGCCCAAGCCCGAGGGTGAAGAAGATTGGGTAGTACCGCCAGCGGTAGCCCCCCGCTGAGAAGCACGGGCGTTCCCGCTCGCTACCTTCCCAGCCGCTCGGCGCGACGCGCGTCGCGCTCGGCAAATACTTCGCACGAACCGCGCTCTACAGCGAGTCCGTCGCGCGCCACAGATACCAACTAGCGACGGTGCGGTAGGGCCGCCAGCGTTTGGCACGTGCCTCGAGCTCGGCCTTCGAGGGCAGCTCTGCCGTGCCGAATGCGATCGAGTAGCCCTTCCGCACTCCGTAATCGTCGACCGGCAGCACGTCGGGGCGGCCGAGACGGAACATGAGCAGCATCTCGACCGTCCAACGTCCGACGCCACGGACTTCGGTCAGGCGCTCGATGATGGCTTCATCGTCCAGCGCGTGAAGCTGCGAGAGGGTCGGCAGCGAGCCCTTCTGGCAACGCTCCGCCAAGTCACGTAGGGCCAGATATTTGGCGTTCGAGAGCCCGGCACCGCGCAAGGCCGCTTCGCTTGCGCTCGAGATTTGCGCGGCCGTCAGCGCTCCCCGCGCGCGTGGGAACAAGGCGCGCACGCGCGCGAAAATGGTGGCCGCCGCCTTGCCGTGGAGCTGCTGATAGACGATCGACTCGGCCAGCGCTGCAAAAATACTGGGTGTGTTCTTGGGTTGCAGTAGGCACGGTCCAACGCGTGCAATCAAGCGCGCGAGCTTCGGATCTGCCGCGCGCAACGTGTCGACGGCGAGCCCGAGGTCGAAGCCGAGCTCGCCGTCGCCGTCGAACAGTCCGCGCTGTGCTTGCTCGATGCGCAGCATCTTGAGCTTGGTATCGACGCCACCGCTGGCCGAAAACCCGCCCGGCTTGCCGCCCGCGGCCAGCACACGATGACAGGGCACGACGATCGCGAACGGGTTCTTGCCCAGCGCTTGCCCGACCGCGCGTGCTGCGCCCGGCGAGCCGATGCGCGACGCGACCTCGCCATATGACAGGGTTCGGCCCGGCGGAATGGTGCGCGCGAGCTCGTACACGCGTCGATGAAACGCGGGGACGAACGTCATATCCAACGCGATCTGCTCGAGACTGCTGCTTTCGCCGCGCAGCAGCGTGACGATGCGGTCGACCGCGCGCAATACCAGCGGAGGCGGCGGGCTTTCCTCCACTTCGGGATAACGCAGGCGCATGCGGCGCAGCGTCGCGCTGGGGGTGGCCTCGGGCAGGTGTACCCCGCAGATGCCACGCGCCCCCCAAGCGATTCCGCAGCGCCCGATGGCCGTGTCGAACAGAGCAAATCCAGATGCGGTCATTTTCTACGAGGCTCGGTGATGAGATTAGCAGCAGCAGTCACGAAAACTTGCGACTTGGAAGACTTGCGTAAGTGCTCGGGCCCGCGAGTGTATCAAAAATACGAACCGCCGCTGGTTGGCCAGGTTTGTGGCTCTCGGCCCTTGACCCCAGCGCGCCGCTATATTCTACGAGCTTCGTGAGTCACATTCATTTCGTTGGTGGTGAGAAGGGTGGCGTCGGTAAGAGCGTGCTGGCGCGCCTGCTCGCGCAATGGTTCATCGATCGCTCGATTCCGTTCGCGGCAGTCGACGGTGATCTTTCGCACGGCGCGTTGGTTCGCATGTACGCGGATTACTCGCAGCCCGTGGACTTGAGCAATCCGGAGAGCGCCGATCAGATCGTCGACCGCGCGCTGGGCGCGGATCGCAAGGTGTTGATCGATCTGCCCGCGCAGAGCGTACGCGCGCTCTGGAACTGGCTATCGGAAGCGAATGTCTTCGCGTTCGCCAAAGAAGCCGGCATTCGCATGAGCTTCTGGCACGTGACCGACGGCGGCTTCGCTTCGGTCGGGGAGATCGAGCGCTCGCTCGATTTGTTCGGTGATCGCTTCGAACACAAGGTGGTCAGGAACTTGGGCCGCTCCAAGAACTTCACCCAGTTCGACGAGTCGAACGCCAAGCGTCACCTCGATCGGCTGGGCGGCAAGACCATCGACCTGCCGGAGCTCGACGCTCAGGCGATGTACAAAGTCGATCGCCTGGGTTCGAGCTTCTGGGGCGCCATCCACAGCAGCGCCGAGGAAGGCCTCAAGCCGCTCGAGCGCCAGCGCGTTCGCTTGTGGCTCGAACGCGGCTACACCCAGCTCGAAACGTTGCACGACGCGATCTGAGCCATCAAGCCGCGTCCGAGAGCCAGCGCTGCAATCCGCCGTTCACGAACTCGGCTTGAACGGCGGAGATGCCGACGAATAGCGGCGCCGTGCGTCCGTCGACCAGGGTCACGAACAGCGCCCGCTGATACAGCTGGTACACGCCGCCGCGACCGATCGCCACGCGCTCGATCTGCGAACGCGGCAGCACGAAGGCTTGCCCGATCCGCCGCGTGCCCTCGATCTCCAGCGTCCGCTCGCCCAGCAAAAGCGAGCGTCGAGCGGGCCCCCTGAGCCAAGCCAGGAAGGGCAGACCCAGAAACCAAAAAGCGATGAACACGTGGTGTCGCCAGGCCTGCAGCAACGTAAACACGATGCCGCCCACCAACACCAGCCGCGGCAACGCCGCGAGCACGCGGCTCAGCGCGTTCAACTGCAGCTCGATGCGCACGCCGCCAGACTCCGGCCGCTCGAGTCGCAGCCCCGCCGGCAGCTCCACGCCGTACTCGGGGTCGCTCGGGTCTTTCGTGGGGTCGTGGCTAGCGGTCACTGCGGCACTCCTTACAGCAGAACGTGCGGATCTGCTCGCTCTTTACAAGTGGCGGGCGCGCCTTAGATCAATCATCTGCCCAAACTCGTCGCTATCGCCGTAATTGCCGAAGATCCGCTGGTGCGGAGCAGCCTCTCGTCGCTGCTCGGGTTCGAGCAGGGGTTTGTGGTCGCGGGGCAAGCCCGCGCGCCTGACGCGGCGCTCAATGGTTTTGCCGGCGCGGAGCTGATGCTCTGGGACATCGGACCGCAGGCGACGCCAGCGCCGCATCGCGTCGTGCTGGAGCGCATTCCGACCTTGGCCTTGGTCCGCGACGAAGAAACGGCGCTAGAGCTGTTGCGAGCCGGCGCGCTGGGCGTGCTTTTGCGCAGCACCGAGGCCGAGCGCTTGCTCGCCGCGCTGCGTTCTGTGGCGAATGGTCTAGGCGTCTTCGATCCGGCGCTATTGCGAACCGTGCTGGCTGCGCGTGCCGTCCCGCAAGAAGGCCCGCTATTTACGCCGCGTGAAGCCGAGGTGCTGAGTTTGATGGCCGAGGGGCTGTCGAACAAGCTGATCGCCGATCGCTTGAAAATCAGCGATCATACGGCCAAATTTCACGTCAACGCGATCCTGAACAAGCTCGACGCCGAGACCCGCACGGAAGCCGTGGTCAGCGCCGCGCGTCGCGGTCTGTTGATGTTGTGAGCCCTCCTGCCCGATCGGGTAGGGGGAACCTGGTTGATCGGGCAATAGCCGAAGTTCGAGGCCGAGCCTATCTTCGTAGTCATGAGCAGCAACCCCGCACAAGATTTCTCGAATGCCCTGGCTGATGCCGTCGAGCGCGTGAGCGCCAGCGTCGTGCGCGTGGAAACCGGGCGTCGGCGGCCCGCGTCGGGCTTGGTTTGGTCGACACAGGGATTGATCGTCACCAGCGCGCACCTGTTGGAGCGGGAAGAGAGCCTGGAGGTGTCGCTCGAATCGGGCGAGGTGCACACAGCGACCCTGGTGGGCGCGGATCTTTCGAGCGATGTTGCGTTGCTGCGCACCGAGGCCGCAAATCTTCCGGTGTCCGAGCAGGCACCCGCGGACAGCCTTCGGCGTGGTCAACTGGTGCTCGCGCTGAGTCGACCGGGGCGCACGGTGCGCTCCAACCTGGGCGTGATCAGCGCGCTCTCGGATCAATGGCGCGCGCCGGGTGGCGGCAAAATCGAGCGCTATATTCAGAGCGACGTCAGCGTGGAGGCCGGTTTTTCGGGCGGCCCCTTGATCGACGCGTCGGGTCGCGTGATTGGCATCAATAGTGCTGGGCTGCTGCGCGGGAGCGCGCTCGCGCTCTCGACCGTCACCATCGAGCGCGTGGTCAACGCCCTCTTGTCGCATGGTCAGATCCAGCGCGGCTATCTGGGCGTGAGCTCGACCCCGGCGCGCTTGCCGCAAGCGCTGGCGCTAAGCGCGGGGCAGCGCGTCGGCTTGGTGGTCACTGGGCTACAACCGAACGGCCCCGCAGAAGCTGCCGGCCTACTGCTGGGCGACGTGCTGCTCAGTCTGGATGGTGAAACCCTGGAGAGCATTGCCGACCTGCAAGCGGTGTTGGAAGAACGCGCCACTCGCACCGTGCCTCTGCGCTTGCTGCGCGCGGGCGCCGCGCACGAGCTCGCGGTCACGCCGAGCGCGAGGTCCTGACATGTCACGCTTGAGCGAATTCTCGGATGAGCTCGAGAGCTTGGTGCAAAGCTCGGCGCCCAGCGTGGTGGCCGTGGAGCACGGCCACGGCCAGGGCAGCGGGATCATCGTCTCGGGCGACGGCTACGTGATCACCAACGCGCACGTCGTGCATGGCAGAGCCGGCGTGCTGAGCGTGCGTTTGGTCGGCGGTGAAGAGCTGCCCGCCGAAGTCGTCGGTGAAGACCAGGCGAGTGACTTGGCCGTGCTGCGCGTGGGCGCCCGCGGCCTTCCGAGCTTGTCCTTGGACGAGTCCCGAAGGCTGCGCGTGGGCCAATTGGTGCTGGCCATTGGCAACCCCCTGCGTTTCGAGCGCTCGGTGAGCCTGGGTGTGGTCAGTGCCATCGACCGCAGTTTACCGGGCCCCGGGCGGCGTCCGTTCGAAGGTTTGGTGCAGACCGACGCTGCCATCAACCCAGGCAATTCCGGCGGCCCGCTGCTCGACGCGCGGGGCGCAGTGGTCGGTATCAACACTGCAGTGATTCCGCGCGCCAACGGCCTCGGCTTCGCCATCCCCGCGCATACCGCGGCTTGGGTCACCGCGGTCTTGATTCGCGACGGTCGCATCGAGCGCCCGCTGCTCGGAATATCGGCGCAAGGCATCGATTTAGCGCCGCGAGTTGCCGAAGAAGTCGGTCAGCTGCGCGCGGTCCGCGTGCATGGCGTGGCCAATGACTCACCAGCCAGCGCCGCCAGCCTCAAACCCGCGGATCTGCTGCTCAGCGCCAACGACAGCCCGCTCTACAGCGTGGATGATTTGCAGCGCGTGCTCGTGCTTTCACGCGACCGCGACGTACGGCTGCGCTTACGGCGTGACGGACGCGCGCTGTCGTTGTCCGTCACGCCGCAACTCAAGCGCAAAGCGGCGTAAACCGAGCTCAGCTCTGCGGCGCTGGGCTGGTCGCTTGTCCGGCATCTTTCCAACCGCGGATGCCAGCGCGCATCACGGTCACGTCGCTGTAGCCGGCGGAGGCGGCCCGCGCAGCGGCCTTGTCCGACGCGCGGCACTGCGTCCCTCCACAATAGAAGACGAGCTTTTCCGTCTTCGCGGCAGGCAGCACGCTGAGCGGATACTCCTTGTTGGCGAGCAACACCGCGCCCGGAACCACTCCGTATTCTTTGCGGGTATCGGCGTCGTTGGCATCCAAGATGGTGGCGCTCTTGTCTTTGACGAAGTGCTGGACGTCACTGACGGTCACTTCGACGATCTTCTTTTCTTCGGCCGACGCGGCTTGTTCGGTCGAGGAAGAGGAGGGAGAAGACGAGGACGTGTGGCAGGCAATGGCCAGCGTGGCGCACACGGCAGCAGTGAGCGAGAATTGGGCAATTCGAATGAACATGGGCGTAGTCTACGCCCATCTCACTTTCTGCAAGTAGCGCTCGTGTGTCGATAAGTTTCGCTCAGATCCGAGCGCTGAGGATGGCGATCGGAAAACTGAACCAGAGCGCCTGATCGCGCCGGGTGGCGGCCACGCCCATGTCGTCGATCCCCACGTCTTTTTCAAACATTTCGCGGAGTTTCTCGGCCGAACCGGGTTCCGGAAAGGAGGCCGCCAGGCTGTCTTCCAAGGCTACCTCGAGGCGGTATTGCTCTCGGTTGTATACGTGTAAGCCCTGTTCGGTGAACAGGGCCTCGAGCTGCTCGGGGCACAATGCAGCGGTGTGTGACGGATCTCGCAGCTTCTCCATGCGGTTGTAGGCGTCGCGCTTATCGCGCGCGGGGGCGGCATCGCAGACCGTGACCGTCCCGCCGGGGCGGCATACCCGCACCATCTCGCGCAGCGTGAGCGCTGGCTCGAGCAGGTGGTGGAAGCTGTAGCGTGTGACCACGCGCGAGAACGAAGCATCCGGGTAGGGCAGCCGGGTGCAGTCGCCCAGCTCGAAGGTCGTGTTGGTCAGCGCCAGGCGGGCCGCCCGCATGCGCGCTTGTTCGAGCATGGTCTCGACCACGTCCAGGCCGCGCACGGACTTCACGCGCGGCGAAAATTCGCAGGCTACCAAGCCCGGGCCGCACGCGACATCGAGCAGTTCGTCGCTCGCGCCGAGTTCGGCGCTGCGCGCCAGCAACTCGAAGCCCTCCGCGCTGGAATGGATCGCCGCCGCCGCGAACGGCCGAGCTTGACGAGAGAATTGATCCTGAATCCGCGTAGCGTGTGCCGCTTTCGAGTTCGACATGCTCTCGATCTAACGAATTTGGTGCTGGCCGGCTAACGCTGGGCGGACAATAATCAGCTCTAATCGGCCACATGCCAGCAATTCGCAAACGCGCGCTCTCGCCCCGAGAAACCCGCGCCTTCCTGCGCGAAAAGCGGCTGGAGAGCGCGACGGTCAGCGCCTTCGCGTTCAATGATCTAGCGGCCGGTCAGCGTTACGCCCCCCATGCGCACAAGCGCCATCAGTTGCTGTACGCGACCCAGGGCACAGCGACGCTGGAGGTGCTCGACGCGACCTTCCTGTTGCCGCCGCAGCGCGCCGCCTTCATTCCTGCGGGCGTTCGGCACGTGACCAGCATGGGCAACGCGCAGGTGATCTCGTTGTTCTTCGACTCGAGTTTGCTGCACGTTCGCTCGAAAGAGGTGCGCGTGCTGGACGTGACCCCGCTCCTGCGCGAGCTGATTCAATACGCCCTGCGCTGGCCGGCTTCCCGTCGCCGGGCGGATCGCTTGGCCAACGCCTACTTTCGTAGCTTCGCCCTGCTGCTCGAAGAGTGGCTCGCGCAAGCCAGTTCTTATCGTCTGCCGCGCGGCCGTTCGGCACCGGTTCAGCGAGCCATCGCGCTCACCATCGAACATTGCGCGGAGCTCGACATGCCCAGCCTCTGTCGGAAGCTCGGCGTTTCGGAGCGCAGCCTGCGCCGGCATTTGCAGGCCGAGACTGGCCTCGGTTTTCGCGAACTCGCCTGCCAAGCTCGCGTGTTGCGAGCCATGGAACTGCTGGCGAACGGCCAGAATAGCGTGACCGAAACGGCGCTGGCGGTCGGTTTCGAGAGCCTGAGTGCCTTCGCCAAAAGCTTCGCGCGCGTCGCGGGGGAGTCACCACGCGCCTATCGAGAGCGCGTTCGCGGAGCGAGAGCCCTAGCGAAGCCCGCGCCCACACGCGCATAATCCGCTCCGAGCCGGCCGATTTGAGCGATAATTGCCGCCCGCTTTGGCTAAGCCGAGTGACTGGGCTAGACCCGGGGCCCGCGCGTGCTCCTCGCCCTCCTCGTTGCCGTCCTTTCCGTGCTGCTCGGCGCGGCGCTGTCCTTCGTGCCCAGCACGTCGCGCGCAGTGCTGGGCTACATGCGGACCTTCGCCACCCTGGCCGCGGTAGCGGTGGTGGTCACGCATTTGCTCCCGGAAGCTTTGGGCGAGCTCGGACCGCTCTCGATCCTGCTGTTCCTGGCCGGCTGGTTCGCGCCAGCGCTCGCGCACTTCATCGGTCAGCGCTCGACCAGCGGCCGCACGCAACACGCCGTGCTCGAAGCGGGCTACTGGGGCTTGGTCGTGCACCATGTCGCGGACGGCATCGGGCTCGGAGCGTACACGCGCTTGCCGGCCGATCAAGGTTCGCACCTGGACGTGATCGTGGCGCTCGCCGCGCATACCGTGCCGTTGATTGCCGTCGTCTCCCTGGCTTACCGCACCACCTTCGGCGCGCGCTCGGCCGTCTTGCGCTCGCTTGGCTTGGCCGCCGCCAGCGTCGTAGGCATCGGCCTATCGAACCTGGCTGCCGCCTCGACCATCGAAGGCTTTGCGCCGATCATCGCAGCAGTCGCCGCCGGCCTCCTGCTGCATGTCGTCACCCACGATTTGACCGAGGACCCCGCGCACGGCCCGCTCGCCCGCTCGCTCGATTTGCTGGTCGCCGGCTTGGGCGTCGCGGTCAGCCTACTCGGCGTTTGGCACAGCAGCGATCCCGGCACGCGTGAGTTCGTGCAGGGTCTTTTACAGCTGACCCAACGCACCGCGCTCGTGATCTTGGTGGCGCTGTTTGCCGCGGCCTTCTCCTTGCGCACGCCCAATCGCCACTCGAAGTGGGCGCGCGCGTCGTTGCCCGCCGGCACACTCGGCGCGGAAAGCGTGCTGCTCAGCATCGCCCTGTTTGGCTTCGTGGCGGCAGGCTTGCGCCTTTTGGTCACGAGCCTCACCGTGCAATTTTTAGCCAAACCAGCGCCCGAACCCGCAGACGCACAGGCGCTGTCAGCGCCCCCTCGGCATTGGCGCGCCCGCGCTTCGGAAGCGCTCGAATCCTCCGGACCCTGGCTCGCGCTCGGACTGCTGATTGGCGCGCTGCTGAGCAGCGTGCCGCTGTCGGTGCTGAATCGCCGTCCGTCCGGCACGCTGATCGAATTGTCGGTCGTGGCCTTGGTCGCCAACCTCACCCCGGTTGCCGCTCCCGCAGCGGTGCTGATCGCCGCAGGCCTAGCAGGCTTAGGCCTATCGCCCGGAGCCATCTTACTCTTCGCAACGCTCGCCCCGATCGCCGATTCGCTCGGCTCAGCAGCCAAACCCCGCGCCCTGGTCACCGCCCTCAGCCTTGCCCTAGCCGCGCTCAGCGACCACCTCGGCTTATCCGCGTCACCGCTCGACGGCGCGCTCTCACAAGGCGACTTGGGTCCCCGCGCCGCACTCCTCCTAGGCGTGCTCCTACTCTTCGGCATCTGGCAACGCGGCGCCCGCCTCTGGCTCTCGACCATCGTACGCCCCCCGCCCCACGAACACGAACACGCCCACGACGTCCACGGCCCGCATGGCCCGCATGGCCCGCATGAAGCGGGCGACGCTCATCGCCACTAGCCGCAACCAAAGGTCTGAGCATGCAGCGCGTCCCTTGTCTGACGTCAGGGTCAGCGATTGCCGGACCGCTTAGCGACGGCCCGCCAGTGTCGGGCCTGCCGCACGGCAGCTTCGACGCGAGATTTGCCGTAGTATTGCCGCGCATACCGCTGATTGTGCGCACGGCAGCGCAAGCGCAAATTCTCAGTCGTCCACTCGCCGCCCATCGCCCAAGGCTTTACGTGGTCGAGCTCGAGGCATCGCCGCGAGCTACACCGCCGCCCGTCTGACGAGACGTAGCTACACTGCTGACCATCTCGCAGGAACACCGCGCGCGCCACCGCTGCTGGACAGTGCCGCTTCGGGTTCGGGTTCGGGTTCGGGTTCGGGTTCGGGTTCGGGTTCGGGTTCGGGTTCGAGTTGGGATTCGGCGTTGACTGGGTATCGAGGTTGGATGAATCGGGCGTCGAGAGCTCAGGCTTGGACAGATCGGGCGCAGCGAGGTCGACCTCAGACGGCGCGCTGGGTGCGGGTGCCCCTGCTCGGCCGCGGCGTGGCTTCCTGCCTAGCGCGAAGCGCTCTTTGGTCAGCTCGCGCTCGTAGGCCTCGAGCCCGCGTTTGAGCAAAGTCATCAAGTCTCCATTGGGCAGCCGATGCCCCGCGAGCCCGCGCACCCGCTCGAGCAGCTCGCGAAACTCACCATCTGCCGTGAAATGCACGCCGTACCGGTCTGCGGACAAGGGTTCGAGTCGCCGTGGTTTCTGCCCCTCCGCCGTCGCCGGTCCAGCCGAAAGCTCGCGCGAAAGAGCCTCGGCGGGCGCCTTCTGCAGCGGGGCCGTCGGCTCGCGCGACGGGGCTGTAGTTGGCATCTTCTCCGAAGCACGCTCGATGTCGAGAGTAGGCCCCGCCTGCGCAGGCAAGCGACGCACCAAATCGCGCACATCGGGCCGTGGAAAGCGCACCGCCAGCAACTCCTCCACTTTCCGCGCACTGCGGTGCGCACACAGCTCGAATAGCTCCCCAGCGTTCTCCGGGGTCACATGCTTCTTCAACAAGCTCAGCGCCGAAGCATGCAACGCCCCGCTTGCCACCATGCCGAACGCCTCAGGATGACTGCGACACACCCGCGCCGCCGCGATGTGTCGCCCCACCGTCGACTCACACAGTCCGAGTTTCTCCACGCAATATTCGAACAGCGAAGCAAACCCGAGATCGAGAAAAATCTGTCGCTCATCGAGCTCCGCCAAGTACGCGAGAAACTCAGCCGTAATCTGGTTGCGCCGCCCGACGATGCGCGAAAGCCCCACCAAGAGTTCGTCGTCCGCCAATGACTTCAAACGATATTCGTACTGCCCCATGTCTCTTGTCTATCACGAACATTTTTGCGCTCGTAAAATGCCAATAACGCGAGTTTCAGGCTCGAAATCGGCTCCAAACGCGACTCGGTCCATGAACGCTCGATCCTGCCCAAACCAAGCGCCCCTGCACGCAAATCTTCCTGCCCCTCGCGTCCATCGACAACTCACTGCGAAATTTTCTGTCCAGCAAATTCGGCGGCCGTGTCAGAAAATTCGACGGGTGGCCGCAGGCTCGCCACCACAAGTAACCGCGGACGAGTTGGTGGAGTTCGCATCGTCGCGCTCCGCCCTAGCACCGCGCCAACACGCGAGCGCGGAGTCCAGGAACTCGTACGCACACGCAGCCGCCCACCACTTCCCCAGTCGCCCCAACATTCCCTCGGCTGCGGCCCCAGAACCACCCGCCGTCACGCGCCGCACCTAACGTCCTCCCGTCGCGAAATCGCCGCTCTCAAAGATGTGATGGGTGGCTCGCGACCGGGTAGCTCGGCCCCCTCAAATTTGGCGTCAACGTGATGCTGGCTGTCTCCCTGTCAACGAGGTCGCCAATACTGGTGCCTCAGGAAAAGACGCGCTCGAGGCGCACAACAAGGAGACAGCCATGCAGCATGTTGCAATCGATCTCGGCGGAAGGGAATCCCAGGTCTGTGTACGCGCGGCAGATGGCCGGATTTTGCACGAGGGCAAGGTCGCTACGACGTCCATCGAGAGCTATTTGAAGCGTCAGCCTCCAAGTCGAGTCGTGCTCGAGACCTGCGCGGAAGCGTTTGCAATTGCCGACAAGGCGCTCGCCTTGAATCATGAAGTTCGCGTGGTGCCGGCTACGCTGGCACCGACGCTGGGTGTGGGGTCGCGAGGCATCAAGACCGACCGTCGCGACGCGCAGATGTTGAGCGAGGTGTCATGTCGCATCGACTTACCGTCGGTGCATCTACCTACACGGCTGGCTCGGGAGCAGCGAAGCATGTGCGGCGTTCGGGAGGAACTGATCGCTGTTCGCACAGCCCTGATCAATTGCGTGCGTGGATGGACACGCACCATGCTCTTGAAGTTTCCATCCGGCGTTACTTCGACCTTAACCAAGCGCATTCGAGAAGCTGCGCTAAAGCAGCCCGGCGGACTTCCCGAATACATCGAGCGAGTGCTGCTCGGAATCGACGCGATCCAAGAGCAGATTCTGAAAGCCGACAAAGAGCTAGAGCAACTCGCAGCACAAGATCCGGTCTGTCAACGGCTGATGTCCGTGCCCGGTGTCGGTACTGTCACGAGCATGCGCTTTCTCGCAGCTATCGACGACATCGGCCGTTTTCCGAATGCGCATGCAGTTCAAAGTTATCTCGGCCTGACACCGGGCGAGCATTCGAGCTCCGATCGTCGCCAACGCACAGGGATAACGAAAGCCGGTCCTGCACCTCTTCGTCGCACGCTCACGCAGGCCGCGTGGAGCCTGAGGCGTTCTCATCCCAAAGACCCCATTGCTCTGTGGGCTGCAGACATCGAGCTGCGACGCGGAAAATTCGTCGCGACCATAGCTGTCGCGCGCAAGCTAGCAGGTATTCTGTACGCGCTCTGGCGCCACGGCTCTCGATACAATCCATCGCACCACGCTAGCCTTCAGCACTAGCAACAAGACTTCCTCCGGTCCTCGTGACTGGGCGGAGAGCCAGCAACGGCTGTCCAGAGGCGGTGAACGCGTTCTCAACGTTACGGATGAAGCAGGCATCAACCACCGGCTTCGATCCCGTCCCGACGATTGCGTCCCGCCAACGGACCTCCACCTATGCGCCATTGAGCGCGGATACTCGATTGAGACAGCCCGTTGATGCGTTTCTCCTCCATTCAAGAAGAACGGACCAACAACTAAAAGAAAAAGAGGGCGATGGACAAGTACGCCCTTGACCTGAACCGCCACCCATCACATCTTTGAGAGCGCACAATGCCGCCTGCTGCAGTGAGGCGTCCGAGTGTGGAACTCAGCGCGGCGCGGGTTGCGATGCTGGATCACGATCGCCCACCAGCAAAAGGCCAACCCGCGCAGCACTCCGAATCCTGGGCTTACTTCGTGGCCACGCGCAATTGCCAGAACCTGGCCAGGCGTCCGCGATTGCGCTCGATGTAGGCCGAGCCGACAATCAGTAAGATGCCGACCGCGGTCAGGCTGACCCAGCGCAGCAGATTGTCAGCGTGTACGGCGAGCCAGACCTGCAAGCCGATGCCCCACAGGGCGACTAGCGCGCCGGCGACGATGCGCAGGCGGGCTCGTACGGAAGCGCCCCAGACTGCGACCGCGACACCGAGCACGATGCAGCTGAACGCAGCGGAGGTCCCGCGGTCGAGCGCGCTGGCCGTTAGCGCGGTCATCAATGCCATGATCGTGCCCAAGGCCACCAGTGCGTTCCTGGCAGAAGCGGCACGCGCGGCGCCGAGGAAGAGTAGCGAGGCGGAGGGCAAGCCCAGGAGCAGGATTGCTAGCCCGCTCGAATGCAGCTGCCCATTCAGCGACCACCAACAAAGACCCCAGCCGACAATCGCGCACAAGCTAGCCAGCCAGGCGCCGATATCACGACGTATGGCGCTAGTCACACGCGAGAGCAGCAGCCACAACGCGGCTGCGACTATCAGTAGCACCCCGCCCACGAACGAGGGACCGGCATGATACAAATGAAATACGCGGCCGAGCATGATCAGGGGCGGCGCGAAGGGCATGATGCGAGCGAGCTTGCCCTCGAGTGTGTCGAGTTGCGCTGCCAGGGCGAAGCGTGTGAGCTCTAGCTGGAGCAATCCGAGCAGCGAAAGTCCTGCCAGCGCAGCGACGACTTCCGGTTGACGTAGCGGTACGAGTACTAGCAAGTTGGCGCAGGTGAAGGCCAGCGTGAGCGCTTTGGCTTCTTTGCGAGCGAGCGCCGTGAAACTCACCAGCGACAGCGGGACGAGCAGGACCAGCGTGCCGAGCACCGCCAGTAGCGCGGAACCCGGACTCGGTGCGACCCAGCTCGCATAGTGAGGCAGGGGAGAGAGCTCACCCAGATGAAAACGCGAATAGACCAGCCCGCCCAGGACCGCGAAGCTGACCGGAATGGTCGCCAGGACCAGCGCCAGGAACGTGCGCGCCGAGCGCCCTTCACGCACGGTGAGTCCGACGAAGTACGCGGCTGCGGCCAAGAGCAGTGATTGCCCGACCAGCATCGCATAGCGCGTTAGATCATTTCCGACTTGCCAGTTCTGCAGCATGAACGTGGAGGCCGCAGCCACCACCAGCGCAGCGCCTGCAATGCGCAGCGCGCGCGTGAATGCGTCCGGATCGAAGCCGGTCACTTCCGGCGCGCTCGGCTGGTCGGGAAACGTTCGTGGGCTTTCTTGCAGTTGCATCAGACTTTCTCCGGTTGTTTACGCAAATCACCGAGTTCGAGCTTGAGTGAGGCGAGCTCTTCGGCATCCAGGAATTCCTCGTCGAAGTTGTCCATGCCGAGTGTCGCGATCAAGCAGCCGCTGGCGATCTCGGTCTCGGCCACGCGCGTCTCCCAGCGCTCGAAAATGGCGCCGATTTCACCGTTTTCGACGTCGCCGCTGCCCTGTACCACGCTGAACGCCTCGGCGCGTGATTGGCGAGTGCGCATCGTGTTGCGCTGTTGACGTAGTTCGAGCAATCGCTGCTCCAAGGTTCGAATGTCGCGCTTGAGTTGCTGCTCGACGCGCGCGTGCTCCGCCTGATTTTGTGCGAGCTCGAGCACGCGCCGCTCGCAGCGCTTGTGGCGTCGCAGGCACTCGAGCGCGCGGGCTTCTTGCTCCTCGCGCATGGCGCGTTCGCGCCAGCGGTTGGCGGCTTCGCGCTCCTCAGCGAGCGCTTGCACGAGCGCCGCGCCGTCGCGCTCGACGCGCATCAGCTGCACCTTGGAGCGCGCCACGCCCTGCTCGAGCTCGCGCAAGGTGCTCGTGACCTGCGCCTCGTGATTTTCAACCTGAACGATCAGACTGTCGATGCTGGCCACCACGCCGTGGGTCCAACGCTTGAAACGTGCCATCAATGGGCCTCCTCTGCCCCCAATGCGGGAGCATGGGCGGCCTTGAGCAAGCCTTGGGCCGTCTGCGACGATGATGCTAAATACTTGAAACTATTGGTGACGGCTCGATGACGGCGGTCTGACGATGTACTCGTAATGAATACGCCTATACGCTGATTGTACATGCTCTTCCGGGCCGAGGAACGTCACTTCGCGCGCGCGGTCTCGCGCATTGCGTACGACAACCCGTTTGCGCCCGAGCGCATCGAAAGCGAGCGAGTGGCGCTCGGCCGGGAGTTCAGCGAGGGCAGCCCGGTTTGGTCAGCGGATGGTGCGCAGCTCGAGCGTCGAGGCTTCCACCGCGAACGGCCGAACGTGATTCGCTTGCGCGACCTCACTTGGCACTCGGCGCTGGCGCTCCGGACACGCCTCGATGGGCCGCGCACGGAATTGAGTGCAGACGACTTGTCGCTATACGAGGATCTATGTCTGTACGCGCTGTTCGCGCGCTACGAGCTCAGCCTGTACGAGCTCGCGGTCGACGAGTCCGGACAGGCGCGCAAGGTGGGTTTCTATCCCGCGTTCAAACGCGACTTCGAGCGCTTGCTGGTCGAGCCCGAGTTGGCTTTGCCTTCGGGCTTGACCGCAGCCAGCGCTCTGGCCTTTTTCTTTCAAATTCGCAGGGCGTTTCACTACATTTTTCGCTACCTACTCGGGCTCTCGCGGCCCATCGCCGAGCTCCGAGCCGAGACCTGGCATTCGGTGTTTACCCACGATCTGCGGCGCTACCGCAACAGCGTGTACCGCCATATGGCCGATATCCCGACGTTGATCATCGGGCCTTCGGGTACCGGCAAAGATCTCGTGGCACAGGCCATCGGCTACTCGCGTTACTTGTCGTTCGACGAGAGTCAGTTGCGCTTCGTCGAGACCTTCACCAGCCAGTATCACGCGCTGAACGTCTCCGCGCTCTCGCGCGGGGTGATCGAATCGGAGCTGTTTGGGCACCGGCGCGGCGCCTTCACCGGGGCGCTCGAGGATCGACAAGGCTGGCTCGAGTTGTGTGGACCGGACGGCACGGTGTTCCTGGACGAAATTGGTGAGCTCGACAACGAGCTGCAGGTGAAGTTCCTGCGCGTGCTGCAGGCGCGCTCTTTTCAGCGCCTAGGCGAAACGAAGCCGCGCTTGTTCTTGGGAAAAATCGTGGCTGCCACCCACCGCGACTTGGATCAAGGGCTGCAGGCCGGCTGGTTTCGCGAGGATTTGTACTACAGGTTGTGCGCCGATCGCATCCAGACGCCTTCCCTGCGGGAACGCATCGAAGCCGATCCGAGCGAGCTCGTGCTGATGGTGTCGGTGCTCAGTGAGCGCATCGCGGGCAGCGAGTACGGTCCTGAACTCGCCAAGGAGGTGCAAGCCTTCGTCGAACGAGAACTGGGCGTCGCCTATCCGTGGCCTGGCAACGTGCGTGAACTCGAGCAATGCGTGCGCAACGTGCTGGTGCGGCAGCGCTATCGTCCTGCGCGGCGCGCAGCCCCCGTGTCGGTCGCGGCAGAGCTCGACCGAGCCTTGCTCGCGAGCGGCTTCGACAGCGAAGCGTTGCTCGATCGCTACTGCGCCTTGGTCTATCGTGAGACGAATAGCTACGTCGAAACCGGACAGCGCCTGGGCCTCGATCGCCGGACCGTGAAAGAACGTGCCGCGCGCGGTGCGCGCGCGCTTGCCTGAAGCGTCAGCCGACGACGCGGACGGCTTCGTCCATTTGACGGGTGGCCTCGAGCAACAAAGAATTGACCGAACGAGGCGGCGAGATTTGCGATTCGCTCGGGTTCTGCCGGAACCAAAATCGACCGTTCTTCCAGCCCAGCACTTCACGCAGGGACTCCACCGGATCGACGTCGTTCTCGCTGACCCGGCTGGCCACGACCGAGCCCTCTTCCAGCTCGAAAGCTACCAGCGCCCCGTCTTCGCCTTGCACCTTGAGCCGGCCACTTCGGCGCTCGATTTCGAGCATGGCGAGCACGGTGGACAGGGACATGTCCCCGATGCTGCCGCGGATCGAGGAGCCAGAGATCGAGGCCTCGTCGTCCTCAACGCCCTCGCGCCCGAGCGAGAAATCTCCGGTGTCGTCCAGGCGCGGAGGGTGGACACTGCGCGGGGGCTCGGAGTTGCGCGCTTTGGGCGCGCGCGACTCGCGGCGTTCACTCTCTTCGCGGGGGCTCGGACGCTCGATGCGATCCAGGCGACGCTCGATGCGCTCCAGGGTGCTGCCCAAATTTTCCAGTGCTATGGCCTGCGCGTCGACGCTCTCGGCGATACTTTCCACGAGCTCCGCGGTGCGGCGATCAGTGCGGCGCTCACGGCGCGAGCGGTGCGACAAGCGACGCGCGATCACGTCCAGGGCGTCTTCGAGTCCCTGCAGGCGTTCGGACAGCGCGTCGAAGCGGGCGCGTACGTCGGCGCGCCGCTCATTGCGTCGGTCGTCGACCACGGCTGCGCGCGGTGGTGCGGCTTGCGCGGCACGCAGCACGTCCACGCTCGTCTCTGGTGAGTCGTGTAGCGTGTGAGCCTCGTTGCTGGGCGCAGGGCTCGGTACACTCGGCGCGGCTGCGCTCGGGGTGGAAATAGGCGGCGTGGGCACGCCGCTGACGACGGTGGATTCTGGCGCGACGCGAGCGGCACCTTCGGTCAGGTGGGTCGCGATCCAGCGTCGCCAAAGCGCAGCGCGCCATTCCGTATCCAAAAACGAAAGCGGCCCTCGACGCCCTGGTGACATAAGTCTAGTTCAATCGAAAACGCGCTGTTTTGCGAGCCCCGAAATGGGAAAACCGAATTTTCAGCGAGCCAAAGTGTCTGTCTGGTTTCGCGTCTCAGTGGATCACGAGACCATACGGCAGCGCCACCGCGACGTGTTCACGCTCCGACAGGGGAGCGAAACCGCTCACGAACGAACGCAACTCCGCCGGCACCTCGGACAGCAAGCGCGTGGCGGGTGCGGCGCTCAGGCGATTGAACGCGGCCACGGCGTCCGCGTCGCTGGCGTCGTCGCTGAGCAGCAGGCTGTCGAGCAAGCCTTCGCGACCGCCTTCGACGGTGACCGGGGTGTCCGCGTCCAGGTGAGCGGCTTTGCGCGCGGCGGCTAGGGCCTCGGACAGGCCGCCGATTTCGTCGACGAGTCCGCGCTCGCGCCCCTGATCGCCGCTCCAGATGTGGCCTTCGGCCGACTCACGTACCTTCTCGACCCCCAGATGGCGGCCGTGCGCGACGCGGGCGATGAACAAATCGTAGATGCTTTGCATGTGTGCACGGACGCGCTCGCGCGTCGCGTCGTCCCAGGAGGTGAGGGGCGAGTTGAAGGCGGCGCGTTCGGCGGCCCCTGGTTCGGAGCTGGCGGCGAACGTCTCGGCGTGCACGCCGAACTGATCGAGGGCCGGCGCCACGTTGATCTTCCCCCCAAATACCCCGATCGAACCGACGATGCTGGTGCGCTCGGCGAAGATACGCTGGCTGGCACAAGCGATGTAGTAGCCCCCGCTGGCAGCCATATTGCCGACCGAGACGATCAGCGGCTTTACCTTTCGCAGCTCCATCATCGCGTGCCAGATCAGATCACTGGCCAAGGGCGAGCCCCCGGGCGAATCGATGCGCAGCACGACCGCCTTGACCGATTCGTCCTTTTGCATGCGGCGTAGGGTCTTGCCCAACGCGCGCGCGGTGATGCCGCCGCGTTGCAGTGGCCCGCCCGCTTCCATGGTGATCGCGCCTTCGGCCGGCACCACGGCGATGTGTGGCTGAGCGTCGCTTTCGCTGCTGCCGCCCGAGAGCACGCGCAGCACATCGCCGACACCGAAGCCACCGCCGCTCTTGGCGCGCGGCCCGAATCCGACCTCGACCGCGCTGACCTTGGCCGCCTTCTTGGCGGCTTCGAGTGCCTCGGCGTCGAAGCCGATCTCGTCGATTAGGCCGTGCTCGCGCGCTTCGCCCGCGCTCCAGGGGCCGTGCTCCAGGGCGCTGTGCAGCGCAGCGCTCTTTTTGACTTCGTTGCTCTCCTCGAGCCAGGCGCCGCGAATCGCGGCCAAGGTTTCCACGAGCGAGGCGCGCGCTTCTTCGCTCGGCCCTTCGCGCGTCAACGGCTCGGCGCCGCTCTTGAACTTGCCCATGTGCAAGAAGTCGACGTCGACCTTCAACCTGGTGAAAATGCCGTGAAAATACACCATCTGCGCGGCAATGCCGATGGTCGACACGTCCCCGGCGGGGCTCAGCCAAACCTTGCTGCAGCCACGTGCGGTCAACAGCGCGCTCGAATTGTTGAGCGAGTGCGCGTGGCACACGACGGGCTTAGCTTTGCCGCGCACGGTCGCGAGCAGCCGCGACAGCTCTTCACTCTCGGCCAAATTGAAGGAGGCTTCACCCAGGCGCACGAACAAACCGCGCACTTTGTCATCGCTTGCAGCGCGCCCGATCAGGCGCACCAGGCCGGTGTAGGTTTGAGCTGCCGAGCTGCGGAACAGCGCGCCGCCGTCGGTGCTCTCGGGCGCGCCCGCGCTCAAGTCGAGCTCGACCAAGCGTGGGTCGTCGGCCTTCGGCGCGTCGTGGGACTTATTGGCAGCCGTGTGGCGCGGCCGTGCGGTGCAAGCTGCGAGTAGCAGCAAGGGCAGCAGTAAGCAGGTTCGAAGCTTCATTTGAGCCCGGGGAGATCGGTGGTGTCGATGCCCGGTGGCACAGCGGGCTCCGTTTTGGGAGCCTCGGGCTTGATCGTGGCCCCGGTTTCGATCGGCGCAACCGCGTTGGGCCGTGCCGTGTCGCTTTGCGCGATGCGCTGCGCGGCACGCGCGCCGTATTCGGAATTCTGTCCGGCTTGCTCGACCAAGCGACGGTAGAGCAGGAGCGCCCCGGGCTTATCACCCGCGTCCCACTTTTGATCCGCGCTCGCCAAAATCGCTGGCCAATAGTTGGGATTCTCTGCCAACACGCGATCGTACATCTTGGCCGCCAGGGCCGGATCGTGACGCGCTTTGGCAACGTCACCGAGCCCTGACAGGGCCTCGGTGTTGTGTGGCTGTTCCGTGAGCACCGAGTCGTACAACTGAGAGGCGCGTGCCAGATCGCCCTGTCGCAGCGCGACTGCCGCTTGCGCTAGGCGTGATCGGAAGTCGCCCGTCAGCGCACGAGGTTCTTCGAGCGAGGTATCGAGCTTGGGTAACTTGCTGGTGTCGACCGCCGCAATTTTCGCTGGGGCATCACCCGCTGTCGTGACCGAGCGCTTGGCCCGCAGCAGGAAGGCACGCAGCTCTTCGAGCAACGGATGTGGCTTGGGGCGGCCGTCGACCTTCGCGAATTCGGCTTCGGCTTCACTCATCCGGCCGGCGCGGGCCAACGCGTAAATCAGCGCGGCGCGCGCGCGGCCGGGATCGCGCTCGGCGGCGGCGGCCGTGCGCAAGCGGTCGATCACCGAGGGCCAAACCGGAGCTGGGTCGGCCAAATCGAGCGCTGCCAAGACGTAAGCATTTTCGGGAACGCTGCCGTTCGCGCTGAGCGGCCCGAGCCACTCGCGCGCTTTGTCGGCTTCGCCGTTCAATCGCAGCGCGTCGACGCGCGCGCGCAGAACGGCTGGATCTTCCGGCGAAACGGCGAACGCGCGATCGACCGCGACGTGCGCTTTGCCCACCCGCCGACCGAGCTCACGATAGGTGGCCTGCACCAGATCGACCGAGCTCGGATCGATGATCCGCAGCTTGAGCCATGAAACGTCTGCGCGCAGCGTTTCGAGTCGCGCGAGCGCCGTGAGCACCGCAGGATCTTTTTCCGCCAGCGCCGTCGCCTTGTCGAACTCTTCCTTGGCACCCTCGAAATCGCCCTCGTCCGCCAGGCGCGCCCCTTCGCTCAAGAACTTCGCAACGCGCGCGTCGCTGGAGGTCTTGATCTCCGCCATGCCCGTGAGTTGCGCGATGAAACGACGTCCTACCGTGGCGCCGAGCAGCCCGAGCACGCCGACCACGACCACACCGGCGATCCAGCGCGAGCGCGCGACGCGCGCGTGGTGGTCGTCGGGCACGCTGTCCATTTGCAGCTCGTCGTAGGATTTGAAGCTGTCCCGGATGCTCGCGACCTCGATCGGTGGCAAATTCCGCGGCGAAGAGACCGGCGCGCGCGCTACCGGTACTTCCAGCGTGCTATCGAAGGCGACCACGCGCGGCGACATCGGAGTCCCCACGTACAAGCTCTGTGAGTCCGGTGCGCTCTCGGTGGAAGTGCGCGGCTTGGGTATCGTGTTCACCGGTCGTGGCCCCGGCTCGAGCTTGCCCATGGCCGATGAAAGTGAGCCATTCGGCAACGTGGGCTGGGATCCACCATCAGTGGAAGCGAAGGCTTCGGGGCCTTCGTACGCACCAGGGCGCGACATCACGTCGGTATCGGGAACCGCTTCCGATGCGCTAGGCGGTTCACGGAAGGGCGCCGCACTAGCCATCGGCTGCGTTGCAGGTGCCTGCTCGGGCGCGTCGGGCGCCTCTGGCGCGAAGGGCGGCGGTGACGGAGTGGCTGCTGCGATGGGCGGTGCTCGCGGCGGCTCGCTCGGGTAAGCGCGAATCGGTTGCGGTGGAGCGACGCCATGCAGCGTGCGCTGAACGCGTTCGCCCGAGCCGGGGCGGCGCGGCTGACCCATGTGAGTGACTTGAAAGAACGGTTCCAGCTCGGCGATTGAACCCAGCGGGCGCGGAGTCTGTTTGCCGCGCGACAGCAGATCGCTGGCCACGACTTTCTTGTCCGCAATGCCGCGCTGCAGTTCGCGCAACGAGGTGTACACGAGCTCACGCCCCGCAGCGGTGTGCACGACCCAGCGCTCCGGCGCGAGCCCCGTGCCCTTGCCCGGAAAAATCTTGAATTGAAACCCGCAGTTCGTACACTTGACCGTCGTGCCCCGTTCGGAAATCAGGGCGTCGTCGAACTCGTACTCGGTGTCACAGCGGTTACAACGAACGTCCATATCGACTGGGGAGGGGCGAAAAACGTAGCATGCTCATGCTTTTTCCAACGATATTCTTTGCTCCGCGCGCGTTCGTGGTCAATCTCGCCGGGTTTCGGGCATACTGCTTGCTAGCGTTCAGCCGGAGGCGTCTTTGAAGAGAGCAGCAGCCACGGTAATATTCCTCGGCGCGCTTGCGTTCGCTGGCTGTCAGTCGTCGTCGGGCGATGACTGCTATGGCGCGGGCAGCTGTTGTAACCACTCGAGTGACTCGTGTGCCCCCGGCTATGTCTGCGACCCGCAGAGTGGGGAATGCCTCGCGGGCAATGAGTCATGCCGCGCGCCCGCGGATTGTCCAGCCAGCTATACCTGCGGCGAGAATGGCCGATGCATGCCGGGTGATTGCTACTTCCACGGCTGTGTGACGGGCTTCGAGTGTCAGTCGAGCACTGGCAGGTGGCAATGCGCGCCGCCCGCGACTGGCAGCGCGGGTGCCAGCAACGAGGACACGACCGACATGAGCAGCGGCGGTGTGTCGGGAGCCGCTGGTCAAGCCGGCTGAAGGTTTACTTCACCACTCGAAGATAGGGCGGTAGCTCGCGCTTCGACTTGCCCATTTCCGTCGCAGTCCGTGTGGCATCCGGCTTCGCCTCAGGCTTCTTCGCGGGCAGCGCTTGGCGAGCCGCGGCGGGTTCGGCCTTGGGCGCAGGCGTTGCGCTCGCCGGCTTTTTGGCGTGTGCGGCGTCGGCCGGAGCTTTGGAAACCTTGGACGGGGCCTTGCCTCCGGACTTGGGGGCGGCCTTGACCGCCTTCGGTGTCGCGGCTCTTGCGTCGTCTTTGGTTTTCGAGCTGGCCCTGAGCGCACCCTTGCCGGGGCCCGACTTGGCGGGTGCCTTGCTGGCCTTGGCCGCCGGCTTCTTTTCCGCGGGCGGAGGCGCCTCTGCCTTGGGGGCCGGCTGCGGCGCGCTTTCGCCGTCGCCCACCGAACGCAGATGGGGGCGCGGTTTCTCTGGAGCCTTCTGGGCTTGAGCTTGGGCCGCGACCTCTGCGGGAACGTCTTCTGCCCAGACCATGGCTTGCCCGTTTTCGCCCACTAAGGCGAACACCGCAGGCCAGGGGATCATGCAGAAAAAAGGCGTGCGGCTGAAGCTCAGCGTGCACGACAGACCGTGCTCGTCGACGTGCAAATCGGGGATGGCCACGGCCATATTCAAGCCAACTTGCAGGACGAGCTGCGGCTGATTCTTGAACGACGGGGGCACCTTTACCGAATCCGCGCGCGGATCGAGGTGGATGTACATTGACGCTTGTTCGAGCAACGCCAATGCGACGTCCTTCTTCGGTGGAAGCCGAGCCGTCGGAGCCATATTCAGCCCCGTTACTTAGCGCTCTCCGTCACAAATTGCCAGCGACGGAGCGAGGGCGGTTCGATCTAGAGCCCTCCTTGGTGGATATGGCGCAGGTCGTGGTCCGGCCAGCCTCAATCGTCGACTTCCGTAGGGCGAGTAAACCGCGCCATTTGTCCGCGGACCTGTGGCGTTAGCTCGGCGAAACTCGTGATTGGCAACGAGCACACGACGAGACCCGCCGGTGGCAGCGACACCGGGTCGCCGGTCAAAATCAGCGCCAGCGCCTCGAGGCCCGGGTTGTGACCGACCACCAGTACGCGCTGGGCATCTGGCGCATACCGCCGAACGGCCGTTATATAAGCCTCCGGCTCGGCCAAATAGAGTTCGTCCAGGTCATCGATCGAGCCGCCGAAGTGGGTGGCTGTTGCTACTTGGCGTGCCGTCTCACGGGTCCGGCGCGCGCTCGAAGCGAGGATGCGGTCCGGCGCGAGGTCGTCTTTGCGCAGGACCTGCCCCATCTGCTCCGCCTCGCGCTTTCCGCGCTTGGTGAGCGGGCGTGCCGCATCGCTGCCGCCTTCTTCCGGGGCTGCCTTGCCGTGGCGCAGGATGAGCAAAGTTCTCATGTGCTCATAAGATCGTCGGATTGCCGCGGGCATGCAACAATGACCGGCGGATGGCCCAGCGGATTCTTGTCGTCGAGGATGAGCCGGCGATCGCGGAATCCGTCGCCTATGCACTGGGGCGCGATGGCTTTTCGGTGACGCTGGCAGCCACCGTGACCGATGCCGCCGCGCTCGTCGATGGCGCCGATTTGGTGGTTTTGGATCTGATGTTGCCCGATGGCAGCGGTTTCGATTTGATCGGCCGCTGGCGCAAAAACAAGCACATTCCGGTGATCGTCCTGTCCAGTCGCGATGGCGAGGCAGACCGTGTGGTCGCGCTCGAGGCCGGCGCTGACGACTATGTGACCAAGCCCTTTTCGCCGCGTGAAGTCGTCGCGCGCGTGCGCGCCGTGCTGCGTCGCTCGCAGCAAGAGTTGGGGGGCGGGGGACCAGCCCCAGTCATCTCCCTGGATGCCGCGACGCGTCGCGCGCGCGCCAACGGCTCGAACCTCGAGCTGACGCGCGTCGAATTCGACGTGCTTTCGTGCCTACTCGAGCAGCCGGGGCGCGTTTACAGCCGGGTCGAGCTGATCGGCCGCGTGTGGGGCGATGGCTTTGCCATCACCGACCGCACCATCGACTCGCACGTCAAAGCCTTGCGCAAAAAGGTGGCAGAAGCGGGCGCCGAACCCGGGCTGATCGAAACCGTGCGCGGCGTCGGCTATCGCGTGACGGACGCGCCGAGCGCCTTGAAAGAGCCGTGATACGCCTGATCGTCGTCGCGGCCGCCTCGGTGGGGCTGATGTTGTTCGTGGCGTTCGTGGTCTCGCGTCTGCTGCGCACGCGCACGCGCGGCATGTCGATCCGGATGCAGATCTTCTTGGCCTTGGCCGTGATCGTCGGCGCGTTCGCGTTCGGCTTGGGCTTGATGGTGATCGATCGCATCGAGGCGCGGGCGGTGCGGATTGCCTCGCAAGCCGCGGAAGACGAAGCCGTGGCCTTGGCCGGTATGATGGCCGGTGAGCTCGATCGCACGGGCGTCAGCATCGTCGACTTGGCGGCTCGGCTCGAGCACGAGCGCGGTCGCGGCGCGGATCTGCGTCTGAGGCTGCTCGACAAAGACGGAGCGCGCCTGTTCCCGGTGCAGGCGCCCGACAACGAGCACGATGTGGTTTCGGTCGATGCGCCGATCCGTCTGCGCGGCGTGCGCGTCGGAGCCGTGCGTGTGGTCAAGCCGACCGTCGGCATGCGCAACTTGTTGGCCGATTTTGCGCCTACGGTGCTGGTCATCAGCCTGGTTTTGGGCACCGCGGCGGCGCTCGCGGCGGCCTGGATCGGGCGCGCGATCGCGGCGCCCATCGAGGCGCTCAGTGTGTTCGGGGAGCGCGTCAGTCTGGGGGAGCGGCGCGGCGCGCCGCCGATTGCGTTTGGCCGAGAGGTGACGCGTCTGACGCGCGCGATCGATTCGATGCGTCGCGATCTCGAAGGGCGCCCGTTCGTCGAAACCTTTGCCTCCGATCTCTCGCACGAGCTCAAGAACCCGGTGGCCGCCATTCGCGCTAGCGCCGAGGTCTTGGAGGAGAGCGCGTTGGAGGAGCCGGTGGAGGCTCGCCGCTTCGTGGCTCGCATTCGCGAAGCGACCGCGCGCATCGAGCGCTTGCTGAGCGAACTGCTCAGCTTGGCGCGCATCGAGGCGCGCGGTGTGGAGGCGTTCACGCCGGTCGACCTCAGCGAGCTCACCCGGCGTGCGATCGATTCACTCGGCGACGCCGAGGCGCGCGTCACCCTGCACACTTCGGGCGACACCCGCGTGCGCGGCGACGAGCTGTGGATCGCGCGCGCGTTGATCAACTTGATCGAAAATGGGCTGAGTCACGGTGAGCGCGGCTCACAGGTCAGCGTGGAGGTCTCGCGCGGCGAGGAATGGGTCAACCTACGCGTGGTCAGCCAGGGCTCGATTTCGCGCCACGTGCGGGAACGGCTGTTTCGACGCTTCGTCACCACCCGCCCCGATAAGGGCGGAACGGGTCTCGGGCTGGCGATCGTGCGCGCGGTCACCGAAGCCCACGGCGGCCAGGTGGAACTGCTGAACCCGGGGCCGCCAGAGGTGGTTTTTCACGTGAGTTTGCCGCCTGCGCGGCGTCGCGCAGCGCTTCAAATCCTCAATGCGGTCCAAGACGCGCGCCAGGAGCTAGTCGCGTCGTCCAAAATTGATCAATAAAATCAATGGATTACCGGGACGAACGGTGATCTCCACGAAAGCTCCACAATTGTTCGGCTCGTGCTGTGGGAAAACGTAAGCCAAGCGGGAACTATCGGTTACCTGGCCGACTCGCGATTTGCTTGAAATTATCATGTGCTTGGCCTGGCTCTGTCAGGCAGCGGAAAGAGAGTCTTGAGTGGTCAGCGGCAAGAACGGGTCGAACGGCGCTTCGCTTCCTCGTCACGTGGCGATCATCATGGACGGCAATGGGCGCTGGGCAAAAGCCCGCGGCTTGGACCGCGCGGAGGGGCACGCTGAAGGGGCGCGCGCCGTGCGCGACGCGGTGGAAACCGCCACCCGCATCGGGGTGAAGTACCTCACGCTGTATGCCTTCAGCGTCGCCAACTGGGCGCGCCCGCGCCCCGAGGTCGAAGCGCTAATGCGCCTGTTGGTCGAGTTCGCCAAGAACGAACGCGCTGACCTGCGCCAGAACGGCATCCGGGTGAATGTGATCGGGGCGCTCGAGGATCTGCCCACGACCACTCGCCACGCCGTCGAAGATTTGATGGCCTACACGCGCGATGGTGATCGCATGACCTTGACGCTCGCGCTGTCCTACGGCGGCCGTCAAGACATCGTCGAGGCCGCCCGCTCGCTCGCCGTGCGTGCCCGCGCAGGCCTCGTGCTACCGGAAGAGATCGACGAGACCTTCTTCCACCGCCAAATGACCACGCACATGCTGCCCGACGTCGATCTACTGATCCGCACCGGCGGCGAAACGCGCGTCAGCGATTTCCTGCTGTTCGAGTCCGCCTACGCGGAACTCGTCTTCCTGCCCATCATGTGGCCCGACTTCCGCCCCGAGACGCTGACCGCGGCCGTCGCCGAGTACGGGCACAAGGAGCGTCGCTTCGGCAAAACCTCCGAACAAGTGCAAATGACTCAAGCCGCATTCGATCCGCTCGATCGCGCGGCAGAGGCGCCCGCCGAGTAGCGCCCGACCCGTCCCGGGGTGAGGTCATTTTTGACCCAGGGCGTTCCCTAGGTTCTGATCGCGCTGTCGGGGCGCTGTGCCAATGGGCTTGGCACAGCGCCGGCGGGGTGCTCGCCCGGAGCCGGAAAGGCTGGGCAACGCTGTCGAGCGCGATGCTTGGTGGTGGGCACGGATAGTGCTCACGCTCGATATGGACATTGCTCGTGTGGGGACTCTGAGGGCGGCTGTGGGCCTGGTTCTGGCGTTCGCGGCGTGTGGTGGCGTCGCGAACGATGCGCCGCCGACTGGGATCGTTAGCGGCGACAGCGGCGCGGGCGGCGTACCCAGCGTACCCAGCAATGCTGCAGGTGCCGGTGGGCGGCGCACTACGCCGAGCACTCCCTCCAACCTCGCTGGAGCAGGCGGGGCAGCACTCGCTGGCGCGGGCGGGAGCGGCGGCGAGCTGTTGTCGTGTGAAGGAGGCTTGCAGGTGCTGCGCGAGACCCCGGCTCGCGGTTTCGTGGTTTGGCCCGAACTGCAGCGTGTCGCGTCTATCACGCCCGCGGGCACGATCCGGATCGAAGACGTCAGCGCCGTTGCCGCGGGTGGCCCATTCTCGAGCGTGGCCGAGTTGTCGCGGGCGACCTTTGGGCTGAGCAAGGACTGGAACCTCTGGGAGCTGCTCAGGTATGGCGATGGGCTACTCGTGATTGCGAGTGCTGCCGAGCAGACGAAGTTTTTTTCCTGGCATATCGAAACGGGCGCGGCCGAACTCGCCCTGTCACTGCCGCCTCATTCACAGCTCCGGCTCGCAGATCCCGAAGCCGGTCTAGCTTTCGTCTCACAGGATGCGCTCTACCGTGCATTCCTGATTGCTGGGACTTGGGTGGTCGGAGCTCGCATTGGAGCAACCGGGCAGTGGCGGACTCCGTTGGCATTCGACGGCGATGAGTTGTTGGTCGGACTCGAGGAATCCGAACGCTTCGACGGCAGCGAGCCCGATAGCGGTGGAGAAGCGGGCGCAGCGGGCGCAGCCGGCGCGACGGGCGCGGCGGGCGCGACGGGCACGACGGTCGGCTGGACCGCAAAGCTCGAGCGCTGGAATTTAGCCGCTGAACTTGTCGCGAGCTATCCGGCAGTCGGCAACCCGCGGGTGGCCACGCCGGTTGAGGGCGGCTGGCTGATCGGCGAGACGAATAGCTTCTGGGGCAGCTATCAGGCCGCGCTCGAATGGCTGACCCCGGCGAAAGACGAGCTGCGGACGCTGACCCACGTGCAGGTGCGCTCGGATGGCGACGGAGAGGACGGCGCGTTCGGGGTCGCAGTCAGTAACGGCCGAGTATTCGTCGCGAACTGCGAGAGCGGGCTGATGTACGGGAAATGGCCGGGCAACACGGTGAAGCTGAGCGCGCTCGGGAAAGCGCCCGAGATCGCCTATTGCGATCCCAGATCGGTTCACGCCATTGGCGAACTACTGGTGATTGGCGGAGAGCAGCTCACGTTCGCGAAGTTGTGCGATGATTGAACGAGCCGCCGCGCGCGCTCACATCGAGTATTCGACGGTGTTCAGCGAGGGCACCTTGGCCGGCCAGGTGAGCTCGCGGATGCGGCCTTTGAGGCACTCGGCAAGCTTCGGATTCTTCGGCGTCGTGGTCATGTCGATGGCCACGGCTTTGCCGCGCCAGACGGCGACGCGGAAGGAGAAGTGCGCTGTGCCCGCTTTGCAAGGGGCGTACAGCGCTTCGTCTTGCAGAGGCTTGCTCATCGTTTCTTGATCCACGTTCATGCGCTCCGTGGATTTTGCAGCGTTGATCGCTTGCTCGACGGTCATGTCCGGGGTGAAGGTCGGCTCGGCGACGTCCTCCTTCGGCGCTTTCTTGGGCGTGTCTTCCTCTGCCTTCGGAGTCTCCTCCGTGGGCGGAGCGACTTCGGTCTTGTCGGGGACGACCGGGCCGCTGCTCTCGCCCGGCGACTCGGCCGGCGGCGTCGAGCCACCACACGCAGCCGTGGTCAGAACCCAAAAGATCAAGGCGGCGGATTGGTAACGGGATCCCCTTGTCATGTGTCGAAGCTAACACACGTTTCGCGCTTTTTCTCGGGCTGGCGGTGAGTTGAGTTTTTGGGTCAACTTTTTTTCGGCCGCCGTGAGCGCAAAGATATTCGCTCATCGAACTCTGGACCAGCCGCAGCTCGACGCCGAAGGCTCTGACGCACTCGGTCACCAAGCGTGACCATCAACACCAAATCAAGCCACGCCTTGCGCGATCTTGTCTAGCCAGCGCTTCAAGATGTCTCTGCCCACGTCCAGCAACGGCAACTCGGTCCACTCGTTCTTTTGGTGTGCTTGCGCGTTGGTACCCGGGCCAAAATTGACGGCGGGAATGCCCAGGCCGGCGAAGCGAGCCACATCGGTCCACGCCTGCTTGGGTTCGACCGCGACCACCCCGCTCTCGGCCAAGGCGCGAATCAATGGGTGATTGCGCAGCGGCGGGGCGGACGGAGAGACATCGGTGAATTCGACGTCGGCGTCGTCCCCGACCAGCGCGCGCACGTATGCTTGGGCTTCTTCGGCGCTGCGCAGCGGCGGAAAGCGATGGTTCAGGTTCAGCTCGAACAGGTCGGGAATGATGTTGCGACCGCGGCCGCCGCTGGCCATGGTGGCGCTGATCACCGCGCGCCATTCGAGCCCGTCGATCAGGTGTGAGCGCGGCTCCTCGGCGGCCAAGCGCGTGAGTACGCCGGCCGCTTTTTGGATCGCATTTTCGCCTTGCCAGGGACGCGCGCTGTGCGCCGTCCGACCGCGAAAACGCACGCTGGCGTGGAGCGAGCCGCTGCAGCCGAGCTGCAGGCGATTGTCACTGGGTTCGAGCGCGACCGCGACGTCGGCACGGCTGAGTTCCGGATCTTGGGCGAGCACGGGCCCGAGTTCGTTCTCGGCGAACGGCCCTTCCTCGCGCGCGTAGAATACGAGCGTGAGATCGACGTTGGGGCGCGTCTTATTTTCGGCGATGTCGAGCATCAAGGCGAGACCGCTCTTCATGTCCGCGGCGCCCGCGCCGTACAACTTGTCGCCTTCGATGCGCGCGGGGCCTTCGTGCACCGTACGCACCACGTCCAAGTGGCCGGCGAGCGCGACGTGCGGTCCGCCATTGCCGCGCGTCAATGGCACGACGATCGACTCGCCATAGCGGCGAATCGGCGCCGCTAGTGGAACCTGGTTCAAGCGCTCCGAAACGCGATCGCAGAGCTCACGCTCCTCACCGATGGGCGACGGGATCTTGCACAACCAGAGCAGCGTTTCGGCGAGTGACATCGGTTTTTTTCGGCCTTCGGATTACACTGACACGTTGAAGTCACGCAGGGCCGAATTCAAGCTGGTCTTCTTGTCGGTGCTCTCTTTGCGTTGCCCGATGATCAAGGCGCAGCCGATTTGATACTCGCCAGCCGCAAACTTCTTCGTGCGCATGCCGGGGATGACCACGCTGCGCGCGGGGACGCGACCGCGGTATTCCACCGGTTCCGGACCGGTGACGTCGATGATGGCGGTGGACGCAGTGAGCGCGACGCCTGCGCCGATCACGGCCTCGCGCTCGACCAACATGCCTTCGACGACGATCGCACGCGAACCGATGAAGCAGCCGTCTTCGATGATCACCGGTTGCGCTCCCGGCGGCTCCAGCACGCCGCCCAGGCCGACGCCGCCCGAGAGATGGCAGTCCTTCCCGACCTGAGCGCAGGAACCCACGGTGGCCCAGGTATCGACCATGGTGCCCGAGCCCACGTAGGCCCCGATGTTCACGTAGCCGGGCATCACGATCGCGCCCGACTCGACGAACGCGCCGTAGCGGATCGTGCCTGGCGGTACGACGCGCACGCCGGCCTGGTCCAAGTTTTTCTTGAGCGGGATCTTGTCGTAGAACTCGAACGGGCCGACCTCGATGCGCTCCATCTTGGCGATGCCGAAGTAGAGCAAGACGGCTTGCTTCAGCCAGGCGTGGGTCGTCCACTTGCCGGGCGAATCCTGGGTCGCCACGCGGAATTTGCCCTGATCCAAGTCGGCCAGGACCTGGGCCACGGCGGCTTTGTATTCGTCTTTGGCGAGCAGCGAACGGTCGGCCCAAGCGGCTTCAATCAGTGGCTGGAGATCGGACATGACATGCCCAATACCGGTGCTACTCGAAGGTCGCAAGCGTGTGCGCCAAGCGCACGCGGCGGAGCCGATAAAAAGCTTGGTTAGCTTGCGTCGCCACTGGAGTGCGCGGAGCGGCGCTCGGGAAACGCAAATTGCAAACTGGGCGTTTGCTCGTCCCAGGCCAAGGACACGCCCGAAACGCGCGCGACGGCGGTCAGACAGACCAACGTCGGGTCGATCACGCCGCGCGCGATCAACACCAAATCGTCGCTGCCTGCCACGATTCGTCGGTCGATGTTCACGCGATAAGCGCCGGCTTGATCGCGATCGACCAGCACGTGCGGTGTGCCGGGACCACCGCGCGCGACCAGCTCGACGCCGAGCGCGAATAGCGCCGTAGCGATGCGCGGGTTCAGCTCCACCTCGACCTCGGCTTCGACGAAGCTCATCGTGGCCGTGATGTGCTCGCGGTTCCAGGAGCCCCCGCTGGGCGGACCGGCGAAGCTCTCTTGCAGGAGCCCGGCTAGGTCCACCGGCACCGAGCGCCCGGATACCGCTTCCACCAACAGATCGAGCAGCCCACGCGCGGTGTCGAGCTCGAGTGACAGACGCGTGATCACTTGCTCGAGCCCCAGGCGTGACTTTGCGCTCAACGGACGGTGGGCGGCCGCCGCGAGTTCCTGATCCAAGTGCAAAAGGCGCGGCGTAAAGTAAGCCTGTAGCGCAAGGCTGGCCTCGGCCAAGTCCGCGCGCTTGGCCACGGCCGCGAGCAAGCCGTCGACGGTGGCGCGCATCGGTGCGCAGCCCGCAGCGACGTCGGGCAGCACCGAAATGATCGCCTTCGAACCGACGCGCACGGAGTGCAAGAGCTCCGCAAAATTGCGGAGCGCGCTCTGCGCCTCGCGTAACGTTCCGCGTGCGGCGTCGAGTTCAGCGCTGCCGAGCGGGTCGGTGCGGGATTCTGGGGGCGGCTTCCCGCTCTGCATGGAGGGCCATTAGGCTAGACCAGTTCTCGCCGCCGGGGTGAGAAGGTCGCTCGGCCCGACGCCTTCGGCGCGCGGGCCGTTCGGTCGGCGGTTACCGGCCGGCGACGGCCAATCAGCGGTCGCGCAGCCTAATTCAGAGCAGCTCGGCGCCCTGGAAGTAAAAGCTGGTTTCGATGCGGCCGTTTTCCGGCGAATCGGAACCGTGCACGGCATTTTCGCCGACGTTCGCGCCGAACTGCTTGCGCACGGTGCCCTCGGCAGCCTTGGCGGGATCGGTGGCGCCGATCACGTTTCGCAAGTGTTGCACGGCGTTCTCTCGCTCCAGCGCGATCACCACCACCGGGCCGCGGGTCATGAAGGTGCACAGCTCGTCGAAGAAAGGACGCTCGCGGTGAATCGCGTAGAAGCCCTCGGCCGTTCGGCGCGAGAGCTGCGTTTGGCGAAGCCCCAGAACGACGAAGCCCTCTTCCTGGAGGCGTTGCAGAATCGCGCCTTGCTTTCGTTTTTCGACGGCGTCCGGTTTGATGATGCAGAGCGTGCGCTCGAGAGCCATATCGTTCTCTTTTCCTGCCAAAAGGCGTGTTAGTTCCGCGCACTCATAGCAAGACTTCCGGCATTGACAATGCCGATTTGCGGGATGGCGAGCCCTTACCGGCCAGAATCAGCGCTGGACCTGGGTCTTGGAGCTCTCGGTCGCTGCTAGTGAGCCGCGTCTCTCGAACGGCCAGGGGCTTCCCTAAACGACTCGGGGATTGACCGCCAAAACGCCAAAACGCCAGAAGAGGGAGAGCAACTGTTTTGACATGAGCCCTTTCTAGCCGGCAAGTTTGGTCGTTTCCGCGGCCGGAGGTAGCCAGGGGACCTGTGTACGGGCGATGGCGTTGAGGATAACGATCAGCTTCCGCATGCACGCGACCAGCGCGCTTTTCTTCGCTTTTCCGGCGGCGAGTAGACGCTGGTAGAGGTTACGAAGCACGGGGTTGTGTTTCGAGCCGACCAGGGCAGCCATATAGAGGACCGCGCGGATGTCTGCTCGACCGCCCCAGCAGCTTCGTTTGCCGTGGTGTTGGCCACTGTCGTGATTCAGCGGCGCCACGCCGACCAACGCCGCGATCTCCTTTCTGTCGAGCTTGCCGAGCTCTGGTAGCCCCGCGAAGAGCTTCATTGCCGTCACGCGACCAACGCCTGGCACGCTGGTCAGCAGGTCGACTTGCGCTTTCCAGATCGGGGTGTGGTTCATTCGGTCATCGAGGTCGATATCGAGCTTTTTAAGCTGCTTGCTCAAAAAATGGATGTTTTCCTGGATGTTCGAGCGGATCGGCTTGGCATGCGCTTGCTGCAGTCGGTTCTTCTCCGCGGATAGCATTTCGACCAGCTGTCGGCGTCGCTGCAACAAGGCATCGAGCTCGAGCAGTTCGTCTTCGGGCACGATTCGGACCTCGGGTCTGATCCGTTGCGCAAAGTCGCAGAGTACCTGCGCGTCGATTCGGTCGGTCTTGGCAAGCCGTCCGAGCGCCTTCGCAAAATCGCGCACCTGCCTTGGATTCACGGCGACAGCAGGAACTCCCGACCGGTAGATCGTTAGCAGCGCAAGCTGCTCGTAGCCGCCAGAGGCTTCCATGACCACGAGCGAGACGCCCGCCGTCCCAATGCGTTCAGAGAATGCTTGGAGCTCCTCGGGAGCGTTGACTACCTGCTCTACGCGACCGTCACTCCAGCAAACATCCAATTTATCCTTAGAAACGTCGATCCCGATAAAACTAGGCTCATTCATCGGCTTGTCCTTGACCGGACGAGACCTCGGCTTAACCCCTCCTTGTTTGATGCGGCCTCCGGCGACCTGGCAACTGTTCGGGTTTTGCGCCGAGGTGGCGGAACCGGCGACCTTGCTCTCCCACGAGCTCAAAGCCCCGGGGATTTGGTCGATCTGCCGGTTCCGTCGCCCAGCGGTCCCCTTGTACCCTACTCTCCGAGATACAAGGGGATTGGGTTTCCTCTCCGCGGCAATGCGCGTCCTAAATGCCTCGCCGATCGACTCCCGCCCCAATTCTCGCAGCGCGCGTTTTCAACTGCGGGAATGGTCGCCTCGAGCAAACCCCAAAAATCTCTCTCTTCCCTCTTCTGGCGTTTTGGCGTTTTGGCGGTTCAAATCTGGGAGCCGCTCAAGGTGTTCTACGGGACGCAGCGAGTGCAAGGGCGCCGCACTGGTCATTCGTCTGTTGTCGGATAGCCTTGTGGGATGCAGCCTGGCTTCTTGCGAGACGGTTCGGTGTTCGCGTTGGCGGTCGGTTTGGGTTTTGCGGCCTGCGCTTCTGCGTCGAGCTCGGGAGCGGGAGCGAGCTCGGCGCAACCCGAGGCGTCGGGTGCGGCGCTGCCTGGGCCGTCGCCCAAGGCAGCCATGAACTTGGAGCAAGCACGGCGCTACATGCTCGCGCTCGTGAATCGCGATCGAGCCGAGCATGGCCTAGCGCCGGTCGTGATGGACGAGGCGGCGAATCGCGCCGGGCAGCGCCACGCAGAGGACATGGCGCGCGTGGGCTACACCGCGCATTGGGGTAGCGATGGCTCGGTCCCCGAGCAACGCTACACGGAAGCTGGTGGCAGCGACTTCGTGCAGGAGAATGCGGGCTGCCTTGCCGACGGCAAGTTACGAAAATTGGACGCGGCGCCGCGCTTCACCCAAGCGGAGCTCGACCGCGTCGAACGCGCCTTCATGGATGAGAAGCCGCCGCGCGACGGGCACCGCAGAAACATTCTCAAGGCGAGCCACACCGGCTTCGGTGTGGGTGTGGCCAAGCCGAGCGGCGTCGGTCTCGCCTGTTTGTCGCAAGAGTTCGTGGACGATTATGGCGACTACGCCGCGTTGCCGAAGTCGGCGCGTGCGGGAGACATGCTGAGTATCTCGGGTGACGTCAAGGGCCCGGTGACCTTCGGTGGCGTTGGCATCGGCCGCATCGATGCGCCACTCCCGTTGACCGCGACTCACTTGAACACGACCTACACCTATGCCGTGCCTTCACCGAGTGAGCTGTATTTTCCCAAGGGCTTCGTGACGAAGAAGCCCGTCGAGGTCAGTGGCAAGCACTTTCGGATCGAAGTTCCGCTCGGCAAGCCCGGCCAGGCAGGGCGCTATGAAGTGAGTGTCTGGGGCAAATTCCCGGGTGCAGGACAAAAGCTCGAGATGGTCAGCTTGCGCGTGATCGACGTGCACTGACCGTGGCTGCGGAACCGCTAGCTGGCTTTGGGGGGCGAAACGGGCAATGGCGCCGCCGGCGCCAGCGCTTGAACCGGTGAGGACTCGCTGAAGCGGATGGAGCTCACGGGATGGGCCAAGGCGCTGCCGGCGTTGTCGACTACTTCGATGATGCCCAGCAATAGGCCTTGGCGGATCTCGAGAAATTTTGGGTTTTCCCAGGTCTCCAGCAGCGCGATGATTTCTAGATTCATCGCCGAGTCGGTCAGGCCGATCAGACGCACGCTGATGGTGTCGCGCACGACCAGCGAATTTTCGCGCAGCAGCTGCTCGATGCCCTGTAAAATCTGACTGATTTGCTTGGCCGGCGAGTGCGCGACGCCGAGCAAGCAATAGAAGCGCATGCGGTCACGCGCAGTGATCGTCTCCACCCGCATCTCTGCCAATTTCCCGTTGGGGATGGTGATCAACGTGCGATCGACGGTGCGGATGCGGGTCGAGCGCAGGCCGATCGATTCGACCGTGCCGGTGATGGTATCGACTTGAATCGTGTCGCCCTCGCGAAACGGCTGGTCGATGGCCAGCGAGAAGGCGCCGAACAGGTTCTCGACCGTCTTCTGCGCGGCGAGTGCCAGCGCGATGCCGCCAATCCCGAGCCCGGTGATCAAGCTGGTGACCGGGTAGCCCAGCTCGGCGAGCACTGCGACGAAGGCGAAGGCGGCGACTACGAATTTGCCGAGCCGCGCGCCCAGCATCAATATCGACGACGCCGTGGGCGAGCCCTTGGCCCACTGCGCGGCGCTCACCGCGTGTTGGTACAGCCCCACGGCCTGCCAAAGCGCCCAAAATATCGCGATCAGGAAGCTGGCCGACAAGCCGCGACGGACGAACGCTTCCGCTGGCTCGTACAAGCCGAGCCAGGGCAAGAGCAGGTAGCTCGTGATCACCGTCCAGGTGAGCGTGACCGGACCGCGCAACTTGCGAAAGATGTCGGCGCTGTGCTTGGGCAGCCAGCGCTTGACCCCCAGCCGCGACAAGCGCGTGATGGCAAACCCTACCAAGAAGCCGGTGAAGAGCAGGGGCGCGAGCGCGAGCCACTGCCACCAGCGGAGATCGTGCGGACCAAAGCGCAAGGACCACTTGGGCAGGTGGTCGAGCAGCCAGCGGTTTTCGAGATGGTCGTACCAAGCGTCGATGTGCGCGACCGTATTGGCCGAAAAGACCCAGCGCGCGCCGCTGCGATCGACGCGGCGAACGATCACGACCGGCTCGAGCTTGCCCGTGACGCCGGGCACGTTCCCGAGTTCGTCACGGTCGGGCGCAGAACCATTGTCCGTGTTGCCGTGCGGATCCGGCGAGAGCTTTTCGGCATCGACGAACAAGTGACGATCGAGCACGTCGCGCAAGCGCTTCGCCAAAGTCGGGCCGTCGCTTTGATCGACCGCGGACAGATCCAGGTAACGCGCCGCCTTTTCGTATTCGCCGCTGCGCGTGTAGCGGTTAAACTCGTCCATTGCGGCTCTCGGCGAGTCCGGAGCGACCTTTTCCTCCGGCGCAGCGCTAGGAGTTTCCGCCGCGGGCTTGGCCGCGCTCAGGGTAGGCGACGGGAGTGGGCCCGCGGGCGCTCGGGAAGCGATCGCGAGCAGGCCGAGCGCGAGCGCACAGGCCAGCACGAGCGTCACGAAACGTCGCGGAAAGGGAGCGGGGCGGCGCAGCACGGACGGCATGACCCGTCGAGACTTCGACCAAAACCGCCGCGCGGCAAGGGGGCTACGCGAATGCTGGCGCAGCCCCCCTCTTGATTCGCTATTTCAGCAGGCTCTTGAGCGTCGTGCCCATGTCGCTCGGAGTCGGGGCGACGCGCACGCCAGCGGCCTCGAGGGCTGCGATCTTGTCCTTGGCGGCACCTTTGCCGCCGCTGATGATCGCGCCCGCGTGGCCCATGCGCTTGCCGGGCGGAGCCGTGGTACCGGCGATGAAGCCCGCGACCGGCTTCTTCATGTACTTGCCGATGAACTCTGCGCCCTGCTCCTCGGCGTTGCCGCCGATTTCGCCGATCATGATCACCCCTTCGGTGTCCGGATCGTCGTTGAACAGCTTGAGCACGTCCACGAAGTCCATGCCCGCCACCGGATCGCCGCCGATGCCGACGCAGGTCGATTGGCCCATGCCCAGCGCCGTCAATTGCCCGACCGCTTCGTAGGTCAGAGTGCCCGATTTCGAGACCACGCCGTACTTGCCGACGCGGTGAATGTGGCCCGGCATGATGCCGATCTTGCACGCGCCCGGGGTGATGATGCCCGGGCAGTTCGGGCCGATCAGACGGCCCTTGCGGCCCTCGATCGAGCGCCGCACGCGCACCATGTCCATCACCGGGATGCCCTCGGTGATGCACACGACCAGCTTCAGCTCGGCGTCGAACGCTTCCAGAATCGAATCGGCCGCGCCCAACGGCGGCACGAAGATGCAGGAAGTGTCGGCGCCGGTCTGCTTCACGGCTTCAGCCACCGTGTCGAAGATCGGCACGATCACTTTCTTGCCGTCCGGACCTTCGGCTTCGAACTTCTCGCCGCCGCGATTGGGCGTCACGCCCGCGACGATTTGCGTGCCGTACGCGATGCATTGCTTGGCGTGGAAGGAGCCCGCCGAGCCGGTGATCCCGGAAACCAGGACCTTGGTGTTCTTATCGACCAGAATTGCCATGCTCTTGTACCTTCTTCACGCAGCGCGCACGGCGGCGACGATCTTCTTCGCACCGTCGGACATCGTGTCCGCGGGCTGAATCGCGAGCCCGCTGTCTTTCAAAATTTGCTTGCCGAGTTCCACGTTCGTGCCTTCCAAACGCACGACCAGCGGCACCTTGAGGCCGAGCTCTTTGGTGGCAGCGACGACGCCTTCCGCGATCACGTCACACTTCATGATGCCGCCGAAGATGTTGACGAAGATGCCCTTCACCTTGCTGCTGGAAAGGATCATCGAGAACGCCTTCTTGACCTGGTCTTTGGTGGCGCCGCCGCCCACGTCCAAGAAGTTCGCCGGGTTGCCGCCCTCGTGCTTGATGATGTCCATCGTGGACATGGCCAAGCCCGCGCCGTTCACCAAGCAGCCGATGTCGCCATCGAGCGAGACGTAGCTCAGGCCCGCGTCCTTGGCTTCGAGCTCGACCGGGTCTTCTTCGGCCTTGTCCATCTGCTCGAGCCACTCCTTGTGGCGACCCGAGGCGTTGTCGTCGAAGGTGATCTTTGCGTCGAGCGCCACGACCTTGCCGTCCTTGGTGACCACCAGCGGATTGATCTCGCACAGCGAGCAGTCTTCTTTTTCGAACAAGCTGCCGAGCTTCGAGAGCAGCTTCACGAAATCCGCGACGGTGTCCTTGGGGCTCGGGGTGCCTTTGCCGATGTCGAGCGCGTAGGCCAGCTTGCGCGCCTGGAAGGCGCTCAGACCAGTCACCGGGTCGATGTGCTCGATCAGGATCTTTTCCGGCGTTTCCTCGGCCACCGTCTCGATTTCGACGCCGCCCTCGGTCGAGGCCATGACCGCGATGCGACGTGCTTCGCGGTCGACGACCAGGCCGAGATACAGCTCTCGCGCGATGTCGAGCCCTTGCTCGACGTACAAGCGCTGCACCTTTTGCCCCTCGGGCCCGGTCTGGTGCGTGATCAGCTGCATCCCGAGCAGCTTCTCGGAGACGGCCTTCACCTCGGACGGGCCGCCCTTGACGACCTTGACGCCGCCGCCCTTGCCGCGGCCGCCCGCGTGGATTTGCGCCTTGACCACGACGACCGGGATCTTGGTCTCGTCGATCAGCTTCTTGGCCGCTTCCTCGGCCTCCGCGGGCGTGAACACCGGATAACCCTTGGGGGTTGCGATGCCGTACCGCTGGAAGATCTGCTTGCCCTGGTATTCGTGGATTTTCATGGCGAAAAGCTCAGGACTTGGCTTTCACGATGTCGACCACTTTTTGCACGCTGTCGGCGCTGGTCTTGAGCATCGCCTGCTCCGCGGGGCTCAGCTTGATCTCGAGGATCTTCTCCACGCCGCCAGCGCCGATCACGACCGGCACGCCCAGGTACAAGTCTTTGTAGCCGTACTCGCCCTCGAGGTACGCGGCGGCGGGCAGGATGCGCTTCTGATCGTACAGGTAGGCTTCGGCCATCGCGATCGCGCTCGACGCGGGCGCGTAGTACGCGCTCGTGCCCATCAGGCCCACGATTTCGCCGCCACCCTTGCGCGTGCGATCGACGATCGAAGCCAGGCGTTCGTCGGAGATCAATTGCTGAACGGGGATGCCGTTGATCGTGGTGTAGCCGAGCACGGGCACCATGTCGTCGCCGTGGCCGCCGAGCACGGTGGCGCGCACGTCCTTCACGCTGGCACCGGTCTCGCGCGCCAAAAACAGTGAGAAACGCGCGCTGTCCAGCACGCCGGCCATGCCCACGACCTTCTCGCGCGGGGCGCCGACGCGGCGCTTGTACTCGTAGACCATGGCGTCGAGCGGGTTACTGATCACGATCACGAACGCGTCCGGACAATACTTCTTGGCGTTGTCGGCGACGTTTTGGATGATCGGCAGGTTGGTGCCCACCAGATCATCGCGCGATTGGCCGGGTTTGCGCGGAATGCCGGCGGTGATGATGAGCACGTCTACGCCCGCCAGATCTTCCCAGTTCGAACTGCCGGTGACCTTGGCGTCGCTGCCCGAGAGCACGGTGGCCTGCTCGAGGTCGAGTGCCTTACCCTGCGCGAATTTCTCCTTCGCGGGGATGTCGAACAACACTACGTCGCCGAGCTGCTTGGTCACTGCGAGATTCGCGAGCTCGCCACCGATGTTACCCGCGCCGATGAGGCCAATCTTCTTTCGTGCCATGTCGAATTACTCCTGAGTAAAGCCGCTACCGGCGGTTAGAACGAGAGCCGGGTGGTCCGTACCACTTCTGGGAAAAGTTACCGTCCAGCTAAGTGTCAACGCCTGCGGGTTTCCGTGACGTTGACGGGCAGAACGGGTCAGCGGAGTAGACCAGCAGCAACTCCGCAGCAACAGCCATCCGCTCAGGCTGAAACCTGGCCATTCTGCTGCCATTTGCCGCCGCCCCAGTGCGAGAAAGCTCGCCGGCCTGGTGTATGGTCGTTCGGTGAACCGGCTCGGCGTTGGGATCTTCACGGCGCTGCTCGCAGGCGCGCTTTCCGGGGGCTGTGGCGGGGC
>JADMIO011472195.1_pt1 | contig 91869 bp, 87 predicted proteins | sample 8958161 | NCBI WGS metagenome assembly JADMIO01 (sample SAMN16585339, study PRJNA669376) | soil metagenome | isolation source: Crop rotation soil | place: USA: Cullars Rotation, Alabama | collected 2011
CCGGTGGCGTGGGTGGCGTCGGCGGTGTCGGCGGCGCAGGCCGCCCGGGTGGCGTTGGCGGCGCGGGCCGTCCCGGCCAGCTGCCAAGCCGGGGTCAGGGCAATCGTAACAACGTCGGCAACGGCAACCGCGTCAACAACGGCAACATCAACACCGGCGATATCAACATCGACGGCGATTGGGACGGCTGGGGCGGCTGGGACGATTATCCCGGTTGGGGCGTTGGCGCAGGCTTCGTAGCCGGCGCAGTCACTGCTGCCGCGATCGGCTCGACCTATTATGCGCTTCCCTACGGCTGCAATCCGTATCCCTATGGCGGGTACAGCTACTATTCGTGCGGCGGTGCCTGGTACCAGCCGCAATATGAGGGCGATACGGTCGTATACGTGACCGTGCCCGATCCGAGTGGCGGCACTTCGACCACGGTGGTGAAACAGTAACGCGCAAACAGACCGAAGCGGCCGCCTCAGACAACGTTTGCGGCGGCCGCTCTCGCTTCCTCGGCACGCCAGATACGTGGCGGCACGCCGAACTCCATCACGAACCAGCGGCTGAACGAGCTCGAAGTGAAGAAGCCGAGCATCGCGGCGATCGCCGTCATCGAAGCTTTGCCGGTGCTGAGGTGATGCACGACGATCGAACGCCGCACCTCGTTCAGCAATCCTGCGAACTGTCGGCCTTCCTGGGCAAGGCTGCGCTGCAGCGTACGCGGGCTCTTGCCGAGCTGCGCGGCGACATGGGGCAGTGTCGCACGCCCGGATGGTAGGCACAGCGAGATAATTCGAGTCACCGTCTGCGAGACGGGCGCCACCTCGGGCGCCAGCGGAACGAGCGCCAGGAGCCGCCTCACGTTGTGAGCCATGGTCTCGTTCGCCCATGGCCAGCTAAGCCCCATCGACGACGCCGAACAGCTGAATCCATTGAATGCGCTGGCGAACTGGATGGGCACTCCGAACAGGCGGTCGTACGGGCCCCGATCGTCGGGCGCGGTGCGTGACACGTGGATTTCCACGGGTTGCCAACGAAAGCGCGACGCGCCCCGAAGCGCGACATAGGCAACGCCGAGCGCGAGATCGGCCGTTTGCGGTGTCGCGAAGCTTGCGAGCAGCTCCACCCGGACGATCTCGTCCCCATTCGCTTTCTCGATACCGAGGATAAGTATGTCGTTGAGGTGGCGGCGATACTCGGTCAGGGCCGCTATGACTTCGCCGGCGCTGCCCAGGTGCTCGAGCAACAGGCTGAGCGGCCCAAGGCTCGCAAAGGTCCGGCACTCGGCCATGGCGAGGCCAAAGGTCGCAAATCCGGATTCGCGTGCCGAGTCTTCCAGCAGCTTGCAGACTGCCTTCGCAGGGATCCGGTTCTCGGCTTCCGAAAGCATGTCCGGAGTAATGCGGGCTCGCCGCAACATGTCGTAAGGATCAAGCCCGACGTGCGAAGCGACCTCGCGATAGCTGGACAGGGTCACGGCGCGGACGCTTGGCTGCAAGTTGCGAACCTCCATGCCGCGACTCCTCGCCTGACCGCCCCAATCGTGCACATCGGCATCAATACCGAGGCCGGGAGCGGATTCTGCGGGAAGCGGAAAATCAACGACGCAATTTGCGAAGCAAGACTGGAAAGCTTTGTTTAAGACGCACCCTTCGGCGCTGCTCCCCCTGTGCAGCGGCGATCCAAAGGGAACAAAAAACGCGTCCCGAGTAGAAGGCCCGTCCGCAGTTGCCCCTGCGGGCGGGCCTTTCTGCGTGAGGCGACGGGGGGAAGGGGAGCCGTCCGTCGCCTCACCCTCATCTACGGGTTCAGATGCGCCGCGCTCTGCACGATGCGCACCGTCACCCGGCGCGAATTGGCATGAGCCTTTTCATCCGCGGCCTGAGCTGCGTGCAGGTAAGTCTCGCCCATCGCCGAGGCTGAAAGGACCCGCCCCGGTTGCACGTGACCGCTCTGCTTCAGGTAATTGATGACTGCCTGCGCGCGGCGATTGCTGAGCTTCTCATTGGCCTTGGCAGTTCCGCGCGGATCGGCGTAACCAAGCACGGAAATTGCGTAGCCCTTGGTCCTCGGTGCCTCGCGGGCAAGCTCGCTCAGCAACTGCTTGCCATCGGCTGACAGCACTGCGCTGCCGGTCTTGAAGAAGACGCTCTTCTCGGAAATGAGATTCCACTCGCCCATCTTCGAATAGGCGTTGCGCAGCTCGGCCTCGCGCCGCGTCGTTTCCTCGACGCCCGCGTTGACCTGCGCCGCAACCTTGTAGTCTTTCGCCTTATAGTCGACCTCGTGCGCGACGAAGTGTCCGCCGGGCCCGTGAGTCCCCTCGACGACAACCGGCAGTCCTGGGATCAGGGCGCTCGGCGGCATGATCTGCTTCTGCCCTCCAAGCGCGCCGGCGATCGAGCGTACGCGGACGTTCGGCGTGAGGCCGATCATCTGGTTGCCTGATGGGGTCTTTATCGTCAGCTGCCCATTCTGGTGAGTGACGATGATCCCCTCCATCTTCACTTCCTGCGCCAGGAGCGGTGCCGTCCACATCGCTCCCGCTGTCATCGCGACGAGCATCGTGCGTCCAAGAAACCCGGTCATCTAAACGCCTCCATCCTGAATGATGGTCGTGTTTAAATCAGGGACCCGAAGCCGGAATCGGTGAAAACCCGGAAATGCCGCGGGGACGAAGCTCCCTCCGGAGCGGTCAGGCCCCAAGCGATCGCGAAAGATCTTCGATGAGGTCGTCGGGATCTTCGAGGCCGATGTGCAGGCGCACGAGGTTCCGCGCTGGGGGTTCACTCACGGTTCGATGCGGATCCGCCGGCAATGCGAGGCTCTCGTAGCCCCCCCAGCTGTAGCCGATTCCGAACAGCTCCAGACGATCGACAAATGCCGCGCGCTCCGCATCACCCGCGCCCTTGAGCTCAAACGAGAAGAGGCCCGACGAACCCTTGTAATCGCGAGCCCAATATTCGTGCCCGGGGCATTCGGGAAAAGCGGGATGAAGCACCCGGCCGACCCGGGGCTGCGTCTTGAGCCATTCCGCGACCCTGAGGCCGCTTTCCTCATGCTGCTTCAGACGAACCCCCATCGTCCTCAGGCCGCGAGAACCGAGCCAGGCGTCATCGGGCGAGACGCTTTGGCCGAGGTCCCAACTCATCTCCTGCAAACGGTCGAAATGCTCCGCCCTGGCAGTTGCGGCGCCCAGCATGACATCGGCGTGTCCCGCGACATATTTGGTCGCCGCCAACAGGCTGATGTCGACACCCGCAGCGATCGCGGGGAAGAGCAGGGGAGTAGCCCACGTATTGTCCAGCAGGGTCACGATCCCGCGCTCCCGGGCCACGTCACAGATGCCGGGCACGTCCTGCACTTCCATCGTCAACGACCCGGGGCTTTCGAGCAGGATTGCGCGAGTCTCCTCGCCGATCACGTCCGCGATCTTCGTGCTGATGAGGGGATCGTAGTAGCGGGTCGCGATCGCGTATCGCTTGAGGAAGGTATCGCAGAAGCGGCGCGTCGGGCCATAGACGCTGTCCGGCGCGAGAAGCTCGTCACCAGGGGAAAGCACCGCGAGCAAAGGTATCGTGATGGCAGCCAGCCCCGACGAATAGAGGGCCGTCCCGGCGGCCCCGGATTCGAGCTCCGTAAGCGCTTCGGAAAGTGCCCACTGGCTGGCTGTGCCCTGGAGGCCGTAACGGTAGGTGCCGAGCCTGGGCCTGGAGCCGTGAAGGTCCGCCACGCTATCGAAGAGCAATGTGGAAGCGCGCTCGACCGGCGGATTGACCAGGCGCCCGCGCCACTCCTTGCGGCGGCCGCCGTGGACCAGTTTGGTTGCCGACCGCTTTTCTTCGTCGCTCATCGCGAAGCCGATAGCACAGAAAACGCAAACGCCCGGATCGACCAGCGATCCGGGCGCCCTGCGTGACGATTGCTCGTCAGCCCCCTTGGATGTGTCGCGGCGAGAGTCCCCAGTCGCGAGTCGCTCGATCCCCAGTTCAAGCGTCGATCGCGACATCTCGCCGCCACCCGAACCGGACCCAAGGGTCAGCTTGTTCGGACGAGGGGGGGTTAGGACGACGGCAAACCGCTGTCAGCATTCAAATTGATCGAAGTTGCGTTTCTGTCGGCGCTGTGTCGGTGAGGTCACATGTCCAAAGCTAACGGCACTCCGGTTGCGCGTCCGTTGCAGCGACCCTACAGCGCGGCGCCATGCGCTGGTCCAGAGCATTCCTTCCCGTTCTCAAGGAGAGTCCGGGCGACGCCCAAATCGTCAGCCACAAGTTGATGCTCCGCGCCGGGCTGGTGCGCCAGACCGCCGCGGGTATCTACGCTTGGCTGCCCATCGGCTATCGAGTGCTCAAGAAGATTGAGCAGATCGTGCGCGAAGAGCAGGATCGGGCGGGCGCTCAGGAAATGCTGATGCCTACGCTCCAGTCGGCGGATTATTGGCGCGCCACGGGGCGTTACGACGCTTACGGCCCCGAAATGCTAAGAATTCGAGACCGGCAGGATCGCGAGCTCGTCTACGGTCCGACGAACGAGGACATGTTGACGGCGATCCTCCAGGGATCGATCAAAAGCTACCGCGACCTCCCGCGGATCCTCTATCACATCCAGTGGAAGTTTCGGGACGAGATCCGTCCGCGTTTCGGCGTCATGCGCGGGCGCGAGTTCCTGATGAAGGACGCTTACAGCTTCGATTTGGACGAAACGGAAGCGCGGCTCAGCTACAACAAAATGTTTGTTGCCTATCTCAGGACATTTGCGAGGATAGGCCTGCGTGCAATCCCGATGCAGGCTGACACCGGACCGATTGGCGGCAATCTTTCACATGAATTCATAGTTTTAGCGCCGACTGGCGAGAGTGAGGTCTTTTACGACGCAGAGCTTCTCAAAGAAGACCGTCTCGAGGAACTCATGCGCATGTTCGTCGAAGATGCAGACGACGAAATTGGTGCATATGATCAGGTAATCGCGCACTACACGACAAGGTACGCGGCGACTTCTGAAAAGCGCGACGAACACTCCGAAGCTTTCACGGCTGCGACCAGTGTTCTCGAGCAATCGCGCGGGATTGAGGTCGGGCACATCTTCTACTTCGGCGACAAATACACGAAGCCCCTCCGCTTTACGGTGAGCGGACAGGGCGGCGAGCCCGTCACTCCCGTCGGCGGAAGCTACGGAATCGGAGTTTCGCGGCTGGTAGGCGCGATCATCGAAGCCAGTCACGACGATGATGGCATTATCTGGCCGGAGCCGGTCGCTCCCTGGAAAGTCGGGATCGTCACCATGCGGGCGGACGACGAGGCCAGCGTCGTCGCGGCGGAAGCGCTCTACGCTCAGTTGCTCGGGGCCGACGTAGAGGTGCTTTACGACGACCGCGATGAGCGAGGCGGCGTGAAGCTCAGCTCGATGGACCTCATCGGCCTCCCTTGGCAAATCATCGTCGGCCCTCGCGGAATCGCCAGCGGCACGGTCGAGTTGAAGCGGCGTTCAACCGGAGAACGTGAGGAGCTGAGCCTGGAATCGGCAGTCGCGAGGCTCACCGAATGATCCTCAACAGATACGAGCGCATGCTCGCTCGGCGTTACCTTCTCCCCGGCAAGGGCGAGGGGTTCATTTTCGTTGTCGCCGGCTTCTCGATCGGAGCGGTGACACTCGGAGTGGCCGCGCTGATCATCGTGATGAGCGTCATGAACGGCTTCCGGGCTGAGTTGTTCGACAAGATTGTCGGGCTCAACGGTCACGCGGTCGTTCAGGGGTTCGACGGCCGCCTGCCGGATTGGCAACGGATCGCCGACACGGCCCGCAAGACTCCGGAAGTGACGTCTGCGCTGCCTCTCATCGAGCAGCCTTTGATGGCGACCGCGAACGGCCGCTTCGAGGGCGTCATGGTGCGTGGAATGCGGGTCGACGACATCCGCTCCAACAAGACGATCGCGTCGAACGTGCTAGCCGGGGATATCCGTTCGATCGTTCCCGGCAGCAACCGCGTTGCCATCGGCTCGGTCCTCGCCCAGACGCTCGGCGCCTATCCCGGCAGCCAGATCACCTTGTGGAATCCCGAAGGTCGATCGACCGTCGTGGGCACCGTCCCGCGCGAGGTCACCTATACGGTCGGCGCGATTTTCGAGATCGGAGTCCACGACTACGACAAGATCTTCGTGGTTATGCCGATGCGGGACGCTCAGCAGCTGCTTCTGCTCGGCGACCAGATCGGGATGATCGAGATACAGACGAGCAATCCCGACAAGATCGAGCAGATCATCGCCCCCATCCAGAAACTGGTTCAGGGGAAGGGTATGATCGTCACCTGGCGGCAGATGAACTCGGCGCTGTTCCAGGCCCTCGAGATCGAGCGTGTGGCCATGTTCATCGTCCTGTGCCTGATCATCCTGGTCGCGGCATTCAACATCGCCTCGTCGCTGATCATGCTGGTTCGCGCCAAGACTCGCGACATCGCGATCCTTCGGACGATGGGCGCAACGCGCCAGTCGATGACCCGCGTTTTCATGACTGTCGGCCTCACAATCGGAACGGTCGGCATCATCCTCGGCGCGCTTCTCGGAGCGCTGTTCCTCTTCTTCCGTCAGGGCGTGGTCGACCTCATCCAGGCGCTGACCGGCGCGAACCTGTGGGATCCGTCGGTGCGCTATCTGACCGAGCTGCCTGCCAAAACCGATCCGTTTGAGGTGGGAGCCATCGTGCTGGTCACCCTCATCCTCACCTTCCTCTTCACGCTTTTCCCGGCGCGAAAAGCGGCCAAGACGGATCCCGTCCAGGTGCTTCGCTATGAGTGAACCGGTCCTCGTCACGCGAGACCTCAAGCGCAGCTTCACCCAGGCCGACGTCACGATCGAGGTCCTTCGCGGCGTCGATCTTGAGATCCAGCCGGGCGAGATTGTTGCACTCGTCGGGCCGTCGGGCTCCGGCAAGTCGACCTTCCTGCAGGCGGTCGGGCTACTTGAGGGAGGTTTTTCAGGCTCCATCCGGCTGCAGGGCGAGGAAGCCGCCCAGCTGGACGATGAGGGCCGCACGCGCCTGCGCCGCGACTTCCTCGGCTTTGTCTACCAGTTCCATCACCTGCTGCCCGAATTCAACGCGGTGGAGAACGTCGTCATTCCGCAGCTCGTCCACGGGGCCGAGCCGGGTCCAGCGCGTGAGCGGGCGCAGCAATTGTTGGCTGCGCTCGGATTGTCGAAGCGCTTCGATCACCCGCCTTCGAAGCTATCTGGTGGGGAGCAGCAGCGCGTCGCGGTCGCGCGGGCGCTCGCCAACAAGCCGCCGCTGGTGCTCGCGGACGAGCCGACGGGCAATCTCGACGAGCACACGGCGGACGCCGTTCTGGCGCAGTTTCTGAGCCTCGTTCGCGGCGAAGGAAGCGCTGCCCTCGTGGCGACGCACAACGAACGGCTCGCCGCCAAGATGGACCGCGTGGTACGTCTTCACGACGGTCGTCTTGAGCCGGCATCCTGATTGCATCCTCATTCGCCGCGCTGCGTTCGGCAATGATCGGAAGACGAGGACTTGGTTATGAACGGCCGTGACCGTCCGCCCGAGTGGCCAATCACCGACGACCAGCAAGGACCGAAGGAGCCACCGTCTACCGCGCGCGAAGCCGAGGTCGTGAGTGGCCGCAGATCCCCGACATCCGGCCTCAGCTGGACCACGATCGTGCTCATCGTCGGCCTTCTCCTCGTTGCGCTGCTCGCGGCCTATCTCCTCACCGGACGCAATCCGGACCAGGACAAGCTCACGGGAAGCGAATCGGCAGGGAACGCGTCGCAGGCTGCCGATCCCGGCAAACTGTGCGCAAACAAGACGACCTACGACCTGATCAAGCGCGAGCTCTTCAAGCGCGCTGCGCAGGTGCGTGGCAGCGATCAGGCGGCGTTCGACCAGCTCGCGGGCTACGCGTCGCTGCGCATGGAAAATCCGGTCATGGAAAGCCAGGACGACTCGACGAGGGCGGTAAATTGCTCCGGCTCGCTATCGCTCGACCTGCCTCCCGGCGTCGCCGTGGTCGGCTCACGGCGGACTCTGACGGCGGACGTGGATTACACGATTCAGCCCGCGGAAGATGGCAGCGGCAATGTCGTGCTCCTGCGCAACGCCGATCCGATCGTCACTCCGCTGGCTACGCTTGCGCGCGTCGGCCAGCCTCAGGCGCAACAGCAGCCGACCGCCCCTGAAGCCGGGCCCGAGCAGCCGCAGCCGGACGTCGGAGCATCGGAATCCGCCAACAAGGACGTTGGGCCACCAACCAGCTACCCGGGCAGGCCCAGCTTCGATTGCTCAAAGGCGCGGACGAAGGGTGAGATTGCCGTCTGCTCAGACAGCGGGCTCGCATCGCTCGACGTGAATATGGCGACTCAATACAACCGGGCGATGAAATATGGCTCGCCGGAGCAACAGGCGCTGCTGAGGCGCACGCGCGATCGCTTCCTCGCCTATCGCGATCGCTGTCCCGACACGCACTGCGCTGCCGAGGCCTATCTCGGTCGCATGCGTGAGATCCGGGACATCATGGAAGGACGCTGGCAGGCGCCGCGATAAGCTTGCGGCCGGCGCTTCGGTAAGTCAGTCTTCCCATTGATAAAGGGGGAAACGATCATGCGCTTGGCGATCGCGGCTGCGTTTCTGGCGACTCTGGCTTCACCGGCGCTCGCCCAAGTTCCCGCGGGTTGCGACACGCCGGAATCGCACCAGTTCGACTTCTGGGTAGGCACGTGGGAGGTGCATCCCAACGGCGCCGACAAGATCATCGCCCATTCGCTGATCGAGAAGAAGTACACGGGATGCGCCATCCGCGAGAACTGGATGCCCGTCGGCCAGGAGCTCAAGGGCGGCGGCGGAAGCCTCAGCCTGTACGAGCCACGCAAGAGGCAGTGGCGTCAGGCATGGGTTGATTCCTCGGGTACTCGCGTCGACCTCGACGGCGCCTTCGCCGATGGAATCATGTCGATTACCGGGACGTGGGAGAATTTCGCGGGTCCGGGCAAGGACGCGCTGGTGCGAATGCGGTACCAGCTTCAGCCGGACGGCCAAGTCCGGCAGTGGGGCGACAATTCGACCGACGGCGGCAAGACGTGGCAGCCATCATTCGATTTCCTCTACCGGCACGTGGACGAATTTCCGGCCTTCTAAGCTGTGGAAAAGGACCGGCAGATCGCTTCCATCGCCGGGCCAAATCCCCATAGTGGTTTGGTGACTCAGCCCTACGTCCCGCTGCGCGTCTTTTCGTCCTACACCATGCTGGAAGGCGCGATGGAGCCCAAGACCGTCGCGGCGCGCGCGGCCATGCTGGGCTTTCCCGCCATCGCGGTCGCCGATCGCAACGGGCTTTATGGAGTTATGCCGTTCAGCGAGGCCTGCATCGCCAAGGGCGTTCAGCCGATCGTCGGAGCGATGCTTGCGGTGGCACGGCCTGCGGAAATCGGCGGTGAAGCGGCCATCGACTGGCTAGTGCTGCTTGCGAAGGACGATGCGGGTTATGCCAATCTGTGCAAGCTCGTCTCGTCGGCCCACCTCGATCGGCCGCTCGAGCAGGAGCCGCACGTGCTCTTCCAAAACCTCGAGGGTCTCGGCAACGGCTTAATCGCGCTCACCGCCGGAGCGGAAGGCGCGCTGGCGAAGCTCATCGCCGACGGGCAGCGCGATAAGGCCGAAGCCTATCTCGATCGGCTCGAAAAACTGTTCCGCGAGCGGCTCTATATCGAGATCGCGCGCCGAGGCGATCCCGTCGAGGAAGCATCCGAGGATGCGCTGGTCGACCTCGCCTATGCACGCGACCTTCCGATCGTAGCGACTAACCCGGCAGCGTACGTGGACCCCTCCTTCCACGCTGCGCATGATGCGATGCTGTGCATCGCCAACTCCGCCTATGTAGAAAGCGCCGATCGGGTCAGTTCGTCTGCGGACGCTTGGCTTAAGGACGGGACGGCGATGGCGCAGCTGTTCGAGGACCTTCCCGAGGCGCTCGCCAACACGGCCGTGATCGCTCAGCGCTGCGCCGTTGCAGCGCCGAAGCGCAGGCCGATCCTCCCGCGGCTCGGCGAGAATGAGGACGAGCAGCTTCGCTCCGACGCGATCGCCGGGCTCGACGAGCGAATCACGGGCCGCTCGGAGGAGGAGAAGGCCAGGTACCGCGAACGGCTCGACTATGAGCTCGAAATCATCACCGGCATGGGTTTCGCCGGCTACTTCCTGATCGTCGCCGACTTCATCAAATGGGCAAAGGCGAACGACATCCCGGTGGGTCCGGGACGCGGCTCGGGTGCCGGCTCCGTCGTCGCGTGGGCGCTGACGATCACCGACCTCGACCCGCTTGCGCTGGGGCTGCTGTTCGAACGTTTCCTCAACCCCGAGCGCGTTTCGATGCCGGATTTCGACATCGACTTCTGCGAAACCCACCGCGACAAGGTCATCGCCTACGTCCAGCGCAAGTATGGCCGCGACAAGGTTGCGCAGATCATCACCTTCGGCCGCCTCAAGGCCCGCGCGGTGCTCAAGGACACCGGCAGGGTCCTTCAGATGCCCTACGGCCAGGTCGATCGGCTCGCGAAGCTCATCCCGAACCACCCGACCGATCCGTGGACGCTCGAACGGTCGCTGAACGGCGTCCCGGAGGTTGCCGCAGAGTACAAGGACCCGGACGTCAAGCGGCTGTTCGACTTGGCTATGAAGCTTGAAGGGCTTCCGCGCCACGCCTCGACGCACGCCGCGGGCGTCGTGATCGGCGACCGCCCCCTCGACGAGCTCGTCCCGCTCTACCGCGACCCGCGTTCGGACACGCCGGTCACCCAGTTCGACATGAAATATGTCGAGGCGGCGGGGCTGGTGAAGTTCGACTTCCTCGGCCTCAAGACTCTGTCGGTCCTCAAGGAAGGCCAGCGCCTCCTCGCGGAACAGGGAATCGAGGTCGATTTCGCTTCGCTGCCGTGGGACGACGTGCAGGTTTTCGAGTTGCTCCAGCGCGGCGATACCGTCGGCGTGTTCCAGGTGGAATCCGAAGGCATGCGCCGCACGCTCTCGGCGGTAAAGCCGACGGTGTTCGAGGACATCATCGCGCTCAACGCCCTCTATCGCCCGGGCCCGATGGACAACATCCCGATGTTCGGCCGCCGCAAGAACGGCGAGGAACAGATCGAATATCCGCACCCCCTGCTGGAAGGCATTCTCAAGGAGACCTACGGGATCTTCGTCTATCAGGAGCAGGTGATGCAAGCGGCGCAGATCCTCGCCGGCTACTCGCTCGGCGGCGCGGACCTCCTGCGCCGCGCAATGGGCAAGAAGATCCAGGCCGAAATGGACGCCCAGCGCGCGACCTTCGTGAAGGGCTGCGCCGAGCACAACCAGATCCCCGAAGCGAAGGCCAACGAGCTTTTCGACTTGATCGACAAGTTCGCAGGCTACGGCTTCAACAAGAGCCACGCCGCGGCTTATGCGCTGCTGACCTACCAGACCGCGTGGCTGAAGGCGCATCACCGGGCCGAATTCTATGCCGCGTCGATGAGCTTCGACATCGCGCTCACCGACAAGCTTGCGATGTTCGTCGAGGATATGCGCCGCGGCGGCATCGAATGCCTCGCGCCGGACATCAACGCCAGCAGCGCTTCCTTCACGGTCGAGAACGGCACCGTTCGCTATGCGCTCGGAGCGCTGAAGGGCGTCGGCGAGAAGGCGATGGAGGCGCTGGTCGAGGAGCGGGAGCGGGGAGGGCCATTCGCCACGCTCGAAGACTTCGCGGCCCGTATCGATCCGCGGCTCCTCAATCGCCGCCAGCTTGAGAGCCTCGCCGGCGCCGGCGCGTTCGACGCCATCAAGCCGGAGCGCGCGGCGGTCTTCACCGGCGCGGAAACGCTACTGGCTCATGCGGCAAGCGCGCAGGAGCAGCGCGAAACCGGACAAGCCGGGCTGTTCGGTGTGAACAGCGCGGAAACTGCGCCCATCCGCCTCCCGCGAGAAGCATCATGGACGCTGGCCCAGCGCATGGCGGCCGAGCGCGATTCCTTCGGGTTCTACTTCTCCGCTCATCCGGTCGATGCCGCGAGGCATCTCCTCGCTGCGCACAAGGTGAAGACCTTCGCTGAGCTTGCGGACGTAAGGATCGCCGAAGGCGAGCGCGTCGGCGCGACCATGGCGGGTCTCATCGAGGATACGCGCTGGCGCACCTCCGCGCGCGGGCGCCGCTACATGATGGCGACACTCAGCGACAGTTCGGGCCAGTTCGTTGCGACCGCGTTCGACGAGGAGGCGACTGCAGCGCTCGAGACGGCCGCCAAGGCGGGGCAATGCGGCCTGCTGACCGTCGAGCTGGATCGCCGGGCGGGAGACGAATCGCCCCGGGTCACGATCAAGCGCATCCAGCCGCTGAGCGAGCTCGCCAAGCGAACGCGCCTTCAGCTCACGGTTCAGGCGGCGGAACTACTCACCATCCAACGCGCCGTGAAGGAGCTGGCGGATGCCCGCGGCGGCAATGGCAAGGTGATCTTCGTCGTGCCGATCGCGGCCGGCGGGTCTGCCGAGGTCATTGCCGGGCGCGACTTTGCGCTCGATGCAGAGCTTGCCGCCCGCATCGAGCGCATTACCGGCGAAGGAACGGTCGAGCTATCGACGCAGGAGCCGCGGCTCGCGCTCGTCGGCTAGGCCTGCCAGAAGCCGTCCTTGTTCACCAGCGCGGTGATCTTCGCGTTCTGCTCCTCGTTAAGGCCGCGCTTGAACGCGGGGAAGACCTGCTCTTCTTCCATCTTCGCATGTTCGGCGACCAAGGCACGGAATTCGCGAACTTTTTCGAGCCAGTTCGGTGCCTCCGGACCCATCTCGCCAAGCTCGTAGATGAAGGTTTTGATATAGCCATGCTCGCCGTTGAGCTGGTCGGCCTCGGTCGCCTGGCCCGCCTCGCGGAGCGCCGGATAGACCACCATCTCTTCCTCGTGCGCATGCTTGTCGAGGGCATGGGTAAGCTGCATCAGAAGCATGCTGCGCTTCCAGGTCTGGCTCGAATCCGTCGCCAGCATCTTGTCGAATACGGCGAGGGTCATGTCATGCTCGGTCGCGAGGACCTCGTCCCAATCGCCTGAAATCCCCGATACGGCCTGGGTAATGAACTTGCGACCGTAGTTCGCCGCAATGCCGATCGCGGCACCGCCGATCGCGGCGGCGATGATTGAGCCGGTGCCTTCGCTCCACGAGAAGGCGCTGCGGTCGCTGCGGCTGCTGCTGTTCCGATTGTTTCCGCCCGAGCTGCTCCGATTGTTTCCGCCCGCGCTGCCGCGATTGCTTCCGCTAGAGCTGCGGTTCGAGGTGCGGCTTTGGGTACGCGTTGCCATAAACTTCCTCCTTGACTGGATTTGTTTGGCTCAACGGTCGGATGATGGGGGGCGTTCCTGTCGCAAGCGCTCGCAAAACTCCGTTCGGCGCGTCCGTCAGAAGCTGTTCGACGGCTCCGGCGGTTGTTCCGGCGGCGGAACGGTTTCGTTGCTCTCAGGCGGTATTGCACGCGCCGGCTCGGGCTCCAGCGGTTCGGTCGAGACCGGCGGCAACTCGTTGACCACGTTCTCGAGCGGCCGGAGAGCCTTGGGGCTCTCATATTCCTCGCCCGGGAGAGGCCGCGGCTTCTTTGCTACCGGCGGCGGCGCCTTGTTGGCGGGTGCGGTCGCGCCCTTGTAGACGCAGGCGTCCAGGCCGTCGCGGGCAACGACGCCGATCCGCGCCGCGATCGTGTTGCCATAGCGGCGGGTGAAGCCCTTAGGGGCGATCGCCCCGCGTTGCTTGGGCAGGGGGAGCACCGCGGCGATCCGCGCCGCCTCGGTCGGACTCATGCCGCTCGCATCGTGGCCGAAATAGCGCTCGGCACCCGCGTTGACTCCGTACGTGCCGATCCCGGATTCGGCCAGGTTGAGATAGACCTCCATGATGCGGCGCTTGCCCCAAAGATGCTCAATCAGGAAGGTGAACCAGGCCTCGACGCCTTTGCGCGCATAGCCGCCGCCGTTCCACAGGAAGGCATTCTTTGCAGTCTGCTGGCTGATCGTCGACCCACCGCGGATCCGGCCCCCGGACGCATTCCGTTTCATCGCATCTTCAATGGCTTCAAAGTCGAAGCCGTTATGAGAGCAGAACTTGCTGTCCTCTGCCGCGATCGAGGCGCGGACCATGTCTCGGTCGATCCGGGTGATCGGCATCCACGCCTTGTGCGCGCCGCGACCGCCGAGCATGTCGCCGATCATGTTGAAGGTGATCGGCGGGTTCACGAAGCGATAGGCGAGCACCCAAAGGATCGAGCCAAGGAAGAAGGCGAGGATCAGCTTGAGGATCCAGCCCACAATCCGTCGCGGCCACGAGCGTGGCCTTCGCCTCTTGTACTGCGGGATGGTCGACTTCCGTTTCGCCACTCAGCGGTCTCTGGCGGCCTTGTCCTCAGGCGGCAAGCCCATGTCGAGGCTTGCGACGAAGCGGTCGGGGTCGATCGTGACGTCGTCGACGCCGATCTGGTCGAACGGGTTCTCGAGATTGTCCTGGATGTTCGAAAGTCCGACCAGGATGAGCGAAAAGAGGATCGGCATGACGAAGAAGAGCGCGACCATGAACTCCTCGGCCTGGTAGGCGAAATAAGGGCCGTAGAGGATCGGAAGCAGCAGGATGAAAAAGTCGCTGAATGCGCGGAGGCTCCGCGGCGTTCGGTACTCGTAGATGTTCCGAGTGTTCTCGAAGGCGGCGATCATCCGCCCGATGTACTGGTTGAGGCGCGAGCATTCGGTCGCGGTGAGGTGCGCCGCACGCATCTTCGAGACGAACCCTGACAGTCGCGCGAAGGCTTCGAAGGCCGCCGTCTCGTAGGGTCCGGCATCCTTCAACGGCCCCTTGAACATGTCACGCATCGCCGTCAGCAGCTCGCGCAGGGCCGACTTCAACTCCTCGTCGCGCTTCGGATCCTGATCGGGGATCCAGTCGCGCGAGGCGAGGTAGAGCGCACGGCCGTTAGCTTTCAGCGCTCCATATTCCTCCAGCGCTTTCTCGCGCCGCTGGTAGGCGGTGCCGATCGAGAAAACGAGCGGGAAGACGATCGCCGTTGCGATCAGCGTCAGCGTGAAATCGGCCTTGATGCCGAGGCGCAGGCACAGCCACGTCGAGAGTACGGAAAGAGCGCTGATGATCACGCTCTTGCCGTTCACGATCTGGGTCAGGCTGGATACGGAACGGAACAAGCCGGCTTCCCCTGCATCGCCGCGTCGACGTGCAGGACTAACCAAAAGTGAAGTCCGGGAAAAGGCGGGCTTCTTGCCGCAGTGCAGCAGGGCATTTACATCGCGGGCATGACCTCGATGAACGACATCCGCCGCTCCTTCCTCGATTTTTTCGAGACGAACGGTCACGCGCGGGTCGCGTCGGCGCCGCTGGTGCCTCACAACGACCCGACGCTGATGTTCGTCAACGCCGGCATGGTGCCGTTCAAGAACGTGTTCACGGGGCTTGAAAGCCGGCCCTTCAGCCAGGCGACAAGCTCGCAAAAGTGCGTCCGCGCCGGCGGCAAGCACAACGACCTCGACAATGTCGGCTACACCGCCCGCCACCACACCTTCTTCGAGATGCTGGGGAATTTCTCGTTCGGCGATTATTTCAAGGATCGCGCGATCGAGCTCGCGTGGAACCTGCTGACCAAGGAATGGGGCCTTGATCCCGACCGGCTGACGGCGACGGTCTATCACACCGACGACGAGGCCTTCGACCTGTGGAAGAAGATCTCGGGCCTTCCCGAGAGCCGGATCATCCGCATTCCGACCAAGGACAACTTCTGGGCGATGGGCGACGACGGTCCGTGCGGACCCTGCTCGGAAATCTTCTTCGACCATGGCGAACATATCCCCGGCGGGCCGCCCGGCAGCCCGGACGAGGACGGCGACCGCTTCGTCGAGATCTGGAACCTCGTCTTCATGCAGTTCGAGCAGGAGGCGAACAACATCGTCTCCGAGCTTCCGAAGAAGAGCATCGACACCGGCATGGGCCTCGAGCGCATCGCCGCTGTCCTCCAGGGAACGCCCGACAATTACGAGACTGACACCTTCAAGGCGCTGATTCACGCCAGCGAGGAGCTAACGCGGACGAAGGCGGAGGGCGAGCAGAAAGCTAGCCACCGCGTGATCGCGGATCATTTGCGCGCGAGCGGCTTCCTGGTCGCCGACGGCGTGCTGCCGGCGAACGAGGGCAGGGGCTACGTCCTCCGCCGCATCATGCGCCGCGCGATGCGCCACGCGCATCTGCTTGGGGCGAAGGAGCCCCTGATGTGGCGCCTCGTGCCCGAGCTGGTTGCCGAGATGGGCGCGGCCTATCCCGAGCTCGTCCGCGCGCAGCCGCTCATCGAGGCGACGCTCCAGCAGGAAGAGACCCGCTTCCGGCAGACCCTGACGACCGGCCTGAAGCTGCTCGACGAAGCAACGAGCGACTTGACCGAAGGCGGGACGCTCGCCGGCGAGACGGCGTTCAAGCTCTACGACACCTACGGCTTCCCCTACGACCTCACCGAAGATGCGCTGCGAGCGCGCGGGCTGAATGTGGATCGCGCCGGTTTCGACACGGCGATGGCGGCGCAGAAGGCCGCGGCGCGCGCCGCGTGGAAGGGATCGGGCGCGAAGGCGAGCGAGGACGTCTGGTTCGACCTCGCCGAGGAATATGGCGCGACCGAGTTCACCGGCTATTCCGGCGACGAAGGCGAGGGCGCGGTCCTTGCGATCATCAGGGACGGCCAGCGCGCCGACAGTGCAGAGGTCGGGCAAACGGTCGAGGTCATGCTCAACCAGACGCCGTTCTACGGCGAGAGCGGCGGCCAGATCGGTGACACCGGAAAGCTCACTACGCTCAAAGGCTTCGTAGGCGAGGTTGAGGATACATCCAAGCCGCTCGGCAAGCTTCACGTGCTTCGGACGAAGGTCGTGGCCGGCGAGCTTTCGGTCGGCGACGCGGTTCATCAGAAGGTCGATAGCGAGCGCCGCGACCGAGTCCGCGCCAACCACAGCGCGACGCACCTGCTTCACGCAGCGCTTCGCCGGCATCTCGGCACGCACGTCACGCAGAAGGGCAGCCTGGTCGCGCCAGACTATTTCCGGTTCGACTTCTCGCACCCGAAGGCGCTGACCCGCGAAGAGATCGACACGGTCGAGGCCGAGGTGAACGCCCAGATCCGCGCCAACGAGCCCGTCACCACGCGGTTGATGACACCCGACGAGGCAATCTCCGCCGGCGCGATGGCTTTGTTCGGCGAGAAATACGGCGAGGAGGTTCGCGTCCTCTCGATGGGTCGCCACACCGAGGCCGACTATTCCGTCGAGCTGTGCGGCGGCACCCACGTCCGCGCTCTCGGTGACATCCAGCTCCTCAAGATCATCTCCGAGAGCGCGGTGTCGGCGGGCGTCCGCCGGATCGAGGCGCTGACCGGCGAGGCTGCCCGGAAGTGGCTATCCGAGCGCGAGGCGAAGCTCCGAGAGGCTGCTGCGACGCTGAAATCCGCCCCCGACGAGGTTCCGGCGCGCATCGCCTCGCTCGTCGAAGAGCGCCGCAGGCTCGAACGCGAGCTCGCGGATGCAAAGAAGCAACTCGCGATGGGGGGCGGATCGGCAAGGTCGGACGGACCCGCTCCTGAGGACGTCAACGGCCACAAGTTCCTCGGCCAAGTCGTGGAAGGCTTCGATCCCAAGGGCTTGCGGGCTGCTGTTGACGACATGAAGAAGCGTCTTGGCTCGGGCATCGGCGCGCTCGTCGCCATCAACGAAGGCCGCGCCAGCGTAGCGGTCGGAGTCACCGACGATCTCACCGGCCAGGTCAGCGCGGTCGAGCTGGTGAAGGCAGCCGTCGCCATGCTCGGCGGCCAGGGAGGCGGCGGCCGTCCGGACATGGCGCAAGGCGGCGGTCCCGACGGATCGAAGGCCAAAGAGGCGCTCGACGCCGTCAAGGACGCGCTGGAGAAGGTCGCCGCTTGATCGACACGAACTCGAGCGAGCCGGTCACTTTCAACGGCGCCTGCCATTGCGGAGCGGTCCGCTTCACCGTCACGCTGACGGAAGGCTTCGCCTCAGCCCGGCGCTGCACCTGTTCGATCTGCCGGATGCGCGGTGCGGTGGCGGTGACTTCGACGCCTAATGCCTTCCGCCTCACCGACGGTGAGGATCAGCTTGCCACGTACCGCTTCAACACGAAGACGGCCGAGCATCATTTCTGCCGGAACTGCGGCATCTACACGCACCATAAGCGCCGCTCGGCGCCGAACCAGCTCGGCGTCAACGTCGCTTGCCTCGAAGGCGTGTCGCCCTTCGATATTCAGGAGGTGATCGTGTTCGACGGCAGCCGCCACCCGGCCGACAATATTGAGCACAAGACCTACGTCGCGGGCGTGCTCCGGTTCGAGCCAGCGCCGGACGCCTGACTTTCCCTGGCCTTGCGGTGCCCGAGGCGGCGCGGCAGTTCCTCCAACTCGGCTTCGGCCCTCAGCTGCGCACGAAGCTGGTCGCGCTTCTCATGGATGCTGGCGATCACCGGCCCCATCGCAAGCCCGACATCCACCAGCACCGCTTCCGAGAGTTGCAGCGACGCCTCCAGCGTCTCCGGGACCGCGTCGGTCACGCCGGCCTTGTAGAGGCGCGCGGCGTGGGCCGTGTCGCGAGCTCGGGCGATGATCGGCAGGTCGGGCACCCAGCCGCGCACGCGCCGGGTGATGTGCGCGGTCTGGACGGGGTCGTCCATCGTCAACACGAGTGCCGCGGCATGGCCGAGCTGGAGGCGGTCCGCGAGCTCGGGCCTCGAGACGTCACCGAAGATCACATCGTAGCCCGCCTCCTGGGCCTTGCGCACGGCGTCGACGTCGCTGTCGACCGCGAGATAGGGTCGGTCGTGCTCGCGAAGCATGTCGGCGACCACGCGCCCGACGCGGCCGAAGCCGAATATGACCGTGCGTCCGGCGCCCGAAACCTCTTGCGCGGGCGTTTCCGCCCCGCGCTCGACGCGGCGGCCCATTCTCTTGCCTACGGCCGCGAGAATGGGGGTGACGGTAAGTCCGACTGCGGTCACGGTCGTCCAGAAGCCGGCGACTTCGGCGGACAGCAGGCCAGCCGTGGCGGCAGTGGACAGCAGGATCAGGCTCGTCTCGGACGGGCTCGCCATCGTCACGCCGATTTCGACGGCGGTTCCGACGCGAGCGCCCGACGCCCTGACCAGCGCGGTCGTGACCGCGGCCTTGACCGCGAGCACCGCCGTCGCTGCGGCCAGGATGAGCGGCCACTGCCGCATCAGCTCGCCAAGGTCGATGCGCATCCCGACGGTGATCAGGAAAATGCCGAGGGCAAGGCCGGCGAGCGGCGCGGTGATCGCTTCAACCTCCGCATGATATTCGGTTTCCGCGATCAGGATTCCGGCAATCAGCGCGCCCAGGATCGGCGATAGTCCGGCCGCCTGGGTGGCGAGGCTGGCGAGGATCACGGTCAGCAGGCTGATCGCCAGGAACAGCTCGGGGCTTTTGGTCCTGGCCGCTTGCGCAAACAGGGTCGGAAGCGCGAAGCGGCCGATGACGAGTATCCCGGCGACGACCAGCATGCCCAACAGTGCGGCCCTCGCGAATCCGCTGGTTTCCGCGTGGCCGGCGATCAATTCGATGACGAACAGCATGGGGACCAGCGCCAGGTCCTCGAACAGCAGCATTGCGAAGGCCGTCTTTCCGACCGGACCTTCGATTCCGGAGATCGGCAGGACGAGCGCGGTCGATGACAAAGCGAGCGCCAGCCCCAGCGCCGCCGCAGCCTGGAGGGAATAACCGGAGATGTAGAGGCCGAGGCCGATCAGCAGCGCGCAGCCAACCAGCTCCGCGCTTCCCACCAGGAACACTGCCCTGCGCATGCTGCGCAGCCGTTTGAAGCTGATGTGGAGACCCGCCGAGAAGAGCAGCAGGACGATGCCGAGCTCGGCGAACGGGTCGACCGCATGCGGCTTCGAGATCGTGACATAGTGGAGCCAGGGGTGTGCCGCGGTCATGGCCCCGAGGCCCGCCGGACCGACCAGGACTCCGATCAGGATGAAGCCGATGATCGGGCTGATCCGGACCCGGGCGAAGGCCGGAATGACGATCCCGGCAGCCCCGAGGATCACCAGCGCGTCGCTGAAGCCCGATCTCGCGAAGTCGCCTTCCATCCACCGTTCTTTGCCCTTTTCGGGGGAACGGCGGTAGAGGCTGACGTCATGGCGTCGGATTATGACTTGATCGTCGCCGGCGGCGGGCCCGCCGGGATGATGGCGGGGCTGCTGTTCGCACGGGCGGGCTGCAAGGTGCTGGTGCTCGAGAAGCACGCCGATTTCTTCCGCGATTTCCGCGGCGACACCGTCCACCCCTCGACGATGGAGATCCTCGACGAGCTCGGGATGCTCGAGCGGTTCCTGAAGCGCCCATTGAACAAGGTGACCGGCGCGGAGCTGCGGATCGCCGGCAGGGAATGGGCCATCGGCGATCTGTCGCATCTCCGCACGCCTGCGCCGTTCATCGCGCTCATGCCGCAGTGGGACTTCCTCGACTTCCTTCGCGACGAGGCCAAGGCATTCTCCGGTTTCCATCTCCAGATGGAGGCTCCGGTCGCCGGCTTCCTGGAGGAGCGGGGCAGGGTGATCGGCGTGCGTCTCGCCGACGGAGACGAGCTTCGCGCCCCTCTCACGATCGCGGCGGACGGCCGAACCTCGCTCGCTCGGCAGATGCTGCCGCTCGAAGACCTCGGCGCCCCAATGGACGTCTTCTGGTTCCGCGTGACGAAGAAGGGCGGGAAGGGCGGCCTTCGCGGTAATGTCGAGCGGGGGCGGCTGCTCGTCCTCATAGACCGGGACACCTATTGGCAGTGCGCCTTCCTAATCCCGAAGGGGGCAGCAGCCGAATACCAGTCGCGCGGCATCGATGCGATCCGCGAGGAGGTGGCTGCCGCAGCCCCGCCTGACCTCGACCTCAGTGAGCTCGACGAGATCACCGACCTCCACCTGCTGACGGTGAAGCTCGATCGCCTCACGCGCTGGTACAGGCCAGGGCTGTTGGCCATCGGCGATGCGGCTCATGCGATGTCGCCGATCGGCGGCATCGGCATCAATCTCGCGATCCAGGACGCCGTTGCGGCGGCCAATGCGCTGGCAGCCCCTCTGGCTCGCGGCGACAAGGTCGATCCGCTGCTCCGCAAGGTGCAGGAGCGGCGGATGTTTCCGACGCGCGTGATCCAGCAATTCCAGAAGATCGCGCAGGACAGGATCATCGGGCGGTTGCTCCAACCCGGCGAACCAATCCGCAAGGCGCCGCTCGCTATCCGGCTGCTTGATCGTTTCCCGATCCTTCAGCGCATCCCTGGCCGCTTCATCGGCCTTGGAGTCAGGCGCGAGCGGGTTCGCTCTCCTGCGGCGCCGATTGCGCCATCGCGGACTCGAGGTTCTTCACGATCGCCTCGAAAAACTGCTCGGTCGTAAGCCACGGCTGCTCCGGACCGACGAGGATCGCGAGGTCCTTGGTCATCTGGCCGCCTTCGACCGTCTCGACGCAGACCCGCTCGAGCGTCTCGGCGAATTTCACCACCTCGGGCGTGTCGTCGAACTTGCCGCGATACTTGAGGCCGCCGGTCCAGGCGAAGATCGAGGCGATCGGGTTGGTCGAGGTCGCCTTGCCCTGCTGGTGCATGCGGTAGTGGCGGGTGACGGTGCCGTGCGCGGCTTCGGCTTCGACCGTCTTGCCATCCGGAGTCATCAGCACCGAGGTCATTAGTCCGAGTGAGCCGAAGCCCTGCGCGACCTGGTCCGACTGGACGTCGCCGTCATAGTTTTTGCAGGCCCAGACGAACTTGCCGCTCCATTTGAGCGCGGATGCGACCATGTCGTCGATCAGGCGATGTTGATATTCGATGCCAGCAGCTTCGAACTTCGCCTTGTATTGCTTGTCGTAAATTTCCTGGAAGATGTCCTTGAAGCGGCCGTCATAGGCCTTGAGGATCGTATTCTTGGTCGAGAGGTAGAGCGGCCACTGCCGCCCCAGGCTGTAGTTGAAGCAGGCGTGGGCGAAGTCGCGGATCGACGCGTCGAGATTGTACATCCCCATGGCGACGCCCGAGCCGGGGAAGTCGAACACGTCGAAATCCAGTTCCTGACCGTCCTGACCGACCCACTTCATCGTCAGCTTGCCCGGCCCCGGCACCTTGAAGTCGGTCGCGCGATACTGGTCGCCGAAGGCGTGACGGCCGACGACGATCGGGTCCGTCCAGCCCGGGATCAGCCGCGGGACGTTCGAGATGACGATCGGCTCGCGGAAGATGCAGCCGCCGAGGATGTTGCGGATAGTGCCGTTTGGCGATTTCCACATCTTCTTGAGATGGAATTCCTCGACGCGCGCCTCGTCGGGCGTGATCGTGGCGCACTTCACGCCGATGCCATGCTCCTTGATCGCATTGGCCGCGTCGATCGTGACCTGGTCCTCGGTCGCGTCGCGGTTCTCGACCGACAGGTCGTAGTAGAGCAGCTCGACATCGAGATAGGGTTGGATCAGCCGTTCGCGGATCCACTGCCAGATGATGCGGGTCATCTCGTCGCCGTCGAGCTCGACGATCGGGTTCTTCACCTTGATCTTGGCCATCGCTTTTTCCTGCGCTTTTCGGGGTTCGCGGCGCTCTAGGATGGGCGGCAACGCCACGCAACCGCGCCGTTGTGCCGCCGCCAACCGGCCTTTAAGGAGCCGCGATGCCTTCGCTCGACAAGCACGACAGTCCGCTCCCGACCACGACGGTCAAGTGGCGCGCGCCTTCGATCCATCCCGAAGGGCGGAAATTCGTCGTCGGCGCGGCGGCGGTCACCTTTTTCGCCTTCCTCATGCACCTCCAGTTCCTCGACTGGGTGCTCGTGGGCCTGACGATCTGGATCGCCGCCTTCTTTCGCGATCCCATCCGGACGACGCCGCACGGCGACCGGCTGATCATTGCGCCGGCGGACGGGCTAGTCACGATGATCGCGCGAGTTCCGCCGCCGCCGGAGCTCCGCGGGCTCGATGCGCTCGGCGACGAGGAATGCACGCGCGTATCGATTTTCATGAGCGTCTTTGACGTCCACATCAATCGAGCGCCGATCACCGGTCGCATCAAGCGGATCGCCTATGTGCCGGGCAAGTTCGTCAACGCCGACCTCGACAAGGCGAGCGAGGACAATGAGCGGCAGCATTTCCTCATCGAGGGCGCGGACGGGCTCAAGGTCGGAATGACCCAGATCGCCGGCCTAGTCGCCCGCCGGATCCTGGCTTTCGTTCGCGAAGGCGATCCGGTCGAGGCGGGACAGCGCATCGGCCTGATCCGCTTCGGCAGCCGCGTCGACGTCTATCTCCCCGCCGGCACCTCGCCGAAGGTCTTGCTAGGCCAGAGTGCCATCGCCGGCGAGACGATTCTCGCCGAAGTAGGCGTCGATACGACCCTGACGGGCATCAGCCAGTGAACGAAGACGGGGGTCCCAGGCGGATCCCGTTCCGGGCGATGGTCCCCAACGCGATCACTGCGCTCGCGCTGTGCCTGGGCCTGACCGGCGTAAGGTTCGCCTTCTCGGCGGCAAACGGCGAACCGGATCATTGGCAGCTTGCGCTCGCGTGCGTGGTGGGGGCGGGCATCCTCGACGGCATGGATGGACGCATCGCTCGCCTGTTGCGCGCGCAGAGCCGGTTCGGCGCGGAGCTGGATTCGCTCTCCGACAATATCGCCTTCGGCACCGCTCCGGCGCTGATCCTCTACTTGTGGTCGCTGCAGACCGCGCCCAAGTTCGGATGGACGGCGGCGCTTGCGCTGGCAGTATGCTGCGCGCTTCGCCTGGCCCGGTTCAATGCCCGCATCGACGCTGGAGAGCAGCCGCACAAGTCCGCCGGCTTCAACACCGGCGTCCCGGCGCCGGCCGGGGCGGGGCTCGCCTTCGTTCCGATCTTCCTGTGGCTGGTGACCGGAAGCGAATGGTTCGAGGCCTGGTACTTCGTCATGCCGTGGACCTTGTTCGTCGCGGCGCTGATGATCTCGAGCCTGCCGACCTACAGCTGGTCCTCGATCCGGATCCGGCGCGAATGGCGGCTCTTCACGCTTGCCGGCGTGGCGGTCCTCGGCGCGGCATTGCTGACCGCGACCTGGTACACGTTGCTCGCAATCGCGCTGCTTTACCTGCTGATGATCCCGGTCGCCTTCGCCAGCTACGCGCGCGTCAAGCGGCGGCGCGCCACCGCGCCTTCGCGCGGATAGGCTGCTGGAACCTCGAGCGGATCCTCACCCGGACGGGAACGAACATGCGGCGCTGCGCCGGCTTGCCCTTGAGGGCAGCGGCGATCCTTGCGCCGCTTTCCTCAAGAACCGAAGCACCCAGAACCACGATCAGCCACAAGGTGGCGAGAAAGGCCAGGGTGCCCAGAGGTGCAATCATCGCATCGATTCCTTCTTGAGAGCGCCTAACCGAACCGGACCCGATTTGTTCCAGTTTGAGCTTGGCCGCTCAGGTGAGGCGAGATAATGTTCCTCTTTTGTTCTCACGTGTCAAGCAGCGATTTGCCTGACGTCCAAGCCCTTGAAAGCCGCGGCTTCTTCGACTAGGTGCCCGCGCATCCCACAGGCGGAGCTTACATACCGGTGCCGATCGTAAGGTCGGTCATTCGGCTCCGCTGAGGCAGAACCGGAAGGAGAATGATTATGGCGGCCACGGTCGTCACCATGCAGCAATTGCTCGAGGCCGGAGCGCATTTCGGCCACCAGACCCACCGCTGGAACCCCAAGATGAAGCCGTACATCTTCGGCGACCGTAACGGGGTGCACATCATCGATCTGTCGCAGAGCGTTCCGCTCTTCGCGCGGGCACTCGACTTCGTTCAGCAGACCGCCGCTCGGGGCGGCAAGGTGCTGTTCGTCGGCACCAAGCGCCAGGCGCAGGACGCGATCGCCGACGCTGCGCAGGCTTCGAACCAGCATTTCGTCAACCACCGCTGGCTCGGCGGCATGCTGACCAACTGGAAGACGATCTCCAACTCGATCAAGCGGCTGAAGAGCCTCGAGGAGCAGCTGTCCGGCGACACCGCCGGGCTGACCAAGAAGGAAGTGCTCCAGCTCACCCGCGAGCGCGACAAGCTTGAGAAGAGCCTCGGCGGAATCCGCGACATGGGCGGCCTTCCCGACGTCATGTTCGTCGTCGACACCAACAAGGAAGAGCTGGCGATCAAGGAAGCCAACACGCTCGGCATTCCCGTCGTCGCGATCCTCGATTCGAACAGCGACCCGAGCGGCATCGCCTTCCCGGTTCCCGGCAATGACGATGCGAGCCGCGCGATCCGCCTCTACACCGACGCGGTTGCCCAGGCGGCGAACGAGGGCCGCACCGGCAACGCCGCGGCTCGTGGCGAGGACATCGGCGCAATGGCTGAGCCGCCGGTCGAGCAGGCGCTGGAAGCCTAACGTAATTCCCCTCCCGTTCGCGGGAGGGGATAGGGGAGGGCCTGTTTGTGCAGGCTCTCGACACCCACATTCCCTCCCCCGACCCCTCCCGCAGGCGGGAGGGGAGTGAAAGGAAGAATAAAAATGGCTGAGATCACGGCCGCGAGTGTGAAGGAACTGCGCGAGCGCACCGGCGCCGGCATGATGGACTGCAAGAAGGCGCTTGCCGAGAACAACGGCGAGATGGAGGCCTCGATCGACTGGCTGCGTGCCAAGGGTCTTTCCGCCGCCGCGAAGAAGGCGGGCCGCACCGCGGCCGAGGGCCTCGTGGGCGCCGTCGTCGAGGGCACGCGCGGCGCGCTCGTCGAGGTGAACTCGGAGACGGACTTCGTCGCCAAGAACGAGATCTTCCAGGATTTCGTCCGCAACGTTGCCAATCTTGCGCTCGAGAAGGGCACCGATGTCGAAGCGCTGGGTGCTGCGCATTACCCCGGCGGCGGCACGGTCCAGGAGAAGCTGACCGACAACATCGCGAAGATCGGCGAGAACCAGTCGCTTCGCCGCGCCGCTGTGCTGGAAGTGAACCAGGGTGCGGTCGTGTCCTACGTGCACAACCAGGTCGCTCCGGGCCTCGGCAAGATCGGCGTGCTCGTCGCGCTGGAGAGCGCGGCTTCGGCCGAAACGCTGAACGATCTCGGCAAGCAGATAGCACAGCACGTCGCCGCCGCTCATCCGCAGGCGCTCGACGCTGAATCGATCGACCCCGCGCTGATCGAGCGCGAGCGCTCGATCGCCATGGAAAAGGCGCGCGAGAGCGGCAAGCCGGAGAATATCATCGAGAAGATGGTGGAAGGCGGCCTCGCGAAGTTCCGCAAGGAGAATGCGCTGCTCAGCCAGCTCTTCGTGCGCGACAACAAGACCCCGGTCGCCGAGGTCGTTGCGTCGGCGGCGAAGGAAGCGGGCGCCGGCATCCAGCTGATCGGCTTCGTCCGCTATCAGCTCGGCGAAGGCATCGAGAAGAAGCAGGACGATTTCGCAGCGGAGGTCGCGGCCGCCGCCGGCGTAAAAAAGGATGAGCCGGTCGGTTAAGCCGCACCGGCGCTCAACAAAGCGAGGCGGTCAGGCTTTGAGCTTGGCCGCCTCTTTTTTGCAATCGTAGGGCAGGTCCGCCTCATCGCAGAAATCGGGCCAGTTCCCGCTTTTCTGCCAATAATCGAGCAGCCGCAGACGTTTGGCGAGGCCCATGAAGCGCGGATCGCGACGCAAGTTGTTGAACCATGGCCGGAAGAGAACATAGGTTTGTCCTTGGAAGTCCGCCTCGGCCGGCCACTGATCCACGAATTGGAAGTCTTCGTCCACCCGCCCCAAAGCCGGCAGCGCCCCGTAGACGAACATCCTTTCACCGTCGTTCAGCTCATGCGTTTTCGCGAGCTTGATCCAGGCATCGATCCTGGCGTCGGAGGGATCACGAAGGATGTCGAAATATCCTTGAATGCCGCCTTCAACGCCACGACCCGACGCACGCCACGTCCTTTCGAAATTGCCGAATCGCAGGTTGAGCGCATAATCGGCATCGGCGATCGTCGGCGAGTCCGGCCATAGCGCCTTGGCTTTCGCTAGCTCTGCCCAAGCCTTTTCGAGGCCGCCGGCATAGGCGAACGATCTGATGTAATTGGCTCTGAGCAATGCCGAGTATGGCTGGATCTCAACGGCACGCTCGGCGTCCTCGACGGCTTCGAACATGCGGCCGACGCGCTGCAACACATTCGATCTTTCATCGAGAACGATAGCGCTGTCGGGGTGACTGGCTTTGGCTTTGTCCAGAAGCGCCATCGATTGCAGGAACGATTGCGAGGGCGCTAGCTCTATCTCCGCCACCGTCGCTTCAGGCATGTCCGGGTCGATTTTCCGTGCCGCAACGATGTCTCGCTGGAGATCGGACCTCATCCGCTGAAGCGCGTCTCCTACAGCGTTGTTGGAGGTCAGAAAGTTCGACTCAGCCACGAGGAGGCGTGCCCATCCGGGCACGAAAGCGGGCGCCTCTTCGATGGTCTTTCGAAGATCGGATATCAGTAAGCGCGGGTCGTCTGCTTCTTCGATAGAGGTGCAGGCCTTCAAATACCGCTGGCGGGAGTCGGGGCTGAGCCGGGCGCTGGTCGACGACCACACGTCCGCGGCGCAGCCGAGGGGAAGAGCAATAGCGAAAGCGACAGCCTGGCCGAGGATTGCCCTCTGCGCTGCCGGCATGTGCAATTGCTTGGACCACAGAATCGCCTTGTCGGACGGAGAAACGAGCGCGACGCTCGTTTCATAACCCTGTCCATGCTGCGTGCTCGCCACGGTAACCTGCAGCGTCGGTCGGGCTTTGCTCCCAGCGTCGGCGAGCCGGAAGTTTGTCTCCGAATTGCCTTGAATCGAGCCGAGGTTAGCCCGCACGCCTTCGGCAATGCTCTTGGACAACTGGCTTCCGTCGGCCGCAGCGACCGCAACGGTGGGCATTCTTGACGATGCTCGTTGCCAGGGACGGCCGATCAGCAGACCTACGACGACGAAAAACATCCCGACAGACACGGCAATGACCGCCCACATGTTCAGTGAGGGGCCCCTGCGAGGTCCGTCCACGCGTCGCCTCGGGATGGGCGACGAGGCGGCGGCACCCGTCGACTGGCGCTCGATGGCCCCAAGTATCTCCTCGAGGTGCGGCACCTTGCCGCGCCCTTTCCATCCGCCGAGGTCGATCGACTGGAACTGGCGGAAGCCGAGCGGGGGAACGGTGGCGTCGAGCGAAAGCGGTACCAGGCGGCCTCGATCGCGTCCGGCGCCTGCCTCGTCGCGCACCCACGGGCTCTCGATCGAGAAAGCCGTCCACAGCACCACCACGACATCGGAATTGTCGAGCGCCTGCTCGATTTCCTTGGCAAATTCGGAGCCGCCGCTGATGTGCTTGTCCCACCACACGGAGTGTCCGGCCCTTTCGAGCGCGACGGCGATCGGCCGCGCCTGCGCCATATCGTCCCGATCGTAACTCAAGAACACGCTAGCCATGCGCAGCCCCCTGGCGCCGCAATGCTGCTCCAGAACCCGATGTCCGGCAAGTAAGGCAGTTGGCAACGGGGCGGCGCGGCCATAAAGGCTTGGCCGCTCTTTGTTGCTTGGGGACAATCACACGGCATGACTCGCCCGCGCTTCAACCGGATATTGCTGAAGCTTTCGGGCGAGGCGCTGATGGGGCAGGGACAGTTCGGGATCGATCCCGACGCCGTCGCCGGCCTCGCCGGCGAGATCGCCGCCGCCAAGGGGCAAGGGCACGAGTTGTGCCTCGTGGTCGGAGGCGGCAACATCTTCCGGGGAATGGCCGCCGCCGCCAAGGGCTTCGACCGGGCGAGCGCCGACTACATGGGCATGTTGGCGACGGTGATGAATGCGCTGGCGCTGCAGAATGCGCTCGAGCGCGTCGGCATCGACACCCGCGTGCAGTCGGCGATCCCGATGTCGAGCGTCTCGGAGCCCTACATCCGCCGCCGCGCCCTCAGGCACATGGAGAAGGGACGCATCGTTCTCTTCGCCGCCGGCACCGGCAATCCCTTCTTCACCACCGACACCGCCGCCGCCCTCCGCGCCGCCGAGATGGGCTGCGATGCGCTCTTCAAGGGCACGAGCGTCGACGGCGTCTATACCGCCGACCCGAAGAAGGTCGCCGACGCGACCCGCTATGAGACCCTGAGCTTCGGCAAGGTGCTGAGCGACGACCTGAAGGTGATGGACGCCGCCGCCGTTGCGCTATGCCGCGACAACAATATTCCGATCGTCGTGTTCAACATCCGCCAGCCGGGCAACCTCGCGCGGGTCCTGGCCGGCGAGGGAACCGCGACGATCGTGCAAAATGGAGAGTAAGCGATGACGACGACTGTGCACACCGACGATCTCAAGCGCCGCATGCACGGCGCCGTCGAGGCCTTCAGGCACGACCTCGGCGGCCTACGCACCGGGCGCGCCTCGACCGCGCTGCTCGATCCCATCCATGTCGAGGTCTACGGCTCGAACATGCCGCTCAACCAGGTCGCGACGGTTTCGGTGCCCGAACCTCGAATGCTTTCAGTCCAGGTCTGGGACCGCTCCAATGTCGGCCCGGTCGAAAAGGCGATCCGCAACGCGGGGCTCGGTATCAATCCAGTGACCGACGGGCAGGTCATCCGCCTTCCGATCCCCGAGCTTACCGAGGAACGGCGCAAGGAGCTTGCGAAGCTAGTCGGCCAATATGCCGAGAAGGCGCGCGTCGCGGTGCGCAATGTCCGCCGCGACGGCATGGACCACCTCAAGCAGGATGAGAAGAAGCACGAGATCAGCGAGGACGAGCGCAAGCGGCTCGAGCATGAGGTGCAGAAGCTGACCGACGACACGATCAAGGAGATCGACGGCCTCGCCGAGGGCAAGGAGAAGGAAATCCTCGGCAAGTGAGCGCCGCTCCCGCCCCTGAGGGCGCCGAGGGGGTTGCCGGTGGTCCGAGGGTCCCGCGCCACGTCGCGATCATCATGGACGGCAACGGCCGCTGGGCGAGTGGGCGAGGGCTTCCGCGAGTTGCGGGGCACAAGGCGGGCGCCGAGGCGGTCCGGCGGGCGATGCAGGCTGCCGTCGACAATGGCGTCGAGGTCCTGACGCTGTATGCATTCTCCTCCGAGAACTGGAAGCGTAGCAGCGAAGAGATTGCCGATCTCACGGGCTTGATGCGCTTCTACCTCGAGCGCGAGCTCGCCGCGCTTCACAAGGAAGGCGTCAAGCTCAGGCTGATCGGCGATTATTCGGCATTCGGGCCCGAGCTGGTCGGCCGGCTGGAGCGAGCGATCGAGCACACCTCGCACAATGACCGGCTGACATTGGTCGTGGCGCTCAACTACGGATCGCGTGCCGAAATCGCGGCGGCGGCACGGGCGCTTGCTGAGAGGGCAGCCGATGGAACGCTCGATCCGAAGGCAATCGACGAAGAAGCGGTGGCGGGCGAGCTCGAGACTGACGGACTTCCTGAACTCGACCTCCTCATCCGCACTTCGGGCGAAGTGCGCCTGTCCAACTTCCTGCTTTGGCAGGCAGCGTACGCCGAGCTCGTCTTCCTCGACACGCTCTGGCCGGATTTCACGGAGCAGCTATTCGAGGAGGTGCTCGAGCGGTTCGCGGCGCGCGAGCGGCGCTTCGGTGGCCGGTGAACGATCTCGCCGTTCGTACCCTTACCGGGCTGATCCTCATCGTCGCAGCGCTCCTGGTATCATTCCAGGGCGGCTATCTGCTGGCGGTCGTGGTGGCCGCTATCGCGACCGCAATGTTCTACGAATGGACGCGCCTGACCAAGGGCTGGGGAGCGCTCTGGTACATCGGCGGTTTCTTCTACGCGCTGCTGCCGGCGCTGGGACTGCTGTGGATCCGCGAGCGCGCTGGCATCGACCTCCTGCTGTGGTCGTTCATCGTAACCTGGTCGACCGACATCGGCGCCTATTTCGCCGGCCGCCGCTTCGGCAGTCGCAAGCTCGCGCCGGCCATCAGCCCCGGCAAGACCGTTGAGGGACTCTACGGCGGTATCGCGGCCGCCACCTTGCTCGGCGGCGCCTGGGCGCTAGCGACGCATCTTGGTGTCGCTCTGCTGGCGTTGGCTCCCGTCCTCGCGATTGCAGCGCAAGCCGGCGATCTCTTCGAGAGCTCGATCAAGCGCCGCGCGGGAGTGAAAGATTCGGGCAGCTGGCTCCCCGGACACGGCGGGCTGCTCGACCGGCTCGACGGCCTAGTGCCGGTGGCTGTGCTAACCGCCGCGGCGCAGCTACTGGGGCTGACGTGACGCGCAAGATCGCCATCCTCGGTGCCACCGGCTCGGTCGGCACGTCGACTCTCGACCTCGTGGAGCGCGATCGCGAGCGATTCGAGGTCGTCGCCGTCACCGCCGCCACCAAGGTCGAGGCGCTTGCCGACGTTGCTCGCCGCACTGGCGCGAAGCTGGCCGTCATCGCCGACGAAACGCGGCTCGGCGACCTTCGCGAGATGCTTGCCGGAACCGGCTGCCGGGCGGCGGCGGGGGAGGAGTCGCTTATCGAAGCTGCGGCGGGCGAGGCGGAGCTGGTGATCGCGGCAATCGTCGGCTGTGCGGGCCTCACGCCGGTGATGGCAGCCGTCGACGCGGGCAAGATGGTCGCTCTCGCCAACAAGGAAGCGTTGGTGACTGCGGGCGAGATCATGACCCGCGCGGCGCAGGCGAACGAGGCGACGTTGCTCCCTATAGACAGCGAGCATAACGCTATTTTCCAGTGTCTTGCGGGCGCTCGCATCGACGATGTGTCAAGAATCATCCTGACTGCGAGCGGCGGCCCCTTTCGTACCTCGTCGGCGGAGTTGATCGCGGGCGCAACTCCGGCCCAGGCGGTGGCCCACCCCAATTGGTCGATGGGTGCAAAGATCTCGGTCGATTCGGCGACCATGATGAACAAGGGGCTGGAGCTGATCGAGGCCCGCCACCTGTTCGGCCTTCCGTCCGACCGCATCGACGTGGTCATCCATCCGCAATCGGTGATGCATTCCCTCGTCCAATTCGTCGATGGCTCGGTCCTGGCCCAGCTCGGCACCCCGGATATGCGGATCCCGATAGCCTATGCGCTTGCCTGGCCGGAGCGGATCGCGACCCCGGCGCAGCGCCTTGATCTCGCGGCGATCGCACGCCTCGATTTTGAGAAGCCCGACCTCAACCGTTTTCCTGCCCTCCGCCTGGCTCGGGAAGCGCTCGAAGCAGGCGGGGCGGCGGCGATCGTTCTCAATGCGGCAAATGAAGTTGCGGTCGCCAGCTTCCTTGCCGGAAGGCTGCGTTTCCCCGAGATCGCCGACTTCGTCGAGCGAGCGCTCGCCAATAACGATTTCCCTGCGCCCGAGTCCGTGGCAGACGTGCTCGCGATCGACCGTGCGACGCGTTCGCGCGTGGAGACGCTGATGACCGAGGGGTGCGCCTGATGCTTCCGCAGCCGCCTTTGTGGCTGATCCTCATCGCGTTCGTCTGCGCGCTCGGTCCGCTCGTCTTCTTCCATGAGCTCGGCCACTATCTGGTCGGAAGACTGTTCCGGATTCCCGCCGAGACCTTCTCGATCGGGTTCGGCCACGAGCTTCTCGGCTGGACCGACCGCCAGGGGACAAGGTGGAAGGTCGCATGGCTCCCCCTCGGCGGCTATGTGAAATTCGTCGGCGACATGACGCCGGCGAGCAACCCTGCGGATCTCGAGCAGATACCGCCCGAGCTTCGCGACAAGGCGTTTCGGCTGCGGCCCGTATGGCAGCGATTTCTCGTCGTGCTTGCCGGACCACTCGCCAATTTCCTCATCGCCATCGCCATTTTCACGGCGTTCTTCGCGACCATCGGCATGCCTTCCACCAGCAACGCCGTCGTCCAGGTCCAGCAAGGAAGTGCTGCGGCGGCGGCAGGAATCCGGCCGGGTGACCGGATCGTGTCTGTGGGAGGCCGCGAGACGACGACTTTCGAGGACATCTCGAACATCGTCCTGATCCGCCCAGGGCAGAAGACAGTGCTGGCGGTCGACCGTCACGGGAGCATGTTGCAAATTCCGATCACGATCCGGTCTGCGGAACTGCGCGATCGCTTCGGCCAGAAGTACCAGGTGGGTCGTCTCGGCATACTCGGCGGCGAACAGGCTTACACCAAGGTCGCGGCGTGGCGGCTGGTGCCGGCGGCGACGCTCTACACCCTGAAAATCACCCGCAGCATGATGGACGGCCTGTGGCAGATCGTGACGGGCCGATTGGGGACGAATGAGGTCGGGGGCCCAATCAAGATCGCTCAGATCGCCGGACAACAGGCGGCACTCGGCGCATTGCCGTTCGTCCAGCTACTGGCGCTATTCTCCATAAATCTCGGGTTCATCAACCTCTTGCCAGTCCCGATGCTGGATGGAGGGCATCTGTTTTTCTACACGGTGGAAGCCATTCGACGCCGCCCGCTCAGTGCGCGCGCGCTCGACTGGGCCTTCCGCGGCGGCCTGGCCATCATTCTGGCACTCGTCGCTTTCACGACAATCAACGATCTAGGTTCGCTCGGCTTATGGGACCGGCTTCAACGCTTGATTGGATAGGACGCTTGGGGCAGGGGCATTAACCGGGGTTTCGCGGCGAAGGGCGCCGTAGCACCAACTGCACAAAAGGCGGGGAACGGGTGATTTCAAGGACGACGAGTTTTAGCCGGCGGACCGGCGCGCTGCTTCTGATCGGCACCGTGCTCGGCGGCTCAGCCGTGCCTGTGTTCGCGCAGGATGCGCCCGCACAGCAGCCGCCGGCCGAGCAACCGGCTCCGCAGCCTCCGGCGCCCGCTGCCGCTCCGGCACCCGCGCCGGGGCCCGCGCAGGGAACGGTCCATTCCATCACCGTGAAGGGAAACCAGCGGCTCGAGGCGGAAACCATCCGCGCTTATGCGAACCTCGCTCCAGGTCAGACCTACACCCGCGAAACCCTCGATCAGGCGATCAAGGACCTCTACGCGACCCAGCTGTTCGCGGACGCGACGATCACCGGCACGGAGACCGGCGACCTCGTCATCAGCGTTCGTGAGAACCCGGTCATCAACCGCATCATCCTTGAGGGCAACAAGCGCCTCAAGGACGACAAGATCACGCCCGAAATCAAGGAAGCGCCGCGGCAGATCTTCACGCGCTCCGCCGCTCGCGCCGATGTCGAGCGGATCCTCGAGCTGTACCGCCGGCAGGGCCGCTTCGCGGCGAGAGTCGACCCGAAGATCGTTCAGCTCGACCAGAACCGGGTCGACGTCGTCTTTGAGATTCACGAGGGCGATCTCGCCAAGGTCCGAGCCATCAACATCCTCGGCAACAAGGCGTTCGCGGACGACCGTCTGCGCAAGGAAATGTATACCCGCCAGGCAGGCGGGCTGCTCGGCTTCCTCAAGTCGAACGACACGTACGATCCCGACCGGCTCGCGGCCGACCAGCAGAAGCTTCGCGCCTTCTACCTGACGGAGGGATATGCCGACTTCCGAGTCGTCCAGGCCCTCGCCGAGCTGACGCCGGACCGCCGCGACTTCGTCATCACCTACGTCGTCGAAGAAGGGCCGCGCTATCACTTCGGCACTGTCGACGCCGATAGCGCGCTTCGCGACTTCCCGAAGGAACAGGTGCTCCAGATCGCCAAGATCCAGCCGAACAGCTGGTTCAACGCGAAGGAGGTCGAGGACGCCGTCACCAACCTCAACGAGCATGCAGGCGACCTCGGCTATGCGTTCGCGGACATCAATCCCGCTTACGAGCGCGACGCCGAAAAGCATGTGATGAATCTGACCATCAAGGTCGGACAGACGCCGCGCGTTTACGTCGAGCGGATCGACATCACCGGCAACACAACCACGCGCGACAAGGTCATCCGGCGTGAGTTCCGGCTCAACGAAGGCGACGCCTTCAACGCGCAGAAGATCAAGCGTAGCCAGGACCGCATCCAAAGCCTCGGCTTCTTCCAGGAGAATCTCGAGATCAAGCAGTCGGAGGGGTCCGCTCCCGACCGCGTCGTCCTCGGGCTCAACGTGGAAGAAAAGCCGACCGGGCAGCTCGAGCTGTCGGGCGGCTATTCCAGCCTCGAGCGGTTCGTCGTCCAGCTCGGCATTTCGCAGAACAATTTCATGGGCAAGGGGCAGTCCGTCGACGCCTCGGTCAACTGGTCGCAATATTCGAAATCGATCCAGGCCGGTTTCACCGATCCTTATTTCCTCGACAAGCCGATCCTGTTCGGCGGGCAGTTATTCCGTCGCGACTACAGCAGCTTCAACTATGTCGGGAACAACCGGAACACGACCTACAAGGAGGTCAGCACCGGCGGCGGCCTTCGCCTCGGTTTCCCGCTCTCCGAATATTGGAACCTCGGCACGCGTTATCTGCTGAGCAACGACAATATCTCGCTCGACCAGAGTACTTTCTACACCGATCCGGACGGGACCGGACCGCAACCTCCGCAGTGCGATCCGCTGAAGGCGGGCTCCTATCTCTGCGACGAAGTCGGCAAGCGCATCACGTCGCTGGTCGGAGTCTCAACGATCTATGACGATACGGACGGAATTCACCCGACGCGCGGGCAGCAGCTGACATTCTCGCAGGACTTCGCGGGCCTCGGCGGCGACGTCAAATATCTGCGAACGCAGGCCTACGCGACCAAGTACCACAGCTTCGGCAGCTGGATCCTCTCGCTTCATGCAGAGGGCGGCTACATCCACGCGCTTGAAAGTTCACCCGGCCCTGGACGCGACGCGATCCGGATTACGGATCGCTTCTTCGGCTCTCAGATAAGGGGCTTCGACATCCGCGGAATCGGTCCGCGCGTCGTCCGTGTGCCTTATGACGCCGAAGGCAATCTCGAAGAAATCGACATCAACAACAACTACAATGAGGCGATCGGCGGCAAGGCCTTCTACCTCGGCCGTGCCGAGCTCGAGGTCCCGGTGAGCTCGAGCGTCAGAAGCCTGGGCCTGAGGCCGTCCGTATATGTCGACGCCGGTTCCTTGTGGGATATCACGAAGCCGAACCTGATCGACATCGTCGCTTCGTGCAGCCCCAAGGATACGACCTCGGGCCTTACTTCGTTCAACAGCTCGACGCCCGACTGCAGCAAGGATCTGAACGGCAATCCCATCGCGGATCCCACGCTATTTACGCCCACGCCGGGTTTCAGGGAGCTGTTCCTTGGCAACTCGCCGAGACCCCGCATTTCCGTCGGCATCGGCGTGAACTGGATTTCGCCTTTCGGTCCGCTGCGGCTCGATCTCGCCAAGGCGATTGTTTTCCAGAAGGGCGACGATCCGAAACTCTTCACCTTCAACGTAGGAACTGCATTCTAATGAAGACTCTGCTCGTATCGGCGGCCTTTGCTGCCGCCCTGGTTGCGCCCTCCGCCGCGAGTGCGCAGGCCATCCCCGCCGCGATCGTTGCCGTGGTCGACCTCGATCGCGTCACCAGCAGCTGCAATGCCTGCAAGACCGCTTCCGCCGCGCTGAAGTCGCAGGTGACCACCTTCGAGGGCCGCCGGAACTCGCTCGCAACCTCGCTTCAGACGGAGCAGAAGTCGATCCAGACCGCGATCGACGCGCTGAAGGGCAAGGAGCCCGACGCCGCTCTGCAAGCCCGCGTCAAGGCCTTCCAGGCCAAGGCCCAGTCGAGCGAGCAGGAGCTGGCGGGTCAGCAGACGCAGATCCAGCGCAACCAGGCGTACATCCAGAAGCAGATCCAGGATAAGCTAAATCCGATCTACTCGCAGGTGATGACGAAGCGCGGCGCCAACCTGCTGGTCGAGGTCGGCGCGACCTTGGCAACCGCGCAAAACGTCGACGTGACCAACGACGTGCTTGCGGCCCTCAACAGTGCGCTTCCAACGCTGGTTACCACTGCCCCTGCAACATCGACACCGCAGGGCCGCTAAGCGGAAATGACTGAAGCGACCGGCAGCGCCATCGGCCCGCTGGATATCAAGCGGGTCATGGCGGCGCTGCCGCATCGCTACCCGATGCTTCTCGTCGACCGCGTTGAAAGCCTCGATCCCGACAAGGGCATCGTCGCGATCAAGGCTGTTTCGATGAACGAAGAGTTCTTCCAAGGGCATTTCCCGGGAAGGCCGATCATGCCCGGCGTGCTCCAGGTTGAAGCTCTCGCACAAGCTGCCGGCGTGCTGGCCGTGGAGAGCCTGGGCCTCGCGGGCTCTGGCAAGCTCGTCTATTTCATGTCGATCGACGGCGTGAAGTTCCGGAAGCCCGTCGAACCGGGCGTTCTGCTTCGCCTCGAGGTCGAATTCGTCCAGAAGCGCTCACGCGTCTGCAAGTTCGCGGGGAGGGCGCTTCTTGACGGTGAAGTCGCGACCGAGTGCGAATTCACCGCGATGATCGCCGACCCTCCCGCGGCCTGATCCTCAGCTCCCGCCAAACCTGATGCCGGCGAAGACTCCGCGCGGGTCGGTCCGGTAGCTGAACACGTCCTGGTAGTGCTGGTTGAACAGGTTCGACCCTCTCGCGAACAGCTCGATTCCGGGCAGGATCGCATAGGCCAAGCGGGCGTCCGCCAGCCAGTAGGAGCCGAGCGTCACCCGAGCGAAAGGGAACGTATCGCGATTGTCGAAATGGTCGCCGACATAACCGATCGAAGCCCCATAGCGAAAACGACCGAGCGAGCCGTCGACGGCTACCGAACCGCTATGCTTCGGCCGCCGCGTCTCCGTCACTTGCGCTGCGGTTGTATCGTCCAGCTGGGTGGCGTGGAGGTAGGCATAATTCGCCGACAGCCGCAGACGATCCGACATCGCCCAGCCCACCGTAGCCTCGACACCGTTGCGCTTGCTGGTCCCCGAAGCGTTCAGCACGCTCGTGAAGGATGCGTTGTTCACGATCTCGTCGTGAAGACGCTGGCGGTAGGCGGCCAGGGATGCGTCGAAAGGGCCGCGGCGGAAGCGCAATGACATTTCGAAGCCACGTGAGCTTTCCGGCATAATATTAGGATTTCCAACGAAGTTACCCGGGAAGAAGCCATACAGGTCGAAGAATGTCGGTTGCGCGATTCCTTCGGCATAGGAACCGGCGAGCGAGAAACCGCCGCCGAGGCGGGCCAGCAGGGACGCGCGAACGTTGGTGGCGTCCTGGAAGCGGTTGAAGAAGTCGTGGCGAACGGCAAGGTCTCCCGTCACCGCCTTCGTCTCTCCGCGCCACTCGAGCGTCAGGGATTGATGGGAGCGCGTCCGGTCCTGGTTCGTGAAACCGCCGAAAGCCGTGTCGCGCGCGTGAAAGCCCTCTCGCTCTGCATCGGCGGCGACGATCAATTGATGAGCCAGCGAGCCCGTCGTGAATCGCCGCTCGACCTGGACCGACAGGTTCCGCCGAGTGCCACGCGTTCGGTTCTGCTCGAACTCGTCGAGATAATTCTTGTTGGAAGATCCAAGTAGCGTCGCCGCAATTCGAGCATCCCATGGCGACGTGTCGTTGCCGGCCGCCCCCCATATTCGCGCCGCCTCAAGGCGATTGCGGCTGCTGTCGAGAGTGTCGGTATGCGCCCCGGTGAAGAGGTCGAAGCCATCGAATTCGCTTCGGCCGGTGAGAAGCAGGCCCGACGCCCCGACCTCGATATTGTCGCGGGGATGCCAGGTCGCGCGGAGCCGGCCTGACAGGTTGCGATAGCCGTCCTTGTCTCCCGGGCCTTCGACGCTGTTGATCCCGTCCGCACGCTGGAATCCCAGCGCGCCGGCGACGCTGGCGTTTTTGGTGACTGCAGCCGCGGAACCGCTTGCTCGCAGGAAGTCGAACGAGCCTCCTTCGAGCTTGGCGTTGATCCCCGGCGAATCGTCGACCCCGTTGACTGCGATCACGCCGCCGATCGCCTCCGAGCCCCAGAGCGCGGATTGCGGGCCGCGCACGATCTCGATCCGCGACACGAGGTCCGCATTCAGGATTTCGAAGCGCGGCGTGTCGCCGGAGGCGGGATCGTCGACCTTGATGCCGTCGACAAACAACAAGGTATGGTTGGCTTCGGCGCCGCGGATACGCACTTCGGTCAGCGATCCGTCGGGCCCTGACGTGGCCACCGCGGCGGAGGGCGTGAGCCGGAGCAGCGCGCTCAGGACCGGCTCGTCCAGCCGGTCGATGCGCTGCTCGTCGATTATGGTGACGCTGGCCGGCGTGTCGGCCTCGGTCTCGGGCACGCGCGAGGCGGTGATGACGATCTGGCTGGTGTCGATTGGCAATGCGGGCATGTTGACCTCCTGTGACGAACCACGTCGTCACAGAGGGCGCGAGGCCCACGCTCCCGCGGCTGGTCCCGGCCGGGAATACGGACGACCGACCAAGGCAGGTTCCTGACTTCGCCGGCCTCAAGACCGGCTCACAGTTGCGGGCACAGCGCCGGAATCGCACCGGCTTCCCTTTGAACCGCCCCCGGTCCGACTTTCGTCGGTGGGCGGCACCCTGATCGCACGCACAGCTAGTCGGGCTGTCAAATCGCGGTCAAGGCGATTAATGAACCGGCATGACCCGCTTCACCGCTCTTTTTCTCGCGATTCTCGCAGCCGCAGCGTTACGTCTCGTCCCGCATCCGCCGAACTTCTCGCCGATCGACGCGATGGCGCTATTTAGCGGCGCTTATCTTGGCAGGCGCTGGATCGCCTTCGTCGCGCCGCTTGCAGCGCTGCTGCTGAGCGACCTCGTGCTCGGCTTCTACCATGGGGTGGCGACGGTCTACGCGACCGTGGCGCTCATCGTGGTCGTCGGAGGGTGGCTCTCTTCGAAGCGGACGCCTCTCAGGATCGGAGCTGCTGCACTCGCCAGCTCGGTCATCTTCTTCGTGATCACGAACTTCGGCATGTGGCTCTTCAGCGGCTTCTACCCGGTCACCTATGCCGGCCTCGTGGCCTGCTACACTGCGGCCATCCCGTTCTTCCAGAATACCCTCGCAGGCGACCTCTTTTACTCGGCCCTCCTCTTCGGAGGCTTCGCGCTCGCCGAGCATTTTGTGCCGCGGCTGAGGGCAGGGGAAGCGCAGCCCGCTTAAGTTGCAACTTTAAGCCTCTCCCTGTAGAGGCGCCGCTCTACTTGTCGTCGCTGGTCGGAAACCAGCGGCTAAGCCAAGGAAATCTAAGATGAAGTCCGGTACCCACCCTGATTACCACATGATCACCGTCGAAATGACCGACGGCACCAAGTTCCAGACCCGTTCGACCTGGGGCAAGGAAGGCGACACGCTTCACCTCGAGATCGACCCCAAGGTCCACCCGGCGTGGGTCGGCGGCACCCGCCAGGTCCAGGAAGGCGGCCAGGTCGCGCGCTTCAACAAGCGCTTCGGCGGCCTCACCCTCGGGAAGAAATAAACCACTTGCGGCAAACCGCGCCGACGCTCGAGACCGAGCGTCTGATCCTGCGCGAGTTTCGCAAGGACGATTTGGACGCTCACGCGGCAACGCTGGGCGACGAAGAAGTCATGCGCCACATCGGCGGCAAGCCGGTCAGCCGCGAGGATTCGTGGCGGCGGCTCCTGTCGGGCGTCGGCATGTGGTCGCTCGTCGGCATGGGGCCCTGGGCCGTCGAGCGAAAGAGCGACGGCCGGATGGTCGGCCATTGCGGCTTCTTCCAGTTCAACCGCGACATGGAGCCGCTCATTCTCGGCGAGCCCGAGATGGGCTGGATCTTCGACCGCTCGGTGCACGGCCAGGGCATCGCTTTCGAGGCGTGCCAGGCGGCGCTCGCATGGGCGGAGTGCGAGATCGGCGCCGAATCCTATCCGGCGATCATCGACCTCGAAAATGCGCCCTCGATGAAGCTGGCCGGGCGCCTGGGCTTCGTCCGGCAGGACGACGCCGTGTACCGCGATGCCCCGATCTCATTCTTCCGGCGCCCGGGCCGGCTCTAGCTCACCAGCCACCGCCGCCGCCTCCACCCCCTCCGCCGCCGGAGGAGCCGCCCCCGCTCGATCCGGGAGCCGAAGAGGCCGAACCGACCGCGCTGGAGAGCGAGGAGCCGACGCTGTCGACGAAGCCTGTGGGATTGCTCCACGGGCTGCTCGAACCCGAATACCAGCCGAAGCTCTGCTGGCCCTGGGCCGACGCGGCCGCGAGGACACCCTGGAACCGGTCCGCCCAGCGGTTCTCGACCCCGAGCGCGATCGCGTAGGGGAGATACTTCTCGAACAGCTCGGGCGTGTCCTGAGGCTGAGTCATCCGGTCCAGCCGCTCGCGCTCGGTGATCGAGAGATATTGTTTGAAGCCGGCCACATGGTCGAGGACCTTGCGACCCTCGGGCGTCGGCGAGGCCATCCACCAGAATGACGAGATGACCAGCGGCCCCGCGAGGAAGGGCAGGGCGAGGGGAAGCCACCATCCACTATTCAGCGCAGCACTCAGCACCGGCATGCCCACCGCGAATGCGACCGCGAGCGCGGCCATGCCGACGAGCGAGAGCAGGCACTTGCCGGCGGCGGAACCGTGGAAGGCGAGCCACAAGAAAGCGGTAACGAGCAGGCTGCCGACGACGACGCCGATTTGCCAGACTATCGCGCCGTAGGTCGCCGCAGCGACGGCCGCGCAAGTCAGCCAGAAACACGCAGCGAACAACAGGAATCCGGCTGCCGCCCAGCCGAGGTTTCGCTTGAACAGCTTACCTTCGTATTTGTTCTTCAGAACTGCGTTCAAGCTGTTCCTCGCATTCATGAATGTCTTGTAGTTCTTCTGCTCCATCAGGATAGAATCGCCGGGCTCGCAAATGACGCTCAGCGCCGATTGCTCCTCCTGCGGAAGCGGGTTTTCCGATGCGAGCCTCTCCAGCCTGACCTTCTTGCTCGAGAACCAGCCGGGATCCTCCTCGCTCATCTTGATGTGGCCGCGAACGCCCATGTCGACCAGCGCGGCGGCGAAGGTGCGGTTGTCCGCCCCCATTTTGGTCACGTAGCGCATGCTAGCGGGGCTGAGGTCGTCGGGCGGCGCGAAGATCGGCACGACCGTGCCGGCGCGCGGGTTACGGCCCGCGCGCTGCCAGGCCACGTAATAGAAGACGCACAGCCCGATGAGGCTGAGCAGGCCGATCAGCGGCGGGCCGTAATCCGCCATGAACCCGACGGACCGGCTCTCCTCGGCCACCACGCCCTTGGGGAATGCCGCCGCCACGGTGAGGCCTTCGTAAGAACCGAGCGCACTCGTCGTTCGAAAGGTTATCTCACCGGGCTTTTCCTCGACGACCTCTGCGTTCTGCGCCTTTGACCCGTCAGGCCCCGTGTAGACCCAATGTTGTCCAAACCTAGCCGGCTCGGGGAGGCGGATGCGCGCGGTGGCTTCGTCGATCGGGAAGATCCACTTGGTCCCGGTGGCGTTCCAGTAGAGCTCGTCGAAGTCCTTGAAGCGGCTGATCAAGCGGGTCGCGCGATAGCGGATCACATATTCGTGCTCGCCGACGGGCACGATCGTGTCAGCATCGCCAAGCTTGATCCGGACTCCGTTTCCGGAAGGAGCGACCGATGCATTGACCGGACTCCCATCGAGCGTCGCGCCCCGGAAGGTGAGACCGACGTGGAACTGGGTGCCGTGATTGCCGCGGTAGCGCGTCGGGATGTCGCGGTAGATCCCGTGATTGATGAGATTGTTCTCGACGTTGACGTCGATCGTCTCGGTAACGTCGATCGAGCTGTCCTTCCGGACCTGGACATCGCTCAGATAACGGAGAATCCGCTCCTCAGCGTGGGCAGTGACGGGCGCCAGAAGCAGGAACAGGGCCGCAAGCGCGCCCCGGAAGCTCCGCACGTCAGGCCGCCGGGCGGGCGAACGACACCTTTGGTGCGGTCTGGATCGCCGGATCCTCGTCCTGGTAGAAGGGTTCCTCAGTGAAGCCTGCCGGGCGGGCGACAAGGTTCGGCGGGAAGCTCTGGATCGTTGAGTTCAGGTCGCGGACGGTCGCGTTGTAGTAGCGGCGTGCGCCCTGAAGCTCGCCCTCGATATTGGCCAGCTGGTCCTGCAGCTGGAGGAAGTTGGTGTTGGCCTTGAGCTCGGGATAGGCCTCCGCGACCGCGAAGAGGCGGCCGAGAAGGCCGGTCATCTGAGCGTCGGCCTGTGCCGTAGCCTCGACGCCGCCCGCGCTCATGGTCGCGGCGCGTGCCTTCGAAACCTCCTCGAACACCTCGCGCTCGTGCGCCGCATAGCCTTGCACGCTCTCGACGAGGTTGGGGATGAGGTCGGCACGCCGACGAAGCTGCACCGTGATGCCGCTGAAGCCTTCCTTGACGAGCGCCCGCAAGCGCACGAGGCGGTTGTAGATGGCGATGACGTAGAGAAGGGCGAGGACGACGGCGCCAAGGACAATCCAGCCGACCATGTTTGTTCCCCCCGATAGTCCGGCGCCGAACATAGGGGGACTTACAGCCGTCCGCTAGAAGGCGCTCAAACCCGTGATCGCCCGGCCCATGATGAGGGCGTGGACGTCGTGCGTGCCTTCATAGGTATTGACCGTCTCGAGGTTCGCGGCGTGGCGCATGACCTGAAATTCCGCGGAAATGCCGTTGCCGCCGTGCATGTCGCGGGCGATCCGGGCGATGTCCAGCGCTTTGCCGCAATTGTTGCGCTTGATGAGGCTGATCGTCTCGGGGATGAGCTCGCCCGCCTCGAGGCGTCGTCCGACGCGAAGCGCCGCCTGGAGGCCGAGCGTGATCTCGGTCGCCATGTTGGCGAGCTTGAGCTGGACGAGCTGGTTGGAGGCGAGGGGCCTTCCGAACTGCTTGCGATCGAGCGTGTACTGGCGTGCGGCCTGGTAGCAGGCCTCGGCCGCGCCCATCGAGCCCCACGCGATGCCGTAACGGGCGCGGTTGAGGCAGCCGAAAGGCCCTTTGAGACCTTCGACGTTGGGCAGAAGCGCGTCCTCGCCCACTTCGACGCCTTCCATGACGATCTCGCCCGTGATCGAGGCGCGAAGTGAGAGCTTCTCCTTTATCTTGGGCGCGCTGAGGCCCGCCATGCCCTTCTCGAGCACGAAGCCGCGGATCTTGCCGCCGTGCGCGTCCGACTTCGCCCAGACGACGAACACGTCCGCGATCGGCGAGTTGGTGATCCACATCTTGGTGCCGCTGATGCGATAGCCGTCGGCGGTCTTCTCGGCGCGAGTGCGCATGCTTCCGGGGTCGGAGCCGGCGTCCGGCTCGGTGAGGCCGAAGCAGCCGATCCATTCGGCGCTCGCGAGCTTGGGCAGATATTTCTGCCGCTGCTCCTCCGAGCCGTAGGCGTAGATCGGGTACATAACGAGGCTCGACTGGACCGACATCGCTGAGCGGTAGCCGCTGTCGACGCGCTCCACGGCGCGGGCGATCAGGCCGTAGCTGACGTAACCGAGCCCGGCCCCGCCATATTCGTGCGGAATGGTCGCACCGAGAAGGCCGAGCTCGCCGAATTCGTTCATGATCTCGCGGTCGAAGCGCTCCTCGAGATAGGCCGAGGTGACTCGCGGCTGCAGCTTCTCCTGCGCATAGCCTTCAGCAGTGTCGCGGACGAGTCGTTCCTCGTCGCTCAGCTGATGGTCGAGATCGAACGGGTCCTGCCAGTTGAAGGGCAGCAGCTTGGGCTCATGGTGCGTCGTCTCGTCGTGCTGAGCGTCCGCGATGCGTGATGTCGCCAACTCGGTGTCCTAAGCGATGTGAGAAGTCGCCGGCTCCTTAGTCGCTTCCCTCCGACTTTGCCACCTTAGCGGCGCCCGCTCCGCCGAAGCTCTGCTTGAAGGTCAGTCCGACGCGGACATGGCTGTTGCGGTGCCGGTGGTCGAGCTGGACTGCGGGTCCGTCCCTTCGATTGGGGTCGTAGAATAAGAGATCGCGCGCTCCGCCCGAGTTGGTGATGTTGTTGAGGCTGAGGGTTACCGTCTGCTTGGCTGTCGGGCGGTATTCAACGAAAGCCTGGCCGAACGGTCCATCACTGTACCGGATGTCGAGCACGTCGGTGCCGAAGTCGGTCGTCTTCGCATTGTCGCTGAAGGTGAATCCGTAGGCCCATTTGCCGATGTCGCGGCGAACGTCGGCATCCCACTCCCAACGAGGAAAGAAGCCGCTGAAATCGCGAGGGTCTCCGGAGATCGGATCCGCGACTCGGGTCCGCTGGATGTTGCCGTGGAGCTTGACCCGCAGGCCCTTCCAGAAGCGGTCAAGCGGCGCATCGAGAGTCAGGTCGGCGTAAGCTTGCTTTCCAGTGCCGATATTGCCGGCAGCGTCGAAGCCTTCCGGGGTGAGGATGCGGTCCTGAAGAAGACTGACGAGGTTGTAACCTAGCTCGAGGCGAGCCTGGCCCTGCCCGAATAGGGGATGCTCGACCGAGAAGCGGCCTTCCCACGTGCGTTGCGGCTGAAGATTGGCGTTGCCGCCGCTGACCTGGCCGCTCGCGAGGTCGGCCGCGCTGATGAAGTCGAAGAAGTCGAGCTGCGCGACGGTGCGACGAACGATGGCCTGGACGTGCCATCCGCCTTGCGGAGTCCAGTCCAGCGTCATGCTCGGTTTCAGGAACTTGAGCTTTCGATCGGCGGTGGCGTCGCCGCTGACCTTGAGGTGCGACATCTCATAGTTCAGTCCGACGTCCATCCGCACCGTCTTCGATAGCGGACGACCGGCGTTGACCCAGAACTCGCCGCGGAGTTCGGTTACCCGGGCGTTGTCGATCGGCAGGTCTTTCCGCGTCTTCTCACCGGTTTCGTCGAACTCGAACAGGTCGAGACTGTAGTCGAGCGTGTTCCAGGCGACCTCGCCGCCGGTCTCGAACTGAAAGCCGAGCATATTCGACTTGCTCCACGTCAGTCGCCCGAGAGTCTCGTTGCGCTGCGAATCGGACAGCTGCTGGCTTCCACCGGTCACGACGGTGTGGCCGAGGTTGCCGAAGTCATATTCGTCGAGCGTGTGCCTCTTCTGACGATTGACGAGGCCGACGAGCTTGATGGCGCCGCCGCCGAGCGGCTTGGTCACGTCACCGCCGAGCTCGAATATCTTCAGCGGATAATCCTCGACCAGCCGGTCGTCGCGCTCGTCGCCGCCGGTCGGCACGACGTGATTCGTCTGGTGCAGGATGAAATGGTCGTAGTGATAGCGGGCGTTGACATTGGCCGAGTTGGTCGGCCCCTTGTCGAACGCCCAGCTGGCGGAGACGAAGGGTGAATTCTCATAGGTAAAATTGGTCTTGCGGCGGAACTCGAGGAGGTCCCCCGTGACCGGGTCGGTAACGTGGTCATCACCTTCTTCGGTGAAGTCTCCGCGCGCGGTGTCGCCCGCGATGTTGAAGGTCGAGGGGCCCTTGCTGAAGCTGATCGAGCCGTTGGCGTTGGGGGTGATCCGGCCCGTATAGTGGCGCTCCGCCGCGACGGTGGCGTTGCCGGCGATTCCGCCGCCTCCCTTCAGGATGAGGTTGGCGACCTGAGTCTTGCTCGAATAATCGGCGCCGAAGAGATCGCCGGGACCGACCTCTACGCGCACGACCCGCGAGGCGGGGATTCGATTGAGCAGGACGTCGAGCGTTTCCGATTTCGTGCTGGGTCGGGCGCCGTTGATGACGACGTTGCCGGCGGTCCCAGCAAATCCTCGAATGTCGACACCGGTCGATGCCGAGCTGTTGCCGAGATCGAGCGTGAAGCCTGGAATGCGCTGGACGATGTCGAGGGCGGTGCGGGGTGCATATTGGTTGAAAAAGGCCGCGTCATAAACCGTCGTCCGGCTGTCCTTCGTCGGCGCCGGCGCCTGATCCGGCGAGGGCTGGGCGGCGAAGGCGGGCACGCCGCAGATAAGCGCGGCGGCGGATACGCCGGCGAATGCAAATGCCCGCAAAGCCTTTTCCCCTGTTAATCAGTTAGCAGCCTAGCCCGAAGGCCGGGCACTCGGCGAGCGGACTTCGACGAATCGACGGACGGCTTGGCCGGAAGCTCCGATCGCCCGACGAAAGCCCGGTCAATGGCCCTCGGTGACCGCCTTAAGCTCGACGAGCTTGTGCACTGGCGGCAGGCCTGCATCCACGGCCGCGATCCTCTGCACGAACTCGGGAGTGACGTTCAGCGCCTTGAGCTGCACGAGCTGGTCAACGGGCAGGTGGCGGTAGCCGATGCGGTCGAAGCTCATGATGAAGTCCGGCGTGATATCCAGGGCCTTCAGCTGGACGAGCTCGTCCGACGGCAGGTTCGCGTATCCGATGCGGACGAAGCCCGCGATCCACTGCGGAGTGATGTTAAGCGCCTTGAACTCGACCAGCGTGTCGATGTCGCGGGGACGATAGCCGGCGCGCGCCATCTCGCTGATGTACGCCCCGCTCACGCCGAGAGCCGACAGGGCCATGAGGTTGTCGATCGACGGCGTCGGGTAGTGCGCTGCGGCAACCGCATCGATCACGTCGCTCCGGGCATTCACGGCCATGAGGCCAAACGACTGCTCGGAGGTCGGGCGCCCGATGCCGCGGCTCTCGATCAGCTGGGTGAAGACAGGGTTGGCCGTGAAGCTGCAGCTTCCCGCGGCGTAGGAGTCGCCGCCATGGCCGGAGCAGTCGAGCCGGCCCGCCTCGCGGATCAGGGCAAAGCGGAGCGGACGGCTACCGGCGCCACGAAACCCCGCAGCGTCGAGCCCCACGAGCTCGGACGGACGAAAGTCGGTCGACCAATTATTGTCGCCGCGACCGTGCTCCTGGCTTCGAAATCGGGCCTGGATTCTGTCGCCTCCGTGCTCCGGCTCAAGCGTGAAGTGCACCCAGTCCGGCGATGCGGCGGTGCAGGCGGAGGTCACGCTGATGAAAGCGAGAAGCAGGGCACCGATAAGAGCGAAAACGCGGTTCATGGTCGGTCTCCTTCCAATGTCGTCGGGCAAAGCTCGCCCGTCCGCCTGAGGTCAGGCGTTTCGAATTCGGCAATCGGTCGTCAGGTCATTGCGATCAGGCGAAGCGCCTGATCACTCGCGCTGGCTCGCGCGCAGTTCCTCGGGGGTAATGCCGAGGGTCTTGAGTTGGACCAGCTCGTCGACGTCGAGGCGCGTGAACCCGGCGCGGCGGAAGCGCTCCACATCGCTCGGCATCACTCCGACCGCCCTCAGCTCGGTGAGCTCTTCCAGGGGGATGCGCGGATAACCCACGGCGGCCATTCCGCGAATGTAGTCGGACCTCACTCCAACCGCATAGGCGCCGGTGATGTCGTCAGCATCGACATTGCGGTAGCCCTGCCGCGCCAGCTCCTGGATGAAGTCGGGGGTGACTCCCACGCTCTTCAGTCCGACTAGGTCGTCGCTGTCGAGGCGGAGCTGCGGAAGCGCCGAACGCATCGCGGCCATATATTCGGGCGTCACGCCGACGGCCTTCATCTCGATGGCGCGATCGACGGCGCTCTTCGGTTCGTGGGCGCCCGGATTGACGGTCACGGCACCTGCCACCACCCCGGCTGCATTGGCATAGGTGACTGCCGTGGCACCGTTCGAAGCCACTGAGACGACGCGCCGGCGTCCGCTCGAATCCGGTGGGTACATGGTCACGGTCGCGCCGCTCGGCGCTTTCGCAACCATCGTTCCGTTGGTCCGGGTCACGGTCGCGCCGTTCTGGGCAATCGCCTTGAAGTCGTCGGCGTCGACGGTGGCCACCGATCCAGCGGAGACGGCGGCAACTCGCGGAGCAACCGCCGCTACCGCGGTCTGAACCGAGGTTGAGACGCCGCTCGCGATGATATGGGGCAGGTCGACCGGCGCCTGGCGAGTGCCGGGATAATATTCGGAGCCCGGCTCGCTCGCCGCAACCGTGCTGCTCCGCGCGTGAGCCAGCTTTGCCGTGCCCGCAGGCGTCAACGTCAGCGCGGCCAGGGGTGCGGCGACCATTACTGCGCCGACGAACACGCCGACGGCGAAGCTGCCCGCGACCGGGCCGCGGACCGACTTGCCATCGAGCACTCGAGCGACGCGCCGAGCAAGCGAGCTTTTCGAAGGGGCGACGCCATGCGCTCCCAGCAGCATGCCGGGACATTCGTGGCGTGCGACTCCGACCAGCAGCTGCGCATAGTCCGTGTCCGGAATGTTAGCGGCCAGAACCGCATCGTCGGCCGTTTCCTCACGCAGCTGATGGGCTTCGCGGGCAAGGATCCACACCAGGGGATTGAACCAGAACAGGGCCGTGGCGACGCGGGCGAGCAGCAGCTTCGCCCAGTCCATGCGCGCCACGTGGGCAAGCTCGTGGGCGATGATCGCCTCAGCCTCGTCCGAAGCCTCGACGGCCCGCGAGTTGAGAAGGATCACCGGACGCATCAGTCCCCAGCTGATCGGGGACGCCAGCGCATTGCTGGTGAGCAAGGCGGTGCCATGCTTGAAACCCATTCGGCGCTGGGCGCGGGCGAGCGCCGTGAGCCAATGCCCGTCGACCAGCACCTCCGCGCGCGCCTGCAGGGCGACGAGGCGCACGAGCGCGAGGAAGGTGACGAGCAGCAGGATTGCCGCCGGAACGGCATAGGCGGCCGTCGTCGCCGCTGCGGCACTGATCGTCGAGTGCGGTGCGGTTCGCGTGATGGGAACGACTGTTGGCGAACCAACGTGCGAGGACGTCGCTTCAACACTCTTCGCCGGCGCAGCGGCGGGAGCTTCGATCGCCGAAGGCGTGTCGAAGAGGGCAGGGGCTTCGACGTTCCACCGCCACACGAGCGGGGCGAGGGCCATGATGATCAGTGCGAGAAGGCCGATGTGGGCGACCCAAGACCGCTCGGCCGCGGAACGGTGCTTCATCACCGCGAGAAGGCCCAGCGTCAGCCCGGCGACGAGCAGGGATTTCAGCGCAATCGCTATCAACACGGACATCACTTGCCCCCTTTCGCCTGGCGTGCGCGGGCGATCATTTGCTCGAGCTCGCTGAGCTCATCCTCCTTGAGCTTCTCCGACATTCCGAGGAGGGCGCTCGCGGCGCTCGCCGGCGATCCGTTGAAGAAAACCCGCACGATCTCGCTCAGCGCCGACTTCTTGGCGACGCTGTCGGACAGGACCGGGCTGTAGAGATAGCCGCGCTCCGACTCGCTGCGCTGGACGAAGCCCTTGTCTTCGAGCCGCTTGAGCATTGCGCGAACCGCCGACCCGCTCAGCTGATCGGGGAGGGCATCGCAGATTTCGGCGACCAGCACCGGTCCGCGCTCATAGAGGATGTCGACAATCTGCCTTTCACGGGGTGGAAGCTTGCTGAGCATAAACAATCCTGTTCCGGCGGCAGAATCACCGCGCTACATTTGTAGAGTGCTACATTTGTAGCGTGAATGCAAGCTCAATGTCTACTGAGGTTCAAAAAATATGCGCTTCGTCTTTCGACGAGAGGGCATCCGGGCCCTGCGCGCCGTGGTCAACTACGTTGGCGGATGGGGTGGGATTCGAACCCACGGACGCTTTCACGTCGCCGGTTTTCAAGACCGGTGCCTTAAACCACTCGGCCACCCATCCAGCGGCTCGCCCTCAGGTCTATTGCCTATCGCGTGCCGAGCCGACCCGTGCAAGGCTCGGGATGAACCAAGCTGGCCGGAAAGGGGTTCTACACTTAGCCTCGGATGTTGGGAGGACGCGTAATTGGCGGGGATTAGCAGTTGGCTATGGATCGCGGCGTCTGCCGCTTCGGTCGGATCGGCCTCCGCACCGACCGCCCCTGGCCCGACGTCGATCGCGGCGTCGGCCGCGGTTGCTCAATCCTCGGGCTACAGCTGGGAAACATATAAGACCCGTCTCGCCGGGCTGGCGCGCATCCAGGGCGTGCGTGAAGCGACCATCCAGGCCTACGTCCCCGGACTCGACATGAACAGTCGAGTCATCGAGCTCGAGCGAACGGAGCCGCAGGCTCACTCGTCCGGCGGAGTCGTCGGCGTTCTGTCACCTTACCTTCGGCGTCACGTCACGAGCTCCATCATCGCTCGCGGACGGGCGAATTACAGTGAGCATTATAGCGCCCTTCAACGCCTCGAAGCGCGTTACGGGGTCGATCCCGCGGTGCTGATGTCGATCTGGGGCATGGAGACCAGCTACGGCACTGTTACGGGGAGCACCGACCTGCTCAACGCGCTCAGCAGCCTTGGCTATTACGGACGCCGCCGGCAGATGTTCGAGGGCGAGTTCGTCTCTGCTCTCAAGCTCATCGACATGGGTGTGCCGCGCTACATGCTGAAGGGCAGCTGGGCCGGCGCGACGGGTTATCCGCAGTTCATGCCGTCGGTCGCGCTCCGGCTTCGCGCCGACGGCGACGGCGACGGCTATGCCGATATCTGGCGAAACGAGCTGGACGGGCTCGCCTCGATCGCCGCCTACATGCGCGACGCCGGGTGGAAACCGAACACCCCTTGGGGAATCGCGGTGCGCACGCCGTCGAACCTCAATCGCTACGCGATCGTCTCGCGGATCACAGCTCCGCGCTGTCCGCAGGTGTACCGCCGCATGAGCCGCTGGCTGACCATGCGCGAATGGCGCGCGATGGGCGTGAGGCCCATCGGCCGCTCGCTGCGCGACAGTGAAATGGCGGCGCTGATCGAACCCGACGGGCCCAACGCGACCGCCTATCTCCTGACCACCAACTATCGATCGATCCTCGATTACAATTGTTCGAATTTCTACGCGATTTCGGTTGGAGTTCTGGCGGACGCGATTGCGCGGCGATAGACAGGGACTTCCGCCAGCTGAATCAGGGGTCCCAAAAATTTCGATGCCGCGCACCATCCTTCTTGCCACCGCCGCTTCCGTCCTTCTCGCCGGTGCAGCGCCCGCAGCGGCGCCGCAATTCGAGACGCCCGCCAAGGTCGCCTATCTGATCGACCTGTCCTCGGGCGCAGTGCTCTTCGCGAAGAATGCGGACATGCGCATGCCGCCCGCGTCGATGGCGAAGATGATGACGACCGATGTCGCATTCGAGCTTATCGACCAGGGCAAGCTGCCGCTCAACAAGATGTGCACCGTGCGGCCGGAGACCTGGCAGAAGTGGCACGGGCCGCAGGCCGGCTCCACCATGTTCCTGTCTCCGAACGAGCAGGTCAGCGTCGAGAATTTGCTCAAGGGCATCGTCACTCTGTCCGGCAACGATGCTTCAGTAGTCCTCGCCGAGTGTATCGCCGGGACTGAGCAGGCCTTCACCGACCAGATGAATGCGCTGGGCAAGAAGATCGGCCTGACCAACAGCCATTTCGGTACCGCCAACGGCTGGCCCGACAATGGCGTGACCTATGTCTCGGCGCGCGACCTGGCGAAGCTTGCGCGTTACGAGATCGAGAACCACTACAAGCTCTACAAGGCCTTCTATTCGCTGCCGAGCTTCACCTGGGGCAAGACGCTCGGCTCGGGGCAAGACATCACCCAGGCCAACCGCAACCCCATTCTCGGCAAGGTCGCGGGCGCGGACGGGCTCAAGACCGGCCACACGGACGAAGCAGGCTACGGCTTCACGGGATCGGCTGATCAGAACGGCCGGCGCCTGATCGAGGTGCTCGCCGGGATGGATAGCTGGAACGAGCGCGTCCAGGAATCGACCAAGCTCATCCAGTGGGGCTTCAACGCGTGGGAAGCCAAGCCGCTGTTCAAGGCCGGGGCGAAGGTCGGCACCGCGCAGGTGCAGATGGGAAGCGACACGGAAGTGCCGCTCATCGCCGGCCGCGACCTCGCAGTGACGGTTCCCGCGGCGCTTTCGCTCAGCAACAAGCCGATCTCGATGAAGATCCGCTATCAGGGCCCGCTCAAGGCTCCGATCGCCAAGGGCCAGCAGGTCGCGGAGCTCGTAATCAGCACCGGCGACACTTCGCCTCAGGTCGTTCCGCTGGTCGCCGGTGAGGACGTCGGCACCGCCGGCTTCTTCGGGCGCATCTGGCTGGGGTTCAAGCAGCTCGTCGGAATGGCGTGACGGCCCGCGGACGCTTCATCACGCTCGAGGGCGGGGAAGGGGTCGGCAAGTCGACGCAGGTGAAGGCGCTGGCCGGGGCGCTGCAGCGTCGAGGCATTGACGTCCTGGTAACCCGCGAACCGGGCGGCAGCGACGGCGCGGAAAAGATTCGCGAGCTATTGCTGGTCGGATCCGAGGAACGGTGGGAGACGCGGGCTGAGGCTCTGCTCTTCGCCGCCGCCAGGGCAGACCACGTGGAAAAGACTATCCGCCCGGCTCTTGAAGCTGGCCGCTGGGTCTTGAGCGACCGATTCATCGACAGCTCGCTCGCCTACCAGGGCGGAGCGGGAGAGCTCGGGATCGAGGCGGTGCGTGCGGTCAACGCGTTCGCGATCGGTGAATGCTTTCCCGATCGCACGCTCATCCTCGCACTGGCGGAGGGCGGCGCGCGGGCTCGCGCTCGTGACAATGAAGAGAGCGACCGCATCGGCGGCCGGCCCGAGGGCTATCACCAGAGAGTCGATCTCGCCTTCCGGCTGATCGCCGCGGAGGAGCCGGACCGGGTTCGCCTCATCGATGCCTCGGGCGCCGCCGAAGAAGTGACTGGGCGCCTGATCGAAGCCGTCGCGGACCTCCTTCCGTGATTGTCGGGCAAGACAAGGCCGTCCACCAGTTCGCGTCCGCCTGGGCAGGCCGCAAGCTGCATCATGCGTGGCTGCTCGCCGGGCCGCCCGGTGTGGGCAAGGCGACCTTCGCCAGAGCCGCGGCGCGACGCGTCCTTGCCGATGCTGCCGGGCCGCCGGTCGAGATGCCCGGGCTTCATACTTCGGACGATCATCCGACAGTCAGACTGGTCGAGGCGGGCAGCCATCCCGACATGCGCTGGCTGAAGCGCGAGTTGAACGACAAGGGCAATCTCAACCGCAACATCAAGGTGAGCCAGGTTCGCGAGCTCGGCGAATTCATGGCACTGAGCGCAGCACTTTCGCCGTGGCGCGTAGTCGTCATCGACACGATCGACGATCTCGAGCCGTCTGCGGCGAACGCGCTCCTGAAAATGCTGGAAGAGCCACCGCCCAACACGCTCTACTTCCTCATCAGCAATGCGCCGGGACGGCTCCTGCCGACCATCCGTTCGAGGTGCAGGCTCCTGCATTTCGACGCTCTGGACGACGACGCCATGACGTCAATTCTCAAAGCGCAGTCGCCCGGGCTCGGCGAGGCGGAGCGCAAGCGAATCATTGGCATGTCCTTCGGCTCCGCCGCCCGCGCGCTCGCCTTCGCTGACCTCGGGCTGGCGAAGCTCGAGGACGCCGCGCTCGCGATCCTCCGCCAGGGCGATCCGACCAACGCGCGCCGGGCAGAGCTTGCGAGCGAGCTAGGCAAGAAAGCGTCGGCGGATCGCTACGCCGCGTTCCTGGAGCTTGCGCCGTCTCTGATCGCGCGCGAGGCGCGGGAGTTGCGCGGACCGGCGCTGGAGCGCGCGCTGGATGCCTACACCAAGACTCGCGAGCTCGCGGCGATCGCCCCTCGCGTAACTCTCGACCCCGCGGCGACAGTATTCCAGATCGGCGGATTCCTTGCCGACGTCGCTCAAGAGCCTTCCTTGAAGCGCTAGGCGCGCCCCGCTAGGTGCGGCGGCGAATGTCCGAGCCCTTCTACATCACGACGGCGATCAGCTACCCCAACGGGCCGCCGCATATCGGCCACGCCTATGAGGCGATCGCGGCCGATGCCATCGCACGCTTCCAGCGGGCGCAGGGCAAGGACGTGCGCTTCCAGACGGGCACCGACGAGCACGGGCTGAAGATGGCCCAGGCCGCCCGCGAGGAAGGCGTCGAGCCGCGCGCGCTCGCCGACAAAATGTCGCTGCTTTTCCAGGACATGTGCGACATTCTTAATGTCTCGTACGATCGCTTCATCCGCACTTCGCAGCCCGATCATTACCGCGCCAGCCAGGCAATCTGGACGGCGATGGAGGAGAGGGGAGACCTCTACCTCGACCGCTACGAGGGTTGGTACTCGGTGCGCGACGAAGCCTATTACGACGACGAGGAGCTGGCGGTCGCCGAGGACGGTTCGAAGATCTCCCCGCAAGGTACGCCGGTCGAGTGGACCGTCGAGGAAAGCTGGTTCTTCCGCCTTTCGAAGTACCAGCAGCCGCTGCTGGACCTTTACGCGTCCAATCCCGAGTTCGTCCGTCCCGAGAGCCGCCGAAACGAGGTCGTCCGCTTCGTCGAGGGCGGCCTCAAGGATCTCAGCATCTCGCGGACCAGCTTCGACTGGGGCGTGCCGGTGCCGAGCGGCGGCGGCCACGTCATGTACGTCTGGCTCGACGCGCTGACCAACTACATCACCGGGCTCGGCTATCCCGACGATACCGAGCTGTGGCGCCGCTACTGGCCTGCAGACGTGCACCTGATCGGGAAGGACGTGGTCCGCTTCCACGCCGTTTACTGGCCCGCCTTCCTGATGAGCGCGGGGATCGCGCTCCCGAAGCAGGTCTACGGTCACGGCTTCCTGCTCAGCCGCGGCGAGAAAATGTCGAAGAGCGTCGGCAACGTCGTCGACCCGATGGTGCTCGCCGAGCGCTTCGGCGTCGATGCGCTTCGCTACTTCCTGCTACGCGAGGTGACCTTCGGCCAGGACGGAAGCTACAGCGCCGAGGCGATCGTCAGCCGCGCCAACGCCGAGCTAGCCAACAGCTTCGGCAACCTGGCTCAGCGCACATTGTCGATGATCTTCAAGAATTTGGACGGCGTCCTTCCGCCTCCCGGCGAAGCGGCTGAGGATCGCGAGCTGCTCGATCAGGTGCGGAAGGCGGCACAAGAGGAAGTGCCGGCGGCGTTTGACCGCTTCGCCTTCTCAGTCGGCATCGAAGCCTGGCTGAAGGCCGTCTTCGCCTGCAACGCTTATGTCGACACGCAGGCGCCCTGGGCGCTGCGCAAGACCGATCCCGAGCGCATGTCGGCCGTGCTTGGAACGCTCGTGGCAGCCGTGCGCGAACTTGCGAGGGCGATCACGCCGATCATCCCGGTTTCGGCTGACAAGCTCCTGACCCTGATCGACGCCGGCGAGGGCGGTGTGCCCATCCCGCAGCCGACGCCGCTCTTCCCAAGGCTCGAGCTAGAGGAGGAAGAAGCGGCGTGAGGCTGATCGACAGCCATTGCCACCTCAATTACGAAGGCCTCTTAGAACGCCAGGCCGAAGTGCTTGGAAATGCACGCGAACGCGGCGTTGCGGGTTTCCTCAACATTTCGACGCGCCAGAGGGAGTGGGACGACATCATCGCGCTCGCCGAGCGCGAACCCGATGTTTGGGCCAGCGTCGGCGTCCACCCGCATGAAGCAGACGCGCATCCCGATCTCGGCGCCGCTGCGCTGGCTGAAGGAGCGGATCATCCGCGCGTAATCGCGATCGGGGAATGCGGCCTCGACTATTTCTACGACAAGTCAGATCGCGCGGCCCAACGCGAGCGCTTCCAGGCGCACATCGAGGCGGCGCGGCAGACGGGCCTTCCGCTGGTCGTCCATACCCGCGAGGCCGAGGTGGACACCGCCGAGATCCTCGAAGCCGCGGTGAGGGAGGGGGGTGTCACCGGCGTCCTTCACTGTTTCACCGGCTCGGCCGCGCTCGCTCGTAAGGGCCTCGATCTTGGTTTCTACGTCTCGTTGTCGGGAATCGTGACCTTCAAGAATGCCCAGGACCTGCAAGCGACGGCCAAGTGGCTGCCCGCCGACCAGATGCTGGTGGAGACGGATTCGCCCTTCCTCGCTCCGGTGCCGCACCGAGGACAGAAGTGCGAACCGGCTTTCGTCGCAGATACAGCGGCGTTTGTGGCCCAACTGCGCGGCGACGACCCCCAAGAATTAGCTGACGCAACCACCGCGAACTTCTTCAAACTGTTCAAGAAAGCCGCGTGAAGGTCAGGATCCTCGGTTGCGGGACGTCGACCGGCGTCCCGAAGATCGGCAACGACTGGGGCCAGTGTGATCCCAACGAGCCGCGCAATTACCGGCTGCGGACCTCGATCCTCGTCGACAGCAGCGGCGAACGCATGCTCGTCGATTGCGGGCCGGATTTGCGACAGCAACTCCTCGCAGCCGAGGTCAACCGCCTCGACGGAGTCATCGTCACCCATGCGCATGGCGACCATTGTCACGGCATCGACGAGCTCAGGCCCGTCTCGCAGGCGATCGACGGGCCGGTTCCGCTTTACGCACGGGGTGACGTGCTTGAAGAGCTGAGGGAGCGGTTCGGATACGCCTTCGCCCAGTCGGAGTTCTATCGCCCGATCGTCGAGGGTCGGGAGCTGGGGGACGAGCTGCAATTCGGGGACGCGCGAGTGCGGTTCGTTGACCAGCCCCACGGCGGACCGACCTCGCTTGGCCTCCGCTTCGATGAGGCCAATTATTCCGTCGCCTATGCCATTGATTTCAGCGATTTAACAGACGACATGGCTGCGCTCTACGAAGGCGCGGACGTGTGGATCGCGGACTGCCTGACCCGCCGGCCGCATCCGACGCATGCGCATCTCGAGGGAGTCCTTGGATGGGCGAGGGAATTGCGCGTCGGCCAGGTCTACCTCGTTCACATGGGCAACGGCCTCGATTATCGTGCGCTCATCGCCGAGCTGCCCGATTGGGCGGCGCCGGCCTTTGACGGGCTCGAGATCGCTTCATGACCAACGACCTGATGCTCGGTGGCGTCTACATCCTGATGGCGATGATGCTCGTGCTCGGCTCGCTGATGGCTCGGCGCGAGCCGACCGCCAAGCTGGTGAAGATGGCGCTGGCGTGGGTCGTGATCTTCGCCGCGGGCTTCGTCCTTTTCACGTTTCGAGACGATTTCGGCTATCTCGCGCAGCGCCTGAAGGCCGAGGCGATCGGCACTCCGGTGACGGACGGGAAGGTGACGCGCATCCCGATGGCCGTCGACGGCCATTTCTGGGTCCAGGCCAAGCTCAACGGCCGCGACGTGAAGTTCCTCGTCGACAGCGGCGCAACCATGACAACGATCGACAGCGACACCGCGAAGGCGGCGGGCGTGCCGATTTCGTCGCGGCGCGACCAGTTCGTCAGGACCGGCAACGGCGTCATCCGGGTCTCGAGCAGCCGTGCCGACGAGCTCAGCATCGGCGATATCGTCCGCAAGGACGTGGGGCTGCAGGTCGCCGACAACGACGATCTCAACGTCCTGGGCATGAATTATCTGTCGACCCTGAGCCGCTGGGGCGTGGAAGGGCGTTGGCTGATCCTCGTCTCCTGACCTATGTGATACTTTACATAATGCATATTATCATACTTAAAGATCGTTGGTGCGGAAGGGCCCCGGAAGCCCCCGTCGGAGCCCTCGATGCCGCTTGAACGCCTCCGCGAAATCATGCGCCGGCTCCGCGATCCCAAAACCGGCTGCGAATGGGATACGGCCCAGACGTTCACGACGATCGCGCCCTACACGATCGAGGAAGCCTATGAGGTCGCCGACGCGATCGCCCGCGACGACATGGGCGCGCTCGCCGACGAGCTCGGCGATCTCCAACTCCAGGTCGTCTTCCACGCGCAAATGGCCGAGGAAGCCGGTCATTTTACGCTCGAGGACGTCGTCGACGGCATCTGCGGCAAAATGGAGCGTCGCCACCCGCACATTTTCGGCGATGCCGAGCATGGCGGCCACCATCTATGGGAGAAAATCAAGGCCGAGGAACGCGCCGCGAACCCCGACAAGAGCGCTCTCGCCGGCGTCGCGCTGGCGCTTCCTGCGCTCGAACGTGCGGCCAAGCTCCAGCGGCGGGCAGCCCGCGTAGGATTCGACTGGCCCGATACATCAGGCCCGCGCGCGAAGATCGACGAAGAACTCGCGGAGCTGGATGCCGAAAGCGATCACCACCGGATGCTCGACGAACTCGGCGACCTGTTATTCGCCGTCGTGAACTTGGCACGCCATCTTAACATCGAGCCAGAAGCGGCGCTCCGCGAAGCCAACCGCAAATTCGAAGATCGCTTTCGCGCGATCGAGCAGGAACCCGGCTTTGGCGACATGAGCGTGGAGGAAAAAGAGAAGCTCTGGGCCGCCGCCAAGAAGGCTCAGGCCGGCTCCATCGCCTGAAAGCGCGCCCAATTGTCGGGCGACAGCCGCACCGACAGTTGGATCTGGTCATCGTCGAAGCTCTGCTCGAGCACCTCGCCACGCGCGTGCAGCCAGGCGATCCTCTCGCCCGCGCTCGCCGGAAGGCGAACCTCGTGGACCTGCTCACCGCTCCTCAAGCAGATCGACATCCGGTCGCGAAGGTCGTCCAGCCCCTCACCCGTGACGGCCGAGATCGGCACCACGTCCTCGCGGCGGCGCGCTTCCTCGATGAGGCGCCCCCGCTCCTCGGCGCCGAGCAGGTCGATCTTGTTCCAAGCCTCGATCCGCGGCGGCGCGCCCTCTTCCGCCAGCCCGAGCGATTTCAGCACGTCGTCCACGTCCTCGCGCTGCGCCTCGCGGTCGGGGTGAGCCATGTTGCGGACGTGGACGAGGAGGTCGGCCTCGCGCACCTCCTCCAGCGTCGCCCGGAAGGCAGCGATCAGCTCGGTGGGCAGGTCGGAGACGAACCCGACCGTGTCCGACAGGATCACCTTGTCGAACCCCGGCAGCCTGATGTCGCGCATCGTCGGATCGAGAGTCGCGAACAGGAGGTTCTCGGCGAACACAGCTTCGCCGGTCAGTCGATTGAAAAGCGTCGATTTTCCGGCGTTCGTGTAACCGACGAGCGCGATGACCGGCCACGGCGCGCGCTGGCGCCGGTCGCGGTGCAGCGAGCGCGTCCGCTTCACCTGGTCGAGCTCGCGGCGGATCTTGGCCATGCGGTCGCGGATCAGCCGGCGGTCGGCCTCGATCTGCGTTTCGCCAGGACCACCAAGGAAGCCGAATCCGCCGCGCTGCCGCTCGAGGTGGGTCCAGCTCCGGACCAGACGCCCGGCTTGGTAATCGAGATGGGCCAGCTCGACCTGAAGCCGTCCTTCGGACGTCGCCGCCCTCTCCCCGAAAATCTCGAGGATCAGCCCGGTCCGGTCGATCACCTTCGTGCCGGCTTCGTCCTCCAGGTTCTTCTGCTGGATCGGCGTCAGCGCGGCATCGACGATAAGCAGCGCCGCCTGCTTGTCCTTCGCAAGCTCGGCGATCTCCTTGACCTGACCCTTGCCGAGCAGGGTCGCAGGCCTGACCGAGCGCACCCGCAGCGGGCGAGCGGCGACGACGTCGATGCCGATCGCCTCGGCAAGGCCCTCCGCTTCCTCGACGCGCGCCTCGGCCGAGCGCCGCGATCCCTCGCGGGGCAGCTCGGGTACCGCGATGATCGCCCGTTCGCCGCGCGCGACCTCGATCGCGCCATTTCCGTCAAAAGCGTTCAGGATTCTTCCTCCTCCGCCGACCTGTCCTGCTCACCGCCAAGGTTGAGCGGATGCGCTGGCTGGAGCGTCGAGATCGCATGCTTGTAGACCAGCTGGATCTGCCCGCCGCGCTCCAGCACGAGGCTAAACTGATCGAAACCCGTAACCGATCCCTGGAGCATCACGCCGTTGACGAGGAACAGGGTCATCCGCTCGTGCTCGCGCGCGGCCGCCGCGAGGAACAGGTCCTGCAGCTGCGGCTTGGCGCTCTCGCTCGTCGTCATGACAAGGTCGACCGGTGTCTCCGACGGCATGATGGTCGAGATCGCATGCTTGTAGACCAGTTGCGACGCGCCCTCGCGCCTGAGGAGCAGCGAGAAGGCGTCGAACCAGGTGATGACGCCCTGCAGCTTCACGCCTTTCACGAGGAAGATCGTGACGGCAAGCTTGGCGCGACGGACGCTGTTCAGGAAATGGTCCTGCAGGCTCAGCGAACGCGCGGCCATCGCAACTCCTACTCCTCGCCCTCCCGCTTGTCGCCGATCCCCAACGCCTTGAGTTTCCGGTGCAATGCGGAGCGCTCCATGCCGATGAACGACGCGGTGCGCGAGATGTTGCCGGAAAAGCGCCGGATTTGGATCCTGAGATACTCGCGCTCGAAGGATTCGCGCGCCTCACGAAGCGGGCTGCCCATGATGGCCATGGCGGTCGCGGCGCCGCCCATCACGTTGTGGCTGTCGAGGATCTCGGGCGGCAGGAGGTCGACCTCGATGCACGCGACCCGGTCGCCCGGCGCGAGGATGAGCGTGCGCTCGATGATGTTCCGCAGCTGGCGGACGTTGCCGGGCCAGTCGTGCGCCTGGAGCGCCGCCATCGCCTCCTCCGAGATGCGCGGCGGCTGCATCCGTCGTTCGGCCGCGAACCGCGCGAGGAAATGGCTGACCAGCTCCGGAATGTCTTCGCGGCGCTCGCGAAGCGGCGGAAGTTTCACGGGCACGACGTTGAGTCGATAGAACAAATCCTCGCGGAAGCGGCCCGCGGCGATCTCCTCGCCCAGGTTGCGCGAGGTTGCCGACAACACGCGGACATCGACCCGGACGGGTCGCTGACCGCCGACTCGGTGATAGCTCTGATCGGTTAGGACGCGCAGGATCTTGGCCTGCGTCGTCGCGGGCATATCGGCGATCTCGTCAAGGAACAGGGTGCCGCCATGGGCATGCTCGAGGAGTCCGGGCCGCATCGCCCCGTCGGCCTCGCTTCCGAACAGCTCTTCCTCGACCCGCTCCGGGCTCATCATCGCCGCCGAAAGCACGATGAAGGGGGCCTTGGCGCGCGGGCTCCATTGGTGGATCATTCGCGCCGCGATCTCCTTGCCCACGCCGGGCGGCCCCGAGATGAGAACTCGGCTTCCGGTCGGAGCCACACGCTTGAGCGTTGCGCGCACTGTATTGATTGCGACCGAGCTTCCGTGGAGCTCGTCCTCGTCACCGGCCTTCCGCCGAAGCGCCTCGTTCTCGCGCCGAAGCCGCTCGGTATCCGTTGCCCGATCGACAAGGTAAATCAACCGCTCCGCCTCGAACGGTTTCTCGATGAAGTCGACGGCCCCTTCCCTCACCGCGGCGACGGCGGTGTCGAGATTGCCGTGGCCCGAGATCATCAGCACCGGGATCGTCGAATCGCGGCGCTTGATCTCCTGGAGCAGCTGGAGCCCGTCGAGCCTGGATCCCTGCAGCCAGACGTCGAGCAGCACCATCGACGGCCGGCGCTCCTCGACCGCCTCGAGCGTCGAATCGCTGTCGCCCGCAGTCCTTACGGCGTAGCCCTCGTCCTCGAGCACCCCGCTCACTAGTTCGCGGATGTCGGCTTCATCGTCCACGACGAGCACTTCAAGCGCCATTAGCTGTCCTCAACCTCATTTTCGTTCTCTGCGTTCTGAGCCCTCTGGTCGCTCGCCATGGCGGCGAGCTTCGCGGTGTCGAAGGAGATGCGGACATGGGTCCCTCCCCCCGGCCGGTCGAGGAAGGCGATCTCGCCCATATGCTCCTCGACGATCTTCTTGACGATCGCGAGCCCGAGCCCGGTGCCACGCACCCGCGTCGTCATGTAAGGCTCGGTCAGCCGCTCGCGGTCCTCCGGGAGGCCGACCCCCGTATCGAACACGTCGATGACGAGCAGCGCGCCCTCGTCGTGGAGCTTGAGCTCGATGCGATCGCCGGCAAGACTGTGCTCACCACGATTTCTCCTGCTTTCAATCGCTTCGACGCCGTTCTTGACGACGTTGGTCAGCGCCTGGGCGAGCTGGCGCCGGTCGCAGACCATGCGGAAGTCACCGGTTGGCGGCTCCAGGGTAAAGCTTACCGCGGGGTGCGCGACCTCGTGGAGGAACAAGGCCTGCCGCGCGATCTCGTGAACGTTTTCATCGCGGAACACGGGCTTCGGCATGCGCGCGAAGTTGGAGAATTCGTCGACCATCCGACGAAGGTCGCCGACCTGCCGCACGATGGTGCCCGTCAGCCGCTCGAACGTGTCCTTATCCGATGAAATCTCCTCGCCGAAGCGGCGCTGAAGCCGCTCGGCTGCGAGCTGGATCGGCGTCAGCGGGTTCTTGATCTCGTGCGCGATCCGGCGGGCGATGTCGGACCAGGCGGCGCGTCGCTGATCGGAGAGCTGGTCCGTGATGTCGTCAAAGGTCAGCACGGAACCGTCCTGGTAGCGCACGCGCTTGACCGCCAGCGTTCGCTGGACGCCCTCCGAAGCAAGCAGCACGTTCGCCTCGGACTGCTGCCCGCGCATGAATTCCTCAAGCTCCGGCGAGACCGAGCCGAGCGCCTTGCCCTCGATATCCTCTCCATGCTCGAGCAGGGTCTCGGCCGAGCGGTTGAGAAGCAGGATGTTATGACCGGTATCCACTGCGATCACGCCCGCGGTGACGCTCGACAGCACCGCCTCGATGAACGCCCGCCGAGTCTCGAGTTGGGTATTCGCGCTGCGAAGCTCCGTAGTCTGTTCCTCTAGACGCTCAGTCATCTGATTGAAGGCTGTGGCGAGGGTTTGGACCTCGTCCTCGGTATTGGAGACTGGTACGCGCGCCGAGAAATCGCCTGTTTCGATGCGTCCGGCCGCATCCACAAGCTGTCCAACCGGTCGAACGAGCCGATCCGCGAGCTTCAAAGCAGTCAAAATTGAAAGGCCAACGATGATGAGAGAACCGAGGAGCAGCGCTCCGTTGAACCGGAGTTGGTTGACCCGAGACCTCTTCAGGAGAGAACGGTAGTCGCGAAGGACATCGCTCGATCGTTCAACTTGCTCACGGAATTGAGGATCGAAGACGCGCGCGGCGTAAAGGTATGTTTGAGGCCCATAATCGAGCCGGACCAAGGCGCCGATACGGTCGGCGGAATTGATCGGTACGCTGTCCCTGCCATTGAGAGCGGCGATCTTCTCTTTGGAGATAATCCTTTCGAGCGGGCGGTCGTAGGGATTTACGAGGATAAGGCTCCTAGGGATGCCGTCCTTTCCGACATTGAGGATGACAGCTTCGGACAGATTCCTGATCAGCACCTGCTTGGCAAAGAGGTCACCGAAGCGAGGATCTCCAATTGACAGTTGCTGCAGATAGCCGCCCAGGTCACTGCTCATCGTCGCTGTCTCATTGGTGACGCGATCGAGCTCGCGCTGATACCCGGTTTGGGCGATCTGAACCGTATTCTCGAGCATGTTCCGAGCACGGTTCGAGAACCAAAACTCGAGGCCGCTTTGAAACAGTACGGACGCAAAGATGGCGACGAGCACCGTCGGCACCGCTGCAACCGCCGTAAAGAGCGCGACCAGGCGAACGTGCAGCCGACCGCTCCCTAGGCCGCCCTCCTCGGCCCGGCGCACGGCAACCTTCCGGGCATAAAGCGCCATCAGCGCAATGGCGGGCAGCAGGATTGCAATCAGGAGTCCTGCGATCAGCGGTGGCTTGAGAAGCGAACCAGGCTCCGCGTTCCGGCTCAGAAGCCAGCCGCTCAGCCCCAGCATCCCAACGACCACCAGCGCGAGGAGGGCGATGAGGCGGTCGTAGAAGCGGCCGCTTGCCCGCTCCCGCTGGAGCCAGCTTTTATGCTGTAGTGTCACCGGCGATTCGGCCGTACGAGCGTCCATTCCTAGACGGCCCTAGCATGGCCGTTGCAGAATCAACACACTTCTGTGGAGGCCTCTTCGGTCAGGCCGCCGAGCGCGCGAGCCACGGCGAATAGAATTCCTGCAACATGCGAACGACCACAGTGGGATCGTCCTGCTGGTTCACATTGTTCCTCAGCTCCGCCGAGCCCGGAAGGCCCTTGGTGTACCAGCCGATATGCTTGCGCGCGAGGTTCACGCCGGTGTGCGTGCCGTAGAGCTCGAGCATCTCTTGATATTGCTGGAGCATCGTCGAGAGTTGCTCGTCGAGGCTCGGATCGGGCCGGTGCGCGCCTCCGCCGAGATCGCTCATCACCTGGCTGACGAACCACGGCCGTCCATAGGCGCCGCGGCCGATCATCACGCCGTCGGCGCCGGACTGGCGGAGCGCCTCGCGGGCGTCGCCGACCGAGTTGATGTCGCCGTTGACGATTACCGGCACCGAGACCGCTTCCTTTACCCGCCGCACGAACGACCAGTCGGCCTCGCCCTTGTAGAGCTGGCACCGCGTGCGGCCGTGGATGGTGATCATCTGCACGCCGAGGTCCTCGGCGATGCGCGCGAGCTCCGGCGCGTTGAGACTGTTGTGGTCCCAGCCCATGCGCGTCTTCAGCGTCACGGGGACCTTCACGGCCTTCACCGTCGCATCGATGATGGCCGCCGCCGTGGTCAGGTCGCGCATCAGCGCCGAGCCGGCCCAGCCGTTGACGACCTTCTTCACCGGGCAGCCCATGTTGATGTCGATGATCGCCGCCCCGCGCTGCTCGTTGAGCTTCGCGGCCTCGGCCACGACCCGAGGCTCACAGCCGGCCAGCTGCATCGACACCGGTTCCTCGCACGGGTCCCACAGCGACTTCTGGAGCGACTGGCGGGTTTCGCGGACCATCGCCTCGCTCGCGATCATCTCGCTTACCGTCAGCCCGGCGCCATAGCGCTTGACCGCGCGGCGGAAGGGAAGGTCCGTGACGGCCGTCATCGGCGCCAGAATCACCGGCGACTCGACCTCGACCGGGCCGATCCTGATGGGCTTCACAAGGCTCATGGGAAGCGCCCAGATAAGGGAAGAGGCCTTGGCGGACAAGGCAAGCGCGCCTAGAGGCCCCCGCCAGTGACCGTCACCGCCCTCATCGTCGCCGCCGGCAAAGGCGAACGCGCTGGCGGCGGCGTTCCCAAGCAATATCGTATGCTCGGCGGCAAGCCGGTGCTCCGCTGGGCGGTGGAATCGCTCGCTCGCCATTCCGCCGTGCAATCCACGCGCGTCGTAATCGGCGAAGGCCAGCAGGATCTCGCCGAAGCTGCACTATTGGGCCTGGACGTCGGCGATCTCATGGAGGGCGGCGCCGAACGCACGGATTCGGTCCGGGCAGGCTTGGCAGCGCTCAATAGCGATGCGGTGCTCGTTCACGACGCGGCGCGGCCGTTCTGCCCGCCGGGGGTCGTGGATCGGCTCCTGGCGAGCCTCGAATTCTACGAAGGCGCCGCTCCGGTGCTGCCGGTCGGAGATACGCTCTCGCGGATCGGCGATACGCTCGGCGAGCCGGTTGAACGCGGCGGCCTCGTCCGCGTCCAGACACCGCAGGCCTTTCGCCTCGACGAGCTCACGTCCGCCTACGAGCGCTGGTCTGGCCCCTCGCCTACCGACGAAACGACCGTGGTCCGCGCGGCGGGCATGAAGGTCGCCGGGGTGGAAGGCGATCCCGCGCTCGAGAAATTGACCGTCCCTGCGGACTTCGACCGGGCCGAACAGTGGCTCGCGGGCCGGCTGAGCCCCCGCACCGGCATGGGCTTCGACGTCCACGCTTTCTCCGGCGAGGGCCCGATAATGCTCGGCGGCGTCGAGATCCTCCATAACCGCGGCCTCGCGGGGCACAGCGATGCCGACGTCGTTCTCCATGCAATCACCGATGCCCTGCTAGGAGCAGCGGGGCTAGGCGATATCGGTGAGCATTTCCCGCCGTCGGACCCGCGCTGGAAGGGCGCTGCCTCTTCGCTCTTCCTTGCGTATGCCGTGGAGCTGCTCCGCGCTCGCGGAGCGATCATCGATCACATGGATTGTACGGTCATTGCCGAAGCGCCCAAGATCGGGCCTCATCGCCCAGCCATGCGCGCGAGGATCGCAGAGGTAGCGGGGCTGAGCGTGGACCAGGTGAGCATCAAGGCGACCACGACCGAAGGGCTTGGCTTCACCGGCCGCCGCGAAGGCATTGCGGCCCAGGCCGTGGCCAGCATTCGCATGGGATATTTTACGTGAGCGATTACCTCCTCCCGGAAGCGCTGGTGAACAAGGCTCGCGAGGTAGTCGAGGCGAACCGCGCCGCAGGGCGGCGCGTCACCGTCGCCGAAAGCTGCACAGGGGGACTGGTCAGCGCCGCGCTTACGGAGATCCCGGGATCTTCCGAGATGTTCGAAGCAGGCTACGTAACCTATTCCAACGCATCAAAAATCCATGAGCTTCACGTGTCACAGGAAGTCGTCGATACCTTCGGCGCGGTGAGCGTCGCGACGGCCTGGGCGATGGCGCGCGGAGCGCTCGCCGCGTCGGATGCAGATATTGCCGTCGCGATCACCGGGGTCGCGGGGCCCGGCGGCGGCACCCAGGCCAAGCCGGTCGGCACCGTCGTCTTCGCCACCGCCGAGCGCGATGCCGATCCGGCCAAGATCGTTGCCGACCAGAAGTTCTTCGACGAAAAGACCCGCGGCGGCGTTCGCCTTCAAGCCGCGCTCTGCGCGCTCGACCTGCTGATGCCGTAGAGCGCCGCGGCGCGCTGCTCGAACGCTGTGATCATCCGCCTCAGCGCGCGGTCGAACATGGCCCCGGCGAGGCTCTCGAACAGCCGCGATTTAAAGGCGAAATCGACCGAGAAATGGACGTTCGTGCCGCCGTCGGCCGCACGTTCGAAGACCCACTCGTTGTGAAGATATTTGAGCGGCCCCTCGACATAGTCGACGCAGATTCGCTCCGGCCTGTCCTTCACGACCCGGCTCGTGAAGCGCTCCTTGAAGGCGTTGAAGCCGACGACCAGGTCCGCGACCGTTTCCTTCTCGCTAGACGAGCGGACCCGAACTGCGACGACCCAAGGGAGGAATTCGTCGTATCGAGCGACGTCGGCGACGAGCTCGAACAGCTGCTCGGGGGTGTACGGGAGGTGTCGGGTCTCGCTGTGGCGCGGCATCAGCCGTTCGAACGCTCCAGCTGCGCCAGGCGTGCCGCCTGCATCTTCTGGAAATCGTCGCCGGCGTGATAGCTCGACCTCGTCAGCGGCGAGGCGGCGACGAGCAGGAAGCCCTTGGCGCGAGCGATCGCGGCATAAGCATCGAACGCCTTGGGAGTGACGAACTCTTCGACCTTCGCGTGGCGTGGCGTCGGCTGGAGGTACTGGCCCATGGTCAGGAAATCGACGCCCGCCGAGCGCATGTCGTCCATCACCTGGTGAACCTCGAGCCGCTCCTCGCCGAGGCCGACCATCACGCCCGACTTGGTGAAGATGTGCGGCGCCTTGCGCTTCACGCTCTCAAGAAGGCGGAGCGAGGCATAGTAGCGCGCGCCTGGCCGGATCGTCGGATAGAGTCGCGGCACAGTCTCGAGATTGTGGTTGTAGACGTCGGGCCCCGCTTCGACGATCGCATCGACCGCAGCCTCGCTCTTGTTGCGGAAGTCGGGCGTCAGGATCTCGATCGTCGTCTGGGGCGTTTTCCGCCGCAGCGCCTGGATGACCTTCACGAATTGCGATGCGCCGCCGTCAGGAAGGTCGTCGCGGTCGACCGACGTCACCACGATATGCTCCAGCCCGAGCTCGGCGGCTGCCGTCGCGACGTGCTCCGGCTCCAGCGGGTCCACGGCCCGCGGCATGCCTGTCTTCACGTTGCAGAAGGCGCACGCGCGCGTGCAGGTGTCGCCGAGGATCATTACGGTGGCGTGCTTCTTGGTCCAGCACTCGCCGATGTTCGGGCAAGCCGCTTCCTCGCACACGGTGGCGAGGTTCAGCTCGCGCATCAGCCGGCGCGTCGCGTGATAGCCTTCGCTGACGGGCGCCTTGACCCGGATCCAGTCGGGCTTGCGCTGCTTGGGGACGGCGGCGGGAACGTTCATGCCGCGCAGATAGCGATTGGGCGCGGCGCTTGCCACCCCTGCCCGGCTGCCGCTACCGCCCCGGCATGCCGTACATGCAGCAGCTGATCGAAGGCTATCATCGTTTCCGCGAGAACCGGTGGGCCCATGAACGCGAGCGCTGGGCCGAGCTCGCCGAAGGCCAGAGCCCCAAGGTCATGATCCTCGCCTGCGCCGACAGCCGAAGCGACCCCGCGGAGATCTTCGATGCGAGTCCCGGCGAGATGTTCGTCGCGCGCAATATCGCCGCTCTTGCTCCGCCTTATGAAACGAGCAGCGGCTACCACGGAGTATCCGCAGCGCTCGAGTTCGCCGTCACGCAGCTCGAGGTCGAAGAGCTCCTCGTGATGGGGCACGGCCTCTGTGGGGGCTGCGCGGCCGCGCTTACTGGCAAATTCGACGACCGGCGCGCCGGTCACGGGCAATTCATCGCCGACTGGGTGCGGATGCTCGAACGGGCTCGCGACAAGGTCCGCGCTCGTCACACTGAGCTCGACCGTGCCGCCTTCCTCGACATGGAGCAAGAAGGGGTGAAGGTCAGCCTAGCGAACCTGCGCACCTTCCCGTGGATCGAGGAGCGTGAAAAAAATGGGCGCCTGAAGCTTCACGGCGCCCATTTCTCGATTTCGGAAGGTCGGCTTTACGTGCTTGACGAGGCGGAAGGAAGCTTCCACCCCGTCTGAGCCGCTCAGGCTAACACTTTACGTTGTAGTTGTAATGCGGCTGGCCCGCAGAATCGACGTAATAGCAATAGCCACGCGTATCGCGATAATATTGCTTGCCGCCGATAATGAGGCCGGCGACGCCGCCGACCACCGCGCCGACCGCCGCGCCTGCCCCGGTGCCGATGCCCGGAAGGACCGACCCAGCAAGCGCGCCCGCGCCTGCACCGACTACGGCACCTGTCGCGCCGGCCGCGACCGTATGATCATATTGCGGCGTCGTCGCGCAGCCACCGAGAGAAAGGCTGCTGACGGCAGCCGCGGAAATTAGAAGACGTTTCATCCCTTTTACCTCCATCTTGCCCCGGATCCCCTGCGCATGAAGTGCGCGAACAGCTGTTTCGTTCCTGCAATCGTCCGCGAGCCGTGGCGAAAACGGAACGGGCTGAAATGGAAAACGGGGCGGAAGTTACCCTCCCGCCCCGTCTTTCCGGCAGCTCAATTCAGCACGATCAATCGCTTAGCAGCGAATGTCGTAGCTGTAATGCGGCTGGCCGTACTGGTCGACGTAATAGCAATAGCCGCGGGTATCGCGATAATATTGCCGGCCGTTGACCGTGGCGCCGAGAACGCCGCCGAGGATGGCGCCAGCGATGGCGCCCGTTCCCGGCTTGATACCCGGAAGCACCGCGCCGGCGATCGCTCCGCCTGCCGCGCCGAGCGCAGCCCCGCCTACCACGTTGCCGGCCTGCGAATTGCCGGCATAGGGCTGGCCATAATAGGGCTGGCCATAGGGCTGACCATAGCCGTTCGGGTAATAGCCGTTGTTATAGCCATACGGACCATACGGATCCGTGGCGCAGCCGGCGACCGACAAACCGGCGACCGCAAGGGCTGCAGCAAGTCCAAGCTTCCTCATCTCTCTCGTCCCTTCCAAACGCGCCCCACCGTGTTCGTCATCAGCGGTTTACGCGACGTTTCGTTCCCGAACTGTCGATGTACCGTTGATGTACCGAAACGGTTTGTGCGGCAACAGGTGGCCATTCCGCGATGCCACGCTAGAGAGAATCGAAAAGGGACTCGGTCGAATGCGCGAACGCCTGCCGGAACAGGAAGCCAATATCGCTCTCCTGATCGACGCCGACAACGCGAGCCCGGAGCATCTTGACGAAGTTCTGCTCGTGCTCGGCGAGCTCGGCACCATCAACATCCGCCGAGCCTACGGGAATTGGGCCAAGGCGAGCCTCAAGGGATGGGGTCAGCTGACCGGGCTCCACTCGATCATCCCGATGCAGCAGTTTGATGTCGTCAAGGGCAAGAGCGCCACCGACATGCGGATGACCATCGACGCGATGGACCTGCTCTATCGCGGCAATGTCGACGGCTTCGGGATCATGTCCTCCGACAGCGATTTTCTCCCCCTCGCCCAGCGCATCAGGGAGGACGGACTCCCCGTCTACGGCTTCGGAACGGCGAAGACGCCGCTCTCCTTCCAGCAGGCGTGCACCCGCTTCTTCGACGTCGGAGCGCTCGGTCTCGACGAAGATGAGCAGCTCGAGCAGCCCGTGATCGGCAAGGGTCAGCGCCCGGTGGACCCCGAACTCCTCCAGGTGCTCGGCTCCGCATACAAAGCCTCAAAGCGTGACGAGGAAGGCTATACGCCGCTCTCCGAGCTCGGCCAGCGCGCCAAGGCGGTATCGAGCTTCGCCGCCCGCAATTACGGCTACACGCGCCTTTCCGAGCTCATCAAGGCGGTGCCCAACTTCGAGGTGAAGTCGGGCGATGACGGAAGGCTTCTGGTCAAGCGCCTGCGCTGATCGTGCGCGAGAGGGCGACACCCTCTTGCCGTACCGCCGCGATCAGGATCTTCTCGCGTTCGAAGCCGGCGATGACATCGCGCGTGACCTGGTCCTTGATGCCGCGGATGCCGTGATCGGGGCCGAGGAACCGGACGGTCATTTCGAGCCAGTTCTCGGTAATCCGCCAGAAGACCTGCGGAGTGATGTCTCCCGTCGATCCAGCCGAAGCAAAGCGCCTGGTCGCGCGCCTGCGGCCAGTCGATCGAAGGCTTTCCCGTAGCCTTCTTACAGAAGCCGACGAGCAGCTCGGGCGCCGTTTCGTGATTGGCCTCGAGCCAGCGGCGGAAATCGGCTTCGGTTGCGAAGAAGGCCGGCTCCGCCATTCTGCTAGCGCGTCAGCTTGCGGTAGCTCGTGCGGTGCGGGCGCGTCGCCTCTTCGCCGAGGCGGCGGACCTTGTCTTCCTCATAGGCCTGGAAGTTGCCCTCGAACCATTCGACGTGGCTGTCGCCCTCGAAGGCGAGGATGTGGGTCGCGAGGCGGTCGAGGAAGAAGCGGTCGTGGCTGATGACCACGGCGCAGCCGGCGAAATTCTCGATCGCTTCCTCGAGCGCACCCAGGGTTTCGACGTCGAGATCGTTGGTTGGCTCGTCGAGCAGGAGGACGTTTCCGCCGCGCTTCAGCATCTTGGCGATGTTGACGCGGTTCCGCTCGCCGCCGGAGAGCTTTCCGACGTTTTTCTGCTGGTCCTGGCCCTTGAAGTTGAAGGCCCCGACATAGGCGCGCGTCGATTGGTCGTGGCCGTTCACCTTCATGTAGTCGAGCCCGTCCGAAATCTCCTCCCAGACGTTCTTCGAACCATCGAGATGGTCGCGGCTCTGGTCGACGTAGCCGAGATGCACGGTCGGCCCAATGTCGACGGTACCGGAGTCGGGCTTCTCCTGCCCCGTGATGATCTTGAACAGGGTCGACTTGCCCGCGCCGTTCGGCCCGATCACGCCGACGATTCCGCCGGGGGGAAGCGTGAAGCTCAAATCATCGAATAGCAGCTTATCGCCATAAGCCTTTGAGATATTGTTGACTTCGATGACCTTCCCGCCGAGCCGCTCGGGTACCTGGATCAGGATCTCCGCCTTGCCGGGAACGTGTTTTTCCTGCGCGGCGACGAGCTGGTCGAACTTGGCGATACGCGCCTTCGACTTGGTCTGACGCGCCTTGGCGCCTTGGCGGATCCACTCAAGTTCATGGCGGATGGCGGTCTCGCGGCCTTTATCCTCGCGCTCTTCCTGTTCGAGCCGCTTGGCCTTCTTCTCGAGGTAGGTCGAGTAATTGCCTTCGTAAGGGAAGTATTTCCCGCGATCGAGTTCGAGGATCCAGCTCACCACATTGTCGAGGAAGTAGCGGTCGTGGGTGATCATCAGCACCGCGCCCGGATATTCCTTGAGGTGATTCTCCAGCCACTGGACGCTCTCCGCGTCGAGGTGGTTGGTCGGCTCGTCGAGGAGCAGGATCGACGGCTTCTGGATCAGCAGACGCGTCAGCGCAATGCGGCGCTTCTCACCGCCTGAAAGGTTCTCGACCGACCCGTCGGACGGCGGGCAGCGGAGCGCCTCCATCGCGACCTCAAGCTGGTTGTCGAGCGTCCAGCCGTCGACCGCGTCGATCTTGGCCTGGAGGTCGCCCATCTCCTCCATCAGCTTGTCGAAATCCGTGTCCTCCTTCGGATCGCCCATCTCCGCGGAGATCGCGTTGAAGCGGTCGACCATGTCGGCGACCTCGCGGGCGCCGTCCTTCACGTTCTCGAGCACGTTCTTCGACGGGTCGAGTTGCGGTTCCTGCGGGAGATAGCCGACGGTGATGTTCTCGCCAGGCCAGGCTTCGCCCTGATAGTCCTTGTCGATGCCGGCCATGATCTTCATCAAAGTCGACTTGCCGGCGCCGTTCGGGCCGACGATGCCGATCTTGGCGCCGTGGTAAAATTGCAGGTTGATGTGATTCAGCACCGGCTTCTGCGCACCGGGGAAGGACTTGGTCATGTCCTTCATGACAAAAGCATATTGGGCGGCCATGGGGTCGCGGATTTCCTTCAGAATAAGGGATTGACGGGCCAGTTAGGCGACCCGGCGCCGATTTTCTAGTCGCGCCCGACCATCGCCTCCGCATTCGCGAACCGGTAGTCGCGATATTTGTCGCGGATGTCCTTCTTGCTGAGCTTGCCGGTCGCGGTGTGGGGCAACTCCTCGACGAACTCGATTGCGTCGGGAAGCCACCATTTGGCGACCTCCCTGGACAGATGTTCTCGAATTTCCTGCTCGCCGACCTGGCTGTCATCGTCGCGGATCACGAGGAGCAAAGGTCGTTCGTCCCATTTGGGATGCGGAATGCCGACCGCCGCCGCTTCGAGCACTCCGGGACATCCCACGGCCGCATTCTCCAGCTCGATCGAGCTGATCCACTCTCCGCCCGACTTGATGACATCCTTGGCGCGGTCGGTGAGCCGCAGCGTGTTGTCCGGATGGATGACGGCGATGTCGCCGGTGTCGAACCAATTGCCGGCGTCGACGCAATCCTCGTCCTTCTTGAAGTAGCGGCGGACGACGGCACAGCCGCGCGTCTGAAGGTGTCCCGAGCTCTCGCCGTCGCGCGGAAGGACCTTACCGTTGTCGTCGACGACGCGAAGCTCGACCCCGAACATCGACCGGCCCGGCCTGGACACGTACCCGACCTGCTCCTCGTCGCTCATCGAATCCCAATTCGCGGGCGGGCCGCCGACCGTTCCGATCGGAGTCATCTCGGTCATGCCCCAGAGGTGGCGGACGCGGATCCCGCGTTTCTTGAACCAGCGGATCGTCGCCGGCGGAGCCGAGGAGCCGCCGACCATGATGGTGTGCAGCCTGCCGAGCGAGGCGCCGGTGTCCTCGACATGGTCGATGACGTTGAGCCAGACCGTCGGGACCCCCGCCGAATGGGTGACGCCTTCCTCGTCGAACAACTGACAGATTCGCTCGGGCCGATTGTCTCCGCAAACGACCAGCTTCAGCCCGGTGATCGCCGCCGCATAGGGCAGGCACCAGCTGTTCGCGTGAAACATCGGCACCACCGGTAGAAGCACCGAGCTCGCGGCCAGGTCGAACACGTCCGGAACGATGATCGACATTGCGTGGAGGACGGTGGAGCGGTGCTCGTAGAGGACGCCCTTCGGGTTTCCGGTGGTGCCGCTGGTATAGCAGAGGCCGCACGGCTCGCGCTCGTCGCCTTCGCACCAGCGGTAATTGCCGTCTTCGGCAGCAACCCAGTCGTCGAACTGATCGTCGAAGCGGACCCAGTGCATGACCGACGTGAGTTGGGGCTTCAGCCGCTCCACCAGTTCCTCGAACGCAGCGTCGTAAAGCACGACGCGATCCTCGGCATGGTTGATGATGTAGGCGAGCTGGTCGTCGAACAGCCTCGGGTTCAGTGTGTGGAGGACGCCACCCATGCCGACCACTCCGAACCAGGCGGCGAGATGACGGTCGTGGTTCATCGCCAGCGTGGCGACGCGCTCGCCGGGCTTCACGCCGAGCTGCTCGAGCGCCCGCGCCATCCGTCGGGCGACGTTCGCGAGCTCTCTCCAGTTGGTTCGGACGGTCGTCCCGTCGGGCCGGGCTGCGACGATCTCGCGATTGCCGTGCTCGCGCTCGGCGTGGTCCATCAGCCGCATGATCCGGAGCGGCCAGTCCTGCATTGCGCCCAGAGTTCGAGAGCCCGACATCGTGCGCCTCCCCCGAAGAGGCACGCATCATGCCTCAAAAACGGCGGTACTGGAACGCTAGAAGGGCAGCTTGAACCCAGGCGGCAGCGGAAGCGTGCTCTGCATCTTCTGCATTTCTTCGTTCGCTGCAGCGTCCGCCTTCGCGCGAGCGTCATTCATCGCCGCCGCGATGAGGTCCTCGACCATGGTCTTCTCGCTCGGCGCGAGCAGGGTCTCGTCGATATCGACGCCGAGGATGCGGCCCTTCGCGGTCGCGCGGATCTTGACCATCCCGCCGCCGGCTGCGCCCTCGACCTCGATCTTGTCGAGATTGTCCTGCGCCTTCTGCAGCTCGGCCTGGGCGTTCTGCGCCATCTGCATGATCGATTCGAAGTCGGGCATTTCGGGCATCTCAGCTGCCTTTCGCAGAATAGGATTCTAGCTCGGCGTCCGGGAACGCATCCATCACCGCGCGGACGTTGGCATCGGCGAGGACATCGGCGCGAACGCGCTCCTCGGCCATTTTCTCCTGCTCGAGCAGCGACGGCTCGCCCGCCTCCTCGGAAAGAGTGACTTCCCAGGTCGCTCCAGTCGCAGACTTGAGTGCCATCGCCACGTCGCGCGGCCAGTCGCCGCCGAGAGGGCGCCGCGGCTTTACGGCCAGCTCGGGCGGCGCGTAGCGCACAAGACCGACCTGGTCGTGGAGCTGGACCGCGAGCTGGTGCCTGCCGCTTTGCTCGAGCCTCCCGATGAGCGCGGGGAAATCCGACGGGATCTGCGCCTTGACGGCGGTGCCCTTGGCTGCAGGCGCCGCCGCCGGGCTCGCGACGCCACCTTCCCCGCTCAGTCTCTGGAGAAGGCTCGCGGGATCGGGGAGGTCCGCCGAATGAATCAAGCGCAGCAGCGCCATCTCCGCCGCCTCGCGCGGATCGGGGGCCTCGTCGACGTCCTTCAGGCCCTTGAGCAGCATCTGCCACAGCCGATGGATCGTGCCCCAGCCAAGCTGCTGCGCCAGCGCTTCGGCGCCCTGGCGCTCTTCGGCGGACTGGAGAGTTCCAGCCCCCGCTCCGGCCTTGGCGCGCGTCGCGGCGTGGAGGCTCTCCATCAGCCCGCGGAGTAACTGCGTCGGGTCGATTCCCAGCGCATGCGCTTCATCGAGCGCCGCCAGCGCGCCGGTCGCGTCTCCCGAAAGCACGAGCTCGAGCAGCCTGCGGATGCGGCCGCGGTCGGCTAGGCCGAGCATGTCGCGGACCTGGGCCGCAGTGACGGCGCCGCCGGCATGCGCGATCGCCTGGTCGAGGATCGAGAGCCCGTCGCGCGCCGAGCCCTCGGCGGCGCTCGCGATCATCGCCAGCGCGTCCGGCTCGACCTCGACGCCCTCAGCCTTGGCAACTTCCCCGAAGTGCGCGGCCAGCTTCTCGGCCGGGATCCGCCTCAAATCGAAGCGCTGGCACCGAGACAGCACGGTCACCGGCACCTTGTCCACCTCGGTGGTTGCGAGGAAGAATTTCACATGCTCAGGCGGCTCCTCAAGAGTCTTCAGCAAACCATTGAAAGCCTGCTTGGAAAGCATGTGGACTTCGTCGATGATGTAGATCTTGTAGCGGGCGCTGACCGACGCGTAGCGGACCGCGTCGATGATCTCACGGATGTCGTCGATGCCGGTATGCGACGCCGCGTCCATCTCGATCACGTCGATGTGCCGGCCCTCGGCGATGGCCAGGCACGGCTCGCATACGTTGCACGGCGTGATCGTCGGGCCGCCCTGCCCGTCCGGCCCAATGCAGTTGAGCGCCTTGGCAATCAGCCGCGCGGTCGAGGTCTTTCCGACACCGCGAACGCCGGTGAGCAGGAAAGCATGCGCGATCCGCCCGCGCTCGATCGCATTGCCGAGCGTCTTCACCATCGCGTCCTGACCGATCAGCTCGGCGAAGGTCTGCGGACGGTACTTGCGAGCCAATACTCGGTACGGGCTTGCCGATCCGGGCGGCGTCACTTGAGGCAAATCGAGGCCGAGACCGGGTTCTTCGGACTGTTCAGGTGAATCGGACATTGAACCTTATCTAGGTCTCGCGGGCTTGGTTGTCGAAGCCTCATAGCCGATGCTGATCCCGACCTGCTGGCCCCATCTTGAGCTCGGCCCCAGATCGAAGTCGGCAACCGCGGCCTGGCACAGCAGAACGGCGAAAAGGGCGATGTCGACGCGCCGTGAGCGCGTGAACAGCAGCGCGGCCATGGGAATGAAGTAGGGCAGCTGGTAGATCCAAAACCAGTAATCGTCGAGCGCGGGCACGGCACGGGTCCATTGCCAGGCCATGGTCGCGCTCTCGACCAGGAAGATGCCGCCGATCACCAACCGTTTGCGCGCCCAATAATGTTCGTCGAGCGTCTTCCATTCGCCTTCGCTGCGCGGAAAGATCATGGAGGCCGACAGGTAGTAAATTATCGCCACCGTGAGACCAACGAATACCGTTCGCCAGCGAACGTGGAGGAGTTCGCGGATCGACCAGCTGAATAGCCAATAGCCTGCGACATCGACCATCACGAACAAGGCGAGCAGCGGCGTGAGCAAGCCGATCGGCCGCCTGGAGTGCGCGTCAATCGCGTCCGCGAACTTGATCGCGATCTCGATGAAGGTCAGGCCGATAAGCAGGCCGAATACCGAAAACAGGAATTCGAAGTCGCTCAAGGCGTCATCCCCCGCCACAAGCTGGCAGGACGAGTGCGAATTCCCAAGTGAAAAAGAGAAGGTGGAAGCCGACGACCCGGCACGAAATCGTTGTGGCTGCTTCCTTCCGGACCTGACCAGGTTGGCGACAGCGCCGTCCGCCGACTTCCGAGGCGCATATGGTGGATGCGGCCGGGACGCGCAAGTTCATGTGTCCGCGCGGCATTCTTCATTGACCGTTCACGCGGCAGGGACGACGTCAAAGCTACGCGAACCGAAGGCGATTTGATGCCCGCTCCATTGTTTTTCCTAGCATTGCTCGCCCAGGCGCCTGCTTCTGCGGCGACGCCGATAACCGTCACGGGACATCCGTGGGCTCCGTTCATCAGCCCGATGGGCGAGGCGTTCCGCGCCCGAACCGCCGTGGACGACACGCTCGCCAACTGGTTCTACCAGGCCGACCGCAATCGCGACGGCTTCCTCACGCCCGATGAGATGCAGGCGGACGCCGACCGGTTCTTCGCGAAGCTCGACACCTCCCACGACGGCCAGATCGATCCCGACGAGATCGCCCACTACGAGTGGGAGGTCGCGCCCGAGATCCAGGTGATGTCGAGGACGAGGCGATCGCCTGGCGACCCCGCCCCGATCGTCCACGAAGCGAACACTGACGAGGACCAGCCTTCCGAACGCGAACGCGCACGAGAACGGCGCAAGCAGCGCGAGGAAGGGTATGCGAGCCTCGGGCTTCGCGGTGAGCTCCAGGGCGGGGCGCGCTATTCGCTGCTCAACCTGCCCGAACCGGTCGCAGCCGCCGATACCGACTTCAACCGCGCGATCACGCTCGCGGAGTTCCGCCAGGCCGCGCTGTCCCGCTTCCAGCTGCTCGACAGGGCGCGCCAGGGACGCCTGTCGCTAGTCCAGCTCGAAGCGCTCCCTCACGCCCCGAAGCTCGATCGCAAGGACAAGAAGCGCAAATATGATGAAGCCGACGAGCGGATCGGCATCCCGCTTCCGCCCGGTCCCTAGCGCCCCATCCAGTTGCGCGCGCTAGCGGGCACCCGCACAGTGATGCTCTCCATGTCGGTCGTCAGGATTATCTGACAGGCGAGTCGCGACGTCCGAGTCGCGTGCGCGGCGAGGTCGAGCAGGTCCTCTTCCTCCTCGCTCGCCGCCGGCAATTTCTCGAAATCCTCGGCGTCGACAATGACGTGGCACGTCGAGCAGGCCATCACACCCTCGCAGGCGCCCTCGAGCGGCTCTCGCGCAGCCCAGGCGACGTCAAGGAGTCGCTGCCCCGCTTCCGCTTCCACTTCCTTGTCGAGAGTACCGTCGGCTTTCAGAAAACGCACCCGGGTCACGCGTCGAGCTTCTCCTGCGCCTTCGCATGCGCCGCCAGACGGTGGCACGCGTCGACCAGCTCCTTCTGGGTCGTGTAGCGCCCGAAACCGAGCCGAACCGACGAGCGGGATTCGCGGTAATCGAGTCCCAAGGCCCGGAGCACATGACTGGGCCGTCCCGAGCCGCTCGCGCACGCCGAGCCCAGCGAGAAGGCGATGTCGCGGAGGTCGGCAATCAGCCGGGCTCCATCGAGGCCCTTGCGACGGATGTTGAGATTGCCGTGATAGCGATGGCCAGTGCTTCCGTTGATCGTCCAGCCCGGCCCGAGCGCGTCGACGGCGGCCTTCCACAGCTTCTGCACATGATCGTAGTCGCGCGTCTGGCGCTCATCGGCGAGCCGAGCAGCCGCACCGAATCCGACGCAGAGCGCGGGCGACAGGGTGCCAGAGCGAAGCCCCCGCTCCTGCCCGCCGCCATGGATGAACGGCGCCGGTTCGTCTCCCTTGCGCATCCACAAGGCGCCGATGCCCTTGGGCCCGTGAATCTTGTGCGCCGAGACGGCGAGCAGGTCCGGGCCCGCGCAAATCTCCATCCGGCCGAGCGCCTGCACCGCGTCGCAAAGCATCAATGCGCCGGAGCCGTGCGCCATCTTCGCAATCTCGGAGATCGGCTGGGTGACCCCGATCTCGTTGTTGACCTGCATCACCACGACCAACAGCACGCGCTTGTCGAGCTCGCGCTCGAGCAGCTCGAGGTCGAGCCGCCCGTCGGGTTGCACTGGAAGCACGGTGAGGTCGATCCCGCGCCCCGCCAGCCATTCACAGGTATCGAGCACCGCGGCATGCTCGCTCGCAAGGGTGATGATCCGGTTGCGCTTGCCGCCCTTTTCGGCCGCTTTCTCGACCGTCCCCTTGAGTGCCCAGTTCAATGCTTCGGTGGCGCTTCCGGTGAAGGCGACGCTTCCGCCCTTCAGGCCGATCGCCTCCTCGACGCGCTTGCGGGCGACCTCGATCGCCGCTTCGGCCTCACTGCCCCAGCGCGACGGCGAGTGCGGGTTCGCGAACTTCTCCTCGATCCAGGGGAGCATCGCCTTGGCCACTTCGGGCGCGACGGGGGTGCTCGCCTGATAATCGAGGTAGATCATGCAGCGACGGCCTTGGCACGATTGGCGATTTTCCGCCACTCCGTGAGGAAGCGTTCTACGTCCGCCTCGTTGGTCGAAGGACCGAAGCTCACGCGGATGAAGCTGCTCGCGATCTCGGCGGGGACATCCATTGCGGCAAGCACCTCGCTCGCCTTCATCTTGCCCGACGAACAGGCGCTGCCCGCCGACACGGCGATTCCGGCGAGATCAAGCTGCACGAGGAGCGACGAACTCGAAGGGCCAGGCAAAGCGATCGCTCCGATCGTAGGGATGCGCGGTGACCCGTCGGCGATGACGACACCGCCGGAAGCGCGGACTTCGTCCTCCAGCATGGCCCGAAGCTCGACGAGTCGCTCCATGTCGTAAGGCTCAGCCGTCAGGGCGGCTGCAAAGCCCAGCGCCGCCGGCATGTCCTGCGTGCCCCGGCGATATCCTTTCTCCTGCCCGCCGACGGCCTCGAGCGTCGATAGATCGCGGACGAGGAGGATCCCGACGCCCGGCGGGCCGCCGAGCTTGTGCGCGCAGGCGGCGATGAAATCGGCGTCCGGAAGCGGCAATTTGCCTGCACTTTGCGCGCAATCGGCGAGCAACAGCGAGCCGGCCTCGCGGATCTTCGGCGCAAGCCGGTCGAGCCGCTGGATCACGCCGGTCTCGTTATTCACATGCTGGATCGCGACCAGTGATGGGCCGCGGGCGAGCGCGACATCGAGCTCCCCTTCGTCGATCAGGCCATCCCGCGCCACCGCGATAACGTGCGATCCAGGGCCCATCGCATGGGGAACGATCGCATGCTCCGTGGCGCCATGCGCGCGGCCGGCAATCCGGGCGCGCTGTGCGACGATCTCGACGGACTCGCTCGCTCCGCTGGTGAAAATGACGTCATGCCGCCATCCGAGGGCTTCGGCGATTGCAGACCGCGCTTCCTCGAGCAGCGTGCGAGCGGCCCGCCCTTCGCCATGCGGCGAGCTCGGATTGGCCCACGCCTCATAGCCGCGTGCGATGGCTGCGCGCGCTTCGGGAAGGACTGGCGTGGTCGCGGCGTGGTCGAGATAGAGACGGTCGCCCAAAAGCCTTGAATTCCTGCCGATTGCCAGTTGAACGGGCGCCCCTATATAGAACCGAACGCCGCGGCGCACGCGTCGGCGGCCCACATTTTAGTCGCGAGCTTTCACCGCCGATGCCCGAAGTCATTTTTCCCGGCCCCGAGGGACGTCTCGAAGGCCGCTTTCACCCCGGTACGCGCCCCCGTGCGCCCGTCGCCTTGATCCTCCATTCCCACCCGCAGGCGGGCGGGACGATGAACAACAAGATCGTCCAGCTCCTCTACCAGACCTTCGTCAAGCGCGGCTTCGCGACGCTTCGCTTCAACTTCCGCGGAGTCGGCAAGAGCCAGGGGGTGTTCGACAACGGCATCGGCGAGCTCAGCGACGCTGCGAGCGCCCTCGACTGGGTGCAGTCGATCCACCCCGAGGCGGAGACAACCTGGGTTGCGGGCGTTAGCTTCGGCGCCTGGATCGGCATGCAGCTGCTGATGCGCCGTCCGGAGATCCGCGGCTTCATCTCGATCGCGCCGCCGGCGAACATGTACGACTTCAGCTTCCTCGCCCCCTGCCCGTCCTCGGGCATCATCATCCAGGGCGAGGCCGACGAGGTCGTCACTCCGAGCGCGGTCCAGAAGCTCGTCGACAAGCTTCGCACCCAGCGCCACATCACCATCAACCATGAGCTGATCCCGGGCGCGAACCACTTCTTCGCCAACGAGCTCGACCAGCTCATGAAGGAAGTCGACGAATATCTCGACATGCGGCTCGCCACCGACCCGGTGAAGCCGGCTATACCGTCCAGATCATCACGTTCATGACCAGCACCAGCGCCGCGGCGATCATCAGGACGCCGCGGACACGGGTCTGACGAGCGAGCGCGAGCTTCACTCCGGCGATCAGGAGCAATGCCGCGGCGACCATCGCCAGAGCCATCGCGACCGAGGAAAATTCGCTCATTCCTGCTCCCCACTTCACAAAAGTTTAACCAAGATCGGTCCAGATTGGCGTCCATGCCAAGTGGGGACCAGCAGGCGCGCCTCGAAGAGGCGTTCGAGCGCATCGAGGAAACGATCCTGCCGTGCATCGCAATGATGCTCGACACCCTCATGGACGCCTCCGAATCGATCGCCGAAAACGAGCGCCGCTACCTAGTCGGCGAGCTCAAGACCCTCGCCGCCGAGCTCGAGGAGCTGACCAAGGCGGTCGAGAAGTCGAGTCCCGCCCACGTCGAGCCCGGCGAGTACAAGACCAGCAACGTCGGCTAGGCCTCGCCGCTGACGATCCGCGCGTGAAGTGCCGGGTCGATATTCCCTCCCGAGAGAACCACGACCGTGCCCTCAAGCGGCACGACCTTGCCCGCGAGCAAGGCCGCAAGCGCCACCGCGCCGCCCGGCTCGACGACGAGCTGGTGCCGTTCCCATGCGAAGCGCACGGCCTCGCTGACCTCGGCATCGGTAACCGAAAGAGCCGTCGCGTGACGGTCGCGAAGGATCCCGAAGGTGATCGGCGACACCCGCGGCGTCTGAAGCGCGTCGCAGAAGGTGTTCGGCGCGTCGGCCGCGACAGGGACGATCTCGCCAAGCTCGAGCGAGCGGGCCATGTCGTCCCAGCCTTCCGGCTCGACGATCACGATCTCCGCCTCGGGAGCCGCGAGCGCGATCCCCGACGAGAGGCCCCCGCCACCGCACGGAGCGATGATCCGCTTCGGCGACCGTCCCAGTTGCTCGACGATTTCCAGGCCCGCCGTGCCCTGCCCAGCGACGATGGCGGGATCGTCAAAGCTCGGCACCACCGTAGCGCCGGTCTCGTCGGATATCCGTGCGGCGATCGCCTCACGGCTCTCGTTCCGTCGGTCGTAGAAGATGATCTCGGCGCCCTCGCCGCGGGTTCCGTCGACCTTCACCTGCGGCGCGTCGGACGGCATCACGATGATCGCCGGCATCCCAAGCCGCCGCGCCGCGATCGCCACGCCTCGTGCGTGGTTTCCCGACGAGAAGGCCACGACGCCGCGCTCGCGCTCTTCCGGCGAAAGCTGGAGCAACCGGTTCGTCGCCCCCCTCAGCTTGAATGCGCCGCCAGTCTGCAGGCATTCGCATTTCAGCCAGACGCGCGCCCCTCCGACTTCGCTCTCGATCAGCGGCGTCCGCTCCACGAGGCCGCCGATACGGTCGGCCGCGGCGAGAACATCCTGGCGGTCCACCACCGCCGCCTCTGCTAACTGGTTGATAATTCACCCTTTCGATTAGCCGTTGCAGATCAGCGACATACGGCGGCCAAATCCCGAGTCCGCGGCCAAATAATCTTTACAGCCGGGGACCCCGCACATATATCGCGCCCCGCTGCCCCATGGGACTTCCAACCGCAAGGCAGCTCTTGTCTGAAACTGTACCGTTGGAGGTCCCTTGAGTTGCACAAGCCAAATCGCGCGCTGGGGCTAGCCGCCGCCCCAACCGGTAGCCGGGGGGCTGCCGATATCGCCAAGCTCCGACCGGTCCAGCCGGTTACGTTGCTGCGCCCGCACGCCGCGCGACGCGCTGCCCGTTTCTTCGTCGAGAAGTTCCCGGGCCGCTCGCTCTATGCGGTGAAGGCCAATCCGTCGCCGGACCTCCTGCAGATCCTGTGGGACGCGGGCGTCACCCACTATGACGTCGCCTCGATCGGCGAGGTGCGGCTCGTTCACGACACGCTTCCCGGGGCAGTCCTCTGCTTCATGCACCCGGTGAAGGCCGAGGAAGCGATCGCCGAGGCCTATTTCGACCACGGCGTCAGGACCTTCAGCCTTGATACGCTCGAGGAGCTCGAGAAGATCGTCCGCGCCACGTCGAAAGACGGCGTCGCAGCCACCGACCTGAACCTGCTGGTTAGGATCCGGGTAAGCTCGGAGCACGCCAAGCTCAGCCTCGCCTCCAAGTTCGGGGCGGAGCAGTCGGACGTGAAGCAGCTTTTGATCGCGACCCGCCAGGTCGCCGACGCACTGGGCATCTGCTTCCATGTGGGAAGCCAGGCCATGACCCCCGCGGCCTTCGCCGAGGCAATGACACGTGTCCGCACCGCGATCGTCGATGCCGCGGTCACCGTCGATATCGTTGACGTCGGCGGAGGCTTTCCCTCCTCCTACCCCGGAATGGAGCCGCCCCCGCTCGAGACCTACTTCTCCGTCATCCACCAGTCGTTCGAATCGCTGCCGATCAGCTATTCGGCTGAGCTGTGGTGCGAGCCGGGCCGCGCTCTGTGCGCCGAATATGCGAGCGTCCTCGTCCGCGTCGAGAAGCGCCGCGGCGACGAGCTCTACATCAACGACGGCGCCTATGGCGCGTTGTTCGACGCCGCGCACATCGGCTGGCGCTATCCGGTGCGGCTCGTTCGCGACCAGGAATCGCACGTGCGTCCGATGCACTTCAGCTTCTACGGGCCGACCTGCGACGATCTCGATCGCATGGCCGGCCCGTTCGAGCTGCCCGGCGACGTCGGTGTCGGCGACTTCATCGAGATCGGCATGCTCGGCGCCTACGGATGCGCCATGCGCACCCAGTTCAACGGCTTCGGCGTGACCGAATCGGTGATCGTCGACGACGAACCGATGGCGAGCCTTTACGGCGCCAAGGCGCCCGCGCGCTCGAACGTCGTGAAGCTGTAATTGAATCTCCCCTCCCGCTCGCGGGAGGGGTAAGGGGGTGGGCCTGTCCCCCCACTGAAACGAACGACGGCCAATAGCCGGTCCGGGAGGACCACAGACCCACCCCCCGTCCCCCTCCCGCAAGCGGTAGGGGGTGAATGCTATTGGAGCATGAAATGGAAACCGATACGCTGAACAAGGTCCAGGACGTCGACCGCATCAACGACACCCGCAAGGGCGAGCTGCTCTCGACCCCGATCGAGCATATCGACATCACCAAGTTCGACGCCCGCCCGATCGTCGATTCGATGGGCAAGATGAGCTTCACCAGCCGCGACCTCGCCCGCGCGACTGGCATCTACAACACCATGATCGAGGATCCGGAATGCTCGATCATCCTGGTCATCGCGGGCTCGACCTCGGCCGGCGGCTGCATGGACCTCTATGCCGAGCTGGTGCGCTCGAACATGGTCGACGCGATCGTCGCCACCGGCGCCTCGATCGTCGACATGGATTTCTTCGAAGCGCTTGGCCACAAGCACTACCAAGCCAATGAAATTCCTGACGATGATACGCTCAGGTCGCTCTACATCGACCGCATCTACGACACCTATATCGATGAGGAGCAGCTTCAGGACTGCGACCACACGATCGGCAAGATCGCGGACAGCCTGGAGCCCCGCGCCTACTCCAGCCGCGCCTTCATCCGCGAGATGGGCAAGTGGCTGAGCGAGGGCAACGCCAAGAAGGAAGGAAGCCTCGTCCAGCTCGCCTATGAGCATGACGTGCCGATCTTCTGCCCGGCCTTCGTCGACTCATCGGCCGGCTTCGGGCTCGTGAAGCACCAGGTCGACGCGATGAAGCGCGGCGGCCACTACATGGTGCTCGACGCCATCGCCGACTTCCGCGAGCTCACCGACATCAAGATCAAGGCGGGCACCACCGGCCTCCTGATGATCGGCGGAGGCGTTCCCAAGAACTTCACGCAAGACACTGTGGTTTGCGCGGAAATCCTCGGACACGACGATGTGGAGGTGCACAAGTACGCCGTCCAGATCACCGTCGCCGACGTCCGCGACGGCGCCTGCTCCTCCTCGACGCTTCAGGAGGCGGCAAGCTGGGGAAAGGTGTCGACCGCGATGGAGCAGATGGTCTTCGCCGAGGCGACCAGCGTCCTCCCGCTACTCGCGAGCGACGCCTGGCACCGTGGTGCATGGCGCAACCGTGAGAAGCGCCGTTTCGCCAAGCTGTTCGACTAGACCGTTGCGAGCAGGGGAGCCTCGGCCCCGCTAGCCTTCCTTCCGGTCTCTTCGAGCATGAAGATGCCGATCACGCCGATCCCGATCGCGGCCGTCATGTAGAAAGCGGGCGCGATCGGGCTTCCGGTCTTGTTGATGAGCAGCTGCTCGAGGAATTGCGCGCTGCCGCCGAACACCGCGATCGATACCGCATAGACCGTCCCGAGAGCGCCCGCACGGATGCGAGCGGGCAATGCCTCCGTGAACAAGGTCACCGATGACGGCGTCAGGAGGCCCATCAGCAGCGCCAGCAACGCCGTCATCGAGTAAAGCGTCACGGCGCTACGATACTGGGCCATGACCCAGAACGCAGGCGTGCCGACCAGGAACAGCAATATCCAGGCAGCAAGGGCGACCGGCTTGCGGCCATGGCGGTCGGAAAGCCACCCCGAAACCAGATTGAACGACGTCATCGTCACTCCGAGCACCACGGTCGCTCCGAAGGCCGTCGTCGCGTCCATGCGAAGGGCGTGCTGAGCGAAAGTCGTGATGTAGTTGACCGTGTAGGTCCCGATCGTTGCACCGGCGAGAAGGAGCAAGCCGGCAATCGCGATGAACGTGATCCTCTTTCCTCGTGGCCCCTGTTCGCTGCTCGCCTTGGCGTGTACCAGCGTCTCGCCGAGGCTGCGTCGGATCATGATCGTGAACGGGACGATCGCTGCGCCGAGCAGGAAAGCCGCGCGCCAGCCCCAATCGGTGAGCGCCTGCGGGCTCAGCGTCGCCGACAGCAGCAGCCCGACCGCTCCGGCGATCAGGATCGCGAAATTCTGGGTCGCGAATTGCAGCGAGACGTAGAAGCCGCGCCGGTTCGGCGGAGCGGCCTCGACGAGGAACGCCGTGTTCGGGCCCACCTCCCCTCCCAGCGCGAAGCCCTGCACCATCCGGAAAATCACAGCGGTGATCGGCGCGGCCATTCCGATCATGGCGTAGGACGGCGTCAGGGACAGCCCGACGATGGCAATGCCCATCAGCGTAAAGGTGAGGATCATCGCCGGCTTGCGCCCCCGGCGATCGGCGATGCGCCCGATGACGAAGCCGCCCAGCGGCCTGGTGACGAATCCAACGCCGAAGGTGGCCAGCGACAGAAGCAGCTTCGCGTCGCCGCTTCCAGGAAACAGCGCCTGGCCGATCTGCACGGCAAAGAAGCTGTAGGTCAGGAAATCGTAGAATTCGAGCGCGTTGCCCGCGGAGACCGCGGCGATCTGCTTCCTGCTGAGGGTTGGTCGTTCGGCTTGGTCCATGCCCGCCCCCTTGACGAGTCTAGGTCCCACATCCGCGGCCGCGTTAGCAAGAAGCGATTCAACCGCGGCCTTCGGGCGGCTCCGGAATCAACAGCGCCCCCGTCAATGCCACGACCACCGCGGCCATCATGTACCACCCCGGCGCGACCGGGCTGCCCGTCCAGCGGATCAGGAGCGTCTCGAGCAGCTGCGTGGTCCCGCCGAAGATCGCGATGGCGAGCGCATAGACGATCCCTGTCGCACCGGCCCGGACTCGTGTCGGCAGTGCCTGCACAAAGAGCAGCACGGCAGGCGATGATCCCAGAATGTGAAAGGTCGTCAGGATCGCCGTCACTCCGAGCAAGGCCGTCGCCGTCCGGTTCTCGTTGAGGAAGCCGAAGGCCGGGACGATCGAAACGATCAGCAGCAGCCACGGCACGACCAGCACGCGCTTCGGTCCGAACCGGTCTGCCAGCAATCCGCCCGTCAGGTCCCCGACGACGCCGATCACGCCGAACACGATCGTGGCCGCAAATGCAGTCGGGACCGCCATGTGCAGCGTCGCCTGGGCATAGGTCGTCAGATATTCGAGCGTATAGTTGCTGATCGTACCGCCGGCGATCACGAACAAGCCGGCAATGGCGAGGAAGAGGATCGGCCGAGCGGCAGTTAATGTTTCTCGCTCCGGGCGCTCGGGCAAAGTCTCGGCGAGGGTGCGGCGGAGGCGTAGCCCGAACGGGACGATCCCAGCGCCGATCAGGAGCGCGACGCGCCAACCCCAGGCTTCGAGCTCGGACGCCGTCAGCACCGACGAAAGTCCGAATCCGACCAGCCCGGCGACCATCACCGCGAAATCGGCCGACGCGAAGTTCAGCGAAATGTAGAAGGCCCGCCGGCCTTTGGGCGCAGCTTCCATCAGGAAGGCGATGTTCGGACCGACCTCGCCGCCTACGGCAAAGCCCTGGAGCAGCCGGAAGATAACCGCGAGCACGGGCGCCGCCATCCCGATCATTGCGTAGGACGGCGTCAGCGCCAGCCCGATCATCGACAGGCCCATCATTGTGAACGAGAGGATCATCGCCGGCTTGCGTCCGCGCCGGTCCGCCATCCTGCCGATGATGAGCCCGCCCAGTGGCCGGGTCAGGAAGCCGACTCCAAAGGTCGCCAGCGACAGGAGCAGCTTGCTCGTCGCATCGCCGGGAAACAGCGCGCGGCCGATCTGCGTCGCGAAGAAGGCGTAGGTAACGAAGTCGTAGAATTCGAGCGCGTTGCCCGCCGCGACCGCTGCGATCTGCTTGCCCGTGAGCGGCGATCCTCGAGCGCTTGCCGGCATGAATCCCCGATCGTCCTTCCCGCGGAAGCGGGAATCCATCTTTCCTGTTATAGCGCTAAAGATGGTGGGCCCCGGATCAAGTCCGGCGTCACGAGGGGGGAATCATGCACATAAGTCCGTTGCTCGCGCCGGTCGTGACGCTCGTCGCCTGGTCGCTCGTGATGCTCATCTGGATGGCGGTCAAACGGCGTCCCTTCGTCACGAACCGCGGCGGCCTTCCGGACGGCACTCGCGGCGCAGATCTCGAGGCGAAATATCCCGGCAGCGCACACTGGCCCGCGCACAATTACGCGCATCTCATGGAACAGCCGACGCTCTTCTATGCGATCGTCTTCGCGCTGATCCTCATGGGTTTCGATCAGCACATCAACGTCTATCTCGCCTGGGGTTATGTCGGCTTGCGCATCGTGCACAGTATCGTGCAGGCGACCGTGAACATAGTTCGGATCCGGTTCCTGGTCTTCCTGCTGGCGACGATCTGCCTCCTAGGCCTGACCGTCCACGCGGCAATTTTCGTCATCCATCACGGGTGAAGCACGCTGCGAGCTCCACGTGGGTGGACCAGCGGAACTGTCCAACCGGTCGCACCCATCGAAGCGCATAGCCGCCATTGACCAGCGTCTTGGCGTCACGGGCGAAGGTCGCCGGGTTGCAACTCACATAAGCGATGCGCCGCACAGCCGAGGTCGCGAGCGCCCTCACCTGCTCGGCAGCCCCGGCTCGCGGAGGGTCGAGGACCACGGCGTCGAAGCGTTTGAGCTCATCAGCAGCGAGCGGCCGGCGATAGAGATCGCGATGCTCAACGGCCATCCCAGGCCCTGCGCGCTTGAGTGCCGCCGCGGCGTCGCGCGAAGCCTCGGCCGCGTAGCTCGCGCGAACGGCGAGCGCGAAGGTGCCGAGGCCTGCGAACAGGTCGGCGATCGCTCGGGCATCGCCGATGGCACCGCGAACGCCTTCGACCAGCGCCGCTTCCCCATCCTCGGTCGCTTGGAGGAATCCGCCGACAGGGAACGCGACTGGCACTCCTGACAGAGTCACGGTCGCCGGTTGCGGTTCGTAGATTGACTCCGGGCCAAGCCCGTTATCGACGCTAAGCCTCGCAAGCCGATGTCCCGAGGCGAATGACGTCAACCGCTCAATCGCGGCCAGGCCGTTCGTCGCAATTCCTTTCAGCAGCACGTCCGGACCGCCGTCCACCAGCGCAAGCTGGACCTCGCCGGTGCGTTTCGGTTCCAACAACCCGCCGAGCAACTCCCGAAGCGGCTGCACCAGCGCGAACAGCTCGGGCCGCAGGATGTGGCACTCGCGCATGTCGACGATGCGATGGGACTTCTCGGCGTTAAAGCCGACGATCGCGCCACCGCCGACCTTCAGCGCCCGCAGCGTAGCCCTCCGCCGCGAGCAGGGCGGCGACAGATGCAGCGTTCGGATCTCCGTCTCCAGCTCGTGCTGCGCCAGAGCGGTCTCGATCCGCGAAACGAGGTAACCGCGATACGCGTCGTCATCGGCGTGCTGGAGCTGGCATCCGCCGCACTCGGGAAAGTGCCGGCAGGGCGGATCCTGATGGTGCGGTCCCGGCGCGAGGGCGCCGTCGTCCATGAAGGCGTCCCCGGGAACGCCGAAGGGTACGTGGCGGCCGGCTGACGTCACGCCGTCACCGCGGGCCGCGATTCGGACGATCAGCTCGTGCACTGGCGAAGAGCGTCGGGAATGGCCTCGGCGAGGTCGTCGGCGATCATCTCAGGGCCCGCAATCGCAGCCGCGCGACCGTGCAGCCACACCCCCGCGCACGCGGCCTCGAATGCCGGAAGGCCTCGCGCACGCATCGCCGCGATGATCCCGGCAAGGACGTCGCCGGTCCCCGCGCTCGCCAGCCAGGCCGGCGCCGGCGGCCGGAAGCCCAGCCTCCCGTCCGGCGATGCCACCAGCGTGTCCGGCCCCTTGTAGACGACGACGGCGCCCGATCGCCGCGCGGCCTCGAGCGCGCGCTCGGCCTTGTTCCCGTCGATCTCGCCGAACAGCCGACGGAATTCGCCTTCGTGCGGCGTGATGATCGCGTCCTGTCCCTTGAGCCGCTCCGGCTCGCCGAGGTGCGAAACAGCATCGGCATCGAGCAGCTTCGGTGCCTTCGAAGTCAGCGCCAGCGTCAGAACCTGCGGAATGTCGCCCATCCCCGGGCCGACCAGCAGGCAGCCGATCCGATCGTCGTTCACCTCGGCGGTGTCCGTCTGCACGATCGACGAAGGCAGCCCATCGATGCTGCGCGACGTGCTCACCCGCACATAGCCCGCACCGGCTTTCGCCGCGGCCTTCGCGGCAAGGGCGATCGCGCCCGGCATCTTGCCCGCCAGCGCATGGACCAGCCCTCGATCGTACTTGTGCCCGCCGGGATCCAGCGCCGGCAGGCGCGGAGGCGCGATCTCGTGCCACTCGCCCCCTGCCGCGATTCCGATGTCGCCGAGCACGACCCGCCCGCATTTGTTCATGGCCGGATAGAGCAGGTGCGCAGGCTTGAGCGCGCCGAAGGTGACGGTCATGTCGAACGCCGGGACGCCGGTCAGCTCGGCGCCGCTGTCACTCTCGACCCCGCTCGGAACGTCGCAAGCGACCTTCGCCACCGCGTCACCGCAGAGACTGGAAAGCTGTTTGAAAACATCGCCTTCCAGGCCGCGCTTCAGGCCGGTTCCAAACAGGCAGTCGATGACCAGCGGGGCCGGCGCAGTCGATTCCGACAGCGTGTCGACCTCACCGCTCCACTTTCCGCGAGCCCATTTGGCAGCGTCGCTCTTCGGCTCACCCGTCGCCGCGATCCGGACCGCCACGCCGCGTTCGGCGAGGTGCCGCGCAGCGACAAAGCCGTCACCGCCATTGTTCCCGGGCCCGCACAGCACCAGCGCCGGCATCGGCCCGGCGAACCGATAAGCCGCTTCCGCTAGCGCTGCCCCTGCCCGCTCCATCAGCTGCTCGACGCTCGTGCCGCCGTCGATCGCCGCCTGCTCGGCTGCGCGCATCTTTTCCGCGGTGAGGATCGGGCGGCCCGTCATGGGCCGCCCCCTAGCGCAGGAAGGTCGCCAGGCGCCACCACTCGCGCGGAACCCCGTCCGCCGCGCCGTCGCGCGCATCCTCACTCTCGAACATGGCAAAGCAGGTAGCCCCCGAGCCCGACATGCGAACGAACGATGCTCCCGGCTGAGCCGACAGCCAGCCGAGCACCGAGCCGATTTGCGGAACGAGCGCAGTCGCAGCCTGCTCGAGATCGTTGCCGCCCTCGCGCCAGTCCCCCAGCGGCCCGCGATCCTCGCCATCCCAGGCGGCGAACACCTCGGCGGTCGACAAAGGCACGCGCGGGTTCACCAGCAGCACCGGCATGCCGGATAGATCCGGAAGCGCGATCGGCGTCAGCTCGTCTCCCGCGCCTTCGCCTCGCGCCGGGAGGCTCAGCAAGCAGGCCGGTACGTCACTGCCGAGCGTCGGCGCGACTTCCTCCGCGTGTTTCGGGTCGATCCGCCATATTGAGGTCAGCAGCCTCAGCGCGGCCGCCGCATCCGCCGAACCGCCGCCGATGCCGGATGCTTTCCAGCACATTGGGATCCTAAGCTTAGAATTCCACGTGGACAAGTTGTCGCG
>JADMIO011116423.1_pt1 | contig 91861 bp, 89 predicted proteins | sample 8958161 | NCBI WGS metagenome assembly JADMIO01 (sample SAMN16585339, study PRJNA669376) | soil metagenome | isolation source: Crop rotation soil | place: USA: Cullars Rotation, Alabama | collected 2011
GCCGCGACTTCAAGTCACGTGAATTCCAAGCTTCGGATCCCACTGTGCTGGAAAGAGGAGGCATTGCCGCCATACAGGAAGGACGTGCGGGCGAAAGCGGCGTTGGCGTCTTGGCGGGACATGATCTGGTCCTGATGACGAGGCGACAGTCCGCCGGGCGAGGCAGCGAGGCGCCGAAAGGGCGAATCCCGGCAGTCAGGGCTATGCTTACACTATTTATGCTGCAGTTGCGTTGTCACAATGTGAAAGTTGCGAATTGGAGTTCATTTTTTGGACGCCGGACATTCAAATGCAAAAGGCCCCGGCGAAACCCCGGGGCCTTCCAGTAGCGCCAGTCTTGAGCTCAGTACCGGCCGCCAAAGCGCCAAACCAGTTCAGACCGGATTTCCTGGGTGTACTTGTGCGAGTAGATGCTGACGGTCGTTGGCAGCCCGGTTGTTGCACTCATGATCGGAAGGGCATCACCCCTGTACTCGGCGAAACGATACTCGGTCTTCCAGGTCAGACCTGAGAGCCAGCGCAGGCTATATTCGTAGCCCGAGCCAACGAACCAACCGCGATAGGTGTGCGCGTCGATGAAGTTGAGGACCGGGCCACCCGCCGTAAGGCTGTTAAGATTGATCTGGTCGAACCGAGCCTGGGTGTATCCGGCCGAGACGTAAGTCATCAGCCGCTCGAACGGCAGCCAGCCGAGTCGCCCGCCGGCCGCCCATTTCGACTTCAGTTTCTCCTCGCCGACCAGAGCGAAATCTGACGGGGTGAACTCCCCCTTGATGCTGCTGAAATCATAGTCGGCGAACGCGCCGATCACCCAGCTTTCCGCGAACTGGTAGTCGCAGCCGACCTGCGCGGTTCCGAGCACGCCGCGGCCACCGAGAGTCAAGCGCGCACCTGCGCCGAAGCCGGTCGCCGGGCGAAAGGTGCTCGCATCCTGGTTCCACAAGCCGTAGCCGCCACCCACACCGACATAGCAGCCGGTCCAACTGTAGGTCGGTGCAGGCGCTGGCGGCGCCTTGAGCGGCATGTCGGCCGCGAGGGCGCTGCCGGTTACGAGCACGGCTGCCGCCGCTGCAACTAAGAGCTTTTGCATCGTGTTCCCCTGATCCTGTTTGATCCAAGTTGCTACGCATGGACTCATGCGCGCCGCCGCGCTCAAGCGACAACGTTCCGATCAGCAATGTGTTGGTTACGCGGACGCCCCTGCCGTCGGGCCTAGAGCTATCTGAGTCGCTCGAATTCGCTTGTGTCTTCGCAGCAACACCGAGACACAATCAACAAAAGGATGCTCCCGAACAGCAGGGATAAACACTTTCTTTACACTTGAAACAGCGCGCGTTTGGCAGCGCACGCCACGGCCGCTCAGCTCTTCAGCAGCTCGATCAGCGTCTTGCCCAGCCGCGCCGGCGACGGCGATACCTTGATGCCGGCGGACTCCATTGCGGCCACCTTCGATGGCGCATCGCCCTTGCCGCCCGAGATGATGGCGCCGGCGTGGCCCATTCGGCGGCCTGGTGGCGCGGTGCGCCCGGCGATGAAGCCGACCATCGGCTTCTTGCGCCCACGCTTCGCTTCGTCCTTGAGAAACTGCGCCGCATCCTCTTCGGCGGAGCCGCCGATCTCGCCGATCATGACGATCGACTCAGTCGCCTTGTCGGCGAGAAACATTTCCAGCACATCGATGAATTCCGTGCCCTTCACGGGATCGCCGCCAATGCCGACCGCGGTGGTCTGGCCCAGGCCCTCCTGCGTGGTCTGGAACACTGCCTCGTAGGTGAGCGTGCCCGACCGCGACACGATGCCGACCTTGCCGGGCTTGAAGATGTTGCCCGGCATGATGCCGATCTTGCATTCGCCGGCGGTCATCACGCCGGGGCAGTTCGGCCCGATCAGCCGCGAATGCGATCCCGACAGCGCGCGCTTGGCCCGCACCATGTCGGCGACCGGGATGCCCTCGGTGATGCAGATGATCAGCGGGATCTCGGCCTGGATCGCCTCGCAGATCGCGTCGGCAGCGCCCGCCGGCGGTACGTAGATCACGCTGGCGTCGCAGCCGGTTTTTTCCTTGGCTTCGGCGACGGTGTCGAACACCGGCAGATTGAGATGAAATGAGCCGCCTTTGCCCGGCGACGTGCCGCCAACCATCCTGGTGCCGTAGGCGATCGCCTGCTCGGAATGAAAGGTGCCGTTCTTGCCGGTGAAGCCCTGGCAGATGACCTTGGTGTTCTTGTCGATCAGGATGGACATGGAAACCTCAGCGCTGCCGCGCACGTGGTGCGCTCCCTCCCCCCTGAAAGGGGGAGGGTCGGGGTGGGGGTCCAGCGGCCGATCGTATCGGCACCTTGCGCCCTCAGTTCAGCTACCTTGGCAGCAATGACCTCAAGCACGCCAGCCATATTTCCGGTGATGTCCGAATTCCAAAAGCGCAAAACGGTTACGCCCTGACGCGAGAGCAACTCGTCACGCGCACGCTCCCGCGTTGCGGCTGCCGCGTGCTGCCCGCCATCCAGCTCGATGGCGAGGCGTAACGTTGAGCAATAGAAATCGAAGATGCGGATTCCGGCTGGATGCTGTCGGCGAAAACTGGCTCCGTCGATCTGGGCGCCTCGCAGTTTCCGCCATAGCCGCCGCTCGACCTCGGTCACATCTCGGCGAAGCCTTCGTGCGCGTTGCGTCTTGAGCGTGGTCCGATTGAACCGCGAACCGCCATCGGCACCGACAGGTTGCGCGGCGACCCCCACCCCGACCCTCCCCCTTTCAGGGGGAGGGGGCGCACCGAGCCCACCGCTCAGTCTCGCGCCCCCACGCATCACCTTCCCTTCACCGCCTGACGATCTTTTGCGCGGCGTCGGCGAGATCCCACCGACCATCCTGGTGCCGTAGGCGATTGCCTGCTCGGAATGAAAGGTGCCGTTCTTGCCGGTGAAGCCCTGGCAGATCACTTTGGTGTTCTTGTCGATCAAGATGGACATCGACGGAGCTCCTTACGGCTGTCGCGCCTCTTGTGTGGCCGATCGTCCGAGGCGAAACAACATACCGATCAGCAGGCCAAGCAGCCAAGCCGACGCCAGCGGAAGGCCCACGAAGAGGATCAGCAGGCCGTATCCCAGACCGGAGTGTGGGCCGGGCCGGTCTATCTTAACCCTCAGAACTTCCAATGTGAGCGGAAACATCGCCAGCGCTGTCAGAGCCACATAAGCCGTCCAGCCTCGCCAACTGCGCGCAATGGCACTGAGCCACGCCGAGCAGGCCAGAACGCAGATGTTGAGGAATATGCCAAACGGGTCAACGATCGCCGCGTAGGTCTCGAACGTGTCGAAATAGTGCACCGATCCCACCGCTCAACCGTTCTTCACCGCCTTGACGATCTTCTGCGCCGCGTCGTCGAGATCGTCGGCCGAGGTGACGTTGAGGTTGGACTTGGCGATGATGTCCTTGCCCTGATCGACATTGGTGCCTTCGAGCCGCACCACCAGCGGCACCCGCAGGCCGACCTCTTTCACCGCGTCGACCACGCCGGCCGCGATGATGTCGCACTTCATGATGCCGCCGAAGATGTTCACCAGGATGCCCTTCACCTTGGGATCGGAGGTGATGATCTTGAACGCCGCCGCCACCTTCTCCTTGGTGGCGCCGCCGCCGACGTCGAGGAAATTTGCCGGCGCTTCGCCATAGAGCTTGATGATGTCCATGGTGGCCATCGCCAGCCCGGCGCCGTTGACCATGCAGCCGATCGTGCCGTCGAGCGCCACATAATTGAGGTCGTATTTCGACGCCTCGATCTCCTTGTCGTCCTCTTCGGTCAGGTCGCGCAGCGCCTGGATGTCGGCATGACGATAGAGCGCGTTGTCGTCGAAGCCGATCTTGGCGTCGAGGCAGACGAGCTGGCCGGCCTTGGTGACGACCAGCGGATTGACCTCGAGCAGGCTCATGTCCTTGGCGACGAACGCCGCGTAGAGCTTCTCGGTGAGCGCGCCGGCCTGCTTGGCGAGATCACCGGTCAGGTGCAGCGCCTGCGCCACCGTGCGGCCGTGATGCGGCATGATGCCGGTCGCCGGATCGACCGAGAAGGTGATGATCTTCTCCGGCGTCGCGTGCGCGACCTCCTCGATGTTCATGCCGCCCTCGGTCGACACCACGAAGGCGACGCGCGAGGTCTCGCGGTCGACCAGCGCCGACAGATAGAGCTCGCGGTCGATCGCCGAGCCTTCCTCGATGTAGAGCCGGTTGACCTGCTTGCCGTGCGGACCGGTCTGGTGCGTCACCAAGGTCGATCCGATGAGCCGCTGCGCCTCCTTGCGCACGTCGTCGGTCGATTTCACCACCTTGACGCCGCCGGCCTTGCCGCGGCCGCCGGCATGGATCTGCGCCTTCACCACCACCACCGGGGCGGCGAGATCGGTCGCGGCCTTCACCGCCTCGTCGACCGAGAACGCGGCGTGTCCGCGCGGTACCGGCACGCCGAATTCGCGCAGCACCGCCTTGGCCTGATATTCGTGGATGTTCATGACGCCATCGACCCTTTCGCGTCATTCCGGGGCGCGCCGAAGGCGCGAGCCCGGAATCCATACGCTGCAGCTAACGATATGGATTCCGGGATCCCTTCGCTGCGTTCGGGCCCCGGAATGACGCAGCGCCTGGCCGGCCCGCATTCACTTCCCCAGATGCGGCGCGATTTTCTTGCAGGCCTCGACCAGGGTCTGCACGGCTTCGGACGATTTCTGAAACATGTCGCGCTCGGCGCCGTTCAACTGCACCTCGACGATGCGTTCGATGCCCTTGGCGCCGATCACCGCCGGCACGCCGACATAAAGATCCTTCACGCCGTATTCGCCGTTGAGCCAGCAGGCGCACGGCAGCACGCGCTTCTTGTCCTTGAGATAGCTTTCCGCCATCGCCACCGCGGACGCGGCCGGTGCGTAGAACGCCGAGCCCGATTTGAGCAGGTTGACGATCTCGCCGCCGCCCTTGCGGGTACGCTCGACGATTTCGTCGAGGCGGGCCTGCGTGGTCCATTTCATCTTGACCAGATCGGGCAACGGAATCCCGGCGACGGTGGAGTAGCGCACCAGCGGCACCATGTCGTCGCCGTGGCCGCCGAGCGTCATCGCGGTGACGTCCTTGACCGACACGTTGAACTCGTCGGCGAGAAAATAGCGGAAGCGCGAGCTGTCGAGCACGCCCGCCATGCCGACCACCATGTTCTTCGGCAGCCCGCAGGCCTTCTGCAGTGCCCACACCATGGCGTCGAGCGGATTGGTGATGCAGATGATGAAGGCGTTGGGCGCGTATTTCTTGATGCCGGAGCCGACCTGCTCCATCACCTTGAGGTTGATGCCGAGCAGATCGTCGCGGCTCATGCCGGGCTTGCGCGGCACGCCGGCGGTGACGATGCAGACATTGGCGCCGTCGATCGCGTCGTACGAGTTGGTGCCGGACATGTGCGCGTCGAAGCCATCGACCGGCGATGACTCGACGAGATCGAGCGCCTTGCCCTGCGGGATGCCCTCGGCAATGTCGAACAGCACGACATCGCCAAGCTCCTTGAGGCCGATGAGATGGGCGAGCGTGCCGCCGATCTGGCCGGCTCCGATCAATGCGATTTTGGGACGCGCCATGGGGAAATCCTACGCTGAGGGGAGGCCGGTCGCTGCATTGCGTCATAGACCGTTTCGGGCAGGCCGTTCAAGCCGTCCTGTTGTTTCTGCTGCGGCTTTCTCCGTTCGTGCCCGCGAAGGCGGGCACCCAGTTCCTTTTCTTCTTGAAGTGCTGGGTCCCGCTGGCACGGGGACGAACGGGATGAATCCCTCTCACGTGTCCACCAGCCCCTCGGCGGAATCCGCCGCGAGGTGCCCATGACCATGCGGCAGCGCCAGATAGGTTTCCGAGCGCATCTCGATCAGCCGCGATGCGGTGCGCTTGAACTCCTGGGCCTCGAAGCCATCATCGGCCGTGTAGAGCGCATCGGGCTCGGCCGCCGCCGAGGCGACGAGCTTCACGGCATTGTCGTAGAGCGTGTCGATCAGAATGATGAAGCGCTTGGCCTCGTTGCGGCGGGAAAAATCCATCGCCGGGATGTGATCGAGCACGAGGGTATGAAACTCGTGCGCGATCTTGAGGTAGTCGGCGGCGGCCAGCGGGCGCTCGCACAGGTCATGAAATGAAAACCGCGCCACCCCCATGGCGGCGCGCGGCACCCGCACCGTGCGCCCTTTCACGGCAAGATCGAGCGGCGCACCGGTCTGCCCCCCGGCAAGCCGCCGCCACGCCTCATCCAGCGCCATGTCGGCTGCCGCGTCGGCCGGGACGTGCCAGACCGGCGCGCCGGCGAGCTTCTCCAGCCGGAAATCGGTGCGGGCGGCAAGCCGCACCACATCCATGTGCGTTTCCAGGAGCGCGATGAAAGGCAGAAACAGCGCGCGGTTGAGCCCATCCTTGTAGAGCCCGGAAGGCTCCACGTTCGAGGTTGCCACCACCACGACGCTAAGCTCGAACAGTCGCGTGAACAGCCGGCCGAGGATCATGGCGTCGGCGATATCGGTGACGTGGAATTCGTCGAAGCAGAGCAGCCAGGTCTCGTCGGCGATCGCCGATGCGGTCAGGCGAATCGGATCGTCGCCCTCGATCTCGCCGGCCTTGATCCGCTGCCGCAGAGCGAAAATGCGCTCGTGCACATCCGACATGAATTCATGGAAATGCGCCCGCCGCTTGCGCGCCACCGGCGATGCTTCGAAGAACAGGTCCATCAGCATGGTCTTGCCGCGGCCGACCTCGCCGAACAGATACAGCCCCTTGACCGGCTCGGCATTGCGCTTGCGGGCCGCGAACAGCCAGCCGAGCGATGACGATTTGCGCGCCAGCCGGCGTTCGGCGAGCCGCCGCTCGAGATCGGCAAGCCGCAGCACGATGGCGTCCTGCGCCGGGTCGTGCTCGATCTTGCCGGTCGCGATCAGATGGGCGAATTGGGTGGCGACAGAAGCCGACATGAAAAGTTCGATGGACCTGACCATACCGCCACGGAAGGGCGCGCACAGCTAACACGATTTTGCTTGCGCACGCCGCCGCGGCGACGCTTCAACGGTTGCGGAAGCGCCATGTTGCAATGCCGCAATACAACCCCACGGCTGTGTTCCGCGATCCTGGCGCAAGCCAGGGATGCCTAATTTCTACGTAAATTCATAATCTTAAACTTGCATCAAGCGGGAACCGGCCTTGCGTTGTTCTTGTTGCATCGCAATATAGCCATCCGACTGTCGATGGCCGAGAGCGCAGGAGGTTCCGATGACCGAACAGCTTCCCCCCGGCGGCCTGATCCGCAAAGTCTGGCTTGGCGAGGCCGACCAGTATCGCGACCACCTGCTGCGGCTCGACGCCGCCAGCCGGCGCAACCGCTTCGCCGGCGCAGTGTCGGACGCGTTCGTGCAAGGATACGCCAATCTCTCGCTCGGCATCGATGCGATCATCCACGGCTTCTTCGTCAACGGCACCCTGCGCGGCGCGGCCGAGTTGCGCTCGCTCGGAACGGCCATCTCGGGCGAGGCGGAAGCGGCGTTCTCGATCGAGACGCCATGGCAGAGCCACGGCGTCGGCTCGGCGCTGCTGGAACGCACGCTGCTGGCGGCGCGCAACCGCGGCGTCAAGTTCCTGCACATGGCCTGCCTCGCCGACAACAAGCGCATGCAGCAGCTCGCCGGCAAGTTCGACGCCGAGCTGAGCTTCGATTTTTCCAACGTCGTCGGTGAAGTGACGACCCCGCGCCCGACGCCATTATCGTTGATGCGTGAGATCGTCGCCGATGGTCATGGCTTCGCCACCGCCCTGCTGGATGTGCAGTCGCGCCTGCTCAGGCCCCTCGATCACGCCGCCAGCGGATAGGCGGCCTCCACCACGTAGGGACCGCCACCAACCGACGCGCGCGAGGAGAACAGGACGAATCGCGACACCGGAAACGGCCGCGAGCGGAACGGCGCGCGCAAGGCCAGGTAATCGGCGACCTGCCGGCTCGACGATTCCCGCAGCCGCGCCAGCGTCACATGCGGCATATACTTACGTCCCTCGGGCTCGAGCCCGACCCGCTGCATCAGCCGCTCGTGCTCGGCCTGCAACTCCATCAGCGCCTGCACCGGTCCGAGCGAGGCCACCAGCGCGCGCGGCTTGCGGCCGCCGAACGACGACAGGTCGTTGACGTGAAGCTCGAAGGCCGGACGGCGCACCCGGCCGAGCATCGACGCCACCTCATGGGCGATCACGTCGTCGACATTGCCGATGAAGCGCAAGGTGACGTGGTAGTTCTCGGGATCGATCCAGCGCGCGCCTGTAAGGCCGCCACGCAGCGTTCCGAGCGATTGAGCGATGTCGGGTGGGATTTCGAGGCCGGTGAAAATGCGAGGCATGGCCGTACGGTCGTCAGCGTCCGCGAATCTGAATCCAGCATCGTCCGCGAGCGTGCGCGATGCAGTAATCAATGCCGTCCGCGATGTCCACCGGGAACGGCGGCGCTGCGTCAGCGTGCGTGACAATTCTGTGTCATGGCCGTCATGGCGCTCGCTTGGCCCTGACCCGCGCCACGAGTTCCTCGGCCTTCGGCAAGATACCCTTCACGATGACGTCGATTCCCGCAGCCGTCGGGTGAATTCCGTCGCGCTGGTTGAGCTTGCTCTCGCTGGCGACGCTGTCGAGGAAAAACGGATAAAGCAAGAGATCGTATCTGGCGGCGAGATCGGTGTAGATCGATTCGAATTCGCCCGCATAGTTCGGGCCCAGATTCGGCGCCGCGCGCATGCCGGCCAGCAGCACGGCGATCTTGCGTTCGGTGAGCCGTCGCACGATCTCCTCCAGCGCCCCGCGCGTCACCTTGGGATCGATACCGCGCAGCATGTCGTTGGCGCCGAGTTCGACGATGACCGCCTCGGTCCCCTCCGGCACCGACCAGTCGAGCCGCGCCAGCCCGCTGGCGGCGGTATCGCCCGACACGCCCGCATTGGCGATGGTGACCGCGTGCCCCTTGGCCTTGAGCGCCGCTTCGAGCCTGGCCGGAAAGGCCTCGCGGGCGAGTAGCCCATTGCCGGCGGTGAGCGAATCACCCAGCGCGACGATCTTCGCCGGGCGATCCGCCGCGCGCACCGGTCCCCCGGTCAACACTGCGGCAAACAGCGCCACCCAGGCCAGTGTCTGGACCAGCGCCGCAAAACCCCCATATGACCGGGACGCCGGGAACGAAGGAAGCCGCATGCAGGACACCTCGGGGTTGGGACGCGCCGGCGCGGCGATTGCGCTTGCCGGCGTGAACCTGTCGCTCGGCCGCGGCGCGGCGCGCGTTCATATCCTCAAAGACATCGACCTGCATATAGGAACAGGCGAGGCGATCGGCATGGTCGGCCCCTCCGGCTCGGGCAAGTCGACGTTGCTGATGGTGATGGCCGGCCTCGAGCGCGCCGACACCGGCTCGGTGGTGGTTGGCGGCGAGCGGCTCAACGAGCTCGGCGAAGATGCGCTGGCGCTATTCCGCGGCCGCAACGTCGGCATCGTCTTTCAATCGTTTCATCTCATCCCGACCATGACCGCGCTGGAGAACATCGCCGTGCCGCTCGAGCTTGCCGGCGCCGGCGATGCACACGAGCGCGCCGCACGCGAGCTTGCCGCCGTTGGGCTCACGGCGCGGCGCAACCACTACCCGGCGCAACTCTCCGGCGGCGAGCAGCAGCGCGTCGCGCTGGCCCGCGCGTTGGCGCCCAACCCGCGCATCCTGATCGCCGACGAGCCGACCGGCAATCTCGACGAGACCACCGGCGCGGAGATCATCGACCTGCTGTTCGCCGGCCACCTCGAGCGCGGCACCACGCTGGTGCTGGTGACGCACGATCCGGCATTGGCGGCGCGCTGCGACCGGGTGGTGCGGTTGCGTTCCGGGCGAGTCGAACAGGAGCACGCGGCGGTGAAGTCATGATCGGCACGACGTTCCCACAGACCCGGTCTATCCCCTCCCCGGCTTGCGGGGGAGGGTTAGGGAGAGGGCATGATCGGGGAATCGAGCAAGCGGGGCCCCTCCCCACCCCTCCCCCGCAGGCAGGGCTATTGCATGTGGCAGTTTCGACGAACGGCTGTCGTTGCGGCCCTCTCCCACCCGGGCCGCGCTTGCGCGCGCCCGGGCGCAGGCTCTTGCGGGAGAGGGCAGCCGCAGCGGTGCAGAGAAGGAAATGGGTGAGGGGTATTTGTCCGCGAATCCATACCCCTCACCCATTCCATCGTGCGGCGATACCGCGCCGCCCTCTCCCGCAAGGGGAGAGGGCACAATCATGCTCACCGCGCCCGCGGTCATATGCGATTGCCCCTCCTCCGCAGGCGGCGGAGGGAGCGCATCGCACAAGCGGCGAGAGCGCCGCATGAGCTCCATCTCGTTCGTAGCGCCGTCGAAAAAACCTCACGCACATCTCCTTCCGCTGCGCTATGCGCTGCGCGAGCTGCGCGGCGGCTTGCGCGGCTTCTACGTATTCATCGGCTGTATCGCGCTGGGCGTGATGGCGATCGCGGGCGTCGCCGCGGTGTCGTCCGGACTGGCCGACGGGCTGGCGCGCGAGGGCCGCGTCATCCTGGGTGGCGATCTCGCCTTCTCGCTGAGCCTGCGTGAGGCCAGCGCCGAGGAGCGCGCATTCGTCGAGCGGCAGGGCCGGATGTCGCTCGCCGCCACCATGCGGGCGATGGCGCGCAGAAGCGACGGGACCACCGCGCTGGTCGAGCTCAAAGCCGTCGACGCCGCTTATCCGCTCTACGGCACAGTGGTGCTCGATCCGCCGATGCCGCTCGCCGACGTCCTTATCCCCCGCGACGGTGCATTCGGCGCTGCCGCCGATCCAACCCTGCTGGCGAGGCTCGACCTCAAGCCAGGCGCCCGCATCAATGTCGGCGCGGCGACAATCGAGATCCGCGCCGTGCTCACGTCCGAACCCGACAAGCTCGCCGGCGGCATCGGTTTCGGCCCGCGGCTGCTGCTGAGCGAAGCGGCGCTGCGCGCCACCGGCCTGGTCCAGCCCGGCAGCGTGGTGCGCTGGCACTACCGGCTGAAGCTTCCTGAAAACGATGCGAGCGACAGCGCCATCAAGGCGGTCACCGCACAGGCCGCCGCCCAGCTGCCCGAGGCCGGCTGGGAGGTGCGCAGCCGCGCCAATGCCTCGCCGGCGCTCGAAGAGAACGTCAAGCGCTTCACCCAGTATCTCACGCTCGTTGGCCTGACCGCGCTGCTGGTCGGCGGGGTTGGCGTCGCCAACGCGGTCAAGGGGCACCTCGATCGCCGCCGCGACGCGATCGCAACGCTCAAGTCGCTCGGCGCCACCGGCTTGCGCGTCTTCAACATCTACCTCACCCAGGTCATGGTGCTGGCGCTGCTCGGCGCGCTGCCCGGATTGGCGATCGGCGCGGCGATGCCGTACCTGATCGCGTGGGGATTCGGCGCGGTGCTGCCTTTGCCGCTGGCGCCGACGATCCATCCGCTCGGCCTGGCGCTGGCGCTGCTCTACGGGCTGCTCACCGCCGCCGCCTTCGCGCTGTGGCCGCTGGGACGCTCGCACAATGTGCCGGCCTCGGCGCTGTTTCGCGACGCGGTTGCCCCCGACCAGCGCTGGCCGCGCCGGCCCTACATCGTCGCCACTGTGCTGGTGGCGGCGGCACTTGCGGTGATCGCGGTCGAGCTCGCCTATGACAAGCGCATCGCGGCGATCTTCGTCGCGGCGGCCGCGGGGGTGTTTCTGCTCCTGTGGCTGGTCGCGGCGCTGCTGATGTGGCTCGCGCAGCACGCACCGCGAACGCGCTCGCCGGTGGTGCGGCTCGCCATCGCCAACATCCACCGGCCGGGCGCGCTGACGCCGAGCGTGGTGCTGTCGCTGGGCCTTGGGCTGGCGCTGCTGGTCACCGTGATCGAGATCGACGGCAACCTGCGCCGCCAGTTCACCGCTGCGTTGCCCGAAAAAGCGCCGGCGTTCTATTTCATCGATATTCCGTCGGCGCAGGCGGAGCCCTTCGACGCCTTCATCCGCGCCCACGCGCCCCGCGCCGCGCTCGACCGCGTGCCGATGCTGCGCGGGCGCATCCTGGCCGCGCATGGCGTACCGGCGGAGCAGATCAAGCCGCCGCCCGACATCGCCTGGGCGCTGCAAAGCGACCGCGGCATCACCTATGGCGACGCCGTGCCGCCGGGCTCCCGCCTGGTTGCCGGCGAGTGGTGGAAGCCCGATTACAGCGGGCCGCCGCTGGTATCGTTCGAGAAGCGGATCGCCGACGGGCTGGGGATCAAGCTCGGCGACGCCGTCACCGTCAACGTGCTGGGCCGCAACATCGACGTCACCGTCGCCAATCTGCGCACCCTTGACTGGCAAAGCCTCGGCATCAATTTCGTCATGGTGTTCTCGCCCAACAGCTTCCGCGGCGCCCCGCACACCCACATCGCGACGCTGACCTATCCGGGCGGCAGCACCGTCGACGAGGAAGTCGCCCTCCTCAAGGCGGTGGCGGACGATTTTCCGACCGTCACCGCTGTCCGGGTGCGCGAGGCGCTCGACGCAGTGGGCGGCGTGGTGAACAACCTGGTGCTGGCGATCCGCAGCGCCAGTGCGCTCACTCTCATGGTGGCGGTGCTGGTGCTGGGCGGCGCGCTCGCCGCCGGGCACCGCCACCGCGTCTATGACGCCGTCATCCTCAAGACCATGGGCGCGACGCGTGGCCGGCTGGTTTCGGCTTATGCGCTCGAATACCTGGCGCTCGGGTTGGCGACCGCGGTGTTCGGCGTCGCCGCCGGGATCGGCGCGGCGGCCTATGTGGTGAGCCGGGTCATGAATCTGTCGTTTGCGATCCTGCCGGGCCCGGCTCTGATCGCCGCTGCCGCCGCAGTGGCGGCCACCGTGGGCCTCGGCCTTCTGGGCACGTTTTCGGCACTTGGGCAGAAGCCCGCGCCGGTGCTGCGCAACCTTTAGCGGCGTGACGGACGATGCGACAAGGGGCCGCGCCGGGACGTCATATTACGGCTTTCTAATACTGCGCCAGATGGCGGCTTAAGCCGGCGGGGGCGCCGGAGAGAGCGTAAATGCGGTCTTAGCCAGCATTCACAAATCCCGCTTGCGGCATCTGGCGTGCGGGTCAATCCCGCACTAGATTCCGTGCATCGGTCCCTGGCCGGCCCAACCCGGCAGGGCGCCAACGTGCTCGGCAGACGCCGAGCCAGATAGAGGAAACAACGTCAATGTCGGATTTCAACCGGAATACGACTGGAGCTGCGTGGCGCGGCGTCGGTACAGCCGGGACGGTCGCGGTCGATGCAGGCCTGCGGGCCTACATGATCCGCATCTACAACTACATGGCGGTCGGCGTCGCGCTGACCGGAGTGATGGCGTGGCTGACCTACCAGATGGCTGGCGGCGATGCGATTTCCGTGGTCGGCGGCCGGGTCAGCGGGCTCACCCCGTTCGGCCAGATGATCTTCAATCCCGTCACCTCCATCGTGCTGTTCCTGGGCACGCTCGGTCTCGTCTTTCTGATCAGCTGGCGCATCGACCGGCTGCAGCCTTCGACCGCGCTGGCGCTGTTCATGGTCTACGCCGCCGCCCTCGGCGTGGCGCTGTCGTCGATCTTCCTCACCTATACGGGCGTATCGATCACCCGGGTGTTCTTCATCTCGGCGGCCTCGTTCGGCGCGCTGAGCATCTGGGGCTACACCACCCAGCGTGACCTGACGGCGTTCGGCTCGTTCCTGATGATCGGCCTGTTCGGGCTGGTCTTTGCGGTGCTTGCCGAGATGATCCTGGCGATGTTCGGCATCCGCTCCAGCATGTTCAGCTTCATCATCTCCGTCGTCGGCGTGCTGATCTTCGCCGGCTTGACCGCCTGGGACACCCAGAAGATCAAGGAGATGTACGACGTGCAGGATGACGGCACCATGGCCGGCCGCAAGTCGGTGATGGGCGCGCTCACCCTCTATCTCGACTTCATCAACCTGTTCATCTTCATGCTGCGGTTGTTCGGCGACCGCCGCTGAAGCCAGCGGACAGAAACCTGCTACGGACGCCCCGGCCACGAGCCGGGGCGTTTTTTTGAGGCGAGCATTTTTCGATCTTTCGTCGCGCCCGCGCTTGTCGCGGGCATCCACGACTTTCTAATCTTCGGATGAAGAAAGTGGATGGCCGCGACAACGCCCGGCCATGACGGAGCCGACATGGCCGACGACCTTCTCATCCGCCCCACCACCGCGGCCGATATCCCGGCCATCACCCGCATCTACGATCAGGCCGTGCGCGAAGGCACCGCGTCGTTCGAGCTGACGCCGCCAGATGAAGCCGAGATGATGCGGCGGTATGAGACGCTGCAGGCCGGCGACCATCCCTATGTGGTGGCGCAGATCGGTGGTGCGGTCGTCGGCTATGCGTATGCCGGCACCTACCGGGCGCGGCCGGCGTATCGCTGGACGCTCGAGGATTCGGTTTACGTCGACATCGCCGCGCACAGCCGCGGCATTGGCCGGGCGCTGCTGGGACGGCTCATCGCCGAAGCCGAGGCACGCGGCTTCCGGCAGATGATTGCGGTGATTGGCGACTCTGCCAATGCCGCATCGATCGAGCTGCACCGTGCATTGGGCTTCCGCATGGTCGGCACGTTCGAGAATGTCGGTTTCAAGTTCGGCCGCTGGCTCGACAGCGTGCTGATGCAGCGCGCGCTCGGCGACGGCGCGAAGACCGCGCCAACCGGCATCACCCCACAGCGACGCTGAGCGGCTTGTCGAGCACTCGCAGCACGCGGTCGAGCTCGTGGCCACGGCGCATGATCAGCCCGGTGGCGGAGATCACGCTGTAGGCGCCCTGACGGCGCGCCAGCCTGAGGTCTTTCTCGATGCGATAGATGGGGACTTCCGAGGCGCGACGGAATACCGAGAACACCGCACGGTCCTTGAGAAAGTCGATGGCGTAGTCGCGCCACTCGCCGGCGGCGACCATGCGGCCATAAAGGCCAAGGATGCGGTTGAGTTCGCGCCGGTCGAACGTCACCCGATTGGCGGGGGCGGGATGCGAGGCCGCATCGCCCCCATGGAACTGGCTCGGCTCAGTATCGCCCGTCATGGACGCCTCCTTTTGTGACGGACCGATGATCGCGCCGCTGCGGCGCGGCGGCAAGAGGGTGATCGGTGCGTTTCCGTGCGGAACCGGAACTGCGACAAAGTTGTCGCGCGTTCTCACAAATTCGTTAATTGAATCATATTGCTGCCCGATTGGCGCCAAGCGTGCGCCGCGCTCGGACGCGATATCGGATTCCGTTGCCTCGGGTCCGATCTGCCTTGGGCGCCGGATTTCTCAGCCCCCCAGCCCCCGGTGCTTGGAGGCAAAGGTCGAACCCAGAGTGACTGCGTATGATCAGACTTGAGGGCCGGCGGGAGCCGGCCCTTTTTTCGCGCCTGCCGAATTAGAATTTCGGCCGCAACGGCGAGTCCGGCTGGGGCGCCTCTTGCAAGGGACGCCTGAGCAGCTTGAACCGATCGGGCTCGAGGCGCTCGGCGCTCTGCTGCAGCGGCGCCGGTTGAATGCTCGGCGCCCTGACGTCCTCCACCGGCCGTTTCAGCATCGCCTTCTGACGGGTGAGACCACGCCACCGCTCGATCACCGTCGCCAGCGCGCTCTGCTCGAGGCCGCCACGCTCGGTATCCTCTGGACCTTCGGTGACGCTTCTCGGCAGCAGATGTTCGGCCAGCAGCTTGAAGCGGATGCGCGTGGGCAGCGCCACGCCCTCGCCGAACGCAAACGCTTCGCCGCTGCCGAGGGACGGCAGAAATTCCAGGAGATTGGCGGCGGTGTCGGTCACCGCCGAGCGCAACAGCGCCTGATCGCGATCGTTGGTCATGCGCATCGCAAACAGCGTGCTGCACTGGGAGAGAACCGTGGGATCGAGCTCCGCCGGGCGCTGCGTGACCAGGCCGAGGAAGACACCGTACTTGCGACCTTCCTTAGCGATCCGAGAAATCGCCCGCCGTGTCGGCCCGAAGCCGATGCTGTGATCGGCCGCCATGTAGCGGTGCGCTTCCTCGCAAATAATCAGCAGCGGATCGGCGCCATCGCTCCACAGTCCGAGATCGAAGGCCATGCGGCACATCACCGACACGACCGCGTCCACCACCTCCGACGGAAAGCCCGCGAGCTGCATGACCGTCATCGGCATGCCGTTGGGCGGCAGCCGGAACAGGACCGACAGCACCTCCGCCATCGTGTCGCCGCCGACATTGGCGTTATCGAACATGAAGCCGTAACGCGGATCGTTGCACGCGGCTTCGATCCGGGTGATGAGCTTATGATAGACCATGCGGGACGCACGGTTCTCCAGCTTGCCCATACGCGCGTCCAGCAATGCGATCAGATCGGCCACGCGATAGGGCACCGGGACGTCGACCGTGTAACGGACGCCCGCGGCCTCGCCGACCTTCAGTGCCAGGCGGCTCGACGTGCCGGACTGGCCGTAAGTGGATTTCGCCAGCGGGATGAGCTCGGCGAGGATGTCGATCTCCTCTTCGAGGCCGGGACGGCCGCCGAAGAACACATCGACGATCTCCTCGAAGTTGAACAGCCAGAACGGCAGTTTCAGGTTGCCGGGATTGAGGATTTGCGCCTTGCCGTCGAAGCTGCGGCCGTATTCATTGTGAACGTCCAACACCAGCGTGCGCAGATCCGGGCGGGCCTTCAGGATCTGATGCAGGATGACGGCAACCGCGCTCGACTTGCCGACGCCGGTCGTACCGAGCACGGCGAAGTGCTTGCTCAGCATGTCATGGATGTTGATGTAGGCAGGGATCGCGCTCTCCTGCTGGAGGCTCCCGACTTCCACCATGTCGGCGCCCTGGTTCTGGAAGATCAACCGCAGCTCCCGCGCCCCCACCAGGGTCAGCGGGTCGTCGATGGCCGGATAGGTCGAAACGCCTCGCTGAAATCGCGCGGTCGGCTTGCCGATGTCCCGGATTTCACCGATCAGGTCCAACTGCGCGACCACGGTGGCGCGGTCGCGGGCCGGCGGGCCCTGCGAGGCCACTTCCGTCACCACGCCGACCAGAAACGATTGCCCGGTGCGCAACCCCAGAAACTTGCCGACGGTGACCCGCGCCTGCTCGGGCAACTGCGCCGCAGCCGGGGTCAGGGTCGCGCCGGCCCGTGACCCGCGCACTGAGATGACGCGCCCGAGGATATCGGAAGGCGCTGCGGCCGGCCTCATTGCGGTGGACGTATCGGCCGTCTGCAGGATAGGGGTCATGGGGTTCGCCCGTCGGTTTCTGAATTGTGCCGCCGCGTGCAAGATGCACGTGGATTCTTTGTCGATTGTTAAGGGATGCGCCGATTTTCTCGGAGCATCTTCGTGCCGGCGGCGCGACCCGCGAGAACACGCGCCATCAGGCGCGATCTTCGCGTTTGGAAAGAATTAACCGCGCCACGCCATCGCGCTCAGAGCGCCCTTCGGGACTTGCTCAACACCTCGCGTCCGGCCGCCCGTTCGCGCGGTGTTGCGGTGAGTCGTCCATTGCTGATGCGGCGCTCGGGCACAAGTTCGTCAAGCAGAAGCGGCTTGGCGAAATAATATCCCTGGCCATACCGGATGCGGGTTGACGATTGCAGATAGTCGAGTTCCTCGACGGTCTCGATGCCTTCGGCCACCACCGTCATGCCCAGCGCCTCGCTCAGCGCGTCGATCGCCTTGAGCAGGCTCTGACTGCGGGGACGCAGGTGAATATCGGTGATGAACGATCGGTCGATCTTGATTTCGTCGGCGGTGATATCGGCCAGCGCGGACAACGATGAGTAGCCGATGCCGAAATCATCGATCGACACGCGCGTGCCGAGCTCGCGCAGGATCGGCAGGACTTCACGCTGAAACCGGCTCTTGGCCACAAAGGCGTCTTCGGTGACCTCGATCATGATGCGCTGGGCGCAATCGGTCGCCCCCAGCTCCGCGCAGAACGCCCGCATGAATTCAGTATTGCAGGCCTGCTTGGCGGCCACGTTGATGCTGATGGTGATGTCGGAGCCGAACGTCTCGTCGAGCACGCCTTTCGATTTCATCACTTCCGCCAGCACCAGGTAGGTCAGATCGTCGATCAGTCCGAGCTCGACCGCCAGCGAGATGAATTCGCCGGGAGCCTGGATCACGCCGTCCTCGTCCCGCCAGCGGATGAGCGCTTCCACCCCGACCACCTCCTCGGTGTGGAGATCCACCTTCGGTTGATAGGCGCAGCAAAATCGCCGATCGCGCACGGCGACGCGCAGCCGCTGCTCTTCGGCCATGCGCGCGGTGAGCGTGCGCGCCAGGTCGGAATCGAACAATGCGGCCCCGCCCTTGGTTTCGCCCTTGGCGCGGTACATGGCCGCATCGGCGCTGCGGCGCAGCACCTCGTAGGTCTCGCCGTGTTCGGGATAGATGCTGACGCCGATCGAAGCGGAGGTGAAGATCTCGAAGCCCTCGATGATGAACGGCTCTTTCAGCCGCTGGATCAGGCGGTTGATCACCGCGGCAAGGTCCTCGTCATGCTGCAGCGGCGCAAAGACCAGAAGGAATTCGTCGCCGCTGATCCGGCACAGCACGTCGGTTTCACGAATCTCGGCGGTGATGCGCTGGGCGACCTTGATGAGCAGGGCGTCGCCGATTGCGTGCGTGTAGTAGTCGTTGATGTGCTTGAAATTATCGATATCGAGGAACGCGATGGCAAACCGGGCCGAGAGCCCGCCGGCCAGCAGTTGCTCGATATGCTCCTGGATCGTGCTGCGATTGGGCAGCCCGGTGAGATCGTCGAAGCACGCGCGATGCGACAACTGCCTCTCGATTTCCTTGCGGTCCGTATAGTCGAACGAGGTCGAAAGCAGCATCGGCCGGCCAGCAAAACGGAACTGGCATTGCGTGGTGAGGAGCGTGCGTTCGCCGTCCGGCGTGGTGATGTTCTGCTCGATGGTCAGCGGACGATCCGGCGGGCATTGCACCGGCTGAGGCCGTTGATCACCGGCCGCCACCGCATCGGCCGCCGGCAAAGCCTGATGCCCGGCGGATTGCAGGGTTGAGAGCGAGCCCGCCGCATCATTCGCGAACACAAGCCGGCCGTCATTATCCTGCAACGTAAGGCCCATCGGCAGGGCATTGATGATCCCGTTCAGCAGGCGGACGCAACCGCGCGCGTCGGCGTCGCTGCGTCTCGATTGCTCCAGCAGCCGCCGCAGCTCGTCGATCTGTTGATCGAGCGTTAACCCTTCGTTTACCGCCTGGCTGTCGGCCGGAGGCGATATCTCGTCGATCGGGTTTGAGCCCTCGAAATTAGGCATAAGGCCTCAGGATTGGCGTCGCAGATCGGCCCATTGCGGCGTGGCCGACCGTTCGCTGCGATTATCCTGCTAAAGAAATAAAATTCATTGACGCCCTATGAATCCGACGGCGTCCAGTCGCGTCTGGAACAATTCACATGGTGAAAGATCAGCGCGGCGATCCGCCGCTATTTCCCGGGGGTGAAAACGGCGGGCCGCCGATGGCGGGCGCCTATTTCAACGAGGCCACCGCGGCGCCCAGCATCAGGCCCGGGCTAGAGGCAACGCCGCGCTGAACCACCACCGCGGCCTTGTCGACCTCCCTGGCGGTGATCCTGCTGAGCGGCACGCGCCAGGTTTCGCCCTTGCCGGTCCACTCGCCGACCCTGATCCATTGCCGCACCACATTGTGGTAGGTGATGGTGTGCCCACTGTTCTCGCCGCGTCCGATCACGACCGATACGGCCTTGCTGATCGGGCAGAGCCACACTTCCCCGGGCTCGGCATTTCCGGCCGGCACCGTGACGACAAGTTCATTGTTCGCCACCGTCAGCGTCACCGGCAGGGCGAGCAGGCCGGTGGTTTTTCGCGTCTGCGCGATGGCGCGTTCGATCGCCGCCTTGTCGCTGCCCAGGACGTGCGCAGTGCCGTTGACCACGACCTGCGGCGTGTAAACTTCGCGATCATGCCGCGCGTGCGCATAGGCGCGCTGCCGCTTGGCATGGCCGGCCAGCGCCAGCGTGTCTTTCCAGCCGAGATAGTCCCAGTAGTCGATCGCCAGGCTCATGGCGAGGATGGTGGGATCAGCGGACAATTCGCCGATGAGCTTGTCGGCCGGCGGGCACGACGAGCAGCCCTGGCTGGTGAACAGCTCGATCACAGCGCGCGGCTCGGCTTGCACAGGCGAGCTGATCGCGGCGCAGAGCAGAATGGCCGTGCAGGCGAGGTGACGCGTTACCATGATTGACCTCCCCGCCCCCCAGCAGGTCCTGTCGCCGTCGAACCGGCAACCGAACGATCAGCAACTCATAGTGAGCCGCGCCATCACCCGCCACTCACTTCGCGGTGAGGGCGCGGTCACACCGCAACCGTATTGCTCGCACCATCGTTGGGCAACTGAAACGGAGCGCCGCGAAACGACGCCCCGCTCCCGGTCGGCATGAGGATGTTACGCCAGTTGCCGCAGCACGTATTGGAGAATGCCGCCGTTCTTGAAATAGTCCAGTTCATCGACGGTATCGATGCGGCAGATCAACGGCACGCGCTTCAAGCCGCCGTCGGACGCGACGATCTCGGCGATCATGCGCTGGCGCGGCTTGATCTCGCCGTGCAGACCGCGAATGGTCACTTGCTCGTCACCCTTGAGGCCCAACGTCTGCCATGAGGTGCCTTCCTCGAAGCACAGTGGGAGCACGCCCATTCCGATCAGGTTCGAGCGGTGGATGCGTTCGAACGACTGACAGATGACCGCACGCACGCCGAGCAGGCTTGGACCCTTGGCGGCCCAATCGCGCGAGGAGCCGGAGCCGTACTCCTTGCCGGCGAATACGACCAGCGGCACCCTGTCGTTCTTGTACCGCATGGCGGCGTCATAGATCGACATGCGCTGCCTGGATGGAAAGTGGATGGTCACGCCACCCTCGACGCCGGGCACCATCTGGTTCTTCAGCCGGATGTTGGCGAAGGTGCCGCGCATCATCACTTCGTGGTTGCCGCGCCGTGTCCCGTACTGGTTGAAGTCGAGCGGCTTGACCTTGTGATCGATGAGATATTTGCCGGCCGGCGAGTCGACCTTGATCGAGCCGGCAGGCGAGATGTGGTCGGTCGTGATCGAGTCGAGCAATAGGCACAGCACGCGCGCATCGACGATATCGTTGAGCGCCTCCGGCCGCTTGCCCATGCCGACGAAATACGGCGGGTTCTGCACGTAGGTCGATTTCTTGTCCCACCCGTATGTCAGCCCGCCCTTGACGCTGATCTTGCGCCAATTGGCGTCGCCCTTGAATACGTCGGCGTATTTCTTGGCGAACATCTGCTTGTTGACGGTCTTGCGCACCACGTTGGCGACTTCGCGGCTGGTCGGCCAGATGTCCTTGAGGAAGACCTTCTTGCCTTTCTTGTCGACGCCGAGCGGCTGCTTGGCCATGTCGGAATACATCGAGCCGGCGAGCGCGTAGGCGACGACCAGTGGCGGCGAGGCGAGATAGTTCGCCCGCACGTCGGCGTTGACGCGGCCCTCGAAGTTGCGGTTGCCCGACAGGACGGCGGCCGCCACCAAGTCCTTCTCGTTGATGGTCTTGGAGATTTCCGGCGCCAGCGGACCGGAATTGCCGATGCAGGTGGTGCAGCCGAAGCCGACGAGGTTGTAGCCGAGCTTGTCGAGATCCTCCTGCAGCCCCGACGCCGACAGATACTCCGCCACCACCTGCGAGCCCGGCGCCAGCGAGGTCTTGACCCACGGCTTGACGGTAAGCCCCTTCTGCACGGCTTTGCGGGCCAGCAGCCCGGCGCCCATCATCACCGCCGGGTTCGACGTGTTGGTGCAGGAGGTGATCGCCGCGATCACCACGTCGCCGTGACCCAGGTCGTGGTTGCGGCCTTCGACCGGCACACGCTTGCCGCCGCCCGCCTTGGCGAAATTCCTGTCGAGCGGCGCGGTGGCGATCGAGGGATGCAGCTCGAACACGTCCTTGCCGCCGCCGTCGCCGCCTTTGTTGAACTCCTTGTCCATCGCCATGGTGAAGCCGGCCTTGACGTCCTTGAGCGCAACGCGATCCTGCGGCCGCTTGGGGCCGGCGAGCGACGGCTCGACCGAGGATAGTTCGAGCTTGAGCACATCGGTGAACACCGGGTCGGGCGTCGTCTTGGTCCGGTACATGCCCTGCGCCTGGGCGTAGGCGGCGACCAGCGCCACCAGCGCCGGCGGCCTGCTGGTGTCGGTCAGATAGCGGATGGTGTCGTCGTCGATCGGGAAGAAGCCGCAGGTGGCACCGTATTCGGGCGACATGTTGCCGATGGTCGCGCGGTCGGCGATCGTCAGGCTGGCGAGACCGGGGCCGAAAAATTCAACGAACTTGCCCACCACGCCGCGCTTGCGCAGAATTTGCGTGACGGTGAGCACCAGGTCGGTCGAGGTCACGCCTTCCTTGAGCTTGCCGGTGAGCTTGACGCCGATCACCTCGGGCAGAACCATCGAGTAGGGCTGGCCGAGCATCGCGGCTTCCGCCTCGATGCCGCCGACCCCCCAACCCAGCACCGATAGGCCATTGACCATGGTGGTGTGCGAGTCGGTGCCGACCAGCGTGTCCGGATACGCCACCTCACCGACGAACGGCTTGCCCTCGGCTTTGAGCTTGTCCTTCTTGGTGAACACCACCTGCGACAGGTATTCCAGATTGACCTGATGGCAGATGCCGGTGCCCGGCGGCACGACGCGGAAATTGTCGAACGACTTCTGCGACCACTTGAGGAATTCGTAGCGCTCGCCGTTCTGGCGATATTCCTCCTCGACGTTCTTCTTCACCGCATTGGGGACGCCGAAATAGTTGACCGCGACCGAATGGTCGCAGACCAGATCGACCGGCACCAGCGGATTGATCTTCTTCGGATCGCCGCCGAGGCTCTTCATGGCGTCGCGCATGGCGGCGAGATCGACCACCGCCGGCACGCCGGTGAAATCCTGCATCAGCACGCGCGCGGGACGGAACGCCATCTCACGTTCCGAGGTCTTGGTCTTGAGCCATTGCGCGACCGCCAGGATGTCGTCCTTGGTGACCGAGCGGCCGTCCTCGTTGCGCAGCAGATTCTCCACCAGCACCTTCATGGAGAACGGCAGCCGCGAGATGCTCTTGAGTCCGTTCTTTTCAGCGGTCGGCAGACTGTAATAGGCGTAGGTCTTGCTCCCCACCTTGAGGAGCTTGCAGCAGCGAAAACTGTCGAGTGAGGTCATAATGATCGTTTCCCATCCACCGGGACGGCTGCGGCTTTGCGGTAAGGAAATACCTTAGGCGCGCCCTCGTCGTCGGTCGCGTAGCCCGCGCGGGTTGCGATAGTGAGCGCGGAACGACGGGCTTATAAGGTCTTTTTTTGCGGCATTCCAGGAAATCGATATCGGCCGTGATGATGGGCATGAAATGGGGGTTTTTGAGCGATCGGCCGAGCCCGGGCGGGGGCGTTTCGATCATGGCTGGGAACCGGTGATGCGACTCATCGGAACGGGTCTGGCCTGCAGTCGCGGTGGCCGGGAGGTGTTTTCCGGGCTCGCCCTGGCGGTCGGCGCCGGGCAGGCGCTCCTGGTCACCGGCCCCAACGGCGCCGGGAAATCCTCGTTGCTGCGCCTGGTCGCCGGGCTGGTGCAGAAAACCGCCGGCGTACTCGACCTGGAGGGTGGTGACAGCGACCTCGCCATCGCCGAGCAGGCGCATTACCTCGGTCACCTCGACGCGCTCAAGCCGGCGCTCGGCGTGCGCGAGAACCTGGCCTTCTGGGCCGACTTTCTGGGCGGCCGTGATATCGACGCGGCGCTGGGCGCCGTCGGCCTCGCCGAGCTGGCGACGGTGCCCGCGCTCTATCTCTCGGCCGGGCAGAAACGCCGGCTCTCGCTCGCCCGGCTCGTTTGCGTGCCGCGCCCGATCTGGCTCTTGGACGAGCCGACCGCGGCGCTTGATACCGCCGCCCAGGCGATGCTGGCCGACCTGATGCGCCGGCACCTCGCCGGGGGCGGACTGATTCTCGCCGCCGCCCACGGCCCGATCGGGCTCGACGGCGCCCCCGAGCTGCGGCTGGGGGGCGGGGCATGATTGCGCATCTGCGACGTGGTTCGACTGTCCTACCGCGTGCTGGGTCGGCGGCTTCACCCCTCGCGCGGTCGGCTCCCTCCCCCCTTGTGGGGGAGGGTTGGGGAGGGGGGTGCTGTCAGTCTCGATCGTTCCTGGGACACCCCCCTCCCTGTCCCTCCCCCACAAGGGGGGAGGGAACACAAGAGCCGAAACGGCGCGTAGCGTGGCCGCACGTGCTACCGGATCGCCAACGATGACCGCGCTCGCCTCCCTGTTCGTGCGCGATATTCGGCTGGCGGTGCGGGTCGGCGGCGGCGCGCTGATCGGCGTGCTGTTCTTCCTCATCGTGGTGACGCTGACGCCGTTCGCGATCGGGCCAGACCTGGCACTGCTGTCGCGCATCGGGCCGGCGATCCTTTGGCTCGGCGCGCTGCTCGCCAGCCTGCTGGCGCTCGACCGCCTCATCGCGATGGATCACGAGGACGGCTCGCTCGATCTCATCGTCATGGCGCCGATGCCGCTCGAGCTCACGCTCGCCGTCAAGGCTGCGGCGCATTGGTTCGCCACCGGGCTGCCGCTGGTGATCGCCGCACCGCTGCTCGGCCTGCTGCTCAATCTCGATCCCGAGGCGACCGCCGCCGTGGCGCTGACGCTGCTGATCGGAACGCCGGCGCTGACCTTTACCGGGCTGATCGGCGCGGCCCTTACGGTCGCGCTGCGGCGCGGCGGGCTGCTGCTTGCGGTGCTGGTCTTGCCGCTCACGATCCCGGCGCTGATCTTCGGCGTTGCCGCCTCGAATGCCGCGATCGTCGGCCCGGTTCCGTTCGGCACGCCGTTCACCATCCTGGCGGCGCTGACGCTGATCAGCGTGGTGGTCGGCCCCTTCGCCGCCGCCGCCGCGCTGCGGCACGGACTGGAATGACAGGATCGTGAGGAGACCAACCACGTTGCGTCCGGGCCGGGACGTATGGTGTATGCTCAGCGCCGGCCACCGCGCATCACACGCGCCAGCCGGCCGATCAATTCAAGACACGCGCAGGGACGAAAAATGCCGCCTCGCATCTGGAAAGTCGCTCTATGCGTCGCAATGCTCGGCGTCGGCTCGATGGCATCGGCGACCGCGCAGACCTGGCCGCAACGGCCGGTCAAGTTCATCCTGCCGCTTGGCGCTGGCGCCGGGGCCGACGTCAGCGCGCGCATTTTCGCCGACCGGCTGAGCATGCTCTGGGGCAAGCCCGTCGTGGTCGAGAACCGTCCGGGAGGCGACGGCTTCGTCGCGATCACCGCGGTGTTGACGGCGCGCGACGACCATACACTGCTGTTCAGCCCGGCCTCGACCTTCACCGCCCACCCTTTCCTGCACACCAAACTGCCTTACGATCCGCGTGAGATCGTCCCGATCGCCAAGGTAAGCAACACGCTGATCGCCATCGCGGTGCCGGCGTCGATGGGCATCAATTCGATGAGCGAAATGGTGGCGCGCGCGCAGGCCGAGCCCGGCAAACTCAACTGGGCGGCGGTGACCGGGTCGACCGAGCTCGCTTTCGCGGGATTCCTCAAACGCACCGGCATCACCATGGCGAAGGTGCCCTATCGGGACACCGTGAGCGCGCTCAACGACCTCGGCGAGAGCCGCATCCACGCCTTCATGGCGGCATACGCGATCGTCCGCGCCCAGGCCGAGGCAGGCCGGGTGAAGGTGCTGGCGATGACCAACCGGCTGCGCGCACCGATGGCGCCCGACATACCGACCGTGCGGGAGGCCGGATATCCTGCGCTCGATTTCGACGGACTCGCCGGCCTCTACACCTTCCCGGGAATGAGCATGCAGGTGCGCGAGCGCATTGCCGACGACATCCGCGAGATCGGAAAGGACCCGGCAATCGCCGCGCGGCTGACCGGAGCCGGGCAAGCGCTGAGCACCGGAACTTCGGCCGAATTCGCCGCCGAGATCGAGGAGCAACGCGCCGCCGTTGCGGCGATCGCCAAGGATCTCGGCATCAACGCCGCGCAGTAGACCAGGCACGACGATGGCCCTGATCGATCTCGCCAATCCGTCCCGGTTCGCCGCGCTTGCCGACCGCGCGCTGCCCTGGCTTGCGGCGGCGACGCTGCTCACCTTCGCCATCGGCATCAACATGGCGGTGCTGGCGCCTGACGATTACCAGCAGGGCGCGACCGTGAAGATCATGTTCATCCATGTGCCGGCCGCCTGGCTCGGCATGTTCGGCTGGGGAGTGATGAGCATCGCGGCGCTCGGCACGCTGGTCTGGCGGCACCCGCTCGCCGACGTCGCCGCCAAGGCCGCGGCCCCGATCGGCGCGGCCTTCACGCTGATGTGCCTCGTCACCGGCTCGCTGTGGGGCCGGCCGATGTGGGGCACCTATTGGGTCTGGGACGCGCGGCTCACCTCGGTGCTGGTGCTGTTCCTGATGTATCTCGGCGTCATTGCGCTGTGGCGCACGGTCGACGACCCGTCGCGCGCCGGCCGCGCCGCCGCGGTGCTGACGCTGGTCGGTGCGATCAACCTGCCGATCATCAAGTTCTCGGTCGACTGGTGGAACACGCTGCACCAGCCGGCGTCGGTGCTTCGCCTCGGCGGCTCGACCATCTATGCGACGCTGCTGATCCCGCTGCTGGTGATGGCCGTGGCGTTCACGCTGTTGTTCGTCACGCTGCATCTTGCCGCCATGCGCAACGAGATCATGCGCCGGCGCGTGCGCACCATGCTGATGCTGCAGGCGGACGCCGGACGATGAATCTGGGCGTCCACGCGGCTTTCATCGTCGGCGCCTATGCGGCGGCGATCGTGATCGTCGCCGTGCTGGTCGTCTGGGTGCTGATCGACCGGTGGCGATTGGGCCGCACGCTCGCCGACCTGGAGACGCGCGGCATCACGCGGCGTTCCGAGCGCGAGGAGAAGCGGTGAGCGCGACCGAAGACCGCCCGGCCGAGAAAGCGCCTGCCGCGTCGCGGCGGCTGATCGTGCTTGTCCCGCTGGCCGGCTTTCTCGCGCTCGCGGCGCTGTTCATGTATCGGCTCGGCACGGGCGATCCGTCGCGCATTCCGTCGGCGCTGATCGGACACCCCGCGCCGCAAACCAGCCTGCCGCCGATCGCCGGCCTTGAGCGCGATGGCGTTCCGATTCCGGGGCTTGATGGTGCAGCGTTCACCGGCGCGGTCGGCGTGCTCAACGTGTGGGCGTCGTGGTGCGTGCCGTGCCACGACGAGGCGCCGTTACTTTTGAAGCTCGCCGCCGACCGCCGCATCAAGGTGCTCGGCATCAACTACAAGGATCAGCCCGACAACGCCCGCCGATTCCTCGGCCGCTACGGCAATCCGTTCGTCGCCAATGGCGCCGATCCCAATGGCCGCGCCGCGATCGAGTGGGGCGTCTACGGCGTACCGGAGACGTTCGTGATCGGTCGCGACGGCCGCATCGCCTACAAGCTGATCGGCCCGATCACGCCCGGCAACCTGGAACGCGCCCTGCTGCCGGCGATCGAGAAGGCGCTGGCGGCGCCGCTTTCCTAGTTGAGCCCGGATTTTCGCTTCGCTCCATCCGGGCTAAGGCGCTAGGCTTGCGGCAACGAGCGCATCAGACGCCGGAATGGGAGCGAGCACAATGTGGCATCCAATTTGCGCCTCTGCGGTCGCAGCCGCAATTGTTGCGCTTTCCACGCCCGCCCACGCCCAGGACTTCCCCACCCGCCCGGTCACCATCGTGGTGCCTTTCACGCCGGGCGGCGCCGGCGACATCCTCTCGCGCATGATCGGGCCGCGGCTCGAGCAGAAGTGGGGCAAGTCGATCGTCGTCGAGAACAAGCCGGGAGCCGGCGGCGTCATCGGCGCGGTGGCGGTGCAGAAGGCGGCGCCGGACGGCCACACCCTGATGGTCGCGCCGAGCGCCGTGCTGGCGATCAATGTGTCGGTGTTCAAGAGCCTGCCCTATGACCCGCTGACCGATTTTATCCCGCTCGCATTCGCGGCACAGACCCCGTTCGTGCTGATCGTCAATCCGGACCTGCCGGTGCGGTCGGTCGCCGAGCTGATCGCCTATGCCAAGGAGAAGCGCGGCGCGCTGTCCTATGCGACCTCGGGCGCCGGCACGCCGCATCAACTGTTTGCCGAGTTGCTCAAGACCATGACCGGCATCGCGATGACGCATGTGCCCTACAAGGGCAGCCTGCCGGCGCTCAACGACGTGGTGGCCGGCCATGTGCCGCTGATGTTCATCGACATGGGGCCGGCCCTCGGCATGCTGCGGGCCGGCAAGGTGCGCCCGCTCGGCGTCTCGACCGTGGCGCGGCTCGCGCAACTACCGGACGTGCCGCCGATCGGCGACAGCGTGCCGGGGTTCGGCGCGGCGTCGTGGCAGATGGCGGTGGCGCCGGCCAAGACCCCGCGGCCGGTGGTCGACAAGCTGCACGACGATCTCAAGGCGGTGTTCGACCTGCCGGAGATCAAGCAGCACATCGCCCAGAACGGCATGGTGCCGCTCGCCAGCCCGCCGGTCGAGGAGATGCAGGCGTTCGTCAAGTCGGAGATCGCCCGCTGGGGCAAGGTCGCCGAGCAGGCCGGCGTCGCGGCGTCGCAGTAGCGGCTGGCCAACCGGCCGCGCGTGATCCATATACTGTCGCATGCCTACGCTCGCCAACCACGCCTTCGTCAAGATGAACGGCATCGGCAACCAGATCGTCGTGGTCGATCTGCGCCGCAACACCGGCGTGGTCAGCGCCGCGGAAGCGCGCGCGGCGGCGAGGCCTGAGGGAGCGCCCTACGATCAGCTGATGGTGCTGCATGCGCCGCGCACGCCCGGCACCGACGCCTATGTGCGCATCTACAACAGCGACGGCTCGGAGGCCGGCGCTTGCGGCAACGGCACGCGCTGCATTGCCGACATCCTGTTCAAGGAGACCGGCAAGAATACGCTCACCTTCGAGACCAAGGCGGGACTGCTCAACTGCTGGAAGGGCGAGCGGCCGCTGATCTCCACCGTCGACATGGGCAAGCCGCGCTTTGCCTGGAACGAGATTCCGCTGTCGGAAAAATTCGAGGACACTCGCGCGATCGAATTGCAGATCGGCCCGATCGACAAGCCGATCCTGCATTCGCCCTCGGTGGTGAACATGGGCAATCCGCACGCGGTGTTCTGGGTCGAGGACGTCGCGGCTTACGACCTCGGCCGGATCGGCCCGCTGCTGGAGAACCATCCGATGTTCCCGGAGCGGGCCAACATCTCGCTCGTTGCGGTCAAGTCGCGCGAGCATGTCGTGGTGCGCACCTGGGAGCGCGGCGCCGGGCTGACCCGGGCGTGCGGCTCTGCTGCTTGTGCTGCTGCTGTTGCTGCTGCTCGATTGCGCCGCGCAAATCGCATCCTCACCGTCACCCTCCCGGGCGGGGATCTGACGATCGAGTGGCGGGAGCGGGACGACCACGTGCTGATGACCGGACCGGTGGCGTACGAATACGAAGGCCGCTTCGATCCGGCGCTGTTTGCATGAGCGTCGACGTCGTCAGCTTCGGCTGCCGGCTCAACGGCGCCGAGTCCGATGTCATCCGCCGCCAAGCGCAAGCCGTTGGGCTCGTGGATACGATCGTCGTCAACACCTGCGCGGTGACGGCCGAGGCGGTGCGGCAGGCCCGCCAGGCCATCCGCAAAGCCGCGCGCGAGCGTCCTGGCGCGAAAATCCTGGTCACCGGCTGTGCCGCGGCGGTCGAGCCGCAAAGCTTCGCGAACATGCCCGAGGTCGCCAGCGTAGTGGCCAATGATCGCAAGATCAGTCCCGAGTTCTGGCGCGAATATCGAGATCGTCAGCCGAGCAACGCCGCCAACCTCCTTGCCGGCGGCCCCGGCCGTCCTGCCGGCGCCGCCGCGCCGCCCGCCCGCCCGCGCGAGGTCGTGGCGGTGCAGAACGGCTGCGACCACCGCTGCACGTTCTGCATCATCCCGTACGGCCGCGGCCCGTCGCGCTCGGCGCCGATGGGCGAGGTGGTGGCGGCGGTGCGCGGTTGCGTCGCCCGCGGCGCCGGCGAGGTTGTGCTCGCCGGCGTCGACCTGACGAGCTACGGCGACGGCCTGCCCGGCGCGCCGAGGCTCGGCACCCTGGTCAGGCAGGTGCTCAAGCACGTGCCGGAGCTGCCGCGGCTGCGGCTGTCATCGATCGACCAGGTCGAGGCCGACCGCGGCCTGCTCGACGCCTTCGCCAGCGAGCCGCGGCTGATGCCGCATCTGCACCTGTCGCTGCAGGCCGGCGACGATCTCGTGCTCAAGCGCATGAAGCGGCGCCACCTGCGCGGCGACGCCATCCAATTCTGCGAGCAGGTACGGCGGCTGCGGCCGGACGTGGCGTTCGGCGCCGACATCATCGCCGGCTTCCCGACGGAGACCGAGGCGATGTTCGCGCGCTCGCTCGATCTGGTCGACGAATGCGGCCTCACTCATCTGCACGTGTTTCCGTTCTCGGCGCGGCCCGGCACGCCCGCCGCGCGCATGCCGCAGGTCGCGCCCGACGTGGTGAAGGAGCGGGCGCGGCGGCTACGCCGCAAGGCCGAGGCGGCGCTGCGGGGCCATCTCGACGCGCAGGTCGGCGCCACCCGGCGCGTCATGATCGAGTCGCCGCGCCTCGCCCGCACCGAGCAGTTCACCCAGGTTCGCCTGGCCGGCCCGCCGGCGCCGCCCGGCGCGATCGTCGATGTGGCGATTGCGGGACACGACGGGCGGCAGTTGATGGTGGGGTGAGCGATCCGATGTGATGATTCCGCCACGAGTCCGCGCAATCGTGCCGCCCAGGCAAACCACCCGTATTCGGCGCGTCGCGCAAGGATATAATCTGCCTCGGGGGAGTTTGTGTGTTGCGGGCAGGTCGGACCAGCGCTGGTGTTCGTCCATGGGTGGCTCTGGTTGCCGCCTACGCGCTCGCTTTCCAGGTGCTGCTGAGCGGCTTCGCGGCGAGCCGGGTTCAGGCCGCCGACGGCGCCGCCGCCGACTTGTTCGTCATCTGCCATGGCGACGGCAGTTCATCGAACGACGGCGGCTCCGGCCCGGCGAAATCCGCTCAGCCGTCCTGCATGCTGTGCACCCTGGCGAAGGGCGCGCATGCGATCCTGCCGCTCGCGCATGCCATTTCCGCGCTTGATGCGCGTTCGGATGCGCTCGTCGCGCTTCCCGGCGGCGAGCGGATCATCCAATACGAGTCTCCGACCGGGCGCTATTCGCGCGGGCCGCCGGTGGATGAATTTCGCGCCGGCTGATCGGCTTCATCTGCATCATCAAGCCTGATCGGCCAGCCGTGCCCGACGACACGGCCTTCGTCGACCTCAACCGACTACCGTGTTGCCAATCGCTGGGCGTGCCGCGCACCCACAGCGACGAGATGGAGCAGGCCCATGCCTTCTCGATCGATCACAGCCGTGCGCATCGTGGCGCTCGTGCTCGCCGCCACTGCGTTTGTCACGGCTGCTCTGGGGACTTCGGCTTCGGCCCAGCAGCCTGAGCCGCCGCCGGCCGCACCAAATCCGGACACTCAAAGCGCTCCAGCGCCGGGCACCGGGCAAGCGCCGGCCGCTCAGCCCAGTACGCCGCCGAATACGCCGCAACCGAATGCCGAGCCGTTGCAGCCGGTGGTGATCGAAGCGAGGCCGCCACGGCTCCGGCCGCGGCGGACGCAGCCCACGGCGCAACGCAGCGTCGCCGTCGCGCCGGAGCCGGCCGCGATGGCGGCGGATGCCGCAACATCTGCCGCCGCGGCGGCAAGCGCGGTGCCGCCGATCAAGCAGCGCTACCAGCTGCCGCAGACCGCGGCCAGCATCACCGCGGCGGAGATCGAGCAGAAGATCAACGTCATCGACACCGACGATGCGGTGAAATATCTACCGAGCCTGTTCGTGCGCAAGCGCAACCCCGGCGACAATCAATCGGTGCTGGCGACGCGCACCTGGGGGCTCAATTCCAGCGCGCGCACCTTGATCTATGCGGACGATATCCTGCTGTCGACCTTGATCGGCAACAACAACAGCAACGCGTCGCCGCGCTGGCGCATGGTGGCGCCCGAAGAGATCAAGCGTATCGACTTCTTGTATGGGCCGTTCGCCGCCATGTATCCGGGCAATTCGATCGGCGGCGTGCTCAACATCACCACGCGGATGCCCGACAAGGCCGAGGCGAGCATCAAGGCGTCCGAATCGTTCCAGACCTTCGATTTCTACAAGACCCGCGACACCTACCGCACCGACCAGGTCAGCGCCTCGCTCGGCAATCGCTGGAACGACCTGTCGGTGTTCGTCAGCGCCAACCTGCAGAACAGCTTCAGTCAACCGCTGGCCTGGGTGACGACGGCGGGGACGCCGGCCGGCACCACGGGAACGATCCCGCAGCTCAACCGCATCTATCAGACCGCCAACGTGATCGGCGCCGGCGGCCTGCTTCATACCGAGATGGCGACCGTCAAAGCCAAGGCCCAGCTCGACATCACGCCGTGGCTGAAGGCGAGCTACACGGTCGGCCTATGGTCGAACGATCAGAAATCCAATGTGCAGACCTATCTGCGCGACGCCGGCGGCAATCCGACATTCGGCAGCAACATGACGGTGGGCGGCGCCAACTTCGCAAGCAACTATTACAATCTCCAGCAACTCAACCTGGCGCAGGCGTTCTCGCTGAAGAGCGATACCGGCGGCAAGTTCGACTGGGATTTCATTGTCACGCGATACGACTACCTGAAGGACATCCAGCGCAACCCGTTCACGGTGGCGGCGGCGGGCGCTAGCTTCATCGACACCGGCCGGATCACGCGGCTCGACGGCACCGGCTGGGCAACCGTCGACGCACGCGGCATCTGGCGGTCCAACGGGCCGGTCGGCGCCCACGAGATGAGTTTCGGCGTCCACGGCGACCGCTACGAGCTGGTCAACCCGGTCTACAAGACGCCGACCTGGAACGGCGGCCCGGACCAGACCGCGGAGTTCTACACCAACTCCAACGGCAAGACCCAGACCACCGCGCTGTGGGTGCAGGACGCCTGGTGGTTTGCGCCGCACTGGAAGCTGACGGTGGGCGGCCGCCAAGAATTCTGGACCGCTTTCGACGGCTTCAATCTTTCAACCACGACCAATCCGGCGACCGGCGCGATCACGGCGACGACCAGCAGGATGCAGCCCGCGCTCAACGCCGCGCGGTTCTCGCCCAAGGCATCCCTGAGCTTCGAGCCCAACAAGGACTGGCTGGTGACCGGATCGGTCGGGATCGCCAACCGCTTTCCGACCGTCACCGAGCTGTACCAGATCGTCAATGGCCCGAACGGGCTCTTCGTGCCCAATCCGAATCTCTTGCCGGAACGCGCGCTCGCCACCGAGCTTGCGGTCGAACGGCGGTTCGTCGACGGCAAGGTGCGGCTGTCGCTGTTCCAGGACTCCGTGCGCGATATGCTGATTGCCCAGAACACCACCGATCCGGCGACCACCATCACCACCTCGTTCATCACCAACGTCGATGCGGTGCGCAACCGCGGCGCCGAGCTCGCCTGGCAGAAGGACAACGTCCTGATCAACCGGCTGGAAGTGTTCGGCAGCGTCACCTTCGTCGATTCGGTGATCCTCAGCGATCCGACCTTCGTCGGCACCGCTTTTGACGGCATCAATCGCACGACCGCGGTCGGCAAGCGCGTGCCGAACGTGCCGATGTGGCGCAGCACGCTGGGCGCGACCTACCGTCCGGACGAGGCGTGGGCCATCACGGTGGCGGGCCGCTATCAGGGCAAGACCTATGCGACGCTCGACAATATCGACACCAATCCGAACGTCTATCAGGCGTTCGATCCGTTCCTGGTGTTCGACACCCGCGTTCAGTACAAGGCCGGCGACCGCGGCTCGATCAGCTTCGGCATCGATAATATCGGCAACTACAAATACCACCTGTTTCATCCGTTCCCGCAACGCACATACGTGCTCCAGGGCCGGCTGACATTCTGATCGCACAAGCCGATTGGAGTTAATCCGCCTTGATGTTGGCCGCCGAGATGACCTTGCCCCATTTCTCGGTCTCGCCGGCGATGAATTTGCCGAAGTCGGCGGATGTCATCGGCATTGGATCGACGCCCAAGTCGGCGAGCCGGGCGATAAGCTTGGGATCGGCAAGGACGGCATTGAGCGCGCCGTTGAGCTTATTGACGATCTCGGCTGGCGTGTTTTTCGGAACGGCGAGGCCGTACCACTGGTTGCCTTCGTAGCCCGGCACAAATTCAGCCATGGCCGGGACGTCCGGCAGCGCCGGCGAGCGCGTCGCAGTCGTCACCGCAAGCGCACGGAGCTGGCCGCCGTTGATCAGCTGGATGCACGAAGCCATGGTGCCGAACACGACCTGCGTCTGTCCGCCGAGCAGATCGGGGACGTAACCGGTCCGATACGGAATGTGGACCAGGCTGACACCGGCCATCGTCTTGAACAGTTCGCCGAACACGTGGGACACGGATCCGTTGCCGGACGATCCCATATTGAGCTTGCTCGGATTGGTCTTGGCGTAAGCGATGAATTCCGGAACCGTCTTGGCGGGCACCAACGGATTGATCACCATCACGTAGGGGCCGCCGCCAATGGCGCCGATCGGTGCGAGGTCGCGGGTGAAATCGAAGTTGAGCTTCTTGTAGATCGTTGTGTTGAACGCACCCGACAGGCCGTTCAGCAAGAGCGTGCGGCCGTCCGCTGCGGCATGCACGACCGCCTCGGTGCCGATATTGCCGCCGGCGCCGGTCCGGTTCTCGATGACGAACGGCTGTCCCAGCCGCTCCGATAGCGACTGACCCACGAGACGCGCCATGCTGTCGGTCGCCTGTCCGGCCGGAAAGGGGACGATCAGGCGCACCGGCCGCGCCGGATAGGCCTGTGCCTGCGCCAACCGCGGGACCGCCGACAACGCGGCAGCGCCGGCAGCCCAACGCAAAACGTCTCTCCGGTGGAGTGGCTTCATGACTGCGCTCCTTGCGCTGCCGCGTCATGCGCGCGTCAACGCTCAGGGATGAAAGGCTTGAATGTGACGGACAGCAGTTGCCCCGATCGCCACGATACGGCGACTCCCCGCGTGGAAAAAGAGGGAAGTCGGGCGATGACGTATCCGGGATGCCCCGGCGCAAAGCCCGGGATCGACCCCGAGAGCGCTGGGCGTCACGCTGCGACGGCCGCCGTCCGGCGGCGCCGCCGCAATCCCGACGCAAACCACAAGACCAGGATCGGCATGGTCACGGTGCTGGCCAGAAACGCCACCGGCGCACCGTGGGATTCGACCATCGGCGCCGAGAAGAATACGCCCGCGGTCTGACCCAGATAGAAGGTGGCGCCGAACAGCGCTGTCGCGGTGCCGCGCATCTCCGGGCACATCTGCGTGGCGTTGGTCAGCAGCGTGTTGTGCAGCATGTAGAAGCCGACGCCGATTGTGGCGACCGCGACCGCCGACGGCCACCAATGCCCATTGCCTGCCAGGACAAAAAATGCGCCGGCAATCATCATCCCGCCGATGATCGTGGTGCCGATCTCGCCCAGCCAGCGCACCAGCGGCTTCGCCATCGCGCCGTAAACCAGTCCGCCCACCGCGAACAGGGCGACGATTGCGCCGATGGCCGTGAAGCTCAGGCCGAACCGGTTGTGCAGATCGGCGCTGACGAAGGTGAAGACGCCGAAGCTGAACATGCCTTCGATGAACACCGCCAGCAGGATCATCCGCGCCCAGGAACTGGACAAAACGCCGATATATTCGGCGCCGGCCGGTTGCGGGTCCTCGCGCCGGCCGCCGTGGGTGAGCGAATTGTTGCCGAACTCCCAGACCAGCGCCAGCGCGACCAGAACGAAAATCGCCGACAGGACGAAGAACACGCCGCGCCAGCCGCACAGGTCGCAGAGCGCGCCGGCGGCGGCCTGGCCGAACAACTGGCCGAGAATCTGTCCGGACATGAAACGCGCGAGCGTCTGCTGGCGCTGCTCGTAAGGCACGATATCGCCGACGAACGCCAGGCCGAGCGGCACGATCCAGGCCACCGAAAAGCCGCAGGCCAGGCGCGCCAGCGCCAAGCCGGTCACCGACTGGGCGAGCCCGCAGATGAGGACGGTGATCGCCGACAACGCGCAGGCGATGGTGACCACCGGATATTTGCCGAAGCGGTCGCCCACCGGACCGGCGGCGAGCAGCAGCGTGCCGTGGGCGATCGCGTAGGCGGTGATGATGATCGAGGCGGCATTGACGGTGGCGCCGAAATCCGCCGCGATCTGCGGCAGCATCGTATCGGTCACCCGCACCGTCGCCTGGCTGGCGAACGCGGCGATCGCCAGCAGGATCATCGCGCGATTCGCTTGTGACGGAATCCCATTGTTTGCAGTCATTTTGGTCCCCTCAATGTCCCGGCAATATCGATTCGCAAAAAACCGCCGGCACCATGCGGGACGCACGCGCCGCGAACTGTGAGCTACATCGCACTGGCGCACTCGCTCGCGCGATAGTGACCTGCAGGATTTGAACCTGGGCATGCGGATCGGCGACGTGGCGCCTCAAACCGCTATGGTGCGCCGGGCAACATTGCTATGATGCGGCCCGAAGCACCGGAGCCCCGCATGACCGAATTGCGCGACCACATCGTCACCAGCGTCGATCAGCTCAAGGACATCTACGGCGAGCCCTATGGGCCGTCGATCTTCAAGGTGGCCGATCACGTCACCCCGGAATATCGCGCGTTCATCGCGGCTGCGCCGTTCGTCGCGCTGTCGTCGTGCGGCGCGGGTGGGCTCGATTGCTCGCCGCGCGGCGATGCGCCGGGCTTCGTGCGCGTGCACGACGAGAAGACGCTGCTGATCCCCGACCGGCTCGGCAACAACCGCATCGACACCATCCGCAATCTGCTCGAGGATCCGCGCGTCGCGCTGCTGTTCCTGATTCCCGGCTGCGGCGAGACCATCCGGGTGATGGGCCGCGCCCGGCTGTCGATCGACCCGGCGCTGGCGCGGACATTCGTGGTCAACGGCAAGACGCCGCGGGCGGTGATCATCGTCGACGTCGAGCAGGTCTATTTCCAGTGCACCAAGGCGATCATCCGCTCCAAGCTGTGGGACGCCTCGCAGCATGTCGATCGCAAGTCGCTGCCGACCGCCGGCATGATCCTGGCAGAGCGCACCGGCGGCAAGATGGGCGGCCCCGAACACGACCGCGCCGCGCCCGAGCGCATCAAGGCGACGCTGTATTGAGCGGCTATCGCTGAATAAGCCACCGGCTCGGTGCGCTTCCGCTCACACTATTGTTCGAGCTTGATGCCGGCGTCGGTCACGATTCGGCGATAGAGCGCCATTTCGCTTTTCCAATAGGTGTCGAGCTCGGCCGGCGACGACCCGATCGGTTCATTGCCGACGTCGCGAAGCCGCTTGGCGACCTTTTCATCCCGCATGATCTCCCCGATCGTCGACGATAACTTCCGGATGATCTCATCCGGCGTTCCTGCCGGGGCATAGATCGCTCCCCAGAACAGGAAGTTGAAATCCTTCAGACCGCTTTCCTGCATCGTCGGGACATCGGGCAGCACGCTGCTGCGCTTGTTCGCCGTCACCGCCAACGCCCGCACGCTTTCACCTTTGACGTTGCCGAGCTGTGCCGGAACCGCATCGATCACCATCGAGATGGTGCCGGCCAATACGTCCTGGGTCGCCGGATTCATGCCGCGGTATGGCACGTGCTGGATTTGCGTCTTGGTGCCCAGCCGGAACAGCTCCGTGACGAGATGGATCGCGGTCGCCGGCCCTGCCGTACCGTAACTGTGCTTGTCGGGATTCTTGCGCAGCAGCTCGACGAAGCTTTGCAAATCGGTGACCGGGAGGTTCTTGTTGACGACCAGCACCAGCGGCAGCGCGCCGACCAGCGACACCGGGGCGAAGCCATTGATCGGGTCATATCTGAGGTTTTTCGACACGGCGGGCACCACCGCCGCCGATGACGACGACTGGAAGATGATCGTGTAGCCATCCGGCTTGGCGTTGGCGAGCGTGTAGGAGGCGATGGTGCCGCCGCCGCCGGTTTGATTTTCGATGACGAATTGCTGGCCGAGGCGCTCGCTCAACTCTTGCGCCGTGACGCGCGCAAGAAAATCGATGCCGCCGCCCGGCGCGAATGGCACCAGCATGCGGACCGGCCGGGTCGGATAGGGCTCTGCGGCGAATGCGAATGACGCTGACGCGAGACCCGCAAGGAGAACCGCCAAGACCGTCAGGCGACGGGCGTTGCGTGTTGTTGTCACGAGCACTTCCCTTGGCGCTATTGGCCGATTTCCTTCAGCGCGGCGGCCGCCTCTTTCATGGCGCGGTTGCCGACCGGCGCGCCGCAATAGACGGTGGTCTGCAGGATGATCTCCTTCAGTTCGTCCTTGGTGATGTCGCCCGCATTCAGGCCGCCCATGACGTGCAGACGAAACTCTTCCCAGCGGTTCAACGCCATCATGACGGTGACCGCCATGAACCGTCGCGTCCGCTGATCGAGGCCCGGCCGTGTCCAGATATCGCACCAGACATGGCGCGTGATCTGGTCGATGAAGTCGGCATTGAAATCATCGCGCTTGGCGAGCGAGGCATCGACCCACTTGTCGCCAAGCATTCGGCGGCGCGCATCCTCGCCGGCTGTGTAACTGTCCTTCGCCATGAGCTTCCCTCGCCGGTCCTCGCACCGGATTGTGGAGCGCGGGCCTGCGTGGTGCAATCGCCTTGTGGGGTCGTTCTCGTGCTCGTTGCGGACTGTTCAATCCGCCAGCCGGAACACTTCGCCCTGCCAGCCGCACGCCGCGAGCGTGTCGTAGATCGCCAGCGGCACCGGCGCGCTGACGCGGACCGGATCTTTGTTCTTGTAGAGCGGCACCACGATCTCGCGCGCGTGCAGATGCAGCGGCGGCCCGCCGCTGCGCGGCGCGCTTCCATAGATGCTGTCGCCCAGGATGGGCCAGCCCATCGCGGCGCAATGCACGCGCAGCTGGTGGGTGCGGCCGGTGAGCGGCTCGAGCGCCAGCCAGGTGAGCTGATTGGTTGCTTTGGCTTCACCGGCGAGCGCGTCGCGGCTGGTGCCACTTGCCTGGTCGGCTCCCTCCCCCCTTGTGGGGGAGGGCTGGGGAGGGGGGTCGTGGTATGTCGTGCTCTCACCACCACCCCCCTCCCTGTCCCTCCCCCACAGGGGGGGAGGGAACCCTGTGGCAATGATTGTACCAACAGCCGCATCAGCATTCGCGGCCGAAACTTGCGTCCGCCCCAGCACCGTCCACGTTGTGATCGCCGGCTGGCCGGCGGGGTCGGGTTTCATCCACCAGCCGCGCTTGTCGTCGAGGCGGCCGAGCGGCAGGTCGATGCGGCCCTGGTGCTCGGCCGGCCCGCCCTCGACCACCGCCCAATAGGTCTTGCCGACCCGGCCCTGCTTGAACAGCGCGCCAAGCTGCGCCAGCGCCTTGCGGTGGCGGCCGAGCACCAGGCAGCCCGAGGTCTCGCGGTCGAGCCGGTGCGCCAGCGCCGGGTTGCGCGGCAGCCCGAAGCGCAAGGCGTCGAAGTGATCCTCCAGGCTCTCGCCGCCCTTCGGCCCCTTGTGGACCGCGTAGCCCGCCGGCTTGTCGATCACCAGCATCAGGCCATCGCGATAGAGCAGCCGGCCCACCATCTCCTCGGGTGTCATCTTTGCGTTCATCAGTGAAACCGCTATCACGCCCGGACCCATGAAACAGCCCGCTGGTTCCTCCGTCGTCGTTGCCGGGCTTGACCCGGCAATCCATCTTCTTTCGAAGGAGAGATGGACCCCGGGTCAGGCCAAGGGCAATTTCATCTGGCCGCGCGGCATCGGCAGCGCGCTCCCTCCCCTTGAAAAGGGGAGGGTCGGGGTGGGGATCATCCGGTGTGCGACCCCCACCCCAACCCTCCCCCTTGCAGGGGGAGGGAGCACACCGCCCGCGTTGCTACGGCACATGCGATAGACCCCCGGGTCAGGCCAGGCATGACCCATCCGAGAAGCACACAGACATCGAAATGAACGAGCCCGGAACCAAGGCGAGCTGGTGGCAGCGGCTGAGCGGCGGGCTCAAGCGCACCTCGGGAACGATCGGCGCCGCGATCGCCGACCTGGTGATGCGCGGGCCGTTGTCGCCGGAGCGCATCACCGAGATCGAGGAGGCGCTGATCCGCGCCGATCTCGGCGTTGCGGTCGCCGAGCGCATCGCCACCAAGATGGGCGAGGGCCGCTATCACAACCTCGACGAGGTCAAGACGGTGCTGGCCGCCGAGGTCGAGGCCATTCTCGCCCCGGTCGCCAGGCCGCTGACGATCGAGCCGCGCAAGCCGTTCGTCATGCTGGTGGTCGGCGTCAACGGCTCGGGCAAGACCACCACCATCGGCAAGCTCGCGGCAAAATTCCACGCCGAGGGCCGCTCGGTGATGCTGGGCGCCGGCGACACGTTCAGGGCCGCGGCGATCGACCAGTTGAAGATCTGGGGCGGCCGCTCCGGCGCCAGCGTGATCGCGCGGCCGCAGGGCGCCGACGCGGCGGGCCTTGCCTATGACGCGCTGGTCGAGGCGCGCGGCGAAGAGATCGACGTGCTGATCGTCGACACCGCCGGCCGGCTGCAGAACCGGTCCGAGCTGATGGACGAACTGCAGAAGATGGTGCGGGTGATGAAAAAGGTCGACGCCTCGGCGCCGCACGCGGTGCTGCTGGTGCTCGACGCCACGGTGGGGCAGAACGCGTTGTCGCAGGTCGAGGTGTTCCGCGAGGTCGCCGGCGTCACCGGGCTGGTGATGACCAAGCTCGACGGCACCGCGCGCGGCGGCATCCTGGTGGCGATCGCCGCGAAGTACGGCCTGCCGGTGCATTTCATCGGCGTCGGCGAAGGCATCGACGATCTCGCGCCGTTCGCCGCCAAGGATTTCGCCAAGGCGATCGCCGGGATGGAGTGAAACGTTTCCCGGGCGCAGCGCAGCGCGTCTTCGCGGTGCGCTGCAGACCCGGGATCGCGACAAACACCGCCTTCGCAACGGTCCCGGATCTGCGGTGCATCGTTACGCAAGGGCTCCACGCTGCACCGCGTCCGGGACACGCGCGCCCCGAATGACAGGCCGCTCCGGCCGCGCTAGACACTTAAGCATGATCGAAAAAATCCAGTCCACCAAACCTCAGCTCAATCCGGCGACCAAGCTCGCGCTCGACCTCGGGCCGCTGCTGCTGTTCTTCTTCGTCAACGCCCGGCCGGCGCTGTTTGCGCCGCTGCTCAAGCCGTTCCTGCCGGAACAGCTCCTCACCGGGGAGCACGCCGGCATCTTCACCGCCACCGGGATATTCATCCCGACCGTCCTGCTGACGCTGGCGATCGGCTACGCGCTGACGCGGCATCTGCCGCTGATGCCGCTGATCACCGCGATCATCGTGGTGGTGTTCGGCGGCGCGACGCTGATCCTGCAGGACGAAACCTTCATCAAGCTCAAGCCGACCATCATCTATGTGCTGTTCGGCGTTTTGCTGCTCGGCGGATTGGCGTTCGGAAAATCGCTGCTCGGCATGGTGTTCGAGCAGGTGTTCCAGCTCACCGACGAGGGCTGGCGCAAGCTGACGGCACGCTGGGCGCTGTTCTTCCTGGCGCTCGCGGTGCTCAACGAGATCGTCTGGCGCACGCAGTCGACGGATTTCTGGGTGACCTTCAAGGTGTTCGGGGTGGTGCCGCTGACCTTGCTGTTCGGCATGCTGCAGTATCCGCTGCTGCAGAAATATGCTCCGCCGGATGCGGCTGACGGCAACGGATAGCCTGCGTTCGAGCCCGCTTCCTGCAACCGCCGCGCCCCGCTGACTACTTCGCCTTCGCCAACGGCTTGGTGACCGCCCGCAAGCGGTCGATGAAAAGCTCCGCGAGCGGGCTGAGCGCATGCTCGAGCTCGGCAATCGTTCGCGAAATCGCCGGCTGCGAGGTCCGAAGGCGTTCCGCCGCCTTGTGCTTGCCGGCAAGCATGGGTTAGGCGCGTAGCACCTTAACCGACCGGCCGTGGGTTTCGCACCTTCGGCGCTAACGCCCCCTACGCGCTATGTTAAAGTTTGCAGATGCGGCTCTATCTCTCGTCGTTCGATCTGGGCGACCGGCCCGAGGAGCTTGTGGCGCTGGCCGGCGCGGCGCGGCGCGCCGCCATCATCCTCAATGCGCTCGACAACCGGCCGAAGGCGCGCGCCGATTGGCTGAAGGATCAGACCGGCAAGCTCACCGGCCTTGGCTTCAGCGTGGTCGAGCTCGATCTGCGCACGTATTTCGGCAAACCGGACCGGCTCGAAACGTTTCTCGGCGGCATCGACCTCGTCTGGATCAACGGCGGCAATACGTTCATCCTGCGCCGCGCGATGAAGCAGAGCGGTTTCGACAGGCTCATCAAGAATGCCGTCGCCGGCAACGCAATCGTCTATGCCGGATTCAGCGCCGCCGCGGTGATCGCGTCCGGGTGCCTGAGAGGATTGGAGCTGACCGACGACCCGCAGGACGTTCCGCCCGGTTACGACGCCGCTGTCGTCTGGGACGGGCTCGGATTTGTCCCATTCGCGCTGGCGGTGCATTTCAAGTCGGACCATCCGGAATCGGACTCGGTCGACCGTGAGATCGCGTTCTACGAGGGGAACGGCATTCCCTATCGCACCCTGCGCGACGGCGAAGTGCTGATCGTCCATGACGGCCGCGAGAGGATCGTCGGGTCGCGCGAGCGAGCGTAGCGGGGATAGAGCGCAGCGCACTCCGGGCTCTCGTACGCAATCCGATGGCCCCGGCTTTCGCTCCGCTCAAGCCGGGCTACGGGCTGCGCCATCGGCGCTAACCCACCCTACCAGGCACGACGAGGCACAGGGCCCGGTTAGGGCCGAATCGGCCCCCTTTCTTGACAGGCCGCGCCCCAGCCGCCATAAGCATGCCGTCGCAAGCGGGCCCCCGCCCCCTTGCGTTTTTGTTGCGGCGCCAACCCCTTAGGGCGCGGCGCCGCCAGAACCCAAACCCGACTGGAAGAAGCCGGTCCGGACCCGTTCCGAGCACCGGAAATCCGAACACGAGGACAAGAACGATGTTCGCAGTCATCCGAACCGGCGGCAAGCAATACCGCGTCGCCGCCGAAGACGTGATCGAGATCGGCAAGATCGACGGCCAGCCGGGCGATATCATCCAGCTCGGCGACGTGCTGGTGGTGGGCGGCGATACGACCACGCTCGGCGAACCGACCGTCAGCGGTGCTTCCGTGGCGGCCGAAGTGCTGGAGCAGGGCCGCGGCCCCAAAGTCATCTCGTTCAAGAAACGCCGGCGCAAGAATTCACGGCGCAGGCGCGGCCACCGGCAGGAATTCACCCTGCTGCGGATCACCGAGATCCTCACCGACGGCGCCAAGCCGACCAAGACCGCACGGCCGAAGCGGGCCGCAAAGCCCACGCCGGCGGCCGAACCGGCCACGGACGGGGATGCGGCAGCGCCGGCCGCCTAGGCGGGGCAAAATCGTCCCGCCAAGAGCAGCCGGCGTGATGATTTCGTCACAAACTTGCACTAGATAACCCGATACGAGATAAGGGTCCCGAAGGACTTCGAACCATGGCTCACAAGAAAGCAGGCGGATCATCCCGGAACGGCCGCGACTCCAACAGTCAGCGGCTCGGGATCAAGCGTTTTGGCGGCGAGAGCGTGCTGGCCGGCAATATTTTGGCGCGCCAGCGCGGAACCACTTGGCATCCCGGCCGTAATGTTGGTTTGGGCAAGGATCACACGCTGTTCGCCAAGATCGATGGGCGCGTCGAGTTCAAAGCCAAAGCCAAGGGCCGCGTGTTCGTATCGGTACTGCCGATGACGGAGGCTGCGGCCGAATAGACGGTGGACTAAAATGCAAGTCCGCCGGCACCCAAGTCGAACCGGCGGGCCCATAGGGGTTCCATGAGGGGAGACGGGATGCCGGCTCCCCTTCTTCGTTTCCAGGAGCCCGTGTGATGACCCTGCTCGAGCAGCCGACACCGGAAAGATTGCGCGACGGCGGCGTTCCGGTCCTCAAGACCGAGCGGCTGATCCTGCGCGCGCCTCGGCGCGAGGACGCCAAGGCCATCACCGCCCTGATCAACGACCGGCGCATCGCCGAGAATACCGCGCGCGTGCCGCATCCCTATCGGCTGGCTGACGCGGAAGACTTCATCGCCAATGCCAACCAGGACCCGAGCCGGACGAGCTTCCTCGTCACCACCCACGACGGCGACCTGATCGGCGGCTGCGGCAACGGCGTGCTGCGCGACGACAAGGCCGAGGTTGGCTACTGGCTTGGCGTGCCGTTCTGGGGCAACGGCTACGCGACAGAGGCGGCCCGCGCCGTGCTCGACCATGCGTTCACCGATCTCGGGCACGAGGTGGTGTTCGGCAGTGCGCGGGTGAGCAATCCGGCCTCGCGCCGCGTGCTGGAGAAGTGCGGCTTCCAGTGGACCGGCGTCGCGCTCTATCGCATCCGCGCGCTCAACTCGTCGGCGCCGGTCGACCTGTTCCGGCTCGACCGCGGCCTGTGGGCCTCGCTGAAGAATTGGCGCGGCTCGCGCCGGGTGGATCATTGCTGAAAATTCGGCGGCTGCATCTCGTGCCCTCTCCCCTTGCGGGAGAGGGCATCTGAGAACATTCAGCGAGACCGGTTGGGTGAGGGGTATGCTTCGAAATCCCTTATCCGATTTGCAATACCCCTCACCCAATCTCGATCGCTGAAGCACCGGGCAGCCCTCTCCCGCAAGGGGAGAGGGCACTATGGCAAACTGGCGTCGCACGCGGCGTTATCCCTCTCATGGGGTCGGTCCGCCTCTTACGGCAGCGGCGTCGGTGCGGGAACCTCGACGCCGCGCGCCCGCTCGCGCCACAGGATGTAAAGCCCGGCGCCGACGATGATCGCCGCGCCGGACAGCGTGAATGCGTCCGGCACGTCGCCGAACACCAGGTAGCCGAGCGCGATCGCCCAGAGGATGAACGTGTACTGATACGGCGCCACCACGCTCGCCGCCGCGAGCTTGAGCGCGCGATTGATGCAGGCCAGCGCCACGATCGAGATCACGCCGAACAGACAGAGCAACGCCAAGTCGCCGGGCGTCGGCGTGACCCAGCCGTACGGCGCCCACACCGCGCCGAGGACGAGCGTGCCGGCAATCTGGCCCGCCACCAGCACGGTGTTCGATGTCTCGCGCAACAGCCGGGTGGCGACCATCAGCCCGGCAAACATCATGCTGCCGGTCAGCGCGATCAGCGCCGGCAGCGTGATGCTGGCGGCCGATGGCCGCAACGCCAGGACGACGCCGGAGAACCCGACCATCACGGCGATCCAGCGCCGCCAGCCGACGACCTCGCCCAGCAGCAGCACCGACAGCGCCGTCACGTAGATCGGTCCGGCGAGATAGAACGTCACGGTGTCGGCGAGCGGCAGATACGACACCGCCCAGAAGAACATCGACACTTCGGAGGTCGAGAGCAAAATACGGACGAGCTGCAGCCATGGCCGCGGCGCCGCCGTGAACGCCGCCGCGCCGGCCTGCCACATGAACGGCGCCAGCAGGACCAGCGCGGCGATGCTGCGGATCAGCAGCAGCTCGCCGACCGAGTAGTCGACCAGCAGCCACTTGCCGAGCGCGTCGTTCATCGCGAACAGGGCCACGCCGGTCGACATCAGTGCGATGCCGGCAAGCGCGGTGCTGGCCGCAGGTTTGCGAAGCGCCGGGAAGTCCGTCATGGCTCGGCTTGCGGCATCGCTTTGATGATCGGCGCAAGCTTTGCGTTCAAGGCCTCGCCGAAATGCGCTTGCGGATTGGACGGCGGCAGCCGGTCCATCCGCTCCCACCCGGCAATCAGCGTGCGGGCCCGTTCGAACGCGCCCTTGAAATCGCGCTCCAGCGCGAGGCTCTGGCGAAAGAACGCATCACCGAAATAGGTCCAGTCGCGGCCGGCGGCGCAGCCGAACGAGGCGCTCTTCGCGTCGGCGGCGGTGATGACGATCGTGTTGTCGTCGGCGAGCGGCCGCACGAACGCGCCCGAGTAGCAGGCCGACACGATGATCACGCGGTTCCTGACGCCTTCGCGATCGAGCAGCCAGGCGAAATCCTTCGGCGTGAGCACGACCTGGTTGCCGCGCGGCATCTGCAGGGTCACGCCGTCCATGGCGCCATGCGTCGTGACCATCAGGACCAGGACGTCCTCGTCCTTGTTCATGCGTCCCGCCACCTCGTGCACGGCGGCGGCGATATTGCGCGGGCTGGCCAGCGGCGCGCTGGCAATGGTGTCGCGATTGTTGATGAGGCTCACCGTACGATCCTTGAGCGGAAGGATCCTGCCGATCGCCGCAAGCGCGCCGTCGAGCTCCTTGCGGAAGACGTCCTGCTCCCACCACCCGGCCACGCCGATCGCATAGAGGCCGGTGCCCTTTTGCGGCTTGTCGAGCTTGGCGAACGCCTCGCGCAGCAGCGGCGGCTGCAACACATCAAACGGCGGCCCGATATCGGGATCGGCCGCCACACCAGCGACGCTCAGCGCAGCGGCGAGCGCGACCATCAAGCACAGCAATCGGAACCGCCAGCCGGCTGACCGCCGCAACATCCTGCACCCCGACAACGCGCGGCGCGGCTTCGCAAGCCGGCTCGCACCACGACCACGCGAGATCGTTCGAGCAATGCTCTATTCCGACCACGCCTTGGCATCAAGGCGGGACGGTCTGCAACGGGGGCAGGATTGGATCGCGTCAACGGAACTTGCAACCGCGACAGCACACGCTGACACACAAGATGTGATCGGCCGCGACAGCTTCGTCCATTGACATCGGCGATGCTCGTCACCAGAATTCAAGGTGCAAGATGCGTGATCGCGTGACGCGCAGTTGCTGAACCCAGCCGCTGAGACGCAGTCACCGCCACCATCAGTGAACGATAACGGGAGGTGCCATGCCCCCGGGCTATCCTGGCCGCGATGATCGCTGCGGCATCGTTCGGGCCTCAGCGTAGCGGTAGTGAGCGAACGGCCTTGTCGGGAGCGGCCTCTCGGGCCGGATCAGTGAGGCATGGCCCATCCTGGCCCCTCCCGGCGAAGGCTTCTTTTTGAATTTGTGCGGGTCTCTTCCGTTCGTCCCCGCGAAAGCGGGGACCCAGCAAACTTTTCAAACAAGCCTGGATTCCCGCTTGCGCGGGTTCGTTCCTTCCGTTCGTCCCGCGAAAGCGGGGACCCAGCAAACCTTTCAAACAAGCCTGGATTCCCGCTTGCGCGGGTTCGTTCCTTCCGTTCGTCCCCGCGAAAGCGGGGACCCAGCGAACGTTTCAAGTAAGCCGTTTCCCGCTTGCGCGGGCTCGTTCCTTCCGTTCGTCCCCGCGAAAGCGGGGACCCAGCAAACTTTTCAAACAAGCCTGGATTCCCGCTTGCGCGGGTTCGTCCCTTCCGTTCGTCCCCGCGGAAGCGGGGACCCAGCAAACGTTTCAAGTAAGCCGTTTCCCGCTTGCGCCGAATGACCGGACGAAAATGCGGCGCTGATCGCACTGGCATTTGCATCGCCGATTGCCTATTCCACCCGTCATGAAGTTCCTCGACGAGGCCAAGATCTACATCCGCTCCGGCGACGGCGGCAACGGCTGCGTCGCGTTCCGGCGCGAGAAATTCATCGAATTCGGCGGTCCGAGCGGCGGTGACGGCGGACGCGGTGGCGACGTGGTGGCGCAGGCGGTCGACGGCCTCAACACGCTGATCGACTACCGCTACCAGCAGCACTTCAAGGCCAAGCGCGGCGGCAACGGCATGGGCAAGGATCGCCACGGCGCCAACGGCGACGACATCGTGCTCAAGGTGCCGGCCGGCACCCAGATCTATCAGGAGGACGGCGAGACGCTGCTGGCCGATCTCACCAAGGTCGGCGAGCGCGCGATGCTGGCGAAGGGCGGCAACGGCGGCTTCGGCAACGCGCACTTCAAGTCGTCGACCAATCGCGCGCCGCGCCACGCCAATCCGGGCCAGCCTGGCGAAGAGCTGACCATCCGGCTGCGGCTGAAGCTGATCGCCGACGCCGGCATCATCGGGCTGCCGAATGCGGGCAAATCGACCTTGCTGGCCGCGGTGAGCGCGGCGCGGCCGAAGATCGCCGACTATCCGTTCACCACGCTGCATCCGCAGCTCGGCGTGGTCGAGATCGACGGCCGCGGTTTCGTGCTGGCCGACCTGCCCGGCCTGATCGAGGGCGCGCACGAGGGCGTCGGGCTGGGCGACCGCTTCCTCGGCCACACCGAGCGATGCCGGGTGCTGCTGCATCTGATCGACGGCACCGGCGAGCACGCCGGCGAAGCGTACAAGACGGTGCGCGCCGAGCTTGCCGCTTATGGTGAGGGGCTCACCGACAAGCCAGAAGTGGTGGCGCTCAACAAGGCCGATGCGTTGACGCCGGAGCAGCTGAAAGAACAAGTGGCCCGATTGAAGCGTGCGGCCAAAAGGACGCCGCTGGTGATCTCGGCGGCGACCCGCCAGGGCGTGCCGGAGGTATTGCGGGCCTTGCGCAAAGTCATTGACGAAGCGCAGCCAAGCCGGGAAGCTCTTGTCGAGGCTTGGCACCCTTAGGCATTTGCATCCTTTCGCCCGTTCAATGAAACGGCTAGTTTTGTGCCATGACCAAACTCCTGGAAAAGGCGCTCGAAGCGGTCCGGCGCTTGCCGCCCGGCGAGCAGGACGAAATCGCACGCGCCATGCTCAACCTGGCCGCTGATGAAAGCGCGGCGGAAGAAATCGATCCCGCACATCTGTCCGCCGTCCTGGAAGGCTTGGCGCAAGCCAAGCGGCGCCAGTTCGCATCGGACGAAGAGGTCGAGGCCGCCTTTCGCCGTTTCGATCGATGAAGCTCCGCTTCACGCCGCGTGCGGCGGAAGACCTCGGATGCGATCGCCGATTACCTTCATGCGCACAATCCGTCAGCTGCACAAAACGTGCGCACAGCGATCCTTCGTTCGCTGCAACATCTGGTCCGGTTTCCAGAGGTCGGAAGACGACAACCGCCGAGGGCGTCCGTAAATTCGTGACGCGCAAGTATCGGTATCTTGTTTATTACACCGCGGTTCAGAGCTCCGAGGAGATAATAATCTTGACCATCCAGCATCCTGCCCGCCAGCGGGAATACGAGGATGCTTGACGAAGCGCAGCCAAGCCGGGAAGCTCTCGTCGAGGCGTGGCGCCCTTAAACCTCGGTAAGTGCCCCGCTCCCTCCTCCGTTCGTCCCCGCGAAAGCGGGGACCCAGCGCTTGTCAAGGACTGGGTGCCCGCCTGCGCGGGCACGAACGGAGGGAGCGGTGCGCTTGGTGCACCAATTTCAGGAGTCCGCCCGATGAACGACACGAGCATGCCGGCCGCGCGGCGGCAGATGAAGCTCGGCCTGTTCTTCGATGGCAGCGGCCATCATGTCGCCGCCTGGCGCGACCCGGGCGTCGACGCCCACGCGCGGCTGAGCTTCAAGCAGTATGCGCGCATCGCGCAAACCGCCGAGCGCGGCAAGTTCGATCTCCTGTTCACCGCCGACACCAATGCGACCTTCGGCGCCGACGACGTCGATGTGTGGCAGCGCACCGCCGCCTGCTCGCGGCTTGAGCCGCTGACGCTGCTCGGCGCGCTCTCGGTCGTCACCGAGCGCATCGGCCTCGTCGCCACCATGACGACGACCTATTACGAGCCGTTCACCATCGCGCGCTTCTTCGCTTCGCTCGACCAGATCAGCAACGGACGCGCCGGCTGGAACCTGGTGACCTCGCTGGCCGCCGCCGAGGCGCTCAATTTCAGCCGCGAGACCCATGCGGCGCACGCCGACCGCTATGCGCGGGCGCGTGAATTCGCGCAGGTCGTGCTCGGCCTGTGGGATTCGTGGGAGGACGGCGCCGTCATCGCCGACAAGGCGAGCGGGCTCTATCTCGACACCGCGAAAATGCATTTCCTCCATCACCAGGGCGAGCATTTCGCCGTGCGTGGGCCGCTGATGATCCAGCGCTCGCCGCAGGGCCGTCCGGTGATCGTGCAGGCCGGCCAGTCCGACGACGGGCGCGAGCTCGCCGGCGAGACCGGCGAGGTGATCTTCACCGTGCAGCAGGACCTCGAGGCGGCGCGCGCCTTCTATGCCGACGTCAAACGGCGCGCGGTGAAATACGGGCGCTCGCCCGACGCGGTGAAGATTCTGCCCGGCGTGATGACGGTGATTGCCGGCAGCAAGGCCGAGGCCGAAGACAAGTACGAGACGCTGCAGTCGCTCATCCAGCCGGAGCTTGGCGTCAAGAATCTCTCCGCCTATTTCGGCAAGGACTTGTCGGCTTACCCGCTCGACGGGCCGGTGCCGGAGCCGGTGTGGGCCAATGCCGAGCACGGCCGCCTGAAGGTGATGGTCGAACTGGCGCGGCGCGAGAATCTCAGCATCCGTCAGCTCTACAAGCGGGTGATCGGCCAGCGGGCGCATCGCACGGTGTGCGGCACGCCGGCCGACATCGCCGATACGCTGCAGCATTGGTTCGAGGCCGGTGCGGCCGACGGATTCAATTTGCTGCCACTGACGATCCCGCAGGGGCTGGACGATATCGTCGATCTGCTGGTGCCGGAACTGCAGCGGCGCGGCCTGTTCCGCACCGAATACGAGGGAACGACGCTGCGCGAGAATCTCGGGCTGCCGGTTCCGATCAATCGATGGTCGGATCATGCGCACATGGCGCAAGTTGCCACATAGCCTCGCGCCGCAGACGGCATGACCGGGTCGAGTGCATTGCGACTTAGTCGCTGCCGGAACTTTGGCAGCTTTGTGAAATTGTAATCCCTATATCACCTGCATCATCACTCACCCCGGTTCCATTCCGCGGAATTGGCAAACTTGAAACTGAAGGAACGGGTCTGGTAGCGATCCGAAAAAGGAAATGTGTGGTCTTAGTGGCGAGATTCGATTCGACGGCCAGATCGATCTCGCAGCAAATCAAAAGATGGCCGCAACCATGCACCCGCGCGGCCCGGACGCCGGCGGGTTCTTCGCCCAGCACAATGTCGCGCTAGGCCATCGCCGGCTCAGCATCCTCGATCTCAGCACCGCGTCGCAGCAGCCGATGGTCGATTCCGAGCTCGGCCTCGCGCTAGTGTTCAACGGCTGCATCTACAATTTCCGCGAGTTGCGTGGCCTGTTAAGCAGCATGGGCTATCGGTTTTTCTCCGATGGCGACACCGAAGTCATCCTGAAGGCCTATCACGCGTGGGGTCCGCGCTGCGTCGAGCGGTTCCTCGGCATGTTCGCGTTCGCCATCTGGGAGCGCGACAGCGGTCGGGTCGTGCTGGCGCGCGACCGGCTCGGCATCAAGCCGTTGTATTTCGCCGAAATCGACAACGGCCGCGCGCTGCGCTTCGCCTCGACGCTGCCTGCGCTGCTGGCGGCGGGCGGGGTCGATACCGCGATCGATCCGGCTTCGCTACACAATTACATGAGCTTCCACGCCGTCGTGCCGGCGCCACGCACCATCCTCAAGGGTGTACGCAAGCTGGCGCCGGCGACCATCATGACGATCGAGCCCGACGGCACGCGGCGCGAGGAAACATATTGGACCATCGAGGTCGGCAGCCGTCCGGAGGATCGCCACAGCGAGGCCGAATGGCGCGAAGCGGTGCTGGCCGCGCTCAAAACCGCCGTCGAGCGCCGGCGCATCGCCGACGTGCCGGTCGGGGTGCTGCTGTCCGGCGGCCTCGACAGCTCGCTGGTGGTGGCACTGCTCAAGGACCATCCCAGCCTGAAAACGTTTTCGATCGGCTTCGAGACCGTCGGCGATGTCTGCGGCGACGAATTCGAGTATTCCGACCTGATCGCCGAGCGCTTCCACACCGACCACCAGCGCATCCATATCGACGGCTCGCGCGCGCTCGACGCGTTGCCGGGCGTGGTGGCCGCCATGTCCGAGCCGATGATGAGCCACGACGCGATCGGCTTCTATCTTCTGTCCGAGGAAGTGGCCAAGCACGTCAAGGTGGTGCAGAGCGGCCAGGGCGCCGACGAGATTTTCGGCGGCTATCACTGGTATCCACGCATGCTGAAGGCCAACGACGCGGTCGCCGAGTATGCGCGCGTCTATTTCGACCGCGACCACGAGGAGATGGGGCAGGCACTGGCGCCGCGCTACATGAACGGCGACTACAGCCGCGAATTCGTCGAGCGGTTCTTCGCCGATGCCGGGGCCAGCCGCGCGGTCGACAAGGCGCTGCAGATCGACACGCAAATCATGCTGGTCGACGATCCGGTCAAGCGGGTCGACAACATGACCATGGCGTGGGGGCTGGAGGCGCGCGTGCCGTTCCTCGACCACGAGCTGGTCGAGCTGGCGGCACGCATCCCGGCCGAGCTCAAGGTGCGCGACGGCGGCAAGTACATTCTGAAGGAGGCCGCCCGCGCCGTGGTGCCGGCCGAGGTCATCGACCGGCCGAAGGGCTATTTCCCGGTGCCGGCGTTGAAGTACCTGCGCGGTCCGTTCCTGGAGATGGTTCGCGACGTCCTGACATCGCAGAAGGCGCGACAGCGCGGGCTGTTCAACCGCGATTACGTCGAGCGGCTGCTGGCCGATCCGGAGCGCAACCTCACGCCGAAGGGCCACTCCAAGCTCTGGCAGGTGGCGCTGCTGGAATCCTGGCTGCAGACGCACGGCGTCTGAGCGAAGGCGCGATCCACGCCTTGTCATTGCGAGCGAAGCGAAGCAATCCAGAATCGAGTAAGAGGAATCTGGATTGCTTCGTCGCCTGCGGGGCTCCTCGCAATGACAGCCAGCAAACCGATCGTGATCCCCAATTGACGTATTGCTAAACCCCGGTCCGCTGTGGGACATGCAGGCCATCCCCGTCACGCCCACAGTCCCGATGCCCCGCAAAGCCCCTGCCCTCGCCGATTTTCACCGCATCGTGGTCAAGGTCGGCTCCTCGCTGCTGGTCGACCGCGCCGGCGGCCGGCTCAATGAGCGCTGGCTGGCCTCGCTGGTCGACGATATCGCCGCGCTGCATCGCGACAAGCGCGACGCGCTGGTCGTCTCCTCGGGCGCGATTGCGCTTGGGCGTGCGGTGCTCAAGCTCGCCGCCGGCCCGCTCAAGCTGGAGGATTCGCAGGCGGCCGCCGCCGTCGGCCAGATCGCGCTGGCGCGCACCTGGAGCGAGGCGCTCGGCCGCCATCGCATCACCGCCGGCCAGCTGCTGGTCACGCTGCAGGACACCGAGGAACGTCGGCGCTATCTCAACGCCCGCTCCACCATCGAGAAGCTCCTGGAATGGCGAGCCGTGCCGGTGATCAACGAGAACGACACGGTGGCGACCAACGAGATCCGCTATGGCGACAACGACCGTCTCGCCGCGCGCGTCGCCACCATGGCGAGCGCCGACCTGCTGGTGCTGCTGTCCGATGTCGACGGGCTTTATGACGCGCCGCCCGGAAGCGGCAAGGACGCCAGGCTGGTGCCGCTGGTCGAGCGCATCACGCCCGAGATCGAAGCAATGGCGGGCTCGGCCGGTTCGGAACTGTCGCGCGGCGGCATGCAAACCAAGATCGAGGCCGGCAGGATCGCCACCTCGGGCGGCACCCACATGGTGATCGCATCAGGCCGGGTCGACCATCCGCTCAAGGCCATCGCCGACGGCGCGCGCTGCACCTGGTTCGTCACGCCCGCCAATCCGGTCGCGGCGCGCAAGAAATGGATCGGCGGCTCGCTCGAGCCGAAAGGCATTCTCACCATCGATGCCGGCGCCGTGGCGGCATTGCGCAAAGGCCGAAGCCTGCTGCCCGCCGGCATCATCCGGATCGACGGCGCGTTCGCGCGCGGTGACGCGGTCATCATCCGCGGACCGGACGGCGCCGAGGTCGGCCGCGGCCTCGTCGCCTACGACGCCGACGAAGCCGACAAGATCAAGGGCCGCTCGTCGGCCGACATCATGTTGATTCTCGGTTTTGGCGGCCGCACTGAAATGATCCATCGCGATAATTTGGTGATGGGACAAGCCTAGCCGCGCACCGCGCAAAGCTATGCGACAATTGCCGTTCGATTGTCTGAATTGGCGAGATGTTTCGTTAGCCGCCGGGCAGCCCAAAGAACATTTATGAGATAGCGAAAAAGATTTCATGGTCGACGTGTGCGGCTCGTCACATTCGCGGCCAGCAGATTGTGCAAAGTTCGATTGGCGCGCTGCAGACCGACTCGACATGACAAGGGTCGGTAACAGCGCACCGCTCAAAGAGCGATCAACAGGGACGGGGCTTAGATTCGCGCCAGCGTGCGCAGAAGGAGACTTGCATGAGAAAGACCCTGTCGTTCAGCGTGGCCGCCGCGATCCTGCTCGCCGCAATCGGCACGTGGGCCGTTGCCAAGGCGCGGCCCGCCAACAACCCAGCGAAACTGAAGATCGAAAGCGTCGCGCCTGCTGCACTCGCGCCGTTCGAATTGATGAAAAATTCGACCGATCTTCCCGCCCAACGCCACGACGCATTCTAAATCGCGCGCCGGAACTGTCGTCACAAAAGAATGCGCCGGGTGTCGCCTCCGAAAAGGCGGGTCCGCACACCCGGCGCTGACGCATGCCCTCGATCCGGGTGTGGCGCCGACGACCCAAACGGCTATGCCGGCCCCAGGTTCCACTCCGCACCAATTTTCCAAAAAAGAAGACCCCGGTGCCCGAAGGGACCAGGGTCTTTCGCCGGATGGGTGAGGGGTTGGGGGCTGGGGGGCACACCACCCGGCGTTGGATCATCAACGCGCCGGTCGTGCGTGCGTTCCGCCGCTTCGAAAAATTATTTTCGGAATGTCCTGGGGGCTACACGGCGGCTAGGCGGGAGGGCACGCTCGGCCTGCTCGACCGGCAGATCGACCTTCCGGCCGTCCGGAAACTCCAAACGCCGCAACGAGATGCGGACGCCCTCGGCGCCGCCGTGGCCCTCGATCACATAGCGGGTTCCGATCGGGAACCGGCTGGGAAGCCGACGCACGCTGGTGGAAAGACGCGAACCCATGACAAACCTCCGGGCTGACAGCCCCCCGGCTCGCAAGTGCAATGCCAGAGCAGCGGGACTGTTTCGTGACGGCGCGGCAATTGGCGCGGCGGTCTGTGGGTCGTTGTGGAGAAGATCAAAATCGATGCGAATTCGACCCAATCACAGCTCGAAGCCGTTCTCGGCCGCCAGCGCCTTCAGCGATGTTTCGGGCCGGGCGCCGAGATGGCTGATCACCTCGGCGGCAGCAATGGCGCCGAGCCGGGCGCAATCGCGGTGATCCTCGCCGCGCGAGAGCCCAACCAGAAACCCGGCGGCAAACAGATCGCCCGCCCCCGTGGCGTCGACCATGCGCTCGACCGCCACCGCCGGAACCGCTTCGGTCGCCGCCCGCGTCACCACCAGGCACCCCTTTTCGCTGCGGGTGACCACCGCCAGCTTGGCGTCATTGCGCAGCGCTGCCAGCGCGGAATCGAAGTCGGCAGTCTGGTAGAGACTGTGCAGCTCCCGCTCGTTGGCGAACACGAGATCGACCGTGCCGTTCTTGATCAGATCGAGGAACTCGGCGCGGTAGCGATCGACGCAGAACGCATCCGACAACGTCAGCGCGACGTCGCGCTCGGCGTCGTGCGCGATCTTGGCGGCTTTGAGGAACGCCTCCTTGGCGCGCGGCGGATCCCACAGATAGCCTTCCAGATAGGTGATCTGCGCCGCCGCCACCGCATCGGCATCGATGTCGTTGGGATGCAGGTCCTGCGCGGCGCCCAGATAGGTATTCATGGTGCGCTCGCCGTCCGGCGTCACCAGAACGTAGCAGCGTGCGGTCGACGGGCCGGCCGAGTTCGGCGGCGTGTCGAACGCGACGCCGGCGGCGCGGATATCATGACGGAAAACGCGGCCGAGTTCGTCGTCGCGCACCTTGCCGACGAACGCCGCGCGCGCCCCCAGGCTCGCGACGCCGACGATGGTATTGGCCGCCGAGCCGCCGGACACCTCGATCGCCGGGCCCATCGCATCGTAGATCGATGCAGCGCGCGCCTCGTCGATCAGCGCCATGGCGCCCTTGTGCATGCCCTGTTTGGCGAGGAAATCGTCTTCGGTGCGCGCCAGCACGTCGACGATGGCGTTGCCGATGCCGAGGACGTCGAAGCGAGTGGTGGCCATGTGATCCTCGGAGGATGTTTGCGCGCGCCATAGAGGCGGCGCACTATAGCGGCGACTCTCACGCAAGCAACGGCATTGCGTGAAAGTCATCCTTTATCCCTGGGTGTGCGCTGCTCCTGTCCCTGCCGTTAGTGCGGCGGCGGCAGCCGTTTCAGCACCTCCAGGCTCCACCAGAGAAAATAGCCGGCGATCAGAATGCCGAGCGCGATCTTCACCAGTTGGATGATCAGTTCGTCTTTGCTCATTTGCCGCAGCCTGTGGCGCGGCCTTGTAGCACGCCCTTGGCAGGGCTTGCACCCTGCCCGGCGTCATGCGATGTGGCCCCCGATCAGGGTGAGGACGGACAATGGCCTTCAAGCAGCGCGTGTTTTCCGGCGTGCAGCCGAGCGGCAACCTGCATCTCGGCAACTACCTCGGCGCCATCGTCAAGTTCGTCGAGATGCAGGACAAATACGACTGCATCTATTGCGTGGTCGATCTGCACGCCATCACGGTCTGGCAGGACCCGGCCGAGCTGCCGCGCGCCATCCGCGAAGTGACCGCGGCCTTCCTCGCCTGCGGCATCGATCCGAAGCAGCATATCGTGTTCAACCAGAGCCAGGTCGCCGAGCACGCCGAGCTCGCCTGGGTGTTCAATTGCGTGGCGCGGCTCGGCTGGCTCAACCGCATGACCCAGTTCAAGGAGAAGGCCGGCAAGGACCGCGAGAATGCGTCCGTCGGGCTCTATGCCTATCCGGCGCTGATGGCGGCCGACATCCTGGTCTATCGCGCCACCCACGTTCCGGTCGGCGAAGACCAAAAACAGCACCTCGAACTGTCGCGCGACATTGCGCAGAAATTCAACAACGACTTCGGCAAATCGATTCACGCGCATGGTTATGGCGAGACGTTCTTCCCGCTGCCGGAGCCGATCATCCAGGGACCGGCCACGCGCGTCATGTCGCTGCGCGACGGCACCAAGAAGATGTCGAAGTCCGACGCCTCCGACCAGTCGCGCATCAATCTCACCGACGACGCCGACTCGATCGCCCTGAAGGTGCGCCGCGCCAAGACCGACCCGCACCCCTTGCCGCACGAGCTGAAGGACCTCGAGCAGCGGCCCGAGGCCGACAACCTTGTCGGCATTTTCGCCGCGTTGGCCGGCAAGGGCAAACCGGACGTGCTCAAGGAATTCGGCGGCGGTCAGTTCTCCACGTTCAAGAACGCACTGGTCGATCTGGCGGTGGCCAAGCTCGGCCCGATCAACACCGAGATGAAAAAGCTCGTCGCCGATCCGGCCTACATCGATTCGGTGCTGGCCGACGGCTCGGCGCGCGCGCAGGTGATCGCCGCCGAAACCATGAAGGCGGTGAAGGACATCGTCGGCTTCGTGCGGCGGTAGGTGCGCTCGCTGTCATTCCGGCCGAGCGCAGCGAGGGCCGGAATCCATACGCCGCAGCTAGTGACATGGATTCCGGGCTCCCTCGCTTCGCTCGGGCGCCGGAATGACGCCCGCGCGCCTGCTTGTGCCCTGACTAAGCGGCGTGGCAGAATCCGCATGATTGCGATGCCGAGCGCGACTGACGTTCGGCGGCGGCCGGGGAACCGATGAGCAAGAAGCGCCGCAGCTACGAGGCCGGACATTCGCCTAAATTCCTGGTGGTGATCGACGACACCCCGGAATGCGACCGCGCGCTTTATTTTGCCGCGCGGCGTGCGCTGCGCATCGGCTCGACAGTCATCATGCTGCGGGTGATCGAGACCCACGACCACGGCCAGCAGTGGCTCGGCGTCGCCGACATCATGCGCGCGGAGGCGCACGAGGAGGCAAGCGCCATTCTCGACCGCCACGCCGCGCGCGCCTCCAGCATCACCGGCGTGATGCCGCAGCGCGTCATCCGCGAAGGCGACACCGCGACCGAGCTCTTCAACCTGATCGAGGAGGACGAGGACATCGCCATCCTGGTGCTGGCCGCCGGCACCGGCGGCGACGGGCCGGGACCGCTGGTGTCGAGCCTCGCCAACACCGCCGACAGCTATCCGATCCCGGTCGCCATCGTGCCCGGCCATCTCAGCGACGAGGACCTCGACTCGATGTCGTGAGCGGCACGAGCTTACGTTCGCGTTGACAGGAGCGAGCTTCAGCCCATGTGCGAGACTGCCCCGAAGAAAACCGACGGCTGGAACGGCTGGAGCACCCTGCCCGAACCCCGCATCGGCGCCGGCAGCGGCCCGTGGATCGATCTTTCGCACCGGGTCACCGAGACGCTGTCGCGCATTCCGTTCTTCCCGCCGCCGGTGATCCGCAAGATCGCCACCAAGCCGCCCGGCAATGCCAACATCACCGAGGTGCACATGGTGGTGCATCATGGCACCCACCTCGACGCGCCTTGCCATTTCATCACCGACGGCCCGGCGATGGATGAGGTGCCGCTGGAGCGGTTTTATGGGCAGGGCGTGATCTGGCGCGTCGACGCCGGCGACCGCGCCGCCATCTCGGTCGCCGACCTCGAGCGCGCAACGCCGCGCATGCAGGAAGGCGACATCGTGCTGATCGACACCGGCTGGTGGCGTCACGTCAACACCGAGCGCTACGAAGAGCACCCGTACATTTCGGCCGAGGCGGCGCAGTGGCTGGTCGACCGCGGCGCTAAGCTGGTCGGCGTCGACAGCAGCACGCCCGACATGGCGGTCCACTATCGGCCGAAGGATTTCAATTTTCCGGTGCATCACACGCTGTTGAGCCACGGCGTGCTGATTGCCGAGCACCTGACCAATCTCACGCCACTCGCCGGCCGGCGCGTCGAGATCATGTTCCTCGGCATCAACATCGCCGGCTCGGACGGCGCCCCGGCCCGGCCGATCGCGCGGGCAGTGGCATGACGCGAGCGTTTCGGATTCTCGCTGTCTGACAAGCTGCTGACACAATGCCCCCGGGTCATTCCGGGGCGCCACGAAGTGGCGAGCCCGGAATCCATATCATTGGCTGCGGCGTATGGATTCCGGGCCCCGCCCTTCGGGCGGTCCCGGAATGACGGCGGAAAGTTCAGCGGCCTGCTGACTATTTGCTTGGCGCCTTGACCACCATCGCCGGTGGCGGCGGCGCGAATGACACGTTGAGGCCGACCTGCACGCCGTAGGTCGTCACGTTGTGCTGGGCGAACTGGCCGACCACCGCGACCAGCCCGGTCACATTGTTGGACAGCTTCATGGTGGTGCCGGCGGTCGCCGTGCCCCAATCCTTGCCGAACACCACCGGCAGCGCGAAGCCCGGCGCGGTGACGGTGGTCAGGAATGCGGTCACCAGACGATCGGTGTTGGCCCATTCGTGATTCCACACCGCCTTGGCGAACGGCCGATAAATCCCTGCGTCGTAATCGATCCGATAGCCGATCCCGCTGACCGCTGAATTGCGCGTCTGGTCGGCGAAGGCCAGGCTGGTGAAGCTGCCGGTCTCGGTGAACGCGTCGACGTGGACACGCTGCACCACCGCGCCGACCAGCGGGCCATGGGTGAAGCGCCCGGCCATGAAATTGTAGCCGGTCTCGAACGCGAGCGAGACATTGCTGCCGTTGCTCGTGCTGGCGTTCGGCTGAAGCGTGATGCCGATCGGCACCGTGCGGTTGACGTTGTTATGCAGCGTGCCGGCGGTGCCGACCACGGTGCCCCAGACCGGACCGTTACGATACGCGGCGTAGACGCTGGCGGCGAAGTCGTTCTGCGTGAAGCTGCCGACCGTGCTGTAGGACTGCCGCGCGTTGCCGAGCGAAAGCGCCGCGCCGACCAGCCAGTACGGCGAGACCTTGTAGTCGAAACCACCGCTCACCGCGATCGGCGTGCCGGGATCGCCGGGAAAACCCGGATAGTTGTCCATCCGCAGGAACGAGATGTCGCCGGTGATCCAGCCGTTGTAGCCGAGGGTGCCGTTGTTCTGCGACACGGCGATCTGGTTCTGGATCGCGCTGACCACGCCGGCGCGGGTCTTCACCGGCACTTCGGCGAGATAGGAAATCTGGCTCGGCGCGACGATGAGGCTGTAGAAGTAATCGCCCTGGATTTTCTGACCGGCCGTCGTCAGGTGCTGATCGTCGGCGAACAGCCGGGTCTGGTCGGCGGTGGGATTGACGAATGTCGACGGCGCTGCCGGATTCGACGAGCACAGCAGCGCCCAGGCGGTGGTGACGCCGGCTGGCTGCGTGCACGCGACCTGGCCGGCGCCGTTGCCGACGAACTGAAATCCGAACGCCGCCGGATTGGCGGCGATCGCCACGCGCACCGCGTTCCAGTCGGCCGGAATGAAATTCACCCCGTTGGCGGCGAGCGCCGACCACAGCGCCATGCTGTAATCGAATCGCGCCTGCCGGTCGGCGGCATTGCCGGCGCCCGTCGGAAACGAGAACGGCAGGTCCGGAACGATGAAATAGCGCGCGCCGGCAGCCTTCAATTGCGCGACCGACGCCGCAAGGCTGTTGGCGGCGCCGATCAGATAGGCGGTCGGGTCTGCCGGATGCGGCCCCAGCCCGGTATTGCCGAGCGCGAAGGAGACGTCGTTGGCGCCGGAGTTGACGAGGTAAAGCGCGTTCGGATTGGCGCGGCCGCCGTTGGCGGCCAGATAGTTCGCCATCTGGACGGTGGTCGGGATCGCCTGCTGAAATCCGCCGGTCGCCGCAGTGTTGACGGTGACGTTCTTGGCGCCGCTGGTGGCGTAGTTGGTGCCGCCCGGCTGGTTGGCCGGAATGGCGGTCAGGCCGAAATAACCGGCCAGCACCTCGGAATTCATCAATCCGGGGCGTGAGGTCGGCGCGCCGGCGCCGGCCGCGACCGCAGCCGGCCACAACGCATTGAACGTCGCGCCGCCCCCCGGATTGGGCAGCGCGCGATAGAAACCGCTGTCGACGTTGCTGTCGCCGAAGACGAGGGCCTGGTTGAACGATTGCGCCGCCGCCGGCGCGCTCGACAGCGCCAAGGCGGACGACAGCAGCAAGACCCGCTTGAGAGATTGAACGGCGCCCATGGCGACATCCTTTGGAGACAACGGACGCCACGCTCGATTCGAGAAGCCTACACGAATTGGCCGTTGCGCCCCTGCAACAGCGGGAATTTGTCTCGCCGCGGCATGTGGCGGGCGCCGGCGGAACCGCCGCCGGACCGAGGCCCCGGGTTGAACTTGCGCGCAAAAACGCCACCTATTGTGCTAAATAGGGCTAAACCGATGGCGGAAGCCCCCTCTGATTCCGCGCCGGCCCCAAGGAGCGAGCCATGTTCATCCAGACCGAACCCACGCCCAATCCGGCAACCTTGAAGTTCCTCCCCGGGCGCTCGGTGCTCGCCAGCGGCACGCTCGACCTGCGCGACAAGGAGACGGCCGCGCAGTCGCCGCTTGCCGCGCGGCTATTCGACATCGCCGGCATCTCCGGCGTGTTCTACGGCTCGGATTTCATCGCCGTCACCAAGACCGACGGCGAATGGCAGCAGCTCAAGCCGGCGATCCTGGGCGCCATCATGGAGCACTTCATGTCGGGCGCGCCGCTGCTGCGGGATGAGGATGCCGGGGCGACCGGCGATGGCGACGAGTTCTTCGAGGCGAAGGACACCGAGACCGTGGCCACCATCAAGGAGCTGATCGAGACACGGGTGCGGCCGGCGGTCGCCAACGACGGCGGCGACATCACCTTCCGGGGATTCAGGGACGGCGTCGTCTACCTCAACATGAAGGGCGCCTGCTCGGGCTGTCCGTCCTCGACCGCGACGCTGCGCCACGGCATCCAGAACCTGCTGAAGCATTACTTGCCGGACGTGGTCGAAGTGCAGCCGATGTAACACGTTCCGTGTTCTCCGATTTGCAATGCCCGGGTTGATCCCGGGCATTGCCGTTTTGAGGCAGCAAGAAACACGCTAACAGTGAGATTGTATCGCGGAGGTTCACACCATGATCATCGTTGGACTTGGTTTCGTGCTGGCTCTGCTGCCTGGCCTAGCGCTTGCGCAAAGCCCGCAACCCTACGCCGGATTGGACCAGCGTTCGGTCAAGGCGCTCTCCGAGCAACAGGTTGCCGACCTGAGGGCCGGCCGCGGAATGGGCCTTGCGCTTGCTGCCGAACTCAATGGCTATCCTGGTCCCCTCCATGTTCTGGAGCACACCGATGCACTCGGTCTGAACGACGAGCAGCGGGAACGGACCAGGTCCTTGTTCGAGGCGATGAAGGCCGAAGCCGTGCCGGTAGGCGAGCGCCTGATCGAACAGGAAACCGAACTCGATCGCATGTTCGCGGCGCGCGAGATCACTCCTGGAAGGCTTCGCGCCATGACGGAAGAAATCGGGGCCACCCAAGGCCGCCTGCGCGAGACGCATTTGAAGTATCACTTGGCCATGATGGACGTACTGACCCCGGTCCAGGTCGAAAGCTACCGCCGGCTACGAGGCTATGGCGCGCCGAGCAGCCCGCCACATCATCCACACCGGCACTAAGATTCATCCGCGACCCGCGCGTTATGAGTCAGTCACGGGCCAGACAATGCTAAGCTCCTCCGCGCCCTATTTCGGCTGAACCCATGCGCGTCCTTGCCATCGACACCGCGCTCGAAGCCTGCTCGGCGGCCGTGCTCGACCTCGACCGCGGCGGCATTATTGCGAGCGAGACATTGCCGATGGCGCGCGGCCACGCCGAGGCGATCATGCCGCTGATCGCGCGTGTGATGGACCTGGCGGAAACCGAATTCACTGAGCTCGACCGGATCGCCGTCACCACCGGACCCGGCAGCTTCACCGGCCTGCGGGTCGGGATCGCCGCCGCGCGCGGGATCGCGCTGGCCTCGGGCAGGCCGGCGATCGGCCTCTCGACCCTGTCGGGTTTCGCCGCGCAGCACATCGCCCTCGACGACACCAGCAACGTGGTCGCCGCCATCGATGCGCGGCACGAGCACGTCTATCTGCAGATTTTCGGCTCCGGCGGCCGCAGCGTGGTGGCGCCGCGCATTGCGCCGTTGCGCGAAGCGGTGCGCGCGGCCACCACCTCGCCGGCCCGCATCGTCGGCTCGGGCGCCGACCTGATCGTGGCGGCATGGCCGAAAAATGCCGAGCCGCCGCTCCTGGTCGAGCAGCGCGCCGCCCCGGACATCGCCTGGGTGGCAAGGCTCGGCGCCGCCGCCTCGGATGGCTACGGCCCGCCCAAGCCGCTCTACCTGCGAGCGCCCGATGCCCAGCCGCAGGACGCGGCGCGCCTGCCCCGCCGATGATGAGGTTCCTCGCAAGCCTGTTCGAGCGGGGCGAACCGACGCTCTCGGAAGCGGGCGCCCGCGACGCCACCGCGATCGCGCGGCTGCATGGCCTGTCCTTTCACCGCGGCTGGAGCGACGGCGAGATCGAGGGGATGCTGCGCGACCGTCACGTGCTGGCGCACCGCGCGACGGCCGGCCGCAGCCTGCGCGGCTTCATCCTGTCGCGGATCGTCACCGACGAGGCGGAAATTCTTTCGGTCGCGGTCGCCGCCGCGCAACGCGGCAAGGGATTGGCGCGGCGGCTGCTCGATCTGCACTTGCGGCGGCTCGCCGGGCTCGGCGCCCGCGCGGTCTATCTCGAGGTCGAGGAAGGCAATACGCCGGCGCTACGGCTCTACCGCCGCGCCGGATTCCGCGAAGTCGGCCGCCGGCCGGGCTATTATCAGGACAGCCAGGGCGCGGCCGCCCTGGTGCTGCGGCGCGACCTGGTGTGACAGACGCCGGGTGGGCGGTGGATTTCCATCCCCCGGCCGTGATAATTCGGGTGCAACGGAGACAGCGTGGTGAGCGCGCTAAAGCCCAAAGATATCGAAGCCCAGTGCACCGCCAGCGGCATGCGCATGACCGAGCAGCGCCGCGTGATCGCGCGCGTGCTGGCCTCGGCGGAAGACCATCCCGACGTCGAGGAGCTCTACCGGCGTTGCGCGGCGGTCGATAACCGCATTTCGATCTCGACCGTCTATCGCACCGTCAAGCTGTTTCAGGATGCCGGCATCATCGAGCGGCACGACTTCCGCGATGGCCGTGCGCGCTACGAGCAGATGCCGGACGCCCATCACGACCACCTCATCAATCTGCGCACCGGCGAGGTGATCGAGTTCCAGTCGGAGGAGATCGAGCGGCTGCAGGCCGAGATCGCGCGCCGGCTCGGTTACAAGCTGGTCGACCACCGGCTCGAGCTTTACGCCGTTCCGCTCGACGACAAGAGCAAGCGCTGACCGTTCGCCAACAGGGAGGCTGCCGATGAGATTGTCACGTCTCATATTCGCCGCTGCATTTGCTGGCCTCCTCTCTGTCGCCGCCAGTCTCGCGCAGGGCACAAAATATCCCGACCATCCGGTCAAGGTCGTGGTCGGCTTCAGCGCCGGCGGCGGCACCGACGTGGCGGGACGCGTCATCGCGCAGAAGCTCACGGAGGCGATGGGGCAGTCGTTCGTGGTGGAGAACCGCGGCGGTGCGTCAGGCTTGATCGCGGCCGAGCAGGTCGCGAAGTCGGCCCCCGACGGCTATACGCTCGCTGTCGGCAGCCAGACCACGCTGGCGGTGGCGCCGGCGCTCTATCGGAAATTCCAGCTCGACGCGACCCGGGATTTCACCGGCATCGCGATGATCGGCATCTCGCCGCTGGTGGCCGTCGTCAAGGCAGACTCACCGCTCAAGTCGATCGCCGACCTCATCGCCTATGCCAAGAGCAAGGACGGCAAGATGGATTTCGGCTCCGGCGGCGTCGGCACGACGCCGCACATGGCCGGCGAACTGCTTGCCTTCAGCGCCGGCATCAAGATGCAGCACATCGCCTATCGCGGCGAGGCGCCGGCGCTCAACGACCTGTTGGGCGGCTCGATCCCGTTCATGTTCTCCAACCTCTCGGTGGTGAAGGGCCCGATCGAGGGCGGCACGCTGCGCGCGCTTGCCGTCACCAGCACACAGCGCGTGCCATCGCTGCCGAACGTCCCGACCATCGCCGAAACCTTCGCGGGCTTCGACGCCGCGACCTGGTTCGTGCTGATCGCGCCCACCGGCACGCCGCACGACATCGTCATGAAGATCAACGCCGAGGCCAAGAAGATCGTCTCGACCAGCGACTATCAGCAGCGCTTCGAGGCGATCGGCATGATCCGCGACCAGGACCGCACGCCCGACGAGATCAACGCCTACATCAAGGCCGAGATCGCCAAGTGGGCGAAGGTCATCAAGGACGCCGGCGTGCAGCCTGCGGATTAGACCTGTTTCCGGCTCACAGCCTCTCCACGTCATGCCCGGGCTTGACCCGGGCATCCAACTTCTCGCGAAGAGATGGATTGCCGGGTCAAGCCCGGCAATGACAGACGAAAGACTCCGCGCACCTGGAACTCCGCCACTGCGGCCGCCGCGGCCATTCCTTTTCCGGCCGAAAAGGGCTAAGAGAGGGCTCGCCGCGCGGCCGCTGCCGCCACTTCTTGGATAGTTGAAGCGCTTGAATGATCGAGACAAATCGGCCGCATCGACCCCGAATGGCATGAACGGCGCGCGCAAAGTCCATATCAAGTCTTTCGGCTGCCAGATGAACGTCTACGACGCGTTTCGTATGGCGGACACACTTGCGCCCGAAGGCTTCGCCGAGACCGCAACGCCCGAGGACGCCGACCTCGTCATCCTCAACACCTGCCACATCCGCGAGAAGGCGACCGACAAGGTCTATTCAGAGCTCGGCTACTTGCGCCTGCTCAAGCAGGCGGCCGCCGCCGAGGGCCGCCGCTTCACGGTCGCGGTCGCCGGTTGCGTCGCCCAGGCCGAGGGCAAGGAGATCATCCGCCGCGCCAAGACGGTCGACCTCGTGGTGGGTCCGCAAAGCTATCACCGGCTGCCCGATCTCATCACGCGCGCCGAGCGCGGCGAGCGCGTGATCGACACCGAATTTCCGCTCGAGGCCAAGTTCGACGCGCTCAAGGCGCCGAGCCGCGACGCGACGCGCAAGCGCGGCGTCTCAGCTTTCGTGACCGTGCAGGAGGGCTGCGACAAGTTCTGCACCTTCTGCGTCGTGCCCTATACGCGCGGCGTCGAGGTCTCCCGTCCGGTCGAGAAGATCGTCGCCGAGGTGGCGCGGCTTGCCGATGCGGGCGTGCGCGAGGTGACGCTGATCGGCCAGAACGTCAACGCCTATCATGGCGATGGCGCCGACGGACGCGCCTGGACGCTCGGCATGCTGCTGCACCGGATCGCCGAGGTGCCGGGCATCGCGCGGCTGCGCTACACCACCAGCCACCCCTGCGACATGGACGAGTCGCTGATCGCCGCGCATCGCGATCTGCCGGCATTAATGCCGCTGCTGCATCTGCCGGTGCAGTCGGGCTCCGACCGCATCCTGGCCGCCATGAATCGCCGCCACACCCGCGCCGATTATCTCGCGGTGATCGCGCGGGCGCGTGCGGCGCGGCCCGACATCGCGTTCACGTCCGATTTCATCGTCGGCTTCCCGGGCGAGACCGAGGCGGATTTCGGCGCCACGCTCGAACTGGCCGACGCGGTCGGATATTCGAGCGCCTATACGTTCAAATTCTCCGCCCGGCCCGGAACGCCGGCCGCCGACATGCCCGACCAGGTGGCGGAAGACGTCAAGTCCGAACGGCTGCAGCGGCTGCAGCAGGCGATCGACCGCCAATACGCCAAATTCCGGGCGCAATGCGTGGGCCGGACGTTCGATGTGCTGTTCGAGCGCAACGGCCGCTATCCTGGCCAGCTCGCCGGACGATCCCCATATCTGCTGCCGGTGCAGGTCATGGCGCCGTCATCGCTGATCGGAGACGTTGCGCCCGTGACAATCACCGAGATGAGCGCCAACAGCCTGTTCGGCGTGCTGGCCAAAGACGGCGCGGATTGCCAAGTTGCCGGGTTGGCGGAAGCTGGAGCCCTAGATTGAGATTTCTTTCGATTGAGTCGAACTCTCTCCCCGTTCGTCCCCGCGAAAGCGGGGACCCAGACCCGACGATGCTTGGCGCAAGAACTGGGTCCCCGCTTTCGCGGGGACGAACGGAGGAATCAACATTGCCTCGTTGGATCAGAGAATAAGCCGTTGCGCTCGCCCCGTTCCGACAACGCACCGCTCGTCGTCTCGCCGGCCGCCGACCAGAGCAGCCCGACCCAGGTGGTGCTGACCTTCGACGACAATCGCCTCGCCTCGACGCTGTTCGGCCAATACGGCCAGAACCTGGCGCTGATCGAGCGGCGCCTCAACGTGGTGGCCGAGCAGCGCGGCAACCACGTGACGCTCGAAGGCTCGCGCGACGCCGTCGAGCAGGCGCGGCGCGTGCTCAACGGACTTTACGAGCAGCTCAAGCGCGGCGACGAGCTGGTGTCGGGCGATGTCGAAGGCGCGATTCGCCTCGCCATCGCGCAAGGCTCGCTATTCGACTACGACCCGGCGACGGCGCGGCCGAACTTCGAGGAGATCAACCTGCGCAAGCGCCCGGTGCGGGCGCGCACCGCCGCACAGGACGCCTATATCCGGGCGTTGCGCCGCCACGCGCTGGTGTTCGCCGCCGGGCCCGCCGGCACCGGCAAGACCTGGCTCGCGGTCGCGCACGCCGTGCAATTGTTCGAGCGCAAGGAGGTCGACCGCATCGTGCTGTCGCGGCCGGCGGTCGAGGCCGGCGAGCGGCTCGGATTCCTGCCGGGCGACATGCGCGAGAAGGTCGATCCCTATCTGCGGCCGATCTACGACGCGCTCTACGACCTGATGGATGCGCGTATCGTCGAGCGCGCCATGCAGTCGGGCGAGATCGAGATCGCGCCGCTCGCCTTCATGCGCGGCCGCACCCTGTCGAATTCGGTGGTGATCCTCGACGAGGCGCAGAACACCACCTCGATGCAGATGAAGATGTTCCTCACCCGGCTGGGCGAGAACAGCCGCATGATCGTCACCGGCGACCCGACCCAGGTCGATCTGCCGAGCGGCCAGGTGTCCGGCCTGCACGAGGCGACGCGGCTGCTGCGCAACGTCGAGGGCATCGGCCACGCGGTCTTTACCGCTCAGGACGTGATCCGCCACGAGCTCGTTGCCCGCATTGTCGCAGCCTACGACCAGGCTGCCCTGCAGTCCGTTCGCGCCCGCGAGAGCAAGGAATGAGCCGGCGGCGGAAATCCCCGGCCCGGTCCACCCCCGTCATCGAGTTCGTGATCGCATCCAAGGGCTGGCGGGGGGCGCCCGCGGCCAAGCAGACCATCCGCCGCGCCATCGCCGCGGCGGCCACGGCGGCGTCCCCAACGGCCGGCGAGGTTGCTATCGTGCTCACCGATGATTCGGCGATCCGGGAGCTCAATCGCGACTGGCGCGGCAAGGACCAGCCGACCAACGTGCTGTCGTTTCCGGCCGCGGAACCGCAACCGGATAGCCCGGTTCTCCTGCTGGGGGACATCGTGATCGCCTACGAGACCGTCGCGCGCGAGGCCCTCGCGGAAGGCAAGCCGTTCATGCATCATCTGGCCCACCTCGCCGTGCACGGGTTTCTCCATCTCGCGGGCTATGACCACGAGACCGACAGGGAAGCGCGGGCGATGGAGGCCATGGAGACGGCCGTGCTCGCGCAGCTCGATGTGCCCGACCCGTACCGTGTTCGCGACCGCAAGCGCCGATAGTTCATCGCAATGCCCGATTCCGATCCGCAAGGCCCCGCCGATCCCGCCGCTCCGGCGAGCGAGGCGCGCAACCTGCCCGTGCCGGTGTCGCGGCCGAGCGAGGTCGCGCGCGGCAATGGCGAAGGTTTTCTGACCCGAGTCATGCGCGCGATTTTCGGCTGGAAGGCGAACTCGATCCGTGCCGATCTGAAGGACGTGCTCGCCGAGGGCGAAGGCTTGCACGGCTTCTCGCCGCAAGAAAGCACGATGCTGCAGAACATCCTGGCGCTGCGGGAACGCCGCGTCATGGATGTGATGGTGCCGCGCGCCGACATCATCGCGGTGCGTCAGGACATCTCGCTTGGCGAGCTGATGAAGGTGTTCGAGAATGCCTCGCACTCGCGGCTGGTGGTGTACGACGAGACGCTCGACGACGCCATCGGCATGGTCCATATCCGCGACCTGATCGCCTTCATGTCGGCACGCGCGGCGGTCGCCGCCAAGACCAATACGCGGCGCAAGAAGCCGTTTCCGGCCGGGCTCGACCTCAAAGCCATCGACCTCGCCATGCCGCTGTCGGCGGCCAAGATCGTGCGCGCGATCCTGTTCGTGCCGCCGTCGATGCCGGCGATCGACCTGCTCGCCAAGATGCAGGCCACGCGCATCCACCTGTCGCTGGTGATCGACGAGTACGGCGGCGCCGACGGCGTGGTCTCGATCGAGGACATCGTCGAGCAGATCGTCGGCGACATCGAGGACGAGCACGATGAAGATTCCGCGCCCGGCGTCATGCGCCAGGCCGACGGTTCGTATATTGCGGATGCACGGGCAAGCCTGGAGGACGTCGCCATCTTCATCGGCAAGGACTTCGAGGTCGGCGAGGAGGCCAAGGACGTCGATACGCTGGCCGGTTATGTGGCGGCGCGCACCGGCCGCGTGCCGGTGCGCGGCGAGCTCGTGCCTGGGCCCGGCCCGTTCGAGATGGAAGTCGTCGACGCCGACCCCCGCCGGGTGAAGAAGCTCAAAATCTACCGCAGTCTCGACCGCTCGACCGCGAGCGTGCGCGACGGTCACCGCCGTTTCGCCACGCCCGGCCCGGCCGCGGCGCCCGCCTCGTCACCCGGCCTGCCGGCGGCGAACGCGCCGCCGCAGGACCTGCCGATCAGCCACGATGCCTCGGTCAAACTTTCGCCCGATGCCGTGCCGCCGAAATCGACCGGCCGCTCGTGACGCGCCTTGCCAATACCATCGTGCTGGCGTTCGGATGGCGGCGCGTCCTGATCGCGTTTCTGGCCGGCGGCGCGACCACGCTGGCACTGCCGCCGATCGATTTCTGGCCGGCGCCGTTGGTGACGTTCTCGATTCTGGTCTGGCTGACTGACGGCGCGGCCGGCAGCCGCTACGGCGGCATGGTGGCGGCCGCGGTCGCGGGCTGGTGGTTCGGCTTCGGCTATTTCCTCTCGGGAATCTACTGGACCGGATACGCCTTCCTGGTCGAAGCCGACGTGTTCGGCTGGCTGATGCCGTTCGCGATCATCGGCCTGCCCGCCTATCTCGCCCTCTACACCGGGCTCGGGCTTGCGCTTGCCCGATTGATCTGGCCGCGCGGCGCCATGCGGGTGCTGGCGCTGGCGCTGGCTCTCACGGTGGCGGAATGGCTGCGCGGCCATCTGCTCACCGGCTTTCCCTGGAACGCCTTCGGCTATGCGCTGATGTCACCATCATGGCTGGCGCAGGGATCGGCGGTGGTCGGACTCTGGGGCATGACGTTCCTGGCGGTCTCGATCTACGCATCGCCGGCCGTGCTGGCTGACGATCGCGTCGACACGCCACGGCCGTGGCTGGCGCCGGTCGTCAGCGCCGCGGTCCTGGCGATGCTGGCCGCCTATGGGGCGATCCGTATGGCCCGCACGCCGACGGACTATGTGGCGGATGTCCGGCTGCGATTGATGCAGCCGAACCTGCAGCAGGACGAGAAGTTCAGGCCGTCCGCCAAACAATCGGTGATGAAGCGCTATCTCGAGCTATCCGATCGCGCCAGCGGCGAGAATTCGACCGGGGTGCGCGACATCACCCACCTGATCTGGCCGGAATCCGCGTTCCCGTTCTTTCTCACGCGCGAGCCCGACGCGATGGCGCAGATCGCCGCGCTCCTGCCTGCCGGCACGGTGCTGATCACCGGCGCGATCCGCGCACCCGAAGAGACCACCGGCGCGCCGATCACCCGCGCCTACAATTCGGTCTATGTGATCGACAATCGCGGCTCGGTGCTCTCGATCTACGACAAGGTGCACCTGGTGCCGTTCGGCGAGTACCTGCCGTTTCAATCGGCGCTCGAGCGCATCGGCCTGATGCAATTGACCCGCATCCGCGGCGGCTTCATCGCCGGTGACCGGCACCGCGCCGTGCGCGTGCCGCGCGCACCCGACATGCTGCCACTGGTCTGCTACGAGATCATCTTCCCCGGCGAGGCGGTGCCGCGCGGTGAGCGCCCGGGCTGGCTGCTCAACCTGACCAATGACGGCTGGTTCGGCATCAGCGCCGGGCCCTATCAGCACTTCCAGCAATCGCGCATCCGGGCGATCGAGGAGGGCTTGCCTCTGGTGCGGGTGGCCAATACCGGCATCTCGGCGGTGGTCGACCCGGTCGGCCGCGTCATCGCGTCGCTGCCGCTCGGCGTGGAAGGCGTGCTCGACGCCAGGCTGCCGCGACCTATTCCGCCGACGATCTATGCGCGGATCGGCGATACGCCAACATTCCTCGTGATCGGCCTGGTGTTGCTCCTCGTGATGCGGTCGCGACTGAGGCTGCCCACCAAGTAACGCAGAACTGATCAGCGCGACTTGCATGACGGTGGTAATTTTAGTGCAATAAAAAAAATCCTTAAGTCATTACGCGAACAAGTAACGCATTGTGAATACGTTGCAAACGCAACCATCGACTGTCGGTTGCTGTTGCGACAGCACCTTACTAAAGCTCAAATTTTAATTAATTTTTACATGCTTTTCCAGGTGAATTGAAATCACGGCTCGCCTATGGATTGCGTTCCTTCGCCATTGATTGAACATTACGGCCACACATGGCGGCATAGAAATTCATTATAGGAGAGCCACCTGATGATGGCCAAGAAGGCCCCGAATCCCATCGACAAGCACGTGGGCAGCCGCGTGCGGATGCGGCGCATGATGCTGAGCATGAGCCAGGAGAAGCTTGGCGATGCGTTGGGCCTGACCTTCCAGCAGGTGCAGAAATACGAAAAGGGCACCAACCGGATCGGCGCCAGCCGGTTGCAGCAGATCTCCCACATCCTGCAGGTCCCGGTCGCGTTCTTCTTCGAGGGCGCGCCGTCCCTGCAAGGGCAGACGCCGGACGGGATGCACGAGGCGCCTTCGCCGGCCTATGTGGCCGACTTCCTCGCCACCTCCGAGGGGCTGTCCTTGACCAAGGCGTTCATGCGGATCAAGGAGGCGAAGCTGCGCCGCCGCATCGTCGACCTGGTCGAGGAAATCGCCGGCGAGGACGACTGACGGCCCTGATCGGATGGGCGGCAGCCGCCTCCGGTCAGCGATCGCCGGCGTCATATCGCCCACGACTGCCCACATCTTGACCGCGTTCGGGGACGCTGCAAGAAACACCCCACGTTGCGGTTAGCACCGATCCTGCGAGGGGGTTTTCAGTGTCACGTTCCAACTACCTGTTCACCAGCGAGTCCGTGTCGGAGGGGCATCCCGACAAGGTGTCCGACCAGATTTCGGACGCCATTCTCGATGCCTTCATCGAGAAGGACATCAAGCTCGGCATCGCCGACGACAGCCTGATCAACACCCGCCTCGGCTGCGAGACGCTCTGCACCACCAACAAGATCGTGGTCGCCGGCGAAGGCCGCGGCCAGTTGTTCAAGACCATCAACGGCGTCTCGGTGGTCGACCGCGAGCTGATCACCGAGATCGCGCGCGGCGTGGTCAAGGACATCGGCTACGACCAGAACGGCTTCTCCTACCACGGCGCCGACGTCGAGGTGCTGCTGCACGGCCAGTCGCCCGACATCGCCATGGGCGTGAACGCCAAGAAGAAGAAGGGCGAGGAGAACGAAGGCGCCGGCGACCAGGGCATGATGTTCGGCTATGCCTGCACCGAGAGCGAGGTCTACGAGAAGGGCTCCTACATGCCGGCCCCGATCTACTTCGCCCACAAGATCCTGAAGGTGCTGTCCGAGCAGCGCCGCTCCGAGAAGCTGTTCGACCTGCAGCCCGACGCCAAGAGCCAGGTGACGGTGCAGTATGTCGACGGCAAGCCGGTCGGCTGCACCAAGGTGGTGGTCTCGACCCAGCACAACGAGAAGAGCCGCAACGGCAAGAAGTACACGCCGGCGATGGTCAAGGACCTGATCGGCGCCGCGGTCGAATCCGCACTGCCCAAGGGCTGGATGCCGAAGAAGCCGTCCGATTTCCTGGTCAATCCCACCGGCAACTTCGTGGTCGGCGGCCCGGACGGCGACTGCGGCCTGACCGGCCGCAAGATCATCGTCGACACCTACGGCGGCTATGCGCCGCACGGCGGCGGCGCGTTCTCCGGCAAGGACCCGACCAAGGTCGACCGCTCGGCGGCTTACGCGGCGCGCTATCTCGCCAAGAACGTGGTCGCGGCCGGGCTGGCCGAGCAATGCACCATCCAGGTCGCCTACGCGATCGGCGTCGCCGATCCGATGTCGCTCTATGTCGACACCCACGGCACCGGCAAGGCCGACGAGAAGAAGCTCGCCAAGGTGCTGCAGGAAATCTTCCCGCTGCGGCCGACCAATATCCGCCGCACCCTCAAGCTCAACCGCCCGATCTACAAGCGCACCGCCGCCTACGGCCATTTCGGCCGCGCGCCCGAGAAGGACGGCGGCTTCTCGTGGGAGCAGACCAACCTGGTCAGCCAGCTCAAGAGCGCGGTGCGGTAGGAATCCGTCATTGCGAGCGCAAGCGAAGCAATCCAGGACACGCGCATGAATTTCTGGATTGCTTCGTCGCCCTTCGGGCGCCTCGCAATGACGGCAGCGATTCTATTCAAGGGCTAGTCGGCTTTGATTCCCGCAGACTGGATGACATCCGCCCATTTCTTCGCCTCCGACTCGATAAAGGCGCCAAAGTCCTGCGGCGTCCCCAAGAGCGGTTCGACCTGATACTGGGCAAGCCGCTGCCGCATCTCAGGCGAGCGCAGCCCGTCGTTGATCGTCGCATTGAGGCGCGCGACGACTGGGTCGGGCGTGCCGGCAGGCGCCACCACGCCAGTCCAAAAGGTGATGACGAAGCCCGGATAACCGCTCTCGACCATGGTCGGCAGATCAGGGGCGGCGGCGATGCGCTTGTCGCCGCTGGTCGCAAGCGCACGCAGCTTGCCCTCGGCGGCAAGCCCGGTCAGCGCGCCAGGAGCGTCGAAGATCAGCTGCATGCGTCCGGCGACCAGGTCGGTGATCGCCGGCGTTGCGCCCGGATAGGGCACATAGACGATGTCGGTTCCGGTCCGCAGCTTGAACAGGCCCCAACCGATGTGAGGGGTCGTGCCGAGTCCCGAACCATAGTTGAGCTTGCCCGGGTTGGCCTTGGCGTAGGCGACGAGTTCGGCCACTGACTTGACCGGGAGCGACGGCGTCACGGCGAGAACCAGCGCGCCCTGGGAAACCGAAGCGACCGGCACGAAGCTCTTCACCGGATCGAATCCGGCATTCTTTTGCAGCGCCGGCGCCACCGCGAGCGAGCTCGATGCGCCAAACAACAATGTGTAGCCGTCCGGCGGCGCACTCGCGGCTGCTTTGGTGCCTAACACAGTGCCGGCGCCCGGGCGGTTCTCGATCACCACCGGCTGCGCGAGGGCCTGCGCGATACGATCGCCGGTCAGGCGGGCGAGTACGTCGACCGGCGAACCGGCGACCGTCGGCACGATCATCCGGATCGGTCTCTTCGGGTAAGTCTCCGCTTGCGCGAGGTCAACGGCCAGCATGGCGAGGCAGGCAAGTGCGCCAGGCAGCAGGCGTGTGGTGGTGGGCCTTGCAAATGGACCGATCGTCATGCCGGGCTCCGCGCGTTTGTCAGCAGCGGGACCGTGCGCTGCATCCCTGAATCCGCAAAGTTCTATAATCGGAGCGTAGTATATTCATTTGGCTATCGAACCTTGGAGAAGGCCACGTGGACTGGTCGAAGCGCATCGGTCGCCGCATCAAGCTGCGCGATCTCCACATCCTGCAAGCCGTGGTGGAGCAGGGCAGCATGGCCAAAGCCGCGCGATGGCTTGCCATTTCGCAACCTGTCATATCGAAAGTCGTTGCGGACCTTGAACGCGAGTTTGGCCGGCCTCTGTTGGATCGCGACCGTCATGGCGCGGAGCCGACGATATACGGCGCCGCATTGCTGCGGCACGGTCTGGCTGTCTTCGACGAATTGAAGCAAAGCGTTGAAGAAATCGAATATCTTGCAGACCCCACCAAGGGTGAACTGCGTGTTGCCGCCCATGCGGTTATTGCGGCAGGCTTCCTGCCTGCCGTGGTGAAATCGCTGCATCGCAGGCACCCAAATCTCGTCATCCAGATCAAGCTGTTGGACGGTGATGCGCTCCTTGGCGAATTGCGTGAGCGCAAGGTCGACCTGGTCGTCGGGCGAAATCTGACTCAGAAAGCCGGCGACGACCTTACGACGGAGAATCTGTTCAACGAGACGAACGTGATCGTCGTGGGGCGCCACAATCGGTTGGCGCGGCGCCGCAGGATCGAGCTTGCGGATCTTGGCGGCGAACCGTGGGTGTTTCCTTCAGCCGATAGCGTTGTCAGGCATATCGCGGCGGAGATGTTCCGATCGGCCGGTTTGGACATGCCCCGCCGCAGTGTCGTTTACGCGTCGATGCCGGTGATCCTCACCTTGGTGGCCAATGGCCCCTATCTGGCGATTCCGCCCACATCCTTGGTGCGCTTCGCCGGCAGCGCCCTCCAGCTCAAGGTTCTGCCGATCAAATTTCCCGTGCCGGCAACTCCCGTTGGAATCATCACGCTGAAGCGCCGGACGATAAATCCGGTTGCACAGCTCTTCATCGAGCATGCAAGGGCGGTGGCAAAGCAGTTGCGGGCGAGCAGTTGACAGTCTCGACCACGTCGACCGTTCGGCCCAAGACGACGCGCCGACTTGGCAAGACAGGGTGCTGCCGGAGCTATGTCCGCGCCCGACGAACATCCACCGGCACGAACAGCCCTTACTCCGCATCTTCCTCCACCGCGAAGCGGCGCAACGCGTCGATATCCTTGATCGTGATCGAACGATAGGCATGTTCCAACCAGCCTGCCTCGGCGAAACGTTGCAGGGCGGCGTTCACCTGCTTGCGCGACGCATTGGCCATGATCCCCAGGTCGGCCTGCGAGATCGGGATTGGATGCTCGCCGGTCCAGGTTGCGCGTTGCAGCACCGATGCGATGCGGCGGTCAGCCTCCGGCTTCTGCAGATCGTGGATGATCCGCAGCAGCGTGTCGACGTTGATCATTAGGAGCTGGGCGACCGCGCGTCATGAGCGGATCGCGCGCCGCCATCTGGTCCATAACATCGAGCGGCAGGTGCATCATCGTCGTTTCGACGACGGCGCGCAACTCCACGCGCCGCGGCTGCCGCGTCAGGAAGCAGCCTTCGCCGGTCCAGAATCCGGGCATCGCGAGATGAAACAGACGCGGCGTCGCCGTGGGCGGCGCCGCATCGACTGTGATGGTCCCGGAGACAAGACCGTAGATTCCGCCGAGACGATCCCCGAAGCGGTAGATCACTTCGCCGGCCGCAAAATGCAAAAGGATCAACCGGCGCAAAACTTCAGCCCGAAAGGTATCGGGTTGCTGCGCCAGCCAGCCGGTTTGGCCGATAATGCCTTCGGCCTTTGCTCGATTGATGACAGTCATAAATAAATTGCCACTTTGTCCAGATTGGCACTGAAAAGCTTTCTACAATCAAATCTTGCAGATTGTGCCGTTTGGGACAAACCGACATTTTTTCCAGCGGTAGCTTATCGCCTGCGTGCGACGCGGTGGTGCAGCAGATTGCTGCACCTTTCTCGTCTTTCAAAACACCAAGAACGTACGCCGCACCCGGGACGCGCTCCTGCGCGTCGGCCCGCACGACCGCCACGCCTCGGTTCGTTGCATACAGGAGAGGAGACCATGAGCACCAACACGATCCAGAATAAAACCCGTCAGAAAGGCAGCACACTGAGCCGGCGCAATATCCTTCTCGCCGGCACGACGCTGGCCGCCGCCTCTGCGTTGACGTCGGCAGCCTCACCCGCAATCGCGCAAGCACAGCAGACCGCATCCGGATCCCGGCCGAACATCCTGGTCATCTGGGGTGACGATATCGGCACCTGGAATATCAGCCACAACAACCGCGGCATGATGGGTTACATGACGCCCAACATCGACCGCATCGCACGTGAGGGTCTCTCGTTCACCGACTACTACGGTCAGCAGAGCTGCACCGCCGGCCGCGCGGCGTTCATCGGCGGCACGGTGCCGGTGCGTACCGGCATGACCAAGGTCGGTCTGCCCGGCGCCAAGGAAGGCTGGCAGGCCAGCGATCCCACCATCGCGGCGCTGCTGAAGGACCGCGGCTACGCGACCGGACAGTTCGGCAAAAACCACTTCGGCGACCGCGACGAGCACTTGCCGACGATGCACGGCTTCGACGAGTATTTCGGCAGCCTCTATCACCTCAACGCATCCGAGGAGCCGGAAAACGAGGACTATCCGAAGGATCCGGAGTTCAGGAAGAAATTTGGCCCGCGCGGCGTGCTCAAGTGCAAGGCCGATGGCCGTGGCGGACAGACCATCGAGGACACCGGGCAGCTCACCAAGAAGCGGATGGAAACGATCGACGAGGAAGTCCTCGGGCTGACCAAGGACTTCATCACCCGCCAGAAGAATGCCGGAACGCCGTTCTTCTGCTGGTTCAACGCGACGCGCATGCACTTCCGCACGCACGTCAAGCAGGCGAACCGCGGCCGGTCGGGACAGGACGAGTATTCGGACGGCATGGTTGAGCATGACGGGCACGTCGGCGAATTGCTTAAGCTGCTCGACGATCTCGGCATCGCCAACGACACGATCGTGTTCTACTCGACCGACAACGGGCCGCACTACAACGCCTGGCCTGATGCCGGCACCACTCCGTTCCGCAGCGAGAAGAACTCGAACTGGGAGAGAGCCTACCGCGTGCCGGCGTTCGCGCGCTGGCCCGGCCGCTTCCAGGCCGGCGTCACGCTGAACGGCCTCGTCGCCCACGAGGACTGGATGGTTACGCTTTGCGCCGCGGCCGGCATGCCGGACGTCAAGGAACGGCTGATGAAGGGCGACACTTTCGCGGGCCGTCGCTATCGGTCGCATCCCGACGGCTACAACATGCTCGACTACTTCGCCGGCAAGACGAAGGAATCGCCGCGCAAGGAATTCTGGTACGTCAACGACGACGGCCATGTCGTTGCCGCCCGCTACAACGACTGGAAGGTCGTGTTCCTGGAGAACCGCGGCCAGCAATTCGGCATATGGCGCGAGCCGTTCGTCGAGCTGCGCGTGCCGCTTCTATTTAATCTCCGGCGCGACCCGTTCGAGAAGGCCCAGCACAACTCGAACACTTATAACGACTGGTTCCTCGACCGGGTCTACGTGCTGGTGCCGATCCAGGGGCTTGCGGCACAATTCCTGATGACGATGAAGGAGTATCCGCCGAGCCAGACCGCGGGCGCCTTCAATCTCTCCAAGGTCCAGGAGCAGCTCGGCCGCGCTCCTTGAGCGTGCCCGATCACAAAAAGCCGGCCGGCGTCATGCCGGCCGGCGCGTTTGGCCGCATGAGGCGCCCACCAACCGACCGGCCAGGATCCCGATCAAGCGGCGACCATTCGGCCGCCTCTGCGGCCCTCTCACCTCGGCTTCATCGAGGCATGAGATCTCGCCTCCGCTTCATCCAGATATGAGATACAGTCTCGTTCTGGATCGATCAGCCGGAAGGGATGGTCGCTATGCCCGCCAACCCGCTCGTACCGCCGCGCAACATCGTCGTACGGAGAACACAGCGCCTAGGCATCGGCCGCCGAGCCATGCTGGCGGGCGCAACGGCGCTCGTCTGCGCCACGGCATTGGAACCACACCGCAGCGTTTGGGCCCAGGACCAGGCCGCCGCCGCGGCGAGCAGCGCCGTCACGCTGTTCGAGAACGTGCGCATCTTCGACGGCAAAGGCGCCACACTCTCGGCGCTCAGCAACGTGCTGATCCGGGGCAACGTCATCGAGCGCATCTCGACGCAGCCGATCCCGGTCGACCGGCGGGCCGACACCCGCATCATCGACGGCGGCGGGCGCACGCTGATGCCGGGCCTGATCGACGCGCATTGGCATGCGATGCTGGCGCGCGTCACGGCCGCACAGGCGTTCGGCGACGTCGGCTACAACAATCTCGCGGCCGGCGACGAGGCCACCGACACCCTGATGCGCGGCTTCACCACCGTTCGCGACGTGGGCGGGCCGGCGTTCGGTCTCAAGCGCGCCATCGACGACGGCATCGTCAAGGGACCGCGCATCTATCCCTCCGGCGCCATGATCACCGTCACCAGCGGGCACGGGGATTTCCGCCAGCTCACCGATCTGCCGCGGACGATCGGCGGCATGCTCACCCGCATGGAGCAGATCGGCGGCGCCGTGGTCGCGGACAGCCCCGACGAGGTGCGCGTGCGCGTTCGCGAGCAGCTCATGCAGGGCGCCTCCCAGGTCAAATTGACAGCGGGCGGCGGGGTGTCGTCGCCGTTCAGTCCGATCGATGTCACCACCTTCACCGAGCCGGAGCTGCGCGCCGCGGTCGAAGCGGCCGAGAACTGGGGCACGTACGTGGTCGCGCACGCCTTCACGTCGGCGGCGATCCGGGGGGCGATTGCGGCCGGCGTGAAGTGCATCGAGCACGGCTTCCTGATGGACGATGCGACGGCGCAACTGATCGCCGAGAAGGGCATCTGGCTGAGCCTGCAGCCGCTTCCGGAAGCGCTGCGGCAGGGCTTTCCGGTGGGTTCGGTCCAGCGCGCCAAGGCCGATGAGGTCTGGCCCGGCATCGGCCGGGCCTACGAGCTGGCGAAAAAGCACAAGATCAAGACGGCGTGGGGCACTGACGTGCTGTTCTCCGCCGCACTGGCGAAGCAACAAGGGGCGATCCTGGCCTCGCTTGTCCGCTGGTACACGCCCGCCGAAGCGCTCGCCATGGCAACCGGGACCAATGCCGAGCTGCTGGCGCTGTCCGGCAAGCGCAATCCCTATCCGGGAAAGCTCGGTGTTGTCGAACCGGGTGCGTTTGCGGATTTGCTGCTGGTCGACGGCAATCCTCTTGAGAACATCAACCTGATCGCCGATGGCGCCAACTTCAAGATCATCATGAAAGACGGCAACATCTACAAGAACACGCTGACCAGGTAGGACCAACTGCGCCACTTTTTCGGATTGCTGTCCCGGACGCTTGGCTGGGTCATCGCTGGCATCTGGTTTCTCTGCAAGGCGTTGCTCGTCGCCTGGGCGGCGCTGGCCATCCACTATTCCAATCTGCCGTGGGCGTGGCTGCGTACCGCGCTGGCGATCGCCTTCGCGGCGTTTGCGGTCTGGGCGCTGTGGCTGTCGCGTCCGAGGCGGACGGTCGCATTCGCCGTGCTGTTTCTCGGTGTGGTGACGTGGTGGATACTCATTCCTGCCTCGCACGATCGCGAGTGGCGGCCGGAGGTCGCGGTGATGCCGCGGGCCTTCATCGACGGCGATCGCGTGCGGCTCACCGGCGTCCGCGACTTCACGTACCGCACCCGCGACGATTTCACGGTGCGCTACGAGGAGCGCGAGGTGCTGCTCTCCCACCTGACCGGCATCGACTTCTACGTGTCCTATTTCATGGAGGGACCGGTCGGCCACACGTTCCTGAGCTTCATCTTCGACAACGCGCCGCCGCTGAGCATCTCGATCGAGACGCGGCCGGAAGTCGGCGAAGGCTTTGCCCCTATCGCATCCATGTTCAAGCAATTCGAATTGATCTACGTGGTTGGCAGCGAGCGCGACGTCGTCGGCGTGCGCACCAATCACCGCCACGAGCCGACCTATCTCTATCGCCTCAATGCCTCGGCGGCCGATGCGCGGCGGCTGTTCCTGGTCTACCTGGAACGGATCAACGAGCTCGCCGACCGGCCGGAATTCTATCACCTGCTGACCAACAGCTGCACGATCAACATCGTGCGCTACGCGAACGCCGCCGGCCGCGAGGGCCGGTTCGACTTCCGTCATCTCCTCAACGGCCTGATCGACGGCTACCTCTACCATTCGGGCCGGGTCGACACGACGCTGCCGTTCGACGAATTGCGGCGACGGTCGCTGATCAACGCAGCCGCGCAAGCGGCCGATGGCGCGCCCGATTTCTCCGATCGCATTCGCGCATCGCTGCTGACTGTCTCGCGGTGACACGTTCGGCAGGACGAGCCCGCTATCCATCAATCTCCAGGCCGAGCGCGAGACGTCCGCTGAACTGGTGCTGGGTGCGTTCCTGCGGTCGATGGAAGCGTGCGCCCTGGACATCGCGAAACAGGCGCTCCAGGCCGGCCGCGCGATAGAACGAGCTGCCGCCCACCGCCTCCATCGCCTTATCGACGACCCGCGTCGCCGCGCGCCCGACCAGCGTGCGGGCGATCATGATGCGGTTGCTCGTTGCAGGGCCGGGATCATCGCAGCCTTGCGCCGCGTCCACCATGTCGCGGTGCGCCAGTCTTGCCGCGGTCAACTCGTTCTCGATCTCGCCGATGAGCGTGGCGAGCTCGGGATGGTCCCGCCGCTTGCGGGCGGACGCCAGCGCGGCATCGCGCGCCGCCTCGGCAATGCCGAGATAGACCGCGTAGATGAGCGGCAACGGCATGATGATGGCGTAAAGGTCGAAGAACGGGATCCGCTTGCCGGCCGGCCGCCGGTACGAGATCGCCGCATCGGGCACGAACACGTCCTTGATGAGGACGTGCTGCGAGCCGGTGCCGCGCATGCCCAGCACGTGCCAGGTGTCCTGCGGCTCGATGCCCGGCCCCTTGATGGGCAGCCCGAAGTGCAGCGCGGTGGGGCCTGCCTGCGGGTCGTCGTAGACCGCCTGGGTCATGAACAGGTCGCCGCTCGGGACGCCGCTGGCGAACATCTTCTGCCCGGCGATGCGAAAGCCGCCGTCGACGCGCTCCGCCGTCGCGGACGGCGTGAGCCAGTCGGAGGCGCCGCTGCCGACAAATTGAAGCCGCTCGTGGACGGCGCGCCGAAGCAGGGCTTCGACCGGCTTCGGTTCGCGCCGCCAGCGCCATGTGGTGGTCGCGATGAAATGCGTGTGCATCGACAGCGTCAGCGCCGTCGAGCCGCAGTAGTGTGCGAGCACGCGCAGCATGTCGCAGAGTTGCGGATAGGTTGCACCGCCGCCGCCAAGCTCGCTCGGCACGCCGGCCGTCAGCACGCCGCGCTCTTTCAATTCGGCAAAGTTCGCCGCAACGAACGTTTCGGCCGCATCGTGACCCGGCGCCCGCGCTGCAAAGCTAGGCCCCAGTTCGTGCATCAGGAGCGACCAGTCGGCGGCGTGCGGGCGAATATCCCTGGAAGCAAGAGTCATGGCTCGATCCTTCTTGCTGCGCTGCCGTTGGCCGCGGCCGATCATTGAACCCGGATATTGGCGTCGCGGATGACCTTACGCCACCGCGCCGTTTCGGACTCGATGTAGGCGGCGAATTCCGCCGGGGTCGAACCGACACGTTCCAATCCAATGGCGGCGAAGCGGCCGCTCACGTCAGGCATCGCCGTGACCTTGACGATCTCGCGATGGAGCAGATCGACGATCGTCTTCGGGGTTCCGGCCGGCGCCAGCACGCCCACGATGGTGTCCGCTCCCTCGCCCGGCAGGCCGGCCTCGGCGGCCGTCGGCACGTCGGGAAGGTCGCTCAATCTCGTTCTGGTCGTCACCGCGAGCGCCCGCAGCCTGCCCTCCTTCACCTGAGGCACCGCCAGCGAAACCGGAGCGAAATAGACTTGCGTCGTTCCTGCGACGGTCGCCTGCGCGGCCAGCGCTCCGCCATTGAAAGGAACGTGCACGAAGTCCAGATCGAACCTGAGCCGCAGAAGCTCGCCCAGAAGGTGCGGCGTCGTGCCGAAGCCGGGCGACGTGAAGTTGTATTTGCCGGGATTGGCCTTGATCAGGTCGATCAATTCGCGGGCATTGTTCGCCGGCACCGAAGGGTGAACCGCCAGCACGAAGTGAGACACGCCCAGCAACGTCACCGGCGTGAAATCCTTGATCGGATCAAACGGCGCTTTTGCATAGATCATCGGATTGACGATGAACGTCGACATGCCAACCAGGATCGTGTGTCCGTCCGGTTTGGCTCTCGCCGCCGCGCTCATGCCGGTGTTTTGTCCGCCGCCGGGAATATTCTCGACGAAAAACTGTTTGCCAAAAATGTCGGAGAGCTTTTGCGCGATGACGCGGGCCGCCACGTCAGGCCCGCCGCCTGGCGCAGATGGCATGATGAGACGCACCGGGCGGTCCGGATAGGTTTCGGCACCCGCGACACTCGGGGCCCAGGCAACAGCGATCGCAACGGCGACCGCGATGAGCGCGCGGCGAAGACCTTTCACGGGCGTCCCTCCAATGACCAGCCGGCGTGGCTTTGCCGACCACAGACGCACTCTGCGCCGCGGCCGTGGTCTTCTCTAGTCCTAAATCTGTACTGTCCGGTCGCTTGGCAAAGCAGTAGCTTGGCGGTGTTTTCACCAGGAGGACGCGGTGCGCGGATATGGCCAGTTCTGCCCGGTCGCCAAGGGCGCCGAGGTATTTGCCGAGCGCTGGACGCCGCTGGTACTGCGCGAGTTGCTGGCCGGCAGCAGCCATTTCAGCGACCTGCATCGCGGCGTGCCGCTGATGTCGCGGAGCTTGCTGAGCCAGCGCCTGAAGCAGCTTGAACAGATCGGCGTGGTCAAACGCAAGGCCGGCAGCCGCGGGCCCGAATATCACCTCACCGAGGCGGGACGGGAGTTTGCCCCCATCGTCCACCATCTTGGCGAGTGGGGGCAGCGCTGGTTTCGCACCCGGTTCGGCGAGGAGGAGCTCGACGTCACGCTGCTGGTCTGGGACATGCGCCGCAATGTGAAGCCCGACGCGTTCCCGGCCCGGCGAACCTCCGTGCAATTCAGTTTTTCCGACCAGCCGTCGTCGAAGCGGACATGGTGGCTGGTCAGCGATCGCGGCGACGTCGATCTCTGCGCGACCGATCCGGGGTTTGAAGTCGGCCTGTTCGTGACCACCGATCTGCGCACGATGTGCCGGGTCTGGCTCGGCGATCTTGCGGTCAAGACGGCGCTCGGTTCCGGCGGCATCGAACTGGATGGGTCACGCGAATTGCGCGACCGCTTCGAGCGATGGCTGGGTCTGAGCGGCTTTGCGGGAATCAAGGCGGGCGCAGGCAGGAATGCTTCGCGCCGTTGATCCGAGCCGCGCGCCGCATCATGAATCCGACTGGTCACCGATCATCACCCGCCGGTCCTTCTCGTCCTCGCGTCATCGTCCTAGACTGCCGACCTGAGAGGAACCCATGGCGCAGCATCGATCACCGGGCATCTCACGCCGCCAGCTCGTTCGCACCGCAACTGGCATCGCAACCGCCGCGCTGGCGGCGCCGATGCTGCCGCGCACCGCCGGCACACAAGCGCGCACGCTGTTCGTCAATACCTGGGGCGGCAGCTGGACCGCCGCGCAGGAGGCGGCCTACTTCAAGCCGTTCACCGAGGCGACCGGCATCCGCATCCGCACCATCGCGCCGGTGTCCTACGCCAAGCTCAAGGCGCAGGTGACGGCGAAATCCTACGAGTGGGACGTCACCTCGATCGAGCAGGGCGAGCTCAAGCGCGCCGACCAGGAAGGTCTGATCGAGCCGATCGACTGGCGCATCGTGCAGAAGGACGAGCTGTTTGCCGGCGCCGAGTATGCCAACGGCATCTCGGCCTGCGCGCTCGGCACCAACCTCGCCTACCGGTCAGACAAGTATCCCAACGGCGGCCCGAAGACCTGGACCGATTTCTGGGACGTCGAAAAATTTCCCGGCCCCCGCGCGATGATCAACAACCCGGTGCGGGCGCTGGTGTTCGCGCTGGTGGCGGACGGTGTGCCGGTCGACAAGGTGTTTCCGCTCGACGTCGACCGCGCCTTCCGCAAGCTCGACCGCATCAAGCCGCACATCAAGGTGTGGTGGACGCAGGGCAACCAGTCGCAGCAGCTGTTGCGCGACGGCGAGGTCCACATGATGGCGATGTGGAACGCACGCGCCAGCGAGCTCAAGCAGCAGGGCGTGCCGGTGGAGCTGGTCTGGCACGGCGCCACCATCCACACCACCATGTGGTGCGTCGCCAAGGGTGCGCCCAATCGCGATCTCGCCTTCCAGTTTCTTCAGTTCGCGAGCCAACCGAAGCCGCAGGCGGAATTCTGCAACCGGCTGTTCTACGGGCCGACCAACCCGGAGGCGTTCAAGTTCGTCGACCCGGCGTTCGTCGATCAGATGCCGACCTTCCCGGCGAACGCCAAGGTTGCGGTACATCCCGACTCGGAATGGTTTGCCAACAACGCCGCCAAGGTGCAGGAGCGCTTCACCCAGTGGGTGGCGAGTTGAACGGTGGTGTCGCTTTCCCGTGCGATGCCCACTGTCGTCATTCCGGGACGGCGCAAAGCGCCGGGCCCGGAATCCATATCATTGGCTGCGGCGTATGGATTCCGGGCTCGCCGCTGCGCGGCTCCCCGGAATGACGGCCCATCGCCACGGCGCGTTCTTCGGCCGGCGCAAAGGGCATCCGCTCAAACCGCGTCAGGCGGCACTGTTTGACGCGCTTTTGCCGCGGCTGGCGCTTGATCTGTCGCAGCCGCCGCCAACGCCCGCAGACATGTTTGCCGTGCCCATCGGCGACGTGCGGCTGGAGATCGGCTTCGGCGGCGGCGAGCACCTGATCAGCGAGGCCATGGCGCATCCGCGCGTGGGCTTCATCGGCGTCGAGCCGTTCATCAACGGCATGGCCAAGGCGCTGGCGGCGATCGACGCGAACAACGTGGCGAACATCCGCCTGCACCACGGCGACGCCACCGAGGTCATCGCCTGGCTGCCGCAGTCCTCGATCGCCCGCGTCGATCTGATCCATCCCGATCCGTGGCCGAAGCGGCGCCACTGGAAGCGGCGCTTCGTGCAGGACGACAGCGTCGCGGCGCTCGCGCGCATCCTGCGGCCGGGCGGCGAATTCCGCTTCGTCAGCGATATTCCCGATTACGCGGCCTGGACGCTGGCGCGGCTGTTGCGCTCGCCCGATTTCGAATGGACCGCCGAACGCGCCGACGATTGGCGCGAGCCGTGGCCGGGCTTTTCGGGAACGCGATATGGCGCCAAGGCGCAGCGCGAAGGCCGCGCGCCGTGTTATCTGGTTTTTCGGCGCCGATGAACATCATTTGCGCTGAGCCGCGCGCTCGCTCTGCGTCATTGCGAGCGGAGCGAAGCAATCCAGTAGCCTTACGAAAGACTCTGGATTGCTTCGTCGCCCTTTGGGCTCCTTGCAATGACGACCCGCACCCGGCGCAATGCCAGTCACCGGTCTTCCGCCTTGCGCATCTGCCAGAACCGCATCACCCGCTGCGCCGTCGCCGACGAAAGCCGCTCGAAATTCGTATAGGCATTGTCGAGGCCCTGGCTCGAACCGCTGCGGCTATGCGGCCGCGTCAGGATGACCGTCTTGACGGTCGGCCAGCCCCAGCCCGCCGACTTGCACAGGATCAGCACCGGATCGGGCCGCTCGCCTGCCATCAGCCGGTCGACCACCTCGATCGGCACCGCGCACAGCAACGACAGCGCCGCAACCGTCTCCTCGTACCGTCCGCTCTTGGCGAAATCCACCAGGGTGGCCTCGTTGAGCTTGCCCTGCGCCTGCAGCATTTCAACGGTCCGTTGCGCCAACGCATAATCGCGCGGGCCGGATTTGGCGGCGACCTCGGTCGACACCTTGGCGAGCACGCGGCGGATCGCCGCCTGGGTCTCCGGCGGCGCGGTCGCGATCAGCCGCTGCTGCACCACCTCGGTCGCCTTGAGCAGGAGCTCGCGAAACAGCCGCGGCGGAATATCCGGCCGAAGCCCGATCCGCTCGGCCAGCGCGCCATCGCTCTCGGCTTCCTCGACCAGCGCGGAGAAGCCCCGCTCGGACAGCCGCGCGCTGCCGTTCTCGGCGACGCTGCGCATCACCGCTCCGTCGCCGCGGCTGACCAGCACATCGGTCAACGGCTCGGCGATGCCGGAGCGGCCCGAGATCGCCAGCAGGTGCGCCTGGCTCTTGGTCCTGGCGATGTCGAGAAGATCGGTTTCGGCGAGACGGCGCGACTGCGTCAGCACCGGGCCGGCAATCGCAATGTCGTCATCCTTGGCGAGCGTGCGCACGACACCGACCGGCGCATTGCCGAGCGGCGCCAGATGACGGGACAACTCGGCGCGCGCCTTGCTCTCGATCTCGGCGATCAGGCAGCCAAACACATCATCGAAGACGCGGACATGGTCGTCATTGAACCGGCTCGCGCCGTCGAGGAAAAACGCCGTGATGCGCTTGAGCGCCGCCGCCCGCCGTTCGGGCGAACCGTGCTCGATAACCTCTTCGAGCTCGGGGATGAGCGAGGCGGAAGCGAACATTCCATTGGCTCTGCTTGAGGCGATCGGCGCCAACCGCAATGGGGTTAAAACAGATATGCGGCAAACTTAAAGAAACGGTTAGTTAACCACCTGCGGTGCGCGCGCCGGACCCTCGGTCGGGCCTTGCGCCGGTCGGCCAAATGGCTATATTCCGCGTCGTCTGCTTTAGGCACCTCATAACGACTGATACTGCAGTCGGTTTTTGAGAGTGGGTTCCCCCGGGACCCGCTCTTTTTTGTTACCTCGAACGGCCGCTATCGCCGCTTGAGCCCGGGACCCGAACTAAACCATTGGTTGCAGGCTGAACTCGAGCGAATGGCCGAAACGATCGACACCGTCCAGACCACGGATCACAGCGCCGAACCGCGCCTGATCACCGAGCAGGGCATCGCCGCGCGGGTCGCCGCCATCGCCGAGCCGGTGCTGGCCGGTCTGGGGTTCCGGCTGGTGCGGGTGCGCCTGTCGGGCCTTGCCGGCTGCACGGTTCAGATCATGGCGGAACGGCCGGACGGAACCATGACGATTGCCGGCTGCGAATCGGTGTCGCGCGCGCTGTCGCCGGTGCTCGATGTCGCCGATCCGATCGAGCGCGCCTACCATCTCGAAGTGTCGTCGCCCGGCATGGATCGTCCGCTGGTGCGGCGGTCGGATTTCGAGCGCTATTGCGGCAACCGGGTGAAAATCGAGATGACGGCGGGGATCGACGGCCGCCGCCGCTTCCGCGGCCTGCTGCTGGGGCTGCAAGGCGACGCCGCGCGCGTGCATCGCGACGACGCGGCGCCGGGCGAGCCGATCGAGGTGCTGCTGCCGATCGACGACATGGCGGAAGCCCGCATCATGCTCAGCGAGGCGCAGATCGCCGCCGCGCTCAGGCGCGCCAAGGCGGAGCAGCGCGACACCGAAGAACAGCCATCCACCAACGGGGCGGGAACCGCCCAGCACGATCAACCGGCTGCGCCGTCATCCGGCCGGCCCACGATAGAGAGCGAAGGAGACTGACCATGGCGGTGAGCGCCAACCGGCTCGAACTGTTGCAGATTGCCGACGCGGTCGCGCGCGAGAAGTCGATCGACCGCAAGATCGTGATCGGCGCCATGGAGGACGCCATCGCCAAGGCGGCGCGCTCGCGCTACGGCAGCGAAACCGAGGTGCGCGCCGAGATCGAGCCGAAGACTGGCGACCTCAAGCTCTTGCGCCACATGGCGGTGGTCGAGACGGTGGAGAATCCGTCGAACCAGATCGCGCTCGACGACGCGCGCCGGCGCCATCCGGCGGCGCAGATCGGCGACATCATCGCCGACCCGTTGCCGCCGCTCGAATACGGCCGCATCGCCGCGCAGTCGGCCAAGCAGGTGATCGTGCAGAAGGTGCGCGAGGCCGAGCGTGACCGCCAGCACGAGGAGTACAAGGACCGCATCGGCGACATCGTCAACGGCATCGTCAAGCGGGTCGAGTACGGCAACGTGGTGGTCGACCTCGGCCGCGGCGAGGCGATCGTGCGCCGTGATGAAATGCTCCCACGCGAAGTCTTCCGCAACGGCGACCGCATCCGCGCCTACATCTACGACGTGCGGCGCGAGCCGCGCGGCCCGCAGATCTTCCTGTCGCGCACCCACCCGCAATTCATGTCCAAGCTGTTCGCCCAGGAGGTGCCGGAAATCTATGACGGCATCGTCGAGGTGAAGGCGGTGGCGCGCGATCCAGGCTCGCGCGCGAAAATCGCGGTGATCTCGCGCGATTCGTCGGTCGATCCGGTCGGCGCCTGCGTCGGCATGCGCGGCTCGCGCGTTCAGGCGGTGGTCAACGAGCTGCAGGGCGAGAAGATCGACATCATCCCGTGGACCGCCGATCCGGCGAACTTCGTCGTCAACGCGCTGGCGCCCGCCGAAGTCGCCAAGGTGGTGCTCGACGAGGACCGCCAGCGCATGCAGGTGGTGGTGCCCGATCAGCAGCTTTCGCTGGCGATCGGCCGGCGCGGCCAGAACGTGCGGCTCGCCTCGCAGCTCACCGGCTGGGACATCGACATCGTCACCGAGCAGGAGGAGTCGGAGAACCGCCAGGCCGAGTTCGAGAAGCGCACCAAGCTGTTCGTCGAGGCGCTCAACGTCGACGAGGTGGTCGGCCAGTTGCTCGCGTCGGAAGGTTTTCACTCGGTGGAGGAACTCGCAATGGTCGAGGAGAAGGATATCGCCGGCATCGAAGGCTTCGATGAAGACACCGCGCACGAACTGCAGGAGCGCGCGCGCGAATTCATCGCCAAGCAGGAAGAGGAGCTCGACGCAAAACGCCAGGAGCTGGGCGTCGAGGACGCGCTCAAGGAGGTGCCCGGCACCACCACCGCCATGCTGGTGAAGCTCGGCGAGGAAGGCATCAAGACGGTCGACGACCTAGCCGGTTGCGCCACCGACGACCTGTTCGGCTGGACCGAGCGCAAGGACGGCGAGACCAAGCACGAGCCGGGTTACCTCGAGGGCTTCGATCTCACGCGCGAGGAAACCGAGGCGCTGATCATGCAGGCCCGCCTCAAAGCCGGCTGGATCAAGGAAGAAGACCTCGCGCCGCCCGCCGCAGCCGAAGCGGAAGGCGAGAACGAAGAGGCCGGCGCGCCGGCCTGACCGATCGAAGGACCATTGCGCACCGATGCTCGCAGACGTGCAGGATCATGCCGCTGAACTCGATGCCGGCCCGCGCCATCGCGCCGGCGGCGTCGAGCGTCGCTGCGTGGTGACCGGCACGGTCCAGCCGATCACCGGCATGATCCGCTTCGTGGTGGCGCCTGACGGCGCCGCGGTGCCGGACATCAAGCGCAAGCTGCCCGGCCGCGGCCTGTGGATCACCGCCACCCGCCAGGCGGTGGACGAAGCCGTCAAGCGCAGGGCGTTCGCGCGCGGCTTCAAGCGCGACGTGCGCGCCGCCGGCGATCTGGTGCGGCTGACCGAAGAGCTCATCGAGCGCGCGGCGCTGGATGCGCTGTCGATCGCCCACAAGGCCGGCAAGGCCGCGATCGGTTTCGGCAAGGTCGAGACGGCGCTTGAGCGTGAGCCGGTGGTCGCGCTGATTCACGCGAGCGATGCGGCGGCCGACGGTTCGCGCAAGCTTAACGCGGCGGCGCAGCGCCGGTTTGGGCCGGAAAATGCTGGAATCGCCAGGGTTGAAACCCTGACGACCGCACAATTGGATTTGGCTTTCGGACGGTCAAATGTGGTACATGCAGGCCTGCTTGCCGGTCCCGAAAGCGAGACGTTCCTGGCGCGCATTGAGCGCCTTGAGCACTTCCGGACTGGCGTGTCCGGGGGACCGGACAAACACGAACCGCGCCGATAGCGCCGAATTGGGATTGGAATGGCCGAAACGACGGAAAAGTCTGGCGAAAAGAAGCTGAGCGTCAGCTCCAACAAAACGTTGTCGCTGAAAGGCCGCGGCGTCGAGCAGGGCGTCGTGCGCCAGAGCTTCAGCCATGGCCGCACCAAGGCGGTGGTGGTCGAAAAGGTCAAGAGCCGCGCCGCTCCCAAGGCGAGGCCGGAGATCGCCGCGGCTGCCGCCGCGCCCGCCGTCAAGCGTCCCGGCGCAGCGACCGCGAAGGCCCCCGCAGCCGCACCGGCGCCGCCGCCGCCTGCCGCACCGGTCGTGAAATCATCCGGCATGGTGCTGCGCACCCTGACCGACGAGGAGCAGGCCGCCCGCGCCCGCGCGCTCGGCGACGCCCGCTTGCGCGAGGAGGAAGAGCGCAAGATCGCCGCCGAGCTCGCGCGCATCCAGAAGGAGCGCGACGAGATCGAGCGCAAGGAGCGCGACGACGCCGCCAAGCGCAAGGCCGAAGAGGAAAGCCGCCGCAAGCACGACCAGGAAACCAAGACCAAGGCCGAGCAGACCGCCAAGGCGCGCCTCGGCGAAGGCGAGGTCAAGCCGAAGCTGGCCGGTCCCGCGGCGCGCGGCGCCATGCAGCAGGAGATGGAGGAAGAAGAAGCTCCCCGTCCCCGCCGCGGCGGCAGCGCCGGTGGAGCGGCGCGTGGCCCGGGGGCCGCACGTCCTGCGCCCGCGCCCAAGCCGGCCCGGCCATCGGCCGAGAAAAGCCGCGGCCGCCTGACCCTGGTGACGGCCCTCAATACCGACGAGGTGCGCGAGCGTTCGGTGGCCTCGTTCCGCCGCCGCACCCAGCGGCTCACCGGCCATCGCGACACCGAGAACAAGGACAAGCTGGTCCGCGAAGTGACGATCCCGGAATTCATCACCATCCAGGAGCTGGCCAACCGCATGGCGGAGCCGGCGCGCTCGGTGATCGCGCTCCTTTCCAGCACATTGGGATCCTAAGCTTAGAATTCCACGTGGACAAGTTGTCGCG
>JADMIO010703118.1_pt1 | contig 91856 bp, 91 predicted proteins | sample 8958161 | NCBI WGS metagenome assembly JADMIO01 (sample SAMN16585339, study PRJNA669376) | soil metagenome | isolation source: Crop rotation soil | place: USA: Cullars Rotation, Alabama | collected 2011
ACATTTGCGGCCTAACTGTGGCCAGTCCAGTTACGCTGGAGTCACTAGTATTTAGGTGACACTATAGAAGCGGCCGCGACAACTTGTCCACGTGGAATTCTAAGCTTAGGATCCCAATGTGCTGGAAAGGCGGCCCACGTCGCGAAAGACCTCTACCGGCTTCACCATGTACTGGACTGAGACGGTGCAGATGGCCCCGTCAAACTGGGCGTCCTCAAAGGGCAGGCTGGGGCTCGTCGTCAGGTTCCAGACGACATAGCTCGAAAGCTGGGGATTATCCGCCATTTCGTCCGCGTTCATGCCCAGGCCAACGACCTCGGCGTAGCGCACATCCTTCGGCAGATGGGACCGCCAGCTACTCATGAGGTCGAGCACCTTGCCATGCTCCGGCAGCAACTCCTTATAGAGCCTCGTGGCCGCGACAATCGCATTGTCGTCGATATGCACGACGAAGCGCGGGTCCGTGTAGAAGAACTCGTCGTGCGATTCATCAGACCGGCGAAAGTGTTCTGGCTTGAAATGGAAGTCGAGGTACGATGCATCATCCATGGCCTCAACCTAGACCCACCACCCGCTGCGCGTCAACGGACGAAGCTAAGGCGTCGCCATGGTAAGATCGCACGAGGGTCGGCGCGGAGCCAAAGTCGCTGAGCCCGCAGAGGAGGAAGACGTGCTCAAGGACCATTATTGTGGAGAACTTCGGAGTGAACACGCGGGCGAACGCGTGACGCTGGCGGGTTGGGTCCACCGGCGCCGCGATCACGGCGGACTTATCTTCGTTGATCTGCGCGATAGCCGCGGACTTGTGCAAGTCGTCATAAATCCCAGCCAGGCGCCCGAAGCACATAAGATTGGTTCAGAGCTTCGCAACGAATTCGTGATCCAGGTCTCCGGGACCGTCGACCTGCGCCGAGAGGGCACGCAGAACCCAGATTTGCCAACGGGCCAGATCGAGGTCCAGGCAGATGAGGTGAGCATCCTCAACCGCTCGCTAACGCCACCGTTCTATGTCAACGAGGACTCGGACGTCGATGAGTTATTGCGGATCCGCTACCGCTACGTCGACCTCCGCCGCATGACAATGCAGCAGAACATCCAGTTGCGGCACCGGGTCGCCTTGTTCATGCGCGAATTCCTGAATGCCAACGGGTTCACCGAAATCGAGACGCCTGTGCTTATCAAGAGCACGCCAGAAGGCGCGCGAGACTACCTCGTACCGAGCCGTGTGCATCCCGGCAACTTCTATGCACTCCCCCAGTCGCCACAGCAGCTCAAACAATTGTTGATGGTGGCCGGATTCGAGCGCTATTTTCAGATCGCGCACTGCTTCCGCGATGAGGACCTTCGCGCCGACCGCCAGCCGGAGTTCACCCAGCTCGACTTAGAGATGAGCTTCGTCGAGCAAGAGGACATCCTCGATCTCATCGAAGAGCTATACACGGAGATGGTCGCGAAGCTGACGCCGCACTACAACGTGCCATCGCCCTGGCCCAGAATTACCTATCAAGAGGCGATGGAGCGCTACGGCTCCGACAAGCCCGACCTCCGCTACGGCCTGGAACTGCGCGACTTCAGCGATCTCTTCGCGAGCACCGAATTCAACGTCTTCAAGTCGGCGCTCTCGTCCGGAGGCCGCATCCGCGGCTTCGCCGTGCCCGGTGGCGCCGGCTTCCCGCGGCGGGGCATCGACGCCCTCACCGATCTGGCAAAGACGGGTGGCGCTCGCGGCCTTGTGCCGATTGCGATTCAGGGCGAAGGCACGCTCGATAGCATCACCGATGACGATGTCCGATCGCCCGTGAAGCAGTTCTTGCCACTGGAGACCGTGAAGGCAGTCGCTAAACGCGCTGAGGCAAAGCCCGGCGACCTTATCCTCATCGTCGCCGACAAGGACGGCGTCAGCAACCGCACGCTGGACCTCCTGAGGCGCGACATCGCCGAGCGACAGGGCCTCATCGACGCCAACACGCTCGCGTTCCTTTGGGTCGTCGACTTCCCCCTCTTCGAGTGGGACGAGGCAGGGCAACGATGGGATAGCGCCCACCACCCGTTCACGTCGCCCAAGAGCGAAGACCGTCACCTGCTAGACACCGAGCCCGGAAGAGTCCGCAGCAACGCCTACGACATTGTGTGCAACGGCTGGGAGATCGGGTCGGGCAGCATCAGAATTCACGAGCGCGACGTCCAGTCGAAAATCTTCAGCCTGCTTGGGATTTCTGAGGAGGAACAGAAGGACCGCTTCGGTCACATGCTCGAAGCATTTGAGTACGGAGCGCCACCTCATGGCGGAATTGCGCCCGGACTCGACCGCACAGTGGCGTTGTTGGCGGGTGAGCGAGACATCAGAGAAGTCATCGCCTTCCCCAAGACTAAGAGCGCAACCGACCCGATGACGGGGGCGCCTTCGCCGGTTGACGAGCGCCAGTTGGCCGATCTTGGGCTTCTACTTAGGCAGCCACCTGAGACGCGTCAGGCGTCATCGTAGGCGTCCACGAGCCATTCCCCGAAACAAAACCGTAACTATTGTTGATTGAAGAGAGAACTTTCCTCTGCTATTATCCGTATCACCCAATAGCATAATTGCGCTGGACCAGTTATGGTCTGGCTGGTCAAGCGGATGCGGTGCTTGGGTTGGGGATGGTAGCGAAAAAGTGCGGGCAGTAGTTCGACGTTGGCGTCGAATCGCTGCCCGTCTTGCTTAGACAAAACTGGACGCCCCAACCAGGGAGGTTGTATTAGATGAACCGCACGGTCGGAATTATCCTGGGCATAGTAGCTGCGCTTGTCCTGGCTGTCGCAGCGATTTCAATCGTGACCATCGCCAAGAACAGCGGCAGTGAAGGCGGTGGCTCCGCCGGCTCTAGTGGTTCCACTCAGCTTGCTACGAAGCCCACAGCGGGCGTTCTCCGAATCCCCGGGGCCGACCCAATTACACTCGACCCAGCCCTCGCAAGCGACAGCGGTTCAGCCACATACATCGTCGAAATCTTCGGCGGCCTCGTCACTCTCGACACCAACCTTAAGATCGTGCCGGACATCGCAGAGAAATGGGATATTAGTCCGGACGGCACGACGTACACGTTCACTCTTCGTTCCGACGCTACCTTCCACAATTCCGGTCGACGTGTCACCGCAGCCGACTTCAAGTACTCCATCGAGCGCACGGCCAATCCGCAGACCGGCTCTACCACTGCCGATGCATATCTGAGCGATATTGTCGGCGCGCGCGATATGATCCGCGGACGGGCGAAGGAAATCAGCGGAATCGAAGCCGTCAACGACAACACACTCCGAATCAAAATCGACGCGCCCAAGGCGTATTTCCTTGCGAAGCTCACGTACCCAACGGCCTTCGTTGTGGACAAGAGCCAGATTGATAGCAATCCGCGCAACTGGACCCGCAAGCCAAACGGCACCGGCCCCTTTAAGCTGCAGGAATGGCGAATCGGTGAGCGCATTATCCTGCAGGCCAACGACCGCTACCATCTTGGTGCGCCAAAGCTTAACCAAGTGCAATTCCTTCTCGCAGGTGGTTCTGTCACCACCATGTACGAGAATGACGAAATCGACGTATCGGGCGTCAGCCTCAACGATATCGAGCGCATTCAGGACAAGAACGAACCGCTGAACAAGGAATATAAGACTGGCGACGAACTTTCTGTGTACTGGATCGGATTCAACACACAGCAGGCGCCGTTCGACGACCCGAAGGTACGACAGGCCTTTACGATGGCCCTGGACCGCCAGACCATCTCGCGGGTCGTGTTGAAAGACATGCTTCCGGTTGCGAACTCAATTATGCAGCCGGGCCTGCCTGGGTATAACAAGGACGCCAAGGTACTGGAATTCAATCCTCAGCGGGCCCAGCAGTTGCTCCAGGAATCAAAGTACGGCGGCGCGTCGGGTCTGCCCAAGGTCACGCTTGCCGAGTCGGGCGCCGGCGCCAATGTTGGGTTTGACACACAGGCCATCATTGAAATGTGGCGTCGAAACCTTGGCGTAAACGTTGAGATTCAGCAGACGGAGAGCGGTAGCTTCTTCGACGACCTCGACAAGGGGAAGTACCAACTCTTCTCGATTGGTTGGATCATGGACTACCCGGACCCTGAGGACGTCATCGACATCAAGTTCTACAGCCAGAGCCGTCAGAACGACTTCAAGTACTCAAACGCCGACTTCGACAAGCTTGTCGACCAGGCACGGGGCGAAAAAGACACGGAGAAGCGACTGCAGCTCTACCGCGATGCGGAGCAGATCCTTCTTCAGGATGCCCCTGTGATCCCGCTCTACTTCGGTCGCGCCCATCTGCTAATCAAGCCCCGAGTCAAGGGCTACACCTTGCCGGGAATGGTTGTGCCGACCCTTCGGTTTGTCTCCGTGGACAAATAAACGACAAGCAAAATACAGGGGCTGTTACGCCGTGCGACGGAACAGCCCCTGTCTGTGAGATTGCCCTATGCAGGGACTCGCTCCCTACCTCGTTCGACGCTTACTCTGGTTACCCTTTGTGCTCCTTGTGGTCTCATTCGTGACGTTCGCGATGACGAGATACGGTCCTGGCGACCCCATCAGCGTATTACAGGGCCAGAACCGCGACCCGGAAGTGCGCGAGCGACTACTAAGGACAAAAGGCCTCGATAAACCCATTGTGAACATCGAGATCGGGACTAAGCAGGGCGAGCGGCTCGATGAGTGCTTCCCGATCCAGCCATTCCCTCGCTTTTGTGGTCAGTACCCGATCTACATGCTCAAGCTGATCCAGGGCGATTTGGGTGAAAGCTTCCGCTATCGTGGCGAATCGGTGAGCGATTTGCTGTGGGAACGGTTGAAGGTCTCGATACCGATTAACGCCCTTGCCCTCGTCATCACCTTCGGACTTGGCATTCCCGCCGGGCTTTATACAGCTCTTCGGCAGGGCTCGTGGGTCGATCCGTTGGTCATCGCGTTGCTCTTGTTGCCACCGTCAATTCCCGTGCTGGTCACGGTGCCGACCTTGCTGTGGGTCTTCGCCCTCAAGCTGCAAATCTTGCCGGCCGGCTGGAACGGCGTCTTCAGCAGCAGCATTATCATTCCGGTCCTCGCCCTTTCGATTCCCGGCATCGCGGGCGTGGCGCGACTCATGCGAGCGACCACGCTTAACGTGCTGAGCGAGGACTACGTGCGAACAGCGCGATCGAAGGGCCTGAGTGAATTCACCGTCGTCGCTCGCCATGTCGCCAAGAACGCGCTCCTGCCTCTGGTAACGATTATTGGGCTCTCACTCCTCGGACTGCTTGAAGGCTCCTTCTTTGCCGAGACCTTGCTCGGCATACCCGGGGTAGGCCGCTTCTACGTAGAGGCGATCACCGGGCGTGATTACGACGTGATCCTGGCTATGACGCTCCTTGTAGCGGGCGCCTTTATCATTGCGAATATTGTGATCGACATCACCTATACCTTCATCGACCCCCGGATCCGCCTCGGCAGGACAGAATCGTAATGGCTGTCGCAATCGGTCATCTCGACCAGGCGGACGAGCTTCCGGCCCGCAGTCCATTTGGCCAGGCTGTGCGCCGCCTCCTTAAGAAGAAAATTGCGGTAGTGGCCCTCGCGCTTATTTTGCTGTTCTATTTGTGCGGCGCCTTCGCGCCGTTGGTCGCACCGCATAGCTACACAGACCAAGACCTTTCGAATGTCTTGCAACCGCCAACCTGGGCCCATCCCTTCGGGACAGACCGACTGGGCAGAGACATGCTCAGCCGGGTGATTTGGGCGTCGCGTACGACAGTGATCCTGACGATCGCCGTTTTGATTACCGGACAACTCTTCATTGGTGTGTCACTCGGGTTGCTCGCCGGCTATCGGGGCGGTTGGGTCGACACGGTCATCATGCGGACGGGCGAAATCGTTTCGTCTCTGCCTGCGCTCCCGATGCTGATTCTAATTCGCGCTACGCTGACGCCGCGGCTACAGCCAATTAACGACTTCTTCACCAACCTCACAGGGGTCCGTGGCTCCGGTGACTATTTCCTAATCGGTGTCGTCTTCTCGCTTTTCTTCTGGGTTGGGGGCGCACGCATCATTCGCTCACAAGTGCTGGCTCTGAGGGAAACAGAGTTTGTACTTGCTGCCCGTTCTCAGGGCGCATCGGTAGCGCGCATCATCGGCGTTCATCTTCTGCCAAACGTCAGCTATCTAATCATCGTAGGAATCTCGGGGGCGCTCGGCGCGATCGCCGGAAGCGAGATCGCCTTGACGTGGTTCGGCGTCGGTATTCAGCCGCCACAACCGAGCTTTGGCGAAATGCTTGCATCCGGTGGATCGGTCAACACTCTGAAATCATACCCGCACCTTCTACTGGTACCGGGCGCCGTCGTTGCGATGCTGCTCTACAGCTTTAGCCTGCTTGGGGATGCGTTGAACGACGTGCTGACACCGAAGGCACGCTAGACACTGTTAATGTGCTCAAGCTAGACTAGATTTAGGTCTCGTCTTGCGTTCGCGAGCCGCTCCTGATCCTCGCCAGGGCGGCTTGTCGCGTCTTTAGGCAGACGGCAAGTATGCAGGGCTGTGCCATTCCGTTCCTGCGTCATCGTCAGGTTGACAGTAAAATGAGAAGCACGAGGTGCACCCTATGAAGGTGACGACGCAGCGGCTACCTGAATCACAGGTAGTTTTTGAAATTGAGGTGGACGAGGACCGGGTAAACAAGTCCATCGACCAAGCATTCAAAAGGCTCGCGCCCCGCACACGCGTACCAGGCTTTCGGCCCGGAAAAGCGCCACGCCCGATGATCGAACGATTCCTCGGAAGAAGCGCATTGCTGCGTGAAGCGCTCGACCACCTTGTTCCCGAGGTCTATCAGGAAGCCGCCACGGATGAGGGAATCGAACCGATCGATTCGCCCGACTTCGAGATCACGAGTCTCGAACCTGTGGCCTTCAAGGCCACCGTTCCCGTGCGACCAACTGTCGAACTCGGTGACTACAAGGCTATTAAGATTGAGCGCGCGCCGGTCGAAATGACTGATGAGAGCATCGACGAAAATGTCGAGCAGCTCCGCAAGCGCTATGCACATTGGGAACCTGCGGAACGAGCCTCCCAATATGGTGACAATCTTCTTGCCGATGTCGTTGGAACTGTGGATGGCGAAGAGTTCGTCCGGCAGGACGAAGTCGAGTTCACGTTGCAGCAGGATGTGCCGACTGCGGTCCCCGGCCTTCTTGAAGCGATCGTAGGCATAAGCGCGGGTGAGACGCGCGAATTCGACATTCAAGTGCCAGAAGATTTCCGCGATGAACGGCTAGCCGGTAAGGCTACACACTACACAGTAACGGCTCATGAGGTGAAGGAAGAGAAGCTTCCGGAACTCAACGATGAGTTTGCCCGGCGGGTCGGTGAGGGATTCGCCACGATGTCGTTGCTGCGCGAGAACATCCGCACCGACATGCAAAAGCAGGCGGAGGAAACCGCGCATCGCGAGGACCAAGACAAGGCGCTCAATGCGCTGGTCGAACAGTCGAAGCTGGAGTATCCGGCCATCATGGTCGACCGTGAAGTAGACCACGCGATGCAGGAACTTTCGGGCCCGGTGACGAGCGCCCAAGACCTGCAGCGGCGACTCCAGTGGGCAGGGAAGTCGGAAGACGAGATGCGCTCGGAAATTCGCGAAGAGGCAGAGGGAAAGGTCCGCCGCTCCCTCGTGCTCACTGAATTTGCAGAAGCCGAGAATGTCGAAGTCACTCCGGACGACATCGACGCCGAGATCGACCGGATGGCAGAGGGCGCGACCGAAGAGCAAGCCGATCAGATTAAGATGGTCTTCGGCACCGATAACGGCAAGGAAATCATTCGCCGTTCACTCTATACGAGAAAGGCGCTGGACCGGTTGGTTGAGCTTACCGCTCTAGAGTCAGGCGCTGCCCCAGCCGCGGCCGAGGCGCCGGCAAAGAAGAGCCCGCGGCGAACGCCAAGGTCCACCACCAATGCCGAGAAGGATGCTGGGACTGAGGAAAGCTCCGAAATTGCAGAAGCACCGTCGGAATCGGCCGCCGGTAGTTAACCCTATCCTGGTTTTAAGCGTTTCTTGCTAACGAGTAGGAGAAACCTAATGGACTTGCGGCCCCAAAATTACGTCCCGATGGTCATCGAGACAAGCGCTCGCGGAGAGCGGGCATTCGATATTTACTCACTTCTTTTGCGCGAACGGATCATCTTCCTGGGAACGCAAATTGAAGACCAGATCGCCAATCTTATTGTCGCTCAGTTGCTCTACCTCGAGCGCGAAGACCCGGACAAAGACATCAGCATGTACATCAACTCGCCCGGCGGCGTCATTAACGCCGGTCTCGCGATCTATGACACCATGCAGTTGATCAAGCCGGATGTGTCGACGATTTGCGTCGGCATCACTGCGAGCATGGCAACGATTCTGCTCTGTGCAGGAGCGCCCGGTAAGCGGTACGCACTACCGCACTCAACCATTCACATGCACCAGGCGCTGGGTGGCGCACGCGGCCAAGCCTCCGACATCGAAATCGCAGCGAAGGAAATTCTGCGCCAGAACCAGATTATTCGAGAGATCGTCTCCCGGCACTCGGGTCAGACCGTCGAACGTGTCGCACGCGACTTCGATAGAGACTTCTACATGGACCCAATCCAAGCGGAAGAGTACGGCATCATCGACGAGGTGCTCGCGCGCCCGCCCGACTAGTTCAGGCGGGCGTCCTGCTGTGACTCCGCAGGGCTAACATGTCCTCACGCTGAGGAAACAACAAGGTATCTAAGGGAGCGTTGAATATGCCTGCATCAAGAAGCGGTCGCATTCAGTATCACTGTTCATTCTGCGGAAAGAATCAGGACCAAGTGCGGCGGCTTATTGCAGGTCCCGGTGCGGTGTATATCTGCGACGAGTGTGTTGAGCTCTGTCGTGAAATCATCGACGAGGAAGCAGCGGTACCGGGCAAGGCTAAGGCCTCCGGCCAAAGCATTCCACCACCGAGACAGATCTACGACCGGCTGAGCGAGTACGTCATCGGACAGGAACAGGCGAAGAAGGTCCTTTCCGTAGCCGTCTACAACCACTACAAACGGACCAGCGCTGCCACCGGCGGCGAGGTCGAGCTTGAAAAGACGAACATCCTCCTGCTTGGACCGACCGGGACAGGAAAAACGACCCTGGCGCGAACGTTGGCGAAGGTGCTTGATGTGCCATTCACGATCGCCGACGCGACCGCTCTTACCGAGGCCGGATACGTCGGAGAGGACGTGGAGAATATCCTTCTCCACCTCATTCAAGCGGCCGATTGGGACGTGCAGCGAGCGGAACGGGGCATCGTCTATATCGATGAGATCGACAAGATCGCCCGAAAGAGCGACAACCCATCGATCACCCGTGACGTATCCGGTGAAGGCGTTCAGCAAGCGCTCCTGAAGATCATTGAGGGCGGCGTCGCCAACGTTCCTCCCCAAGGCGGGCGCAAGCACCCGCATCAAGACTTCATCCAAATCAACACTACCAACATTCTTTTCATCTGCGGCGGCGCCTTCGAGGGACTCGACCGGGTCATTGAGCGACGCATAGCCAAGGACCGCAAGTCCATCGGTTTCAAGGCGGGTGTCGCCTCGATGGCGGAGAGGCAGAAGAGTGCGGACGAACTGATCAAGCACGTTACGCACGACGACTTGTTGCAGTACGGTCTCATTCCGGAATTCGTCGGTCGACTTCCCATGGTCGTCGGTCTGCACAGTCTCGACGCTGGCGCGATGGTCCGCATCCTCACGGAGCCGAAGAACGCGCTTGTGAAGCAGTACCAGCGCTTCTTTGCCCTCGACAACGTCGAACTGGTCTTCTCGCCGGACGCGCTCGAAGCCTGCGCCGAGGACGCCATCCGCCACAAGACCGGCGCCCGCGGCCTCAAGACCGTACTTGAGGACACGCTGCTCGACGTGATGTACGAGATCCCGTCGCGCGGCGACATCCGAAAATGCATCGTCACCGCCGAGACGATTCAACTGCGCAAGCGTCCATTACTGCTTACCAAGCAGGGACAGGCTGTTGACATCCTCGACGAACTGGCCGACGCATCGGCCTAAAACGCGCGTAACAACGCACAACAAAGGGGAAGGACTCATGTCCTTCCCCTTTTCGCTTTCCTCACGTCGGACTCTACCAGAGGTGAGCCTAGGAGTAGCGTTCTTCGGTCCAAGGGTCACCGTGGATGTGATAGCCGTACATCTCCCAGAAGCCCGGGTTCTCGCGGTCCATGAACTCGATTCCCCGCACCCACTTCGCGCTCTTCCAGAAGTAGAGCTTTGGCACCAGCCCTCGAAGCGGCCAGCCGTGGTCGGGGGAAAGGGGCTCGCCGTCGTGCGAGTGAGCGAACATCACATCGTCATCGGCAAGCAGGTCTGCAAGCGCCACATTGGTGGTGTACCCACCGTAGCTGTGAAACATCACGTGGTTCGCCTGCGGCAGGACCTTGATCTCCTTCAGTACGTCCTTAAAACTCACGCCTGTCCACGTATTGTCGAACCTTGTCCAGTGCGTGACGCAGTGTATGTCGTTCTTCGTCGTCGTCTGGGGCAGAGCCATAAACTCCTCCCACGACCATGACTTCGGCTCTTCTACGAGACCCGTGACCATAAATGTCCACGTGCTGAGATCGATGCGCGGAATTCCGCCATAGTGGAGGACGGGCCAGTTTTCCACCAGCTTTTGTCCAGGCGGAATGCGATTACCGTATTTCTCCCGGTCTTGCTTCTGTCGCCCGCCAAAAATATCGAACACCATGCTTCGGTTGCCCTCCAAAAGGCTATTCGGTGTACTGATAATACCATTGTCCGGTTGCCCCAATTGTTTCATTTCTTACGGTGTTGGGGTGTTGCAAAAGTTGCATGCTCGATTCGTGCCTTCACGCGAAGCATCAGCTATGATGGGCGCTGTTCAAGTTAAAGAATCGCCGAGGAGGCTATGCCATGCCCTCAGACATCGCAACTATGACGACGGAGGAGTCGGTCCGCGTCGACTACGAGCGTCTCCGAGGCCTGGTTTCGCGCATCTTCCAGGCACTCGGCCAACCGGCCGACGAGGCCGACATCTCTGCTGACGTCTTGACCAAAGCCGACCTCCGCGGCGTTGAATCGCACGGTGTTTCCCACTACATCAGGACGATTTACGTTCCATCACTGCGTGAGGGTCGGATAAACCCAGTCCCCACGCCTAAGATCATCCACGAAGCCCCCGCCACTTCGCTCATCGACGGCGACGGCGGTATGGGCATGGTTGTCGGCAAGTTCGCCATGAACGACGCCATCGAACGGGCCAAGCAGACCGGCGTGGGCATGGTGACGGTGCGAAATAGCCGTCACTTCGGCATGTCGGCCTACTACGCAATGATGGCGCTGCCTCACGACATGATGGGCATTGCTCTCACCAACGCCGGACCCGCGGTCGCTCCAACTAACGGCCGGGAGTCCCGGCTCGGCACCAACCCGATTGCTTTCGCTGCACCGGCGAACAAGGAAGCGGCATTTGTGTTGGACATGGCGACCAGCACCGTCCCGATCGGCAAGCTTCTCGTGCAGACGATGCACGGTGGCGACATCCCCTATGGTTGGGCAGTCGGCACGTCGGGACTGCCGGCTACCGACCCCAAAACAGTCCGCGAGGGCTGGATGCTCACCCCACTCGGCGGCACACCGGAAGGGCGAAGCCACAAGGGGTACGGACTCGCCATCATGGTTGACGTTCTCACCGGCGTGCTCTCGGGAGCTGGCTACAGTGTTGCGCTCTCACGCGGCTACCCCATGAACGCTGTCGGCCACTTCTTCGCTGCGATGAAGATTGAGTCGTTCTGTCCGCTCGATGAGTTCAAAGAGATGATGGACGAGATGATTCAGGTGCTGCATGACACTCCACCGGCGGAGGGAGCAGACCGAGTACTGGTGCCCGGCGACCCAGAGGAGGAAGCCGAAGCCGACCGTCGTGTGAATGGCATTCCTCTGCACAACACAGTGGTCGACTACCTGCGCGAGCTTTCCGGTGAACTTGGTGTGGACTTCGATTTGGACTAGAGGCCCAAGCGAATGCCGATCGCGTTCGCCATTGCGAGTCCCAGCGCCTCTCCGTGGCGTCGACGCCGCGGAGAGGCGCATAATAGTCATAGAAGCAGTCCACTTCCCAGCAATTTGTGCCGGTTGACACGACTACCATGACCGACCAGAAGCAACACGCAGACGGTGACGGCAAGCAGGGGCTCGTTGCGCAATACGACAACATGCTCTCCTGTATTCGCTGCGGGCTTTGCTCATCCGTCTGTCCTACCTACCAAGAGACCTTCAATGAAGCGGAATCACCGCGCGGCCGCATTGCGATGGCCCGTGCCTTCGCCGAGGGTCACCTCGAGCTGACGCCGGACTTCATCGCGCACTCGAACAGTTGTCTTTTGTGTGAAGCCTGTACAGCCGTCTGTCCGGCAGGCGTCCACATGGAGCCAATCGGCATCGCGGTGCGTAGCATCATCCAAAGTGATAGCGCGGCGGCGAACGGCGACGAGGCGAAACTCCTGCGCGGCTTGTTCTCCAACATGGGTCGGCTTCGAGTGGCGTTCGGCGCAGCCAAGCTCTACCAGAAGAGCGGGCTCCGCTCTCTCGCACGAGCATCAGGCATCCTCAAGCTGCTGCGTTTGGAGCGCAAGGAACAGATTCTCCCGAGGTTACGAAGTCCATTTCTCGTGCCAAGAGGCCAGACCTGGCACCCAGATGGTGAGCCAGCAAGCAGAGTCGGCCTCTTCGCTGGCTGCGCGATGAGCACGATCTTCGCCGATACGGATCGGGCCACAGCGGACGTGCTCGCAACCAACGGCTGCGAGGTCGTCGCGAACAAGGGGCAGGGATGCTGTGGCGCATTGCACCTCCATACCGGCGACATCAAGGGTGCACGCAATCTAGCCATTGCCAACATCGAGGCCTTCAAGTCCGGAGGGCTGGACGCCGTGATCGTCAACGCTGCGGGTTGCGGCAGCGCGCTCAAGGGCTATGGTGAGCTACTCCATGATGACCCGGAGCACGCAGAAGATGCCAGGGAGTTCGCAAGCAAGGTGAAGGACGTGACCGAGTTCCTGGCCGGCCTGCCGCTCACGCAACCATCTGGAAGGACTGAGCTAACAGTCACCTATCAGGAGCCCTGCCATCTCGCCCACGCGCAGCGCATCCGCCAGCAACCACGCAAGATTCTTGGCGCCATTCCCGGCGTCAGGGTCGTGGAGTTGCGTGAGTCGTCCCTCTGCTGCGGGAGCGCCGGAGTCTATAACCTGACACAACCTGACATGGCCGACGCCCTACTCCAACGCAAGGTCAAGAACATCATGGATACTGGCGCCGATGTCGTCGTCACCGCCAATCCCGGCTGCTTCATGCAGATTGAGGCCGGACTCCGCGCCGCCGGAAGCGATGTACGGGTCATGCACATTGTCGACCTCCTCCACGACGCCTACAAAGGCGTGAATCGTCAGGAGCAGCCACAGACACGCGAGTTGCCCGAAGCCCAAGTTACATCCGGCTGAGAGCCAGGTCCCCAAGGATTCAGAGTTCTATCTACGGCAGGGAGAGACGCCCATGTTCAGTGCCGCCGTCATAGACGAACTACGGAGCATCGTTGGAGACGACGGGGTCCACGCCGGACCGGCTGAACGTCTTGCCTTTTCCTACGATGGGACGTTTCAGCAACACATTCCCGATGTCGCCGTCTCTCCGAGGACCACCGAAGAGGTGTCCCGGATCATGCAGGTGGCGAGCCGCGAGGCCATCCCCGTCGTGTCGCGAGGAGCGGGCACGAGCCTGACAGGCGGCACTATCCCAATGGCGGCCGGTATCGTTCTCAACCTCGCTCGGATGAACCGCATCATTGAGATCGATACGGTGAATACCGTCGCCGTCGTCGAGGCGGGTTGCGTGACTGCCACGCTGCAGGCAGCGGTTGAGAGTACGGGCTTGTTCTATCCGCCTGACCCAGCAAGCGTCAACCAGTCGAGTATCGGCGGAAATGCCGCCTGCAATGCGGGTGGGCCGCGCTGTCTTAAGTACGGCGTTACCAAGGACTACATCGTTGGAATGACAGTGGTACTGGTGGACGGCCGTATCATGAAGCTTGGCGGCAAGTTGATGAAGAACGTCACCGGCTACCAGTTGATGCAGCTCTTCATCGGTTCCGAAGGCACACTAGGAGTTATCACCGAAGTGATCGTGCGGCTGATTCCGCTCCCCAGCGCTCGGAGCACGGGCGCGGCTGTCTTCCAACAACTTGACGATGCCAGCCGGGCCGTGACGGCTATCCTCGCCGCCGGAATCCTCCCGGTCACGCTCGAAATGCTCGACCACATCTCGATCAATGCCGTAGAGGACTATGTCGCCATGGGACTTCCAAGGGAAGCGGAAGCACTGCTGATCATAGAGACTGACGGTAGCGACCAAAGTGTCACGCTTGAAGAGATGAAGCGAATTGCCGACATCTGCCGGGAACAGGGCGCGATTCGCATGGACCTGGCACAGACTGCCGCGGAGCGCGACGACCTCTGGCGGGCACGACGAGCGATTTCGGGCGCACTCGGGCGATTGAGACCTAATAAGTTAGGTGAGGACATCGTCGTCCCGAGAAGTGAGATTCCCGAGATGGTGCGGCGGGTGGGCGATATCAGCAAGGAAATCGGTCTGCCCATCGCTGTTTTCGGCCATGCTGGCGACGGGAATCTGCATCCCAACATCCTCTTCGACCGCCGCATCGATGGCGATATCGAGCGCGTCGAGGAAGCAGCCGCGCACATCTTCCGAGCCGCCCTCGAACTTGGGGGCACTCTCTCCGGCGAGCACGGCATCGGTACGCTGAAGCGTGAGTTCCTAGAAGAAGACCTTGGCCCCATAGCCGTCGAAATCAGCCTCCGGTTGAAGAACGCGTTAGACCCACAAGGGATCCTCAATCCTCATAAGGTCTTCCCCGAGCAGGGGCCAGTGAGTGGATTCCTCACCGCCCTTCCGAGCCTCGAAGGCATCACGCCAGGATAGAGGGCCATGATGCGTCCATTGTGAGAGCTAGCTCCCACCACCTATGACAGACGGACACGGTGGGTCACCCTTGACGGCAGCCATTTAGAACGTATGATCGAATAGAGTATTGATTCCAACTTGGTCATTGACCACTTCTGGTCCAACCGCGTCCGGAGCAAGATGACACTCACTGTTTTCACCATCGGGCATTCCGTCCAATCGCTGACGGAGTTCATGGACCTGATGACCAGGTTCGGCGTCCGCGCGGTTGCGGACATCCGCTCGATTCCCAACTCCCGACACGCGCCCCAGTTCAACCGGCGAAAGTTCGAGGCGGCGCTCGCCGATGCGGGATTGCGGTACCACTTTCTCGGCGACATGTTAGGCGGCCGACCAACTGGCGACGTGATCTCAGAGGACGACAGGCGCTCATTCTTCGCGCAACTCGCCGACCATCCCCAGTTCAGCGAAAGTATGGACGAACTCTGGGAAGTAGTAGCAGCCTCCCCTACGGTGGTCATGTGCGCGGAAGAAGACCCAATGATGTGTCACCGCAGGCTCCTCGTCGGCAAGGCGCTGATCGAGCGTGGTCTACCGCCGGAAGAACTCGTGCACATCCGAAGACGGGGCTTTGTCGAGACAGAGCACGAGGTCGCCGCCCGCGAGGAGGCGAAACGCGCTAGACGACGGGCGAAGAAGCAGTGAGCTAGACCGAGACGGGAGTCGAGACTGCGTCGGCAGCCCTGTCGGTGGCGCACCGGGCTATGTAGTTCCCGGGTGGAACATCGGAGAAGCGAACGGGCAATATCGCATCGGAAGCCGTAGAGGGCGTTGCAGTCGTGTCAGACGCGGGAATGGTCAACCGAAGCGATGGAATCGCCTCCCGGCCATCTGAGCGTAAAAGAGAGCATGTGAGTGCGATGGGCACCGGATAGAAGCGCCGGTATGTCAGTTCCAGACGCACGAGGTTGGACTCTGCTGGACTCGTTGGCGATAGCGAAACGAGCAGTTCCGATTGAACCGGGCTATCTCGGAACCTGACGCCGCAGCCTGCAGAGATCAGTCCCAGCAGGATGACATAAGCCATGAGTGTCCAGACCAAGCCAGTCCGTATCATGGCCTTTAGGATAGCAGCACTTCGCCACCATGGCCGCCAATTGGGAGTAGCAAGGTGATACCAGTCCGACTGACCCTTCACAACTTTCTATGCTACGGCGCCCCACAAGAGGTGGACTTTCGCGGCATCCGGCTCGCTTGTCTCGCAGGTGACAACGGGGCTGGGAAGACCGCCCTTCTCGACGCCATTACCTGGGCGCTGTGGGGTAAGTGCCGCGCAAAGACAGAGGACGAGGTCGTGCAGCTCGGGCAGACCGAGGCAGAGGTTGAACTGGACTTCGTTGCAGGAGAGCAACTCTATCGAGTGATCCGGAAGCGCCGCCGTACAGGAAACCGACCAGGGTCCACCGTGCTTGAGCTGCAGGCCGCCTACGGTGAGGGCTTCCGAAGTGAGTCGGAAAGTTCAGTCCGCGCTACCGAGCGCAAGATTGTCGACCTACTGCGGATGGACTACGACACCTTCGTCACGAGCGCCTTTCTCATCCAGGGTAAGGCCGACCTCTTCACAACAAAGACACCTGACGAACGCAAGAAGGTGCTTTCCGACATTCTTGGCCTCGACCGCTACGAGAAGCTAGAAATACGGTCGAGGGAGTTGATGCGACTCCGCGAGTCCGACATAAAGGGCATCGAGCGCGAACTGACGGCGATGCAAGAGAAGCTCGACCGCAGGCCGGAGATCGAAGGGGAGCACGTCAACATTGTCGATGCGCTCCAGGAAACAGCGCAGCAGATCCAGTCGCAGCAGCAGACCGTGGCTGGACTCGGGGAAAGAAAGCGTTCTCTCGACGAGACCAGGCGACGCCTAGCCCAGTCGCAGGCCCAACTGCAACGCGCAGAACAGCAGCGGCAGCAGGCTCAGTCGCTGATGGCCAAAGAGCAGGCTTCAATCGAGCAAAGTCAGGCAGTCCTGAGAGACGGAGCGCGAATTCAGGCGGGTTACGACGAACTTTTGACGACACGTGAATCGGTCCGCAAGGCAACGCAGCAGGCCGAACGCTGGAATGAGCTGGAACGCCAAAGAATTGCTGCCCAAAACGCTATCGACCGGGTTCTGCTTCAAATCCGCAACCGAGAAGAAACCCTGGTAGCCGAGACGCGTAAGCTCGATGAACTCCGCAACAAGGCGCCCACGCTCGCCGAGGAAGTAACCAAGCTGGAAAAGCAGGAGTCCGTGCTTGACGAGGAACGTCAGAAGCTCGCCTCTTGGCGGCAGCAGGAGCAGGACGCTCTCAGCAGTGCCCAGGTCGCCAAGGAAGCCGTTGCCAGGGTGAAAGAAGAGATCACCCAAATGGACAACAAGCTGAAGACGTTGGAGCTTGGTGAGCAGGCAGCCTGTCCGGTCTGCGGGCAACCTCTCGGGAAAGAGGAGCGGGTCGCGCTCTTGGCGAGCATTCGCGATGAGCGGAAGACCAGGCTCGAATTTGGGAGGGCGCAACAGCAATCGGCGCTGGACTATACCAAACTGGCACAGACGCACAAGCAAGAATCACAACGTCTTGAGGCCCACCTTCGTACCAAGGAAGGCGGTATCCGAACGCGAATGGCAACAGTCCAAAGCGAGCTGGTACGAGCGCAGGACGCCGAGAACGGTTGGAGCGAAGCCCGCAAGCAACTCGACGAGATCCAGGAGCAACTGGACTCAAAGTCATTCGCGACGACGGAGCGGGAAGGGCTGGCAAAGCTAGAACAGTCCATATCCCTGCTTGGTTACGACAAAGAAGCGTACGAGGCGCTGAAACATCAACTGGACGATCTGGAGCCATTCGAAGCCCGATACCGGGAGTTCATCAAGGCTGAGCAAGCTCTTGCCCAAGCGACGGCATCATTGGAGCGCGCGGCCGAGCAACTTGAGACGTGGACGGAGCAATGCACCGAGTTTGAGTCGGACGTCACTTCCCTGCAAAAGCAGATCTCGGAGGACGGCGACCTCGAACCGCAGTTGGCGGCGGCGGAATCGGTGCTCCAGGCAACCGAGAGGCGTCAGGCCGGGCAACGGCAGGCGCTAGGCGCAATTGAACAGCAACTGGAGTATCTGACCGACCTGGCTATAGAGCGTCAGAAAAAGGAGACGGAATCGAAGAACTCGATCCTCGAGTACTCCATCTACAAAGACCTTGCCGACGCCTTCAGCCGTCGCGGCGTTCAAGCGTTGATTATTGACTCGGTGCTACCGGAGTTGGAGCAGGAGGCAAACGACCTCTTGGCGCGAATGACCGGCAATCGGATGTCGCTTTCTATTTCCACCCAGCGCGAGACGCAAAAGGGCACCGTGCGGGAAACGCTAGACATTCGCATTGCGGACGAATTCGGCACGCGAAGCTATGAAATGTTCAGCGGCGGTGAGGCGTTCCGGATCAACTTCGCGCTTCGCATCGCGCTCTCGAAACTGCTGGCGAGGCGAGCAGGCGCCCCGCTTCGCACACTCATCATTGACGAGGGATTTGGGACGCAGGACGCGTCAGGAAGAGAGCGGCTTATAGAGACACTCAGCACCGTGCAAGACGACTTCGACTGCATACTCGCAATCACGCACATCGACGAGATGCGAGACGCCTTTCCTGTGCGCATCGTCGTAGAAAAGGGAATGAGAGGCTCGTCGGTCTCAGTTGCGGCATAGCGGGCAAGAACTGATGTGAGGGCAAAAAATGGGGCGGATGATGTTCATCCGCCCCATTTTCATCCACCTGGAAAGGTTCTTACGGGTTCGGGTTTGCGAGGTCAGCGGGCGGAGCTGCGTCTGGGTTCAGGCCCAGCACTAGACCACGCGCCGCATCCTTGTCCTGATACCACGTGCGGTTGATGTCCGGCCACGCCGACATATCGGCCGGCACGTCGTCCTCCGAGTAAATCGCTGAGACAGGGCAGGCCGGCTCACACGCGCCGCAGTCGATGCACTCATCAGGGTCAATGTAGAGATTCGCGTCCTCAGCCTCGGCGTGAATGCAGTCGACAGGGCAGACATCCACACATGCTTGGTCGCGGACGCCGACACACGGTTCAGTGATCACGTACGCCATCGAGCAAACACCTCTTTCGTAAATTTCCCCAAACGGGGTGATTAGTACGCCAACACCTTGAATTGTACGGGGCAAGAACCGAAGCGCAAGGGGTTAAACGAAGTCAATGCTTCGTTTATTGAGGCACTCGCGAGATTGGTTCCCAAACGTAATAGTCGGACAACGAGCAGGACTCTGAATTGGGTTGAGTAACAGATCTATGGGGATTGGCCAAAAGAGAGGTGAGCCGGCTCAGCGGCGCCAGAACTGCCACTTGGGCGGACGCTGATCTTCCGCGGGCGCAGCCGCCTCTTCTTGGGCTTCCGATGCCTCGGCCTCTGCGATAGCGGATTCGAGACGGCGCCGAAGCATCATCATCGTCTGAGCCAAATCTAGTGCAACGTTTTCGTCTTCTTCGATTTCGGGGAAGAGGGTTGCAAGCATGTCATCAAAGCCAGCGACGGCTGATACCGCATTGCCACTTGTCGATTGCGCTTTGAACATCGGATAGGCCTTCAGTTCGTTGACCGTGCCAAGCATAGCCTGTCCGAGCCGTCGAAGCTGATAGGGGCTGAGTGCGACAGTCGAGACCTGGTCGTTGAGATGAGGATGAAGACTCTCCGCGACCTCTCGCAGACCATGTTCGGTCGTCGCCAGAGTCCCAGGATCGACCTCTGAGCCTGGGCGGGCGAGATGATAGCTAAGCGCCAGATAAATCAACCGGGCATCACCGGTCTGAACGCTCAGCTCATACGCCATGTTTTACTCTCAATGCAGACATGGTGGCAACGCTAATCGCCGACGGGCTCGGCAACCTCGACACGGATGTTCGTCGGAGGCAATAGCGGCACCAGATATTGCCCTGTGAAGCTTTGCGGCACAGCCGCCAGTTCCTCGGGCGTACCCACCGCAATGATCTCCCCGCCGCGCTCGCCCCCCAACGGACCGAGGTCGATGAGATGATCGGCGCACTTGATGACATCGAGATTGTGCTCGATGACCACTACCGTGTTCCCGGAGTCAGTCAATCGCTGCAATACGCGGAGCAACGCCGCCGTGTCCTCGAAGGAGAGGCCCGTAGTCGGCTCATCAAGGATATAGAGTGTGCGGCCAGTGGCCCGGCGCGACAGCTCAGTCGCTAGCTTAATCCGCTGCGCCTCACCACCAGACAACTGTGTTGCTGGCTGACCAAGACGCACGTAGCCCAGACCAACGTCCTTCATCGTCGCCAGTTTGTTGCGCACTTTCGGGAAGGCAGCGAAGAACTCAGTCGCTTCCTCGACGGTCATATCCAACACTTCCGCGATCGTCTTGCCGCGGAACAGGATCTCAAGCGCTTCACGGTTGTAGCGCTTGCCTTTGCAGACCTCACACGGCACCGTGACGTCCGGCAGAAAGTGCATCTCTATCTCGATGTAGCCTTCACCGGAACAGGCCTCACAACGCCCGCCCTTCACGTTGAACGAGAAGCGGCCTGGGCCGTAGCCGCGTAGCTTCGCCTCCGGCACAGATGCGAACAACTCGCGGATCGGCGTAAAGGCGCCGGTGTACGTCGCCGGGTTGGAGCGCGGAGTTCGCCCAATCGGCGATTGGTCGATGTTGATAACCTTATCAACGTGTTCCAGGCCCTCAACGGCATCACACTCCTCCGGTCGCTCGCGCGCCTTGTACAGCACCTGCGCGGCCTTGCGATAGAGGATGTCGTCAATGAGCGTGCTCTTGCCCGAACCCGACACACCCGTGACAGCCACGAGCATCCCAAGTGGGACCTGCACATCGATATTCTTCAGATTGTTCCCGCGCGCGCCGCGAACACTGATAAATTTCCCATTGCCTGGACGTCGCTCCGGAGGAACGGAGATCTCTCGCCTTCCACTCAGGTAGGCGCCGGTAATCGACTCCTCGGAGTTGGCTATGTCATCGAATGGGCCAACGGCGACAACACGGCCGCCACGTTCACCAGCTCCCGGCCCCATATCGATGATCCAGTCGGCGGCGCGCATCATGGCGTCGTCGTGCTCGACAACAAGCACCGTATTGCCAAGATCGCGGAGCCGCTCCAGTGTGCGGATAAGCCGGGTGTTGTCCACTGGGTGCAGCCCCACTGACGGCTCATCGCAGACATACAACACACCCATAAGGCTCGAACCGATCTGGGTTGCAAGCCGGATGCGCTGGGCCTCTCCACCGGACAACGTGCCGGCGGTGCGGTCGAGCGTGAGATAGTTCAAGCCAACGTCCACAAGGAAGGTCAAACGAGCGAGAATCTCCTTCAACACCTGATGGGCGATGATACGTTCGCGCTCGTTAAACGGGGAGTCCTCACTCTGGAGGAAGGCGACCCAGTTGAAGGCGTCGCCGATGCTCAATCCTGTCACGTCGACGATACTTTTGTCGGCCACGGTGATACCGAGGATTTCGGGCTTCAGACGAGCGCCCTTGCACTCGGGGCACGGCGTTGCCGCCATGTATCGCTCGATTTCGCCGCGCATATAGTCGGACTCTGTCTCTCGGTAGCGGCGATCGAGGTTCGGTATCACACCCTCATAGGTTGCTTGATAGTTGTGGCGGTGCCCGCGATGGTCGCGGTATTGAAGGGTGATCTGGTCTTCCTTGTCGCCATACAGGACGATACGGATGAAATCTTGCGGCAAGTCCTTCACCGGCACGTCCGCCGAATATCCGTGCTTTCGCGCGACCGCCTCGATCTGACGGGCGTACCACCCACTCGTCGAACTGGAGCGCGACCACGGTTGGATGGCGCCCTCGGAGAACGAGAGTTCCTTATTGGGGATGACGAGGTCGGGGTCAAGTTCCATCTTAACGCCAAGACCGGTGCAAGTAGGACAGGCGCCGTGCGGACTATTGAAGCTGAAGTTCCGGGGCGCAATTTCCCCCATGCTGAAGCCGTCATATGTGCAGGCGAAGTGCTCGGAAAAGAGACGCTCGTCCGCATCTTCGATCCAGAGCTGCATCACGCCGCCACCGAGCTTCAGTGCCTGTTCCACCGAATCGGCAAGGCGGCTCTTCATATCCAGCGCGTCCTCGGCGTCCGGTGCGGGCACTGTAAGGCGATCGACCACGACCTCAATGGTGTGCCGTTTTGTCTTGCTCAGGGTAGTGACTTCACTCAGGTCAAGGACTGTCCCATCCACGCGGACCCGGACATAACCCGCCCGCTGCGCATCCTCGAAGACATGCTGATGTTCACCCTTGCGATCGCGGATGATCGGCGCCAGGACCATCATGCGGCGACCCGATGGCATCGCCAGAATATCGTCGACAATCTGGGTCACGGTCTGTCGTTCGATCGGACGGCCACACTTCGGACAGTGTGGGTGGCCAATACGGGCAAACATCAGTCGAAGGTAATCGTAGATCTCGGTCACGGTGCCGACAGTCGAGCGGGGGTTGCGGCTTACACCCTTCTGGTCGATCGAGATTGCCGGTGACAAGCCCTCGATGTAGTCGACGTCGGGCTTCTCCATCTGACCGAGGAACTGACGGGCGTAAGCGGAAAGCGACTCGACATAACGCCGCTGACCTTCGGCGTAGATAGTGTCGAAAGCCAGTGAACTCTTTCCGGAGCCGGAGAGGCCCGTGATGACGACGAGCTTGTCGCGTGGGATTTCTACGTCAACATTCTTGAGGTTATGCTCACGCGCACCGCGCACGATGATCGAGTCCAGAGGCAAGGGAAGAGCTCCTTGGGGAGTTGCGGTGTGGAACTTTTGTTCGGCACCGGCCTCACCATAACACATAATTGATGCGCGATCAAGGAGCTATAGTGAGTTAACAATGTTTCGCAGATCGCTCGGTTCGGACGATCGCTAACGTCTTGAGGTCGCCGGATCCCACACACTGGTAGATAACGTCTCGGCGCGGCAAGTGTTGCGCAGGAAAAAAGACGGGCCTCACGTCGATAACGTGAGGCCCGTTTCGGTCTTCTTGAACCAGAGCGAGAACTAGTCGGTCGGCCAGCGCTCGATGATCACCTTCTTCTCCGTGAAGAACTCGACGGCGTCCTTGCCTTGGCCGTGGAGGTCTCCGAAGAAGGAGTTTTTCATTCCGGCGAAGGGGAAGAACGCCATCGGAGCAGCCACACCAACATTCACGCCAATGTTGCCGGCATTCACGTCGTGCCGGAATTGGCGGGCAGAGTGGCCATTCGTGGTGAATATCGAAGCCGCATTGCCATACGGCGAGGTGTTGATGATCTTGACTGCCTCATCGAATGAGTCAACGCGAATCACCGCAAGCACCGGGCCGAAGATCTCTTCGTTGGCAACGGTCGCGTCCGGCGTCACATTGTCGAGGACCGTGGGGCCAAAGAAGGAGCCCTTGGGGACGCCGGCGTCCTCATTGCGGCCGTCGAGCCGGATGTTCGCACCCTCGGCCTCACCCTTGTCAACGTAGCCACGCACGCGGTCGCGGTGGGGAGTGGAGATTAGCGGGCCAAGGCCGGTCTCAGGGTCGGTTGGGTCGCCCATGCGCATCTTCCTGGCTTCGGCCATGACGTTCTGGACCAGCGGCTCTGCGACGTCTCCGACCGCGATAACGACCGAACCGGCCAAACAGCGCTCGCCGGCGGCGCCGAACGATGAGCCAATGATGGCATCGACCGTCGCGTTCATCGGCGCATCGGGCATAACGATCATGAAGTTCTTGGCGCCACCCTGGCACTGCGCTCGCTTACCAAGCTTTGTGGCCTCTGTGTATACGTACTGTGCGGTGGCTGTCGAGCCAACGAAGGAGATGGCCCTGATCTCAGGGTGCTGGAGGATGCCGTTCACCGCATCCCGAGACCCATTGACGAGGTTGATGACCCCATCGGGGAGCCCGGTTTCTGCAATCAGCTCAAAGAGCCGGATCTGCGACAGCGGCACCTGCTCCGACGGTTTCACAATGTAGGTGTTGCCACACGCTATTGCATACGGAAAGAACCAGGATGGGACCATGAGCGGGAAGTTGAAGGGAGCAATGCAGGCCGCCACACCCAACGGCGTTCGCACAACTGCCTCATCGATTCCTCTTGCAACGTCCTCCAGACCGTAGCCCATCATCATTGACGGCATGCCGGCTGCGACTTCGACGTTTTGCGTCGCGCGCAACACTTCACCCTTAGCGTCTTCCCAGGTCTTGCCTTCCTCGGTGCAGATGATGCGCGCCAGCTCGTCTGCGTGCTCCACCATCAACTGACGAAGCTTGAACAGGTAGCCGGCCCGCTCCACTGCCGGTGTATTGCGCCACGCCGGAAATGCCTTCTGGGCCGCTTGTACCGCCGCCTCAACATCAGCAGCACTCGACAGCGGCACTTGAGCGATGACTTCACCATTGCTCGGGTTTTCGACATCGAGCTTCCCGGAGCCCTGGGCGTCCACCCATTTTCCGCCGATGAAGTTCTTGAGTACCTTCACCTCGGTCGCGACCATCGTGAATTCCCCTTTCATGAATAACCGCCACGGTTGGCGATCATTTGGATCCAACTACTGGTGTCCAGGCAACATAATCGTTGTTGATTCCTGCTTCGGTCAGTATATCAACTGGAGTGATTAGACCGAAGAGGCAACTTTGTGGCGGTTCCACCGTCCCTATAGAGGCTAAGCAGAATAGGTGATGACGCCTCGCGCGACTTCACCTCGCTTCATCGCGTCAAAAGCTTCGTTCACCTCATCGAGCGAGTAGGTGCGGCTCACCAATTCGTCCAGTTTGATCTTCCCCTGCATGTAGAGATTGACGATGCGCGGCACGTCGATGCGTGGCCGTACCGAGCCGTAGTAGCAGCCAAGGAGCCGCTTCTCGCCGAGGAAGAGATCGACAGGACTAATTTCAATCTTGGAGCCAAGCGGCGCCATGCCGACGACGACGCACGCTCCCGAACGCCGCGTCATCGCGAAAGCCTGTTCGATTGCCTTGGTGTTCCCAATCGCCTCAAACACAAAGTCGGCGCCCCCGTTGGTCAACTCCTGCACCGCTGCGATGGCGTCGACCTCAGCCGCGTTCACTGTGTGCGTCGCCCCAAACGCCTTGGCAAATTCCAACTTGTTGGCAAGAAGGTCGATGGCGATGATCGGGTTAGCGCCGGCAAGAGCCGCACCCTGTACTACATTCAGCCCCACACCACCGCAGCCGATAACGGCAACGCTGGCGCCGGCCGGCACGCGCGCTGTGTTCACCACGGCGCCGATTCCGGTAGTAACCGCGCATCCCACAAGGCAGACCTTGTCGAGCGGCGCATCATCGGGCACCTTGATGACGCAGCTCTCAGGAACGACTATGCGCTCGGCGAAAGAACCGACATTCATAAACTGGCGGTAGCCGACATCGCCTTTACGGAGCTTCGGTCCTCGCGTAATTCCCGGCACGCGCGCCCCTTGCAGGCAGAGGTTCGGTTTACCGGCATGGCAGTACTCACAGACTCCGCAGAAAGGGACGAAGACAAGCACAACGTGGTCACCGGCCGCCACCGATGCCACCTCGGGGCCAACCTCGTCGACGACTCCTGCGGCCTCATGCCCGAGCACGAGCGGCAGATTCGCCGTCCACGAGCCATCCATGAAGTGCAAATCGCTGTGGCAAACTCCACTCGCCGCCACCTTTACGACGACTTCGCGGGCTCCAGGATCACTTGCATCGACACCTTCCTCGACAACGAGCGGTGCATTGACCTCGTACAGGACTGCGGCTCTCATCCTTGATTCCCTTGCGCTCATGGAAGGGCGCTCGTCAATTTTGTGCTACGCCGGGCCGGTTCAAACCCCAGTGCGGTTGCTAACTAAGATGGGGCCACGAACTCAGTTGCTGGTTGGAGACTCACTGATACGTTTGGATTCCGGACCTGACCGCCGCACTCTTTGGCGATGACCGGCAGGACATCCGAAGCGAACATCGCCATCTGTTCTTCGACTTCCCCGTTGGAGAAACCAGCGCCTTCGAACCAGCAGCCGAACAGGAAGTCGTCGTAGCCCACGGTCTCTTTGACCCGCATGATCTTTTCGATGACGTGCTCGGGAGTTCCGGCAATAGCGACTTCCTTTTCCAGAAGTAGGTCACCCGTCACACGCATAGTCAAAGGATACGGAGCCTCGTCTGCTTCGGCCAGGGCCGCAGCGAAACCAAAGGGGCCGTAGTACTCCCAGTCCAGTTCTCGGCCGCGCAGAAAGCGTTCGACCTGTTTCTTCTCGTCGGCGCCCGGCCGCACGAGATGAAGGTGACGGCAGCAGCCAAAACCGCGGCGGCGCTCAGCATCCCAGCCGAATTTCCACTTGCCGCGATTCATACGGTCGGGCCAGCCGTTCTTCTCCGCCTCCTCGTAATACATGTTTACATTGCGCTTCAATCGAGAAGTCGGCTCGGCGATAGTGAGCGCGTTGACGGCATTACGCGCCGTCCAGCGTATCGAGCGCTCGCTCGTAACCGGCTCCCATATTTGGGGGTGTGGCTTCTGCAGCGGCTGAGGAAAAACGCTGATCTCCTTGAGCGTCGTCGAGGAAGCCATGATCGGGCTACCCTGGCCATGGCCATCGGGTGGCCCCACATTGAGAACCTCATTCAGGCCGCGCCCCGCCTTGGGGTCGCCAAAGTAGGCAATAGTCTGCTTGTGGTTCCAGCGGGTGTAACTCGGCGGTACTGAGAAGAACTCGCCATGGTGCGAGAACGACGGCTGCGTCCAGCACTTCAGGATTAGCTGGTACGCCTCCTCGTAATAGGAGCGATTGCGTTCCTGGTCTTGGACCGTCGAACCGTAGGGCCACCCGAACACCTCGGCTTCGCGAGGCTGATAGCCACGACCGATGCCAAAATCCAGCCTTCCGCCGCTGATTACATCCAACATCGCGGCCTGTTCGGCCAGCCGGACGGGATGCCACCAGGAGATGATATTGGCCATCTGACCAAGGCGGATCTGTCGGGTCTGCGCAGCGATTGCCGATTCTGCGAGCAGGGGATTGGGGCTGAATTCCGGCCCCTCCGGAATGAAATGGTGCTCGGTCATGAACCAGTAGTTGAAGCCGAGGCGGTCGGCCAGCACCCCTTGGCGGACTTGATTCACCAGCACTCGCTGGAAGCTTGCATGGACCTCGTCCAGCGTGCCGTCTACGACGGTGACACCATCCACGCTCCGCACGTTGAGGTCCGAAGCCCCATTGTGGAACACACCGACTTCCAGCATCCTCGCACCCTCCTGACTTCACACAGCGCGGAAACGCAGCACATCACGGTCGATAGGACTCAGATAGGGAGGTGATATACGGCAAACTCAGTCAATGAACCGACCCTCTATCGGGCCGAATCAGGTGTCCGCGTGGACACGTCCAAGTTGCTCGAGTGTCCGGCGCACCTCCCACAGATAGCGAAGGTCGTGCCAGTTAAGTTCTTGAACAATCTCCTGTACCGAAATCGGGCCACGGTACGGGTGAATTCCCTGATACTTCCATTCGCGATTGTCGAGGTCCCAGAGGAGATGAACGGTCCGACGGCGGAGCGAGATGAACTGTCGCAGCACCTTGCGCACCTGGAGCCGGCTGTAGTCGCGTTCAAACGGCAAGAGGTCTATATTGACGTACGGCAGCGGGGGATCGCGCCGTCGGGTTGACGTAATGATTTCCAGCCAGCCCAGTACCTGCTCTTCGTTGTCGCGCAGACGGGCGGCCACTTCGATCAGGTTTGGCTCATCCTGGTCGAGGCGAGTCGCAGCATCCTGATAGTCGAGGCCATAGAAGTACTCTTCGATCTCGCCCGAAGCCTCGCGCAGCGCCTTCAACAACCAGTGGATTTGCTGATCGTCCATGCGCGTATTCTAATTTGCCAGGCCCGGGATCGGAAGTAGCATCGGCGCTGGATGACATATCTATTTTGCCGGTCGAAGACAATTCCTTGAAAGCATCGAACAATCCAGGCACGCAGTCCGCCGTCCGGGGCTTTGAAGTTCTCGTACGGGACGTGCTGCGCTGCACCACATGCAGCGAGATGAACCACGTCCATGTGTTAAGCGATCGCAATGGGGCCGTGCCCTCACCGATCATGTTCATAGGGGAAGCAGTCGGACGCCTCGGCGGCGCCAAGACCGGCGTTCCGATGAGCATCGACGCAACGGGCAAGCGCTTTAACCTCCTGCTCGCCGAAGCAGGGATCGAGCGACAGGCGGTCTTCATTTCGAATGCCGTGCTATGCAATCCACTCAAGGACGGCAACAATAGGCGGCCCCGAAGGTCGGAGATCGTCGCCTGCTCGACCTTTCTCGCCCGCCAGATAGAAGTCATATCACCTGCCTTCGTTGTGCCGCTTGGCGAAGTAGCCTTGGCAGCGCTGTCCGAGGTCTCCAACCACAAATTCACACTGCGAGAGCACGTCGGTCACTTTCTCGATTGGAACGGGCGCACGCTCGTGCCGCTTTATCATCCCGGCCCACGCGCCGTGTTGCACCGGCCTCACCCCATGCAGGTGGCGGACTGGCAACGTCTAGGGAAGGCCGTAGTCGCGCTGCACCCCCACATCGCCACAAAGCCGAATTGTTAATGTATTGATCGTATCTGAGCCGAAACATACGATGTGCCTATTGATTCACGGAGGCTCATTCGGTATGAAAGCATGGCTGCTTCAAGTAGTAGCGTTCGTTGCGTTTGCCATTGATGTGCTTGTCGGCGGGGCATTGATATATTCCTATCTCGGGACGGTGACATCGATCGTGTTCGTCCTCATCCTCGCTGCGGGTTATGTGGGCGTGGTCCTCGGTCCTCTGGCCGCCACCACCTACGACAGGCAACGCTAGCGGGCCTCCTGGCTGCGCCCTTCTCTCAAGGGCGCTAAATAGCTCAATCTCCACCTACGAAGCGCGTTATCGATGCCTTAGATTCGCATCAACCGCGCCGCTCATGTCGCCTTGACCCGCCACCCCCCTTCTTATACGATCAGGGCGATACGGGCGATTAGCTCAGTTGGAAGAGCATCTCGCTTACACCGAGAGGGTCAGAGGTTCGAGTCCTCTATCGCCCACCACACGATCACCGCATTCCGCACGGACAGCCTCAGGATTAGGCCGGTGTTCCGCCTCGAAGCGGTCAGCCGTGCGACGTTTCAAATGGAGGCCCACACTGAGTAGGCAACAAGCAAAACGGAGGGCGAGCCGGCGTCGTAACACGAGTGGCTTGACGTCGGGCGGCGATGCGTCCAATTCCAAAGTAAAGCCACCATTTCCCCTTAGTCTGTTTACGAACGCTAAGGTCTTCTGGGTGCTCGCAGCCTTGCTCATCCTCGGTTCGGTTGCAGTTGCCGCGCTTCCCGGAATGAACGGCCAGCCGCGCACCCGGCCCAAGGAGGAAGACCTCGAAGTACCGGCATCATCGTCGCTGGCGACGAACACTCCTGCGGCGTCCAATGCGACGCCCGCGGCACAAGGAACTGTTGTGACGAAACGATTCAGCGCCGCTCCCGAAATGACGATCGACCCCGACAAGCGCTACTTTGCCACGCTCTCGACCGAAAAGGGCGATGTGAGGCTGGAGCTCTTCCCGAAGGATGCACCGCAGACGGTCAACAGCTTTGTATTTCTGGCAAGTCAGGGGTTCTTTGACAATCTGACGTGGCACCGTGTGCTGCCAAACTTCGTTGCCCAGACGGGAGACCCGACGGGCACAGGGTCAGGAGGCCCCGGCTACACTGTCCCTGACGAGATAAACAGTCGCAAGTTCACCACCGGAACGCTTGGTATGGCGAACGCGGGCCCGAACACCAACGGCAGCCAATTCTTCATCACCTACGCGCCGCAGCCGAACCTCGACGGCCGCTACACGGTATTCGGCCAAGTGGTTTCGGGGCAGGACGTGCTGCAGAAGATTACGCCGCGTGACCCCTCCACTCAACGCAACGCACCCGCAGGAGACAAGCTCCTGAAGGTCACGATCCAGACGGAGGGCGGGTCTCCGGCAGCTACCGCCACGCCAGCGGCGACGCAGACGCCCCAGGCGACTGAGACAGCCACTTCAGACGAGACACCCACACCAGAAAGCTAGTCGCAGTTCGGAGTCGGTACTCGTCCAGTCGAAGCAACAAGAAGGGCCAGGAATGAATACTCCTGGCCCTTGTGCTTACGCGACAACTGTGCGGACTTCTACTGCTACTGGTCTAGGGTAAAGCGCGTTTCGTACTGAACATTCCCCACCATCTCGGCCACGGCGTGAACGCGCCAATGCTCGATATCAAGGTACGTGACCTTCAGCAGGCGGTCCCCGCGTACTTCCTCCCGCTGAAACAGGATTCCTTCCACGAGCATCTGCTTCACTGATTCGCTCTTCTGAGCCTCCGAACCGGGAATGTGATTACGGCCATCTTGCGCCCAGCGATTGATCAAGGGCAAAGTCCAGAACCCAAGCGGCGGCCGGCCCTCTTTGATCATATCGATCATCGCGGTCATCACATCCTCCAGGCTGGCCTGTTCCTCCTCCCTAACCTCGACCGTATCTTCGTTTCCCGCAGCAACCACCAAATCGCGGCTTATTGCGCCGGGTACACCGCAAACGACAACGCGCTTCCCGAAGCGGTTGCGTAGCCACGTCGTCACCCGAATGTAGTCGGAATCGCCTGCCATGAGCACGTAGGTGTGGACGTGAGGGCGATCGAGCACCGTCTCGATCATATCCATAACCATGTGAAGGTCGGCGGAACTCTTAACCCGCTCCACGCCGTTTCGGTAGGACCGTCGAAGGGGCACGTCGCGGACGCCGATACCAGCGACATCCAGCTGGCGGCGCACCCACTCGGGATGTTCATTAAAGTCTGCATAAGCCCATGCAACCGCGATACTCCCATAGCGCCGGGCCTTTTCAATGAGCGCCAAAATGTCGGGTTCCTGTTGAAATCTGTTTAATAAGCTATAGCGAATGTTCTCGAAGTCCAAGAAAACAGCGACCTCACCACCGCTGGTCATGAGTAAGCCTCCTGCTATGCCAGTGAATAAGTCGACAGTTATGAAGTTGGAAAGGTTCCGCGCGGCCCTGCGACCGTGCGTCGGTGAATTGCGATTGCGCTATTTTAGGCGGTGCGGCCAAGGCTGTACAGTGATTTTTGAGACCGATCGGCGGCAATTTGAGCGTGAAAAAGAGCACAGAAGCGCGTGCTGCAAAGGTTTGGCACACGCAGGCAGCATGTGCTGACGCGCGATGAGGTGGTCGTTAGCCCTCAAGAAAGAAAGCTATCTGCACTTGTTTAGCTAGCCCCCAATGTGGGACATCTCGACCTTGCGAAGGGGGATCGTGTTTGCAGAACGACCCTCTGAATAGCGATCGGTGCGGGCCCGCCAAATTGACGCAATATGTGCACGAATGTCATCATCGGAGTCACCTTCACGAAGGTAACGGCGAAGGTCGTGACCGTGGGCCGAGAAGAGGCATGTGTGCAGTTGGCCATCTGCCGAAAGGCGTAGGCGAGTGCAAGCGCCACAGAAGGGCTGCGTCACAGAAGCGATGATTCCGATTTCACCGGCACCGTCGAGATAGCGCCAGCGCTCGGCGACTTCACCTGAGTAGTTCGGCGCAACCGGCTCGATGGGCCACACCTCGTTGATTGTGCGCGTGATTTCGGAGGCAGAGACGACGTCATCCAAGCGCCACCCATTGGTGTTGCCAACGTCCATGTATTCAATGAAGCGTAGGATGTGCCCCGTGCCACGGAAGTGGCCTGCCATGTCGATGATGCTGTCCTGGTTGACGCCGCGTTTCACCACCATGTCGATTTTGATCGGGTCAAGGCCCGCCGCCTCGGCAGCATCGATGGCGCGTAGGACACGCGATACCGGCACGCCCACGTCATTCATCGCCATGAAGACCTGATCATCAAGCGAATCGAGGCTGATCGTGATTCGCTTCAGCCCGGCCTCGCGCAGGGCGCGTCCCTTCTGCGGCGTGAGAAGCGACCCGTTGGTGGTCATGGCGAGGTCGTGCAGTCCATCGATACCGGCAAGCATCTCCACCAACCGCTCGATGTCGCGCCGGACCAGCGGTTCGCCACCGGTGAGACGGATCTTCTCAACTCCCAGGTCAACGAAGACACGGGCGAGGCGGGTGATCTCCTCGAACGTGAGAATCTCGTCGCGATGAAGGAACTCGAAGTCGCGACCGAAGATCTCCTTCGGCATGCAGTAGGTGCAACGGAAGTTGCAACGATCGGTGACGGAGATGCGAAGATCGCGAAGCGGGCGGCCCAAGGTGTCGACGGGATTCATCTTTCAATGATACCGCGTTTGGCGGCCGTCCGCGTATGGAGTTACGTCGTGGACAACAATGGCTTATTCGTAGGGGCCGTCAGTGCGAACGACGACATCATATTCGAAGCCGGCTTGCCAAAGCGCTTCTTGAAGCTGGGTCTTGTAGTGGATGGGCACAAACTCACAGGTCGCGCAGCCACCTGCGGGGAAAATCTCGATGATATGACCGCGAATCTCATAATCGAAGTCGGCGCCGAACTGAAACTGGCCCAGCCGTTCCTCGAACAATTCGCGACTCAGACCCATCTGCTGGTACTGCCGTTCGAGGTCTTGAATCAACTTCTGATCGTCGCGTTTCAGTTGATCGCGATAGGCATCAAGAAACGCGTCGACATCAGGATACTGGTGTGCTTCGGTGGGGGAATTGAGCATATGCGCCTCGGCCCGGCAGTTTGCGTGAAGATCTACCCGCACGTAAGGGCAAATCCGTATGTCCAGCCTAAGGCTCAACCAACAATTCGTCCAGCGCGCCGCGAACGTTGGCGAGCGCCCGCGAGCGGTGACTGAGGCTGTCCTTCACAGTGGGTTCCAGTTCCGCAGTAGTGACACCACGCTCGCGGAGCAAAAACACGGGATCGTACCCAAAACCATTCGCACCTCTGCGTTCGTGGATAATTTGGCCCTCGACGGTCCCAGTCCCAACCAGTGTTCGACCGTCCGGGACAGCCACGACCACGGCAGCCTGGAAACGCCCTGTCCGCTTTTCGTCGGGCACTCCCTCCAAGTTGCAGAGCAAGAGGTCCACACGATCGCTATCGTTGAGTCCCGGGCCGCCGTAGCGAGCGGAATAGACGCCGGGCTCGCCATTCAACGCGTCAACTTCCAGGCCGGAGTCGTCGGCGAGTGAGACGACACCTGAGGCATTGGCGTAGGCCACCGCCTTGAGTGTTGCATTCTCGATGTATGTTGTGCCCGTCTCATCGACCTCAAGCTCGATGCCAAGCTGATCGGGGGTCACGACGTCCCATTTGGAGTCGGCCAGCAGGTTACGAAACTCACGCACTTTGCCGGGGTTCGTTGTGGCGATCAGAAGTCGTTTCATACCTGCTGACATTACCCAACCGAAAGCGGATGCGCAAACTGACTAAGACCCGGGAATATGCGGGGCGCGCGAGCCTTCCGACAGGACCGAACGAGGCAGAATCTCCTTGAGTTCCTCCACCGTCCAAGGCCCGTCCTTCTTATAGTCGCGGAAGATGCTACGCGTCTCGGTGGGATGCGTGTAGAGGCCGATCTTGCCTGCGCCTGCACGAAAGACGCAGCCTGTCACAGCCGCCGCGAACTCGGTCGAGAGGTAAACGACGATCGGCGGAACGAACTCGGGACCGGGCCGATCATCCACCTGCTTGAGCCGCTCTTCCGAGAGAAGGCCCGCTTGAAGATTGCGCTGGTGCGCCTCGTCTGCCGCACGAAAAGCCCGTGTCTGTGCCATCGGAGCGAGCGCGTTGACGGTGATACCATCGTTCCGCAGTTCCCAAGCTAAGTCGTACGTCAGACTGACAATGCCACCCTTCGCCGCTGCGTAGGCGGCCTTTCCTTCCGGATTCCGCCACTGACTGGAAGCCGTGTTGATGATGCGTCCGTATTGCTGCGCTCGCATGATCGGCACGGCGTGTCGGCAGGTGTTGAATGTGCCCTTAAGATGGACAGATATGAGACTGTCCCAATCGTCTTCGGTCATCTCGTAGAACGGCATATCGCGGAAGATTCCCGCGTTGTTTACCAGAATGTCGAGCCGCCCGAAGTTGTCAATTGCGGACTGAGTGATGCGGCCGGCCGCCTGAAAGTCGGCCACTGATTCATAGCTCGCGACCGCTTTGCCACCACGCGCCCGAATCTCGGCAACCACTTCATCCGCCGGCGCCGAAGAGTAACCACCGCCGTCATGCTCCCCACCCAGGTCGTTCACAACGACGCTTGCGCCCTCGCCAGCCAAGGCCAACGCTTCCTCGCGCCCCACGCCTCGGCCGGCGCCGGTAACAATGGCGACTCTGCCATCCAGATATCCGGGCATTGCTTCTCCCCCTCAGCCTAGGTGACCCAGGATTACTACGGAAAGCGACTCAGTCCTGCACGCCGATCGGCTCAGATTCGTGTTCTAGCTCAGTGGCGAGGTCATCAGTCAGACCGGTACGTCCGACGAGGCTCTTCCCGCTGAACGCGAACGGAGCGTTGCGGCCTCCAAGGTGCTTGGTGACGATCAGACGCCGCCAGAGCACAACCTCCGAGTCCGTCACAGAGAGCATCTCCGGGGTGTCGTACCGCTGATTGACCATCGGCTCCAGGTCCTGGCGGGAGAAGTCGCGATCGTGCAGGAAGCGAATGAAGAGATGGAAATCCAACCTGTGGTGGAGGCGCTGCCACGGCGACTTTGCCGGAGCAGTGTGGTAGTACCAGAGGCGGGTGAGGTTCTCATCCACCGGCACGCACTGGCGGGTGTAGTGGTCCCACACGATGCCCCCGGTGCGGAACATGCCAGGTAGGTGATGACCCCACTCCCACTGCGGCGTCCAGCTAATGCGTCGCGCCCGCTGCGCCCACTGCATGTACCAGCGGAACATCCACAACCAGAGGCGGCGATAGTTGGTCTTCGGCCACATGCTATTGACGGAACTGAAGTAGGCACGCGAAGGCTGCTTCGATTTCTCGCCGGTGAAGCCATTGCCGACCCAGATTGGTACGTGGCCACCCGCAGCACCAAGCGGAAGAAATCCGGCCGACAGAATCATGCGCCAAGCGTTCATGTGCAGATAGGGGACGTGGGAGTCCAGTGAGTTTTCCAGCGCCACTTCCCAGTTCACAGGCCAGAATTCGACGTTGGTGATCACATCGAGTTCGGGGCGGAAGAAGTCCTCCGGAACGTCCTCTTCAATTGGCGCCGGTTCGCCGCTGCCCATCCAGACGAAGACAACGCCCTTGATAGTCTGCGTGGGATAGACCCTCGCTTCGGTACCGGGTTTGCCGCAGATTCGTGAGTCCGGTCCCTCACTGAGCACAGCTACGTTCTTGCCTTGTTCGTTGAACGTCCAACCATGATAGGGACATGTGACGGTTCCGACGAAGTGACAATGGCCCTCCGAGAGGCGAGCGCCGCGATGCGGACACACATCGGCAAGCGCGACAACACGCCCATTCTTGCCACGAAAGAAGGTGAGATCGTCACCGAGCAATCGCACTTTCTTCGGGCGCTTTCGGCCAATCTCGCGGTCACGAACAGCGGGATACCAGTACTCGCGAAGCCCTGTTTTCGGTATTGAACGGCGGATGTCGCCCCGCAGGTCCGAGGGCACAACGTAGGAATTGGGGCTATTCCCTGGTGCGCCGTTGGGCGCGATAACATCTCTCACCATCTGCTCGTACCTCCGGTCCCGCTCTGACGATGCACTGATTGTAGGCTGGCGCGGATCGGTGTCAATAGCCCGAAGTCGGCACACGTCTCAGGGCCTGTAACGATGAATGCCGATGGTTGTCAGACCACCGGCATTCTGCTAAGAGCTCATCACGTCGGCTAGGATCGGCTAAACGTCCAACCACACGCTCTCGTACTGAAAGCCCGTGAGTGCAATCTCGGGCGCAAAGTTCTTCACCTCTGCCTTGGTGGCGTTGAGCTGGAGACGACCAGCCAGTTCCACGCCAGGGCAATTATCGGCGAGGTAGTTCAGCGCACGCTTAACCACGGCCTTGCGCTCGTTGTTATTGAAGATTCGCGCCTGCTCGTCCGACATCGCGTCGAACGTCGAGTCGCTCCACCCCATATAGTTACGAGAGGCCTTGGTCTTAAACAGTTGCTCAAACCAGACGCCGGGCTCGCTGATCGCGCCACCGTTCCCGGACAACAGATAGGCGAACTGTCGGTTGGCGCGGACCTGACCCGACACTGCGCGGTCGATGATCCGCATCTGTGCATCTACGACGCCCTGCGAAAGGCGCTTCCATTGTGCCTGCAGGAGGGTGCCGCTCGCCTCCTGATAAGTGCCCTGTACATTCACCTGCGTAAGGAACTCGAACTTGAGCGGGTTCGCCTGTGAATACCCAGCGGCGCTGAGGAGTGAAAGCGCTTCCTTCACCGCGTCATCCTTCGGTGCCTTGAATGCCAGATGTTGACGGTATTCCTCTTCCGTCAGATCCCAGGCGCTCATGGCAGGAGGCAGCATCCCGCCCAACTGGGCGCCACCAAGGAAGTCATCGGCCCAGGACTTGCGAATCTCGTCGTGATCGACAAGCAACCGAAGCGCACGAGTCACTCGAACATCGGTGAACGGCGCGTTTGACACATTCGGCTGCGCCATGACGGGGAAGCTGTCGTCCTTGGCGAACTCGGTGTTCTGTCCGTTGGATTGCGCCGTAGCAAGGTAACCCTTGACCTCGGTGCCCGGCGTCTGCTCGATAAGGTCGATCTGACCTCCGCGGAAGGCGGCGAACGCCGCGTCGCCTGTGGCAAAATACTGCTCCCGCATTCCGTCCAGATAGGGCAATCCGGGTTTCCAATAGTCGGGATTTCGGACGTACTCGGCTGAAATAAGCTCCTGCACCGACGTAATGATGAACGGTCCGGTGCCAACGACGACATCGGCTGACGTGAATGTGCCGGCCTTGTCCACCGCTTCCTTCGCCATGACCAGCACGGGGTCGGCCGAAAGGTTCGCCACGAACGCAGCTTCCGGCGCCTTCGTCGTGAACTTGATCGATGACTTATCGACGGCTTGGACCTTGTCGAGGTTGTTGAAGAGCGAGCGTTGAATGAACTTCGGATCGTCTCCTCGAATGCGGTCCAAGCTGTACACCACATCCTCAACCGTGAGCTCGCGCCCGTTTACCGGCGCCTTGTTCTGCCATTTCACGCCCGGCTGCAAGGTGAACACGTACTCATTCTGAGATGGCTGTTCCCACTTCTGCGCCAGTTCGGGCTGCAGATCAAGCGTCCGCATGTCGTACTTGAGCAACCCCTGATAGACCAGCCGGAATGGGCGAGCCGCGATGAACGACTGGACGTGCGGATCAATCGGAATGCCTTGCGTCGGACCAGCCGCTGCTGCCTGCCGACGCAGTACGCCACCGCGCTTCGGCTGCTGTTGTGTCGTAGTTGATGAGGATTGAGTTGCTGCCTGGTTGCCACCTGAGCAAGCGACAAGTGTCGCCATGCTTACTCCCGCAGCGCCCACACCGGCCGTGCGCAGCAGCCGTCTGCGGGACCAGCGCTTCTGCCAATCAGCGCTCTGTCTCAAGATGGAGCCCCCTTCTCATATTTGATAACTCTTTTTACTACATTTCGAGGCCGTTTTCAAGACAGGCAGATTAGGCGTCAAGCCAGACATTTTCATACTGGTGGCCGGGCGCCCGAACCGGCTCCGGTGACAGGTTCTGCACCTTCGTTGCCCAGGCATTTGGCTGATCGCGGGAACCGAAGGTCGTGTACGGCGCCTTGTCTATGAGGTACTTGATCGCTTCCTTGAGCGCCGCCTTTCTTTGGGCGGTATCGAAAAGGGACCGTTGCTTGTCGAGCATCTGGTCGAATGCCGTATCGCTCCATTTGCCGAAGTTGTTACTGCCGTTGGTATAGTAGTAGTTGCGGAACACCTGGTCCGGGTCCGTGTGACTCTGTCGGGTGGTCGGCCCCGAAACGTCGAACTCGCCCTGCGTTTGCTGGCTGACGAGGACTGCGTTCTCAATGATCTGAAGGTCGGCCTGCACCACGTTCTGCGAAAGCTTGCGCCACTGCGCTTGCAGCAACTGCGCTGCAGCGACGGTCGAAGCTGAGTCGGAGTCGGCCAGGGTGAACTTGAGCGGACTGCTTGCTGAATAGCCGGCAGCACTCAACAGCGAGAGGGCCTCGCGCGCGGCCTCCTCCTTCGGTTGCTTCCACTCCAACACTTGAGCGTACTCTTGTGCCGTCAAGTCCCACGGCTCCATGGCGTGCGGGAGGATGTAGGAAGTTCCGGTCCCGTGCCAGGGCTCCAGCCAGCCCGTCAGTGCTTCCTGGTGGTCCACCATGAGCCGCAGAGCACGTGTCACCCGAGCATCGTCAAAGGGCTTTCTCCGCAGGTTCGGCCAGATGACAAACTCCTCGATTGAGTTGAAGACGCCGGCGCTGTAACCACGGTTCTGGTCGGCGAGAAGCTTTTTGGCTTCGTTTCCAGGAATGTGCACGTGCTCGATCTGCTTGGCAAGGAACGCTGACCAGGCGCTCTGTGGGTCGAGAATGTTCGCAAATCGAATACCATCGAGATAGGGGAGGCCCGGCTTCCAGTAATCAGGATTGCGCACGGCAACGGCGCCCACGTCATCTCGCGACTGCAAGATGAATGCACCAGTACCAACTGCAGTCTCGGCAGTAGCGAACCGCCCTGCGCTGTCCACGACCTCCGGCGCTAGGATACACATCGAAAGGTCGGCCAAACTTGCCAGCAGCGTCGCATCAGGGCCGTTTGTCGTGATCCGCAGGGTTGTATTGTCCACTGCTTCAATCTTGTCAACGCTGGCAAGGAATGAACGATTGATGAATCTGGCCTCGTTCGTACGATTTCGGTTGAGGCTAAATGCCACGTCGTTCGCGGTCATAGCTCGACCGTTCGCGGGTGGCTTGTTGTGGAACTTCACATTCGGAGCGATCGTGAAGACGAACTCGGTTGGCGACCGTTGCTCCCACTTCTGCCCAAGGTCCGGGACAATCTGAGTCCAGTCCTTCGGGTCCGGACGGATAAGGCCCGAATAGAATGTCCCCATGATGCCCGAGTAGACGCCGGTGATGACATGCGGATCGAAACTGGCTGAGAATCCGTCGGTGCCCTGACCTGTAAGTCGCAGTAGGGTACCGCCGCGCTTGGCCTGCTTCGCTGCTTGCTGTCCCGAAGTCGAATCGGTGCTGTTGCTCGTGCTTGGACTCGTACTAGGGCTTGTGTTGCAAGCGAGTGCGAGCGCCGCAGCAAGACTACTTCCCCCGATCGCCATGCCCTTCAGCGCACCACGCCGAGAGAGTTGGTGACGGTCCCAATACCCCTTCTCCGATTGCATCTATTCCTCCTTGCCGTCGTCCGGCGGATTACTGCCCTGCTTTTGCTGTCTGAAACGTTAGCGACAATCCCTATACATATATACGCCAACGGCGTCGGTTTGGTGTCGCGCCTGTGGGCGGAAAATGCGATCGAGAGAGACCCAGCCCGCCCGCTGCCTTCGCCTTGGACTTGCTCTATGGGATACGAAATTGCGGCCGATGCTGACATTTCGTCGTTGAGCTACGGCATCGCGAGCGATGGTAGTGATAGCCTTTAGGCCTGTCAAGTTAACGCTCATGACGCTTGACACACTATCGGCACGCCTCTAGCATTTGGCAGATTTCATGGAGGTGTAACACATGCCCGAACTCACGCTCTCATTTGCGTCGACGCCGTACGACCGTATTGAGTCTCTTCTCACCGGCGAAGTGAAGCCCGACGGCGCCACGCTTGAATACAACGACCGAGTCAACCTCGCGGATATCTTCTACCAACAGTTGAAGTTCCAGAGATTCGACGTCTCCGAGATGTCGTTCTCGTCATACATGAAGGCGAGGGCAAAGGGCTTTCCGTACCTCATGCTGCCGATTTTCCACAACCGGCATTTCGCGTATTCAACAATGCTCATCCGCAAGTCATCCGGAATCCGACAGGACCATCCCGAAGACTTGATTGGTAAGCGCATTGGCGCAGCCGACTATCAGATGACCGCAGCCCTCTGCGCGCGCGGCGTACTGCAGCACGAATTCAATGTGAAGCCGTCTGACTCCATCTGGTATCAGGAACGCTCGGAGCATTTCAGTCATGGTGGCGCGAGCGGATCGAACAACCCGGCCGGGGTAACCATCAAGTATGCGACCACGGACTTCGGCACGATGTTCCTAAACGGCGAACTCGACGCCGCCGTGTTCTACTTTGCCGTCGGTGGTGGCAGTAATCTCGACAAGGAGCGCACAGACCTCACCCGGCATCCCGACTTCGGACGCCTCTTCACCGACCCGCGGGCCGAGGGCATCCGCTACTTCAAAAAGACCGGCGTCTATCTCCCGCACCACATCACGGTGATCCGAGAAAGCATCGTGAAGGAGAACCCCTGGATCAGCGTCAGCCTCATGAACGCCTTCACGAAGGCGAAGGAACGGGCCATCGAACGCACCTATCAGCGACTTCAGCGGACACCATCGCCTTCGTCGCTGGAGGTCTTTGGCATGCAGCAGAGCAACGAACAGTTTGATGTGTTCGGACCAGACCCGTATCCCTACGGCATAAAGGCGAACGCCAAGGCGATCGACATGCTTCAGACCTTCGCAGTCGACCAAGGCTTCGCAGACTCTAAACAACCTTGGGATGAACTGTTCCCTGAGGAAGTCATTCTCTCAGAGGAAAAGCTGGGATAGGACACAACTCCGGTGTCTTCTAGACAGAGCAAAGGCCCGATGCGAATGCATCGGGCCTTTTTATCGTTCCCAGAATAGAACCGGCTAGGCGCCGGTAATGAACATGCCTTCCTTCGAAGCCTCCTGAGCGGTCCGCTCCGGATCGGCAGCGACGTTGGCGCTGTCGTCGGCGATGCCTTCCTTGCCAACAAGGCTCTTCCCGTTGAAACGGAACTTCGCATTGCGGCCACCGAAATGCTTCGTCGCGACGAGCCGACGCCATTGGACGACTTCGGCGTCGGTGACAGACAGCATCTCCGGCGAGTCGTAGCGCTGGTTGACCATCGGGTCAACGTCCTGCTTCGAGAATTGCTTGTCGTGCAGGAACTTGATGAGCAGGTTGTACTCAATCTTGTGGTAGATCCGCTTCCAGAGCGTCTCACCGGGGACAGTGTGGAAGTACCAGAGCCTCGTCAACTTCTCATCGACGGCGACACAGTGACGGGAGTAGTGGTCGAATACAGGCCCGCCCGTGCGGAACATGCCGGGCAGGTGGTGTCCCCATCCCCACTGCGTGGACCACTGAATCTGACGAGTTGCTTTGGCCCGCTTCAAGTACCAACTAAACAACCATGTCCACTTCGCCCGATAATTGGTGCTCGGCCACTGCGCTCCCACGCCCGGGAAATGGGCACGGTTCACACCGGTAGACCGCTCACCTGAGAAGCCATTTCCTGTCCAGACCGGCACGTGCCCCCCGGCGGCGCCGAACGGGGCAAAGCCAACACCCAGCAAGATCCACCAGGCGTTCATGTGCAGGTAAGGAACGTGCGCATCCATCGAGTTCTCAAGTGCGACTTCCCAGTTCACCGGCCAGTACTCGACGCCGGTCATGACGTGGAGGTCATCCCGGAACAACTCTTCCGGCACGTCCTCTTCGATGGGTGCGGGCTCGCCGTCGCCCATCCAGACAAAGACGGTGCCCTTCAACGTTCGCGTCGGGTAGCTGCGGGCCTCGGTGCCGGGCTTGCCGCAGATGCGGGAGTCCGGTCCTTCACTCAGGACGGCCACATTCTTGCCGGTCTCGTCGAACGTCCAGCCGTGGTACGGACAGGACACCGTGCCGGCGAAGTGGCAATGTCCCTCGGAGATACGAGCGCCACGGTGCGGACACACGTCGCCAATCGCGACAACCTCACCGTTCCTGCCACGGAAGAAGGCAAGGTCGGTACCCAACATCCGCACCTTCTTCGGGCGCTTCTTACCCACTTCACTTGCTCGAATCCCTGGGTACCAGAATTCACGCAGGCCAATTGGGGGAATCAGCTTACGAATGTCGCCTCGCAGGTCGGGAATTTCCGCCACCTTGCCATTGCCGTTGTGCGAGGTGACGCCTGCGCCTGCTGTCCCGTTTGCTGTCTCTACCGGTTCCATAAGCCAATACCTCCTGTAGGTATTCTCAATACGCTCGGTGCATCAATTCTTGGACGAAGAGAGTGTTCCGTCAATTATACCATCTGTGACATCGCCGCCTAGCAATGGTCGGGCATTTTCACGGGCCACCCGCCTATTCACTTAGGCGTTAGAGTCCCATAGCCATCACCCAGCCGCCGGGACGCTGGGGAAGTTGAGTCACCGGCCGAACCACAATCTCATCGACATCGACGTGGACCGGACGTGTGACAGCCCATGCGACGGCATCGGCAACGTCGACTGCATCCAGCGGTTCCAGACCCGGCGCACGGGCGAGCATACCCGGAGTCGCGGCAGTACCCGCAAGAATCTCGGTAACCCGTACGGGAATGTTGCGACACTCTACCCGCAACGTGCGGCTGGCCGAATGCACAGCGTGCTTGGCGCCCGTGTAGGCCCCGCCGTTTGGGAAGATTTCAAAGCCCGAGACGGAACTGATATTCACGACGTGTCCCTGCCCGGACGCCTCCAGTAGGGGAAGGCAAGCACGGGTCATCGCGACGAGCCCTATGACGTTCGTTTCGAAGGTCAATCGCCAGCGCTCGATGTTTGCCTCAGCAATAGGCCCAACGGCGAAGGCCCCGCCCGCGTTGTTGACGAGGAGGTTGAGATCACTCAACTGACTGACGAATTCGCTGATGCTTTCGGTGTCGGTCACATCCAGACGGATGGACTTCGCGCCTAATTCCTTAGCGGCGTTCTCCAGCCGCTGAGTGTCGCGAGCGCCGATGATCACGTCGTAGCCGGACTCGATGAGAAGCTTGGCCGTCGCGAAGCCGATGCCACTGCTGCCGCCGGTGACCACTGCCGTCGGCTTCCGGCCGTCCTTGCCGGGCAACGCCTGATACGCCATTTGGGATGACTCCTGCATTTAGATATGCGCAAAGCGCAGCTGATGAGACGCAGCCCTTGAGAGACTGCGTCATACGACGTATGCCTCAGGCGTCTTAGTAGCCCTTCTTCTTATCAATGACGCCAACCAACTCCTGGCCGGCGCGCAGGCGCTCCAAGTTCTCGCAGAACAATTTGACGACACGCTCTGGTCGGTAGGGCGAAGCGCCAGCAATGTGTGGCGTGAGGACAGCGTTGTCCATCGACCAGAGAGGGTGGTCCTCAGGCAGCGGCTCCTGTGGAAGAACGTCCAGACATGCGCCTGCGATGATGTCATCTCGCAGCGCCGTCACAAGTGATTCCTCATCAATGATCGGCCCACGTGTCACATTCACGACAATCGATCGCCGCTTCATCTTATTGAAGGCTTCGAGATTGAACATGCCTCGCGTCTCATCGGTGAGCGGACAGCAGATAGCGACAACATCGGACTCGGCGAGAAGGTCGTCGAACTTGTCCATCTTCCAGACTTCTTCGACGAAGTCCGGTCGAGCGACGTCCTCGGGGTCAACAGCGATGTTCCGCATCCCGAAGCCGTGGGCGCGCCGCGCCATCTCGACGCCCGTGCCGCCGAGACCAACGATGCCCATCGTCAGGTCGGTCAATTCCCAGGCGAAGCGCCGCATCGGCATCCGGTTCTTCCAGCTCTTGTCACGCACTGCCCATGCGACATTACGGGTGAGAGCGAGCAGATTCGCGAAGCCCTGTTCGGCGAGGTGGGTTCCCACGGCGCCCTTCTCGCTGGTGAGGTAGACATCGCTGGCAGCAAACTCGGGAAAGAGGTGTTCATCCGTCCCAGAAGAGAGGGCCTGCACCCACCGTAATTGCTCGGCTCTCTTGAAGAGTTCTGGTGTGATGGTGCCCGCGAACACATCGGCGTCACGAATCTCGCGCAGTTGGTCTTCCATCTCGCTGGTGACGACAACCTCGGCGTCACCGGACGCCTGCTTGATCATATCCATGTGTCGCTCGCCGACCTCAGCCAGCACGACGGGATTTGGGACGATTACGATTTTCACTCACTTCTCTCCTTAGTAGTGGCGTTGTTGGCTGAGCGCGGATGGACCTGAAGGACCTTACGGAGTGAGGTTCAGAGACCCGCCATTTGAGCGTCGCGCGGCATTAGGCCCTACGAACACCCTCCTTGGCGAACTCGGCGGCACGGGCGACCGCGTAGTCGGACATCCCCACGGGAATAAGCTTGGGTCCCCCGAGCGCGGCGGCGTAGAGACCGACTTGGGCTGCTTCTTCGATGGCGAACTGCACCTGCGCGGTCTGCTGCAGAGTCTCGTGAAAGACGAGCACGCCATGGTTTTCGAGCAATACCGCCTTCGACTCTGGGCCGACGGCGTTGACGATGTTGGCGACCGACTCGTCGGACCCGCGAGGGGCGTAGCCGGCAACAGGGATCGGCTGCGTTATACCGGAGCGCGCCAGCGCCTCCGCCCAACACTCAATAGGCTTGGACGCGACGGCAAAGGATGTCGCGAAGGGCGAGTGCGTGTGCAAGACCGAACCGACATCCGAGCGCTTCTTATACACCGCCGTATGCATGTGGATGATTTCCGCAGACACGGGCGTCATCTGCCCTTCGATGAGATTGCCATCCAGATCGAGAAGGGCAACGTCCTCGGGACGCAGGCCTGCGAAGGTGCCGCCGCCTGTCAGCAGAATTGTATCGGTCTCAGGAATTCGAACGCTCCAGTTGCCATGCTGAGACTTCGACATGATTCCTGATACGGCTAGGCGTTGCGTTGCGGCACAAAGGGCCTCTCGAAGCTTGCCAGCTTCGGGCCCAACACTTGATTGCGTCATCACATTGGCTCCTTGCGACCTTCGAACGGGCCGCATAAATACATCGACCACAGCACCAGCAATTCGGCAGCCGAGTGCTGCCGTCGCTATGCTAGCGCCGAGATACCCGAATGGCAATTGCGGAAGAGCGGACGTAAAGGCGAGGCGCTAATCAACGGCTCGAAGACACATTCGCCAAAATTCGACTCCGACGCCAGCCGCTGAACTCAGCTACTTTCGCTCCAGGCTTCACCACATCGGACAGATGGTACAGGCCCCTACTCCGTGAGTCAGACAATGAGTCCCCGTCTCGCTCGCCGACATTCGTCGCAGCCTTTCCGTTCAGTGGATCGGACGCGACGTGTGCACTCCCTACGGACCATCGGGAACTGGCCTCAGCATTTGCAATCACGAGGGTTTTGCATTGATGGGTTCTTCTTGCTAACCAGGCTTGGGCCCATCTCTCATATACATCGAAGCTGCTTGGGCAATCATTGTTTGGAGGTCGGCACATACAAGCATCCCGCTTCGATCCGATCATTAACATTCAAAGGTCGTATCGCGCTTGTCATTGACATCAATCATCAATACAATTGTTACAGTTTGGTGACATAACGATCAGGAGGGAACCAATCGTGAAATTGCGGATTGCAGCGATGGCACTGGTCTACGCGGTCGCGCTGTCGGTTGGCGCGTTGGTTGTCACGGGCCACTTCATGGGCTCAACGTTCGGAACTAACACAGCAGAAGCCGCAGCACTGGAGTCAAATGGCAGCAGCTCGGGTCTGCTTCTTTGTGGTGGGTGCTATAACACCTACAGTAGCAATGCTTACACAGTCACGGTGACCGTCACGGTCCAGCCCAGTCAGCCGGTCTACTACCAGCAGCCGGTCTATGTAGCGCCTCGTCCCGTCTACTATGTGGCGCCCGCACCGGTTACTTACGTGAACCCATGCAGTTGGGGTTGCTACAACAACAACTACTGGCAGGTTCCCTACAATTACAACAATAACTACGGATGCGGTTGCAACTACAACAACAACTGGAACTGGAACAATAACCACGACCACGATCATGATCACGACAATAACAACAACAATAACGGGCGCTGGAACCGCAATAATTAGACCGCTGTTCGAGCGCGCAGCATAGCCGCTCCCCCGGTCAACTAGTTTGCGAAAGAGAACGAAGCCTGCCCCGATGTCAATCGACAACGGGCAGGCTTCGTTTTGCTTGCAATCCTTCGAGATTCAGCAGACTTGGAGCGTCCTGTCGGATTTCAGGCCAGCCGCTGCGTTGGCTTGGCCGCCCACACGGCGATAGTCACGCACCTTCGTGCTGGATGGCCGCGGCTCCACGTCCATTCTGGCGCTTTTGGGCGGAGATGACCTGCGAAAGCAGAAGATCGTACGAATTTCGGGAACTTCCTGGGTCGAAATTTCGGACGTAGCGGGTGGCCTCTTCGCCCAACGCCAAGACACCATCAGTGATGCCCCATCGCGCCAGTTCGCGAAACCGCTCTTGCCCGTCCGGCAAACCGGCAATGTAGTCAGCCAGACTGGCGATGTTCGCCTCGCCCGCACCTGATTGAGATAGTTGCGAAAGCGCTTCGGTTATCGCGCGCTTTGCTGCGCCGGTAGCAATGGTCTCACCCTTCCAGGTCTCCAACATGTCCAACGGAAGCCTCCTCCGAGTATCCTCAGTTGCCATCGACGTGAGTCGATTCCCACTGAGGCATATTATCCGACGCAATGAGTTCGGGCTCCAGGTCGCGGGTCGAGCCGCTTTCAGACAATGGGCGAGGTCACGTCAACGACCGCCTCCAGGTGAACTTGACATAACTCTCCAATCGGAAAAGGCATGAACTAAGCAGAAAGGGGACGCTGGCTGGGGCCAGACGGAGAGTAGGGGGAAGATGTCACTGTTTCGAAAAATACGTGGCGAGGCAAGGTGATAATCACCTTGCCTCGCTTTGCTGCAGGTGAATGCCCATTGGGATGGGCACAGCTCCGCCCGCACGGAATCCATCCCAGAAATCCGCTTTGCCTACGGAGATCGACCGCCTACTGGCCTTGAGAAATGATTACCGGCGCGATGCCCGACTGAGGGTCAGCGATGGCACTGAAGGCGGCGCGCGAAAGGTCCACTGCGTGCGAGAAGTTGCCAGTGTCGGTGACCGTTACAGTGACCGCCTGGCCATTATTGGGGTTGGTGACAGTGACAACACTACCACACGGTAGGGTGTTGCTCGCAGCGGTCATTTGACTCGAACTATAGATCTGCCCACACGAGGTGGTACGACCATCGAATCCCGGCCCGTACCAGGTCGCAACCCCCTGTTGAAGCGCGTTCGCCGCTGGTGCAGCGTTCGCTGCCGGTGCAGGCGCCGGAAGCTGACGTGCGACCGGACTTGTAACGGCCACCTTCTGCCGCGCGCTTTGAGAACTGGTTAGCTTCGGCGTCACCGGCGACTGCAGCGGAACGGTAGTCTGGGTGATGGCAGCAGGCATAACGACCGGCTGCTGAAGCTGAATCGTCTGGCCGGCGAAGACTTGATTGGCGTCCGAAAGACCGTTCCAACGCGCGAGATCCATCCAACTGTGACCGGAACGCTGGGCGATGCCGGCCAGTGTCTCGCCGGACTGCATGGTGTGAGCGCGCTCATTAAGCAACGAGGTTGATGCATCTGGCTGCGCGTCCTGAGGCGGCTCAGATTGTGCCTTTAGCGACAGGACCTGACCGGCATAGATCCGCTCAGGATCAGCGAGCGAGTTGATAGTCGCCAGCTCGCGCCACGACTTGCCGTATTGCTCACCGATGGCCCAGAGTGTCTCACCAGCACTGACGACATGCTGCTCTGGCATAATTGCGGCTTTGTCGCCATCGTCGCTCGTGGCCTCCGACTGATCAGCGGTATTGTCCTGCTTGTCTTCTGCTCTAGTCTCAGGCCCACCGACCTCTAGTGACTGCTCGGATGAGGGATTCGTTCCTGTCTTCTCCTCGGGAAGGACATGCGAGGAGTCAGTCGTATAGGTGATGGCCGTCACTGCGCCAGACTGAATGCTTCCCATCGTAGTGAGGCCGAGAGAGACGTCATTGACTGGGTTCGTAACTACTATCGCTTCAGATTCGGTTCCATACATTACGGTCGTAGGCCCGTACGCGAGGGCATGACCGTGCGAATATAGACCGCTGACAAGGGCGATCGTCCCGAAAGTGAGTGTTTTGAATCGCAAGACATTCTCCTACTTAGCTCTTAGTAAGCACAAAGCTCTGCGAGATTCGGTTGGGATCTTGTCGTGGAGTCCGTGACCAATAAATGGGTGGTAAGCAGAGTGTCCGTCGGGCACGAGGGACCAGATGTAGATTTGCCCGCCACGCTACGGCACGGCTCTTCCGCGTCCGTAGAACTCTCGCAGTGCTCCCAAAATGGGAACTGCTTTGTCTTTAGCCTGGTACATAATATCAATCGAGCAACTTATGTCAAATCAAAATATGGAGAGATGGCGGAGTGGATGGCGCTTGCACAGTGGAGGAGGGAGGCAAGAGGCTGAACAAGCGAGTACGAATCAGGTGTGGCAGTGAACGACGCAAACCGAGGTATGAAAACAATACAAAAAGACGGGACTGGTGAGTTTCACCAGTCCCGTCTCTTACTGGGTTTAGCGGGGGTTAGTTGCGCGCTCGACGTAGGGCGATGACACTCGCGCCACCAAGCACGATCAGACCGGTTAAGGCCAGCATCAAGGAGGCTACGCTGTTTTCACCGCCGCCGGTACCAGTCTGCGGGGCCACCACCGTCGTGGGCAGCGGAGCCGCTACCGTGGGAGTCCGGACTGCCGTAGCCGTGCTCGTCGGCGCAACCGTGGTAGCGGTACTGGTCGGCGCCGCCGTCGTGGCGGTAGCAGTGGCCGTCGGCGTCGCCGTTGCCGGAGCCGGGCTTGCATTAAGGTCGAGAGACGTGAACTCGCCCTGACGCCAGGTCGCCGTCTGGCTGGCCCGCTCACTACCAACCATGAAAATCACGGTTGCGCCATCGGTGCCACAGCCGGGCCGCTCACCGGAACTCAGAACGTCCAACCGGTAGCTCCCAGAACCGTCTGTGGTTGAGCTACCGCAGGTGACTGTTCCAACGAGAGCATTGATTGTCGCGCCCGAGGCCGGCTGTCCATTGGCCGTGACCCGACCGAAGAAGCGGTTCGGTGGCAGCGGTTGCGCGTTCACACCAATCGATGGCAGAAGAAGAACGAATGCCGCAGCGACCGCCGATATGACCGACAGCTTGCGTAGTCCACGGATGACACCGCTTGTCATAGTTAGATTCCTCTCTCCCTTGAGGGTCCAATTTGGGTGATAAGTAGGACCTGCATACTGCTGTTATCTACCCCCTTTGGCTCGAGTGTGTGTCGTGCCTTCGGCAGTCGTTTGGCGGTGACCAGTACGGCCATCGACAAGCCGACCGATGCTAAACTAGTAGCATGTTAGTTAGTTTATAACGAATAGATGTTGAGATTGGATTATTTATGGCATGTTATCCTACTTGATATATATGTGTTATTCAAGCCTGATTCGAGTCAACAGGCAGGGCAAGGCCGCGCGAAAGGGGAAATTCTCATTGCAAGGCCAAATGCGGACTAACATGCAGAGGGCCTAATTCGTATTTCGATTGGGGAGGCAATAGTTCACTGCGCCTGTGGCGCAGAAGGCGGGCAAACCCGTGGTCGGGTCAAGGACCGGTTGTCGTGGTTGCCACAGACGAATCGCTTGAATATAAGGCCACCAACCCTGGATGGGAGTCAGAGATTCACAAGGGACTGATGAACCACAGTGGAACCGGTGCGCGATGGTCACGTCCCAGGACATGAGTGGGAAAGGAGTAGTCCGTGGTAGCGAACGGACATTGGTATAAGAACGCGATCATTTACTGTCTCGACGTAGAGACGTACGCCGACTCCAACGGGGATGGCATCGGCGATTTTCAAGGACTCACCAGCCGGCTCGATTACCTTGCCGGACTTGGGGTGACCTGCCTCTGGCTGCTGCCGTTCTATCCAAGTCCGAATCGTGACGACGGTTACGACGTCGCAGACTATTGCTCGGTCGACCCCCGCTACGGGAGTATGGCCGACTTCGTCGAGTTTGTCGTGCAAGCTCGCGAGCGCGGGATGCACATCATCCTCGACCTTGTTGCGAACCATACATCGAACGAGCATCCCTGGTTCCAGGCAGCCAGGTCGGACAGGAACTCTCCATACAACCAATACTATGTCTGGCGTGATGACGACCCCGGCGATACCAGCGATCAGGTTGTCTTTCCCGGCGAACAAGACGGTATCTGGACGTTCGATGAGGAAGCGGGACGGTATTACCTGCACCACTTCTATGATTTTCAGCCCGATCTCAACTTCGCCAATCCGGATGTTCGCGAGGAGTTTCGGCGGATCATGGGGCTCTGGTTGAAGTTGGGCGTCGACGGCTTCCGTATCGACGCAGCCCCTTTCTTAATCGACATGACGGGGATCCACGACGGTCGCGACATGCGACCGGCCCATGAGTTTCTTCGTGAACTGCGGGACTTCGCAATGCTTCGCAATGGCGATTCGGTGCTTCTTGGCGAGGTAGACGTTGGGTTAAGTACGCTCGCCGACTACTTTGGCGGCGGCAATGAGCTTCAAGCGGTCTACAATTTTCCGATGAACCGCTTTCTCTTTCTCTCACTCTCTCAAGAAAGCGCAGACCCGCTTAAGTTTGCCCTGCACGAACTGCCCACGATTCCCGGCCAGGGCCAATGGGTAAACTTCCTACGACATCACGATGAACTCAACATCGGACGGCTTACGCTGGATCAGCGTGACAAGGTGCTGGCGGCCTTCGGCTCGGCGCCCGAGATGCAGGCGTACGGGCGGGGACTGCGCCGAAGGCTGGCTCCGATGTTGGGCGGTAATGAGGCCAAGCTCCGACTCGCCTACAGTGTGCTTTTCAGCCTTCCCGGAACTCCGATGATCTTATACGGGGAAGAGATCGGCATGGGGGAGAACCTCAGCCTACCTGGACGACTTAGTGTGCGGACGCCGATGCAGTGGACGGCCTACAACAGCGGTGGCTTCTCGACGGGGTCACCGAAGTCGCTGGTGCGACCGATGGTCGCAGACGGAGATTTCGGCTTCGAGCAGGTCAACGTGGGAGCCCAACGCCGTCACCCGAACTCGCTTATGAACTGGGTAGCGAGTCTCATGCGGGTGAGAAAGGAGTGCCGCGAGATCGGGGTTGGGAAATGGCAGATGCTCGAAACACAGAATGAATCGGTACTCGCTCTACGGTACGATGCGAACAACACCAGCATTGTTGTTCTCAACAACCTCTCGTCGCTCCGACGCCAAGCCACCCTCGAACTCGATGGCCATGAATACGCTGCCGCGACCGATATCTTCTCGGACCGTCACTATGAGCCGATCAGCGCCAAGAAAAACTACGTTCGGCTCGACGGCTTCGGCTACCGCTGGCTTCGGTTGCATGGCATGTACTAGACGGTCAACCACCTCCGCCACCGTAGCCTGACACTATCAGAGCTAGCGCGTATGCCCCATGAGCGCTATAACTGCGTCATAACACCAATTGAAGTCAATTGCGCTGTGTGAGGCGGCAACAATGCATGTTGTGAAGATGCTCACGCCAGGTTTCGTCTTCTTTGTCGTGCTGACGCTCATGGTGACCACGCCATCAGACGCGGCGGGTCCGAAGAACTGCACAAAGGGCATTCCCTGCGGAAATACCTGCATCGCCGCCGACAAAATTTGCCGCGTCGGATCTTCAGGTGGTTCTAGTGCGCCTCCTACTAACCCCACAAGCGTGAACAACGGCGGGAGCAGTGCGCCACCGGCTAGCAACAACATCGTAATTCCGACGGCGACGAGTCCCTCGTTCACCACGAAGACGCCGACGATCGTTCCCATAACAGCGACAAACGCAGTGATAGCAGCGACCCCACCACGCAGCCCCACACCCGGGCCAGCGGCGGCAGTGGCGGTTGCGCCCGTCACCCAGGCTACGACGCCTCCGACGTATTGGACTGGTCCCAACCGATGGCGAGACGGGCCGTCGCTGACGGACTACACACTCTTTCCGCGGTGTCCGATTCATGACTCGTGGTTGTTGCTCTATTGGGTGGGCGCCGACGGCGTAGGGATCGAGCAAGGAGCGCCCGATTGTAGGAACGTCGACGTGTATTGGGCATTCAGATCAGGTCGCTGGATGGGCTATTCGGTGGACGCGCCCCAGGCAAGCGACAAGTGGAACGTTGAGTTCGGCGAGGCGCACTTCGTTCACGGACGCACGACGCAGATCCCGGCTGCCGGGGAGCTCACTTCCGCGCAATGAGGTCCACAACAACCAATCATTTGCGATGGCATTTGTTGGGTCGGCCGAAGACAGCTCTAATGTGTGTAGCGTCGCTGGAAGCGCACTTTCATGATCGCGACCAGGCCTGAATACATCATCCAGGGAAGCCAAGTCTCGGGAGCCACGGTGTCGCCATGAACCCGCTCAACGAGGCCGCGAGCGGCATATTGCGCCTGTCCGGCGACAGCGCTCAGGAAGTAACCGGGTCCCCGCCGGAGCAGGAACACCCCATCCCAGTAAACGAGGCTCAGGAATATGAGCGGCAGGTTCTTCGCCAGTACCGACAAGGGATAGTACTTGGCCAGAATTTTCAAGCGATTGCGGTTACTGAACCACTGCTGATAAAGCTGAGGATTGCTCGATTGCTTGCGAACGATTCCGGAGCGCTTGTGGTAGACGATGCTTTTGGGCACATAGACGATTCGGTGACCACGGCCCAGAATTCTTAGCGACAGCTCGAACTCCTCGTAATAGCCAAAGAAGCTCTTATCGAAAAGCGGCATCCCCTTTAGGTACTCGCGCCGCAGGATCATGGAGCAAGCGGTGGCGCCACCTACCTCGGTCAGATCGTCATACTGACCACGATCGATCTCATTGGAGCCACGTCCCCAGAAATAGCCGATGTTGTTGAATTCTGCTCCGGCGCAGTCGAGGGTGCACTCGCGCCCCGCGATGTAGATCTTGGAGACGGCGGCTCCGAGCCCTGGGTCAGACTCGATGGCACAGACGAGTTCCGACAACCAACATTCGTCGACGACAGTATCGGGATTGAGAAGGGCGAGATAGTCGCCATTGGCAACGCGGGCGCCTGCGTTGTTCCCTTCTGCAAAACCCACGTTCTCGCGAAGTTCCAGCAGCCGCACCCAGTCATAGTTTTCCCGAATAAAATCGGCGCTCCCATCGCGCGAGGCGTTATCCACGAGAATCACTTCGTAGTCTCGATAGCTCTGATGACGGACGGACTCAAGCAACTCCCTCATGAAGTGCAGGCCGTTGTAGTTGACGATGATGATTGAGACCTTAGGCACAAATACGCCCCGTTGAATCCACGATTTGCGTGGCGCCGTCGGCGCTCAAAGCGCCATGGCAGTGGTGTATCCCAAACCTCGGGAGTCTTGGCAGGCAAAGGTGGCACAAACCAGGCGTTGGCAAGGCCTTCTCATACGGTTCTGGTCCAAGTTGGACCACTTATGTGATCGGCGGAATAGCAGTTTGTGCGCATAGCGACCGTACTTCCGACCTTAGCCACAGCCAGCGCGCTGCCACCGGTCCCATGTCGATTCACCGGCTCCCAAGCGCAAGAGCGAAATTCGGAATCACGTGGAGTAAGGACAACCCTGCATTGCCTTCATTCGGCCACCCAGGTCAGGTCACCGCGCTAATCATATCGCGACAGCAACGTTATGGTACAGAGACCGACTCCGGACCGCCCCTGCTGATATACCCTTCGGAAAGAGCCTCGTATCATGGATAAACCCGACACTGTAACGCGACACGGTCCATTTATTCGACCAGGGCCACGTCTGCGATTGAGACTGCTACTTGATGCGAAATCAGATCCCATCGTGGGTGACAGCCCTCAACATCCGACAAGTCGTCTACTTCGTCTACATGGCCATCACACTCATAGTCTTCACCTTTATCGTTCCACCATTCCAGAAACCGGATGAGCCGACCCACTTCCAAAGCGCTGTTTCCATTACTAATCTCGACTTGCTCTGCACGATGGACGCGGACGGCGGCTTCTACTTTCCCCTGAAACGCAAGTGGGTTGACCTACCGGACCTGATGGAGGTGTGGAATGTCTGGGACCTCAATCCACCCGCCGGAAAGAAGTTCGATCCTGCGTGGCTTCGATACGATTTCTCGGACCCCAAGTACAACGAGACCGTTCGGATCTATGGGCCATGCAACGCGCCGGTTGTCGGGAAATTCTCCAACGCGCACGGGCCAGTCGTTGGCTACCTACCCAACTCGCTGGGCATCCTAGTTGGCAAACCGTTCGTCAGTCCCTTGGTGAGCTTCTTCCTTGGGCGTTTGTTCGGTGGATTATTCTTCGTGGCTGCATTGATAATCGCATTGCGGATTACGCCCAAGCAGTACCGTATGCCACTTTACTTCTATGCGGCCTTGCCTACCGTCCTGCATCAGGTGACGTCAATCAGTTACGACGTAGTTCAGCTGTCGCTGTTTCCGGTCATTTACGCCTATGTGACGCGGTTCTTGGTCTGCGATGAGCCGATAAAGCGACGTACACTGATTTCCTTCATCGTCGTAGTCTTGTGGATGATCTCGTCTCGGATCATCTCCTACTTTCCACTCGTCTTTCTTATCTTCGCTATTAGGCCATCAAATATCTCATCGAACCTCCGCAGATACGCCGGAATCACGGCCGGTTTCTTCGCCTTCGCACTGATCGCAACAGCGATCTTCAGCGTCACCTATCTTCCACGTGTGGGATATCAGATTGAGTCCGACACGGGAATCGACGCTTCCGGCCAGGTACGGTACGTCATGTCGCATCCGACGTCGTTCCTTTCTGTCTCCTACGAAACGGTAATAGATAAGGGTGAGTCGCTGGTCAAGCAGGGGATCGGCGCCTTTGGTTGGGGAGACACAGGGCTGCGCTACTACTCGTACTACGCATTCCTCATAATTGGGGCCGTGGTAATCTACCGGCTCATGGAAAACGACGTGCGGCTGCTCAACTGGTGGCAGATCGCGGTTCTTCTGGGATCGGTGGTGCTGATTATCTTGCTGCTGTTCTTCTCGCTTTACACGGTCGCCTCGCCTGTGGGGGGCAATGTCGTAGAAGGACTGCAGGGCCGCTACTTTGTGGGACTCTTCCCATTCGCGGTATTCGGACTCTCCCAGCTTGCCGCTCGCATGGGCAGGCGGCTGTTCCTAAATGTCGCGATCGTCTGCTTTGCCCTCATCCTCTTGCACAATATTTATTGGGCAGTCCACGTTCGTTTCTACGGCTGATATGGGCTAGATGGAAGCACAAGCAAAAGGGCCGGCGAGAAGCTCTCGCTGGCCCTTTCTTCCTGCTACTCCGCAATCAAGATCGGATAACGCAAACTCACCTACGGGCACACTGCCGAATCGATTGCCGCCGACGCATCGGCGATTGACCTGGGTAGCTGTCCGATTCGCGTACGGAGAGAGGCTAGCCCTGCATCGGCATTGGGAAGATTTCCTTCCTTGGCGTCTGCAATCGTGGACAATTCGAGACCAGCGACTCCGACGTCCAACGTCGCCGCAGCGATCTTATTGTTGGCATCGAGCAAACAGGCTGGTGGTGGTACGTCATCGATCTCCTTGCTGAGTTTCGTCATATCCTGGCCGAAGGTGTCAACGCGGCCCTTCCAACCGACCATCGCGATCTGGGCGTCGGTCGAAAGCTGAGTAAGATTGGTGACGGCCGCGTTGAGACGAGCCAGCAGTGGGGTCAAGATCGCCTTATATTCAGCACGGGTCTTCGGAGCCGGCACTGTCGAGGTTGCCCCCGGGATAGTGGCTGCTCCGGTGGCTGGCGTGGTTGCCGTTGTCGGGGTCGTGGCGGAGCCCCCCGCTGCGGTGGCAGCCGGTGTAGCAGTCCGGGCCGGATTTGCACCGGCGCCGCCACCCGGTGTTGCCGTGGAAGCGGCCGTAGTCGCGGAGACCGCAGGTGCTGCCGCGGCGCCCGTGTTTGCGGTTGCGGTGACCGCTGCCGGCGAACCGCCTAGGACCGCAGTGGCCGTACGCGTAGGCGTCGAAGACGTAGGCTGCGTGCCATTGCAAGCGACCGTAAGCAGCGCACCCGCAAGTAGAATTGGGCCCCACGCATTCGCGCGGAGGTATCGGTTCATAAAAGACATCAACATCCTCCTGGCCCTCTGCCACGGCATCCAGAGCGAAACCGCCATGGGCCTGTAAGTGTCCGGCAGGGGGAAGTCCACCTGACGGGGCAATCGCACCTCGCGGGTCATTCGGTCAAATGAGGAATCCGCCACTGCGTGGTTGGACTCGATAGCTCATCCTGGGTAATAGTGAGGCAGAGCCAATTGAACCAACGCACCACGCTGGGGATTGTCATGTATCGCAGCGCCAGCTGAGACAAAGCTCAACCAATCGTGATCGCATTTTGCACCGTTCGTCACGTTGCATCCATGATGCGTATCATGTCTCGACATCTTGCGTGGCTGCACTGCGGACGACGAGAGAAGTGGTACCCCCGGTTGGATTCGAACCAACGACCGCCGGCTTAGAAGGCCGATGCTCTATCCACTGAGCTACGGGGGCACGTTGAGACTGAAATGCGGATGTTTCGATTGCTGCTGTCAGTGAGGCCACCGCCAGAGTGCGACGGCAGACCTGCGGAGCACCTCTGTATTATCGAAGCACGTTGGGGCGAATTCAACCACGCAGGTGTCGCCGAAACTCGTCGGCTCTTTGACATTTAGTCGAAGTGTGGTGAGTAAGAAAGCGCGGTCTTCACTTTGAAGAAGCGCGTGAGGCCTTCTCCGTGCTGGGAGACATCGGTGATTTCCAGGTTCTGAACATTGGCGTCTGTCGTCAAATGCTGTTGCACTAGCCGTCCCACCGGTTGGGCTGCAATGATTCCCAGGGCCGCTGCCATACAGACGTTCGGCATTTTGTCGAGCCGCGGACGCGAGTTCGGGCCCATCGCGATCACAGACGAAAGTCCAGCCAGAATGCCGCCGACCGCGATATTCGTGCCGCAGAGTGGGGTGACGGCAAGGTAACTCTCGCCTCGCTTCAACCGATCGAGGGCCTCGTAACTCGCATCTGCCACGAGTTCTGTCGGCAGGTTGGCATAGAGAAAGAAGCCATCGCCAACCGCACGCCCAACCAGACGGAACGAAGGTCCTAAACGCATAAGCAGAACGGAGACAGTGGCGTGTTCGAGAGCGTGATTACGACGGACTGAGCCGATGAAATTACTGAGCATTGAAGCCTCCCCAGAGCTACTTTCAGTATACAACGCGACTAAGTCAGCCCTGTCGCAGGCTACGACGGAGCCACCCACTTACCGCGCCGTCTCGTCCAGCAGGGAACTAGTCGATTGCCTCATCCCAGACATCACCGACGGGCTCATCATCATCGGCCATCGCGGTCCCACGGGTCTCCGACCACACGCGATCGACGGTCTGACGGACGACATCCCACGAGAAGCCTCGACGGACAAGGAACTCGCTCAGCCGGCGGCGAAACTCAGCCGACTCCAGCGAGGACAAACTCCTCACCTTCTTGAGCGAAGCTCGGTACGCAGCATCGTCATCGGCCGATTCTTGAGCGGCTTCCTGGGCAGTCTCCGGCGCAACCCCTTTCGCTCGGAGTTCCCAGGCGAGGAGTCGCTTGCCGCGCGGACTTGCCTGATTTCGCGACGCAACCCAAGTCTGTGCGTATGCGGCATCGTCGATGTAGCCCTGCCTGCGCAACTTTTCGACCGTCTCATCGACAAGCGGTTCGGGAATTGCTCGGCGCTTGAGGCGGCGACGGAGTTCCTGCTCAGATCGCGGTCGATAGGAGAGAAGATTGACCGCTGCCTGGTACGCGACATAACGCGCGTCTAACTGTTCGAGACGGTTGACGTCGTCGTCGGTGATCTCATCCTCAAGCCGCAGGCTAGTGTCCGCCAGCACGGCAAGGCTGAGCGAGAGGCGGTACTCGGCGTCAATGTAGATATTCACGCGGGAGCGTCGTTCCTGCTTTTCAATCGCTGTAATTCGCATCTGTGGTTGAGATCCTTAGAGAAAGAAGAGAAGCCATCGTCCATTGAGGATGAAAACAAAAAGGGCCGGCGAAATGCGCGGCCCTTTCTATCCCTAGCGCGTGACTCCTACGCCTCTTCTTCTTCGTCGTCGCCCTTTGCTTTTGCAGGAGCAGGCTTAACAACCTTCGATGCGTCGGCGTTGGCTCGGACCTTCTGCTCGATCTCCATGCACAGTTCCGGGTTCTGGCGAAGGAACTCCTTCGCGTTGTCACGGCCCTGTCCCAGACGGAGGTCACCGTAGCTGTAGAACGATCCTAACTTCTTGACGATTCCAGCCTCCGCGCTGAGGTCGAGCACGTCACTCTGTCGGCTGATTCCTCGAACGCGCTCGTCAAACATGATCTCGAACTCGGCCTGGCGGAATGGCGGCGCGACCTTGTTCTTGACGACCTTGGCACGGACACGACGACCGATGATCTGCGTTCCCTGCTTCAGTTGCTCAACCGGGCGCAACTCAATGCGGACTGACGCATAGAACTTCAGCGCGCGGCCACCAGGCGTCACCTCAGGGCTACCGAAGATCACACCGACCTTCTCACGGAGCTGGTTGATGAAGATGACAGAGGTATTCGAACGATTAATAGCGCCGGTGAGCTTTCGAAGGGCCTGTGACATCAGCCTGGCCTGTAGGCCCGGCAGGGAGTCACCCATGTCGCCTTCGATCTCCGCCCTCGGAACGAGAGCGGCAACACTGTCGATAATGACGATATCGACGGCGCTACTACGCACCAGTGCTTCTGCAATCTCCAGTGCCTGCTCACCAGTGTCGGGCTGGGAGACCAGAAGGTCTTCCAGATTGATTCCTATTTCTCCGGCATAGGACGGATCAAGGGCATGCTCAACGTCGATATACGCCGCGATGCCACCCATCTTCTGGGCCTCGGCCACGATGTGAAAGGCAAGCGTCGATTTACCGACGGACTCAGGCCCATATATTTCCGTAACTCGGCCGCGAGGAATTCCGCCAACACCCAACGCGAGGTCCAGCGCGAGCGAGCCGGTGGGAATGGCTTCTATCTGAAGCTTTGCCGAAGCATCGCCGAGACGCATGATTGCGCCGCGCCCGAACTGCTTCTCGATATTCCCGATCGCAATGTCTAGCGCCCGCGTTTTCTCCTCAGTTACCATCTCTCACTCCATAACAATTCAAAACATATGTGCGAAATTTGCGGTCGAGAGCATCATACCATGACTTCAGAGGGGTAGCAAGTTTCCGACAACACAAAACTCCGCAGCCTGCATGCTTCAGATGCTATATTCATAGCGAGAGTGATTTGAATTTATAGGAATCGTATAATCTGAACAATGATAACCTGCAGAATCAAGGTACATCTCACACCACGAGCAACCCGAAGCGAAGTCGGAGAATGGCAAGAAGATGTCCTTCGAGTGAGGGTAGCAGCGCCGCCGGTGGATGGGCGTGCGAATGAGGCGCTGATTGAGTTGCTGGCAAAGCGACTTGGAATACCCAAGACGTCGCTTCACCTGGTGGGTGGTGCAAAAGCGCGGGACAAGCTCATCGAGGTAACGGGTCTTACTGAGCCTGAGGCCCGCGCACGCTTGAATGAACGGCAATAGACTGGCCGCCCAAGTCCTACTATGGATATAACGAAAGCAGCGCTTCCCGAATCACCGACAACACAATGATGGCGATCATCGGTGACAGATCTATCATGCCGATGCGCGGTACAACAGCTCGAATTGGGGCTATCACCGGCTCCGTAATCTGATTGAGGAAAACCACAAACGGGTTGCTTGGATCGAGATTGGGGATCCATGACACCAACGCTCGCGCAAAAATGGCGATGATCAGGATCATGAGAAACAAACTGAGAAACTGGAAGAGGATCTCGATGGTGTTACCCTCCCAAGGCCTTTGTCTTTTCGTAAGCTGCGACTACGGCATCCACCATAGCCGCCCGCATTCCGGCCCTCTCCATTGCGAGAAGACCTTCGGCTGTCGTTCCACCCGGTGACGTCACCATGTTACGCAGCTCGGCAGGATGCTTGTCCATCTCGGCAGCAAGCTGTGCTGAACCAAGGAATGTCTGGATTACCATCGGCGTAGCCTGTGCTCGCGGCATACCGATGTGAACAGCAGCGTCGATCATCGCCTCAATAAGCAGGAAGACGAATCCAGGGCCGCTGCCCGAAATAGCCGTGGCGACATCAACGTATTTCTCGTCCTCGACAAAGATCTCACGACCCATTGCCTGCAGTACCTGCGCCACACGCTCGCGCCCAATTGGCGAGACCTCGGGAGTTGCGGTCCACACACCCACGCCAGCGCCGACGTAAGCAGGTGTATTCGGCATCACCCGGACCACGGCACGGTGGACGAGGCCGGCCGTCAGCGTATCGAGCTTCACCCCAGCCATAATTGACACCAGCGTCTGATCGGCAGACAGATGCCCTTGGAGAGTGAGGGCCGCCTTGGAAAAGTCCTGCGGCTTGATGGCGAGGATGCAGATATCGGAACTTCGCGCCGCGTGAGCATTGTCATCAGTTACGAGCACGCCGTACTCGCTCGCAAGTTGTTCACGCCGCTGGGCGGCGACATCACTGACGATAACGTCGGTCGGTCGCACGAGGCCGTTGCGCACAATCGCGTCGATGATGGCTCCACCCATGAAGCCGCCACCGATAAGTCCGACATGCATGGTAGAACCTTGCGCTGCGGGCCCGTTACGCTTCTCGGCTGTCATCGCCCTTCTCCACTATCCGCCACTATCGGCGGACACTAACGATTTTACTGTGTCTCACCGGCTTGCGCAGGCGCTGGATCCAACGCGCCACTGGGCATCACCGGCCGGTCGCCAAAAATGGCGCGTCCGATACGCACCATTGTTGAACCTTCCTCTATCGCCACTTGAAAATCATCGCTCATACCCATCGAAAGGTGACGAAGCCCTAGAGTGTCGCGAAGCTCCCGTAGCCGTCGAAAGTACGGGCGCACAGCCTCTGCGTTTTCGGAAGCAGGGGCCACGGTCATGAGCCCCTGAAGATCGATATTGGGGAGCAAGGAAACACTCTTAGCAACCGCAACGACGTCATCTGGGGCAACACCGAACTTCGTCGCTTCCACACCGATGTTCACCTCCATGAGGACCGAAACGCGCCGGACCGCGTGCTTACTGATTGCTTCGGCGAGGCGCAGTGAGTCGACGCTGTGAATGAGATCGAATGCTTCGAGCGCTTGTTTGACTTTGTTTGTCTGCAGATGGCCGACGAGGTGCCAGCGAACATCCAGACCCAGAGGGGCCACCATTGCGATCTTGGGTAAGGCTTCTTGGATTCGGTTTTCACCGATGTTCGTCAGGCCCGATCGCAATGCATCGACAACGCGATCAGGTGAAAACGTCTTACTGATGCCTACCACAGTGACCTCGGACGGATCGCGTCCGGACCGCTCACAAGCGGCATCAATCCGGCCTTGCACCGCACGAAGGTTTTCGGGAACGCCCATCAATCGCAACCGCAAAGCGGCCCACGCGGGCCGCTATACAACCGTCTCAACGGCGCAATCATAGCATTCAGCATAGGTGAAAGAAAGCAGAGCGGGCGCACCATCCGACGTCACTCGGGAGGCTCAGAGTGGCGCCGCTCCCACCTTGCAAAGAGCACGATCGCGATAATTCCAAGCGCAAGCGGAATGAGCGCCAACGGGGGCGATGAGAAGAACGCGTACAGCGTGATGAATACCCAAGCGATGACACCGATAAGTGCCAGAATCGGCACGAGGAGGATCCCGAACATCGCGCGAGTGAGGACCCAAACCTCACCACAACTGCCGGTTTGCTTAGGAGGCTCGTAATTCATCGAACTCAGTATACGTGAGGGGGTGCGTTGCCGCACGCAAGAAGTGACCGAGGAACCTTGCAGCCCCTCGGTCACGATATCGGGTGTGGAGATGGTCTCGTTCTGACCACTGGCCCCCGTGAAACCCAGTCCGAACGAGTCCGAATGAATCGACGTTCGGGACCCCCGGTCGTACGCCTTCTCCATTCGGAGGTCCACCCGACATACGCATGCTAGCCCTAATATTAAGGGTCTGTCAACATATGATTAATGCGCGTATCATGCACAGATATCTGTTGAACTATGAGTATGTGAGGGAATTCGTGGTCTCACCGAATGAGAGTCCATGACAATCCTCATCAAGCAAAGAGGCCGCACGCCGTGCCCGAAGGCTGAAGCAAAAAAGCTCGGATTTCTCCGAGCCCTTTTTCGTCTTTACCAATACCCTAACCGCACTTGTTGTAGCCGCAACTACGACAGACCAAGCAACCCTCCTGGAAGAAGAGGATACTGCCGCAGTCCGGACAACCGAGACCTGTCGCTTCAGACTCGTGTCCGTGCTGCCGCTCCTCGACGGTGATGGTCATTGGACTGCCGAGCGATGCCATTCCGTTGGCATAGCCGTCCCCGTTCGAGTAGCCGTTTCCATTTGCACTGCCGTTGAAGCCCGGGACGAAGCGAGATCCCAACCAGCGGAACATGTAGTCCACGATGCTGGTCGCGGTAGGAATCTTCGAGTTACGCGTGAGACCTGCCGGCTCGAATCGCGTGTTTCGCATCTGGCGTACCAGGGTGTCCAAGGGCACACCGTATTGCAGCGCGATCGAGGCCAATTGCGCCACAGCGCCCATGAGACCCGAAATCGTCGACCCCTGCTTGGAGACGGTGACAAAAATCTCACCGGGCTGCCCGTCTTCGTAGAGGCCGACAGTGAGGTAACCTTCCTGCTCACCGACCTGGAATTTATGCGTGATCGCTTGCCGCTCATCCGGCAACCGTCGCCGCCAAGGCGCGCGCGGCAGTTCCTCGTTTCGGGTGGTCACGACAGGTGCGGCCTCGACCACCGCTTCCTCGTCCTCTTCCTCCTCGGACGACGCGTGGGAGAGAACCGACCACTGCCGTGAGCCTTCACGGTAGATAGTGATTCCCTTGCAACCCTCGCGATAGGCCAGCGTGTAGGCCTCTTCAACATCCTCGACTGTGGCGCCGTTGCTGAAGTTGATGGTCTTGCTCACCGCGTTGTCGGTGTGTCGCTGGAATGCGGCCTGCATACGCACGTGCCACTCCGGCGCGATGTCGTGGGCCGTGACGTACACATCCTTGACCCATTGAGGTACGTCGTCGCGGTCCTTGAGCTTGCCACCTTCGGCCAGGTATTGCATCAACTCCTCAGAGTAGAAGCCTTCCTGTTCGGCAACGCGCTTGAAGTGCTTGTTCACTTCTGTCATCTTGAACGGCTTCAACGGATCGTTGGGGTCGAGGTAGTGCTGGCGGACGAAGGCCAGCGCGAACATCGGCTCGATGCCGGAAGAGCAGTCCGCAATGATGCTGATGGTGCCGGTAGGGGCGATCGTCGTGCGCGTCGAGTTTCGGTATCGCGGCCCGGCGTATGGGGCCTTAGCATTCTCGCCGTCCGAGTTGTAGATGCTAACGTCCCAGGTCGGGAAGACACCACGGACTGTAGCCAGCTCAACCGATGCCTCGTTTGCCTTGTCCTCAATAAAGCCCATGACGCGCTCGCCGAGTTGCACCGCTTCCGTCGAGTCGTAGGGGATGCGCAGCAAATAGAGCATATCGGCCCAGCCCATGACACCGAGCCCGATGCGCCGGACTTGCTTGCTCATTTGCTCGATCTCGGGGATCGGGTACTTGTTCATGTCGATGACGTTATCGAGGAAGTGAATAGTCTCCGCGATTACCTCGGCCATGCCGTGCCAATCAATCCGCGCGTCAAGCGACACGCCTTCGGCCTCGTCTTCGCGAACGAACATCGCCAGATTCAGCGATCCGAGGTTGCAGGAATCGTACGAGTAGAGTGGCTGTTCGCCACAGGGGTTCGTCGACTCGACTGGGCCAAGCGGGGGCACCGGGTTCGACTGCGTCGCATTGATGCGGTCCATGAAGACCATGCCAGGATCACCATTCCGCCAGGCGTTCTCCACCATTCGATGGAAAATCTCGCGGGCGTTGCGCTTACCCACCACCGTGCCGTCGTGAGGGTTGATGAGGTCGAAGTCCTCGCCGGTGTCGACCGCTCGCATGAAGTCTTCGGTAACAGCGACCGAGATGTTGAAGTTCGTCAGCGTGACCATATCGGCCTTCATCTCGATGAACTTCTCGATATCGGGGTGATGAATGCTAAGGATGCCCATATTGGCGCCACGGCGGAAGCCGCCCTGCTTGATCGCCTCAGTACCAGCGTCGAACACCTTCATGAACGAGACAGGACCACTGGCAACGCCGCTGGTACTCTGGACAATGTCACCTTCGGGCCGCAGCCGGCTGAAGGCAAAGCCCGTGCCGCCACCGCTCTTGTGGATCAATGCCGTGTATTTCACAGCATCGAAGATGCCTTCGATCGAGTCGGCGACGGGGAGAACGAAGCAGGCAGACAGTTGCTGAAGCGGACGCCCGGCATTGACGAGCGTCGGTGAATTCGGGAGAAAGCGGAACGACGTCATCATGTCGTAGAAGCGTTGCTCCGTTGCTGCCAGGTCCGCGTCCGATGCCCCATAGGCACGGTCGGCCTGCGCCAGGTTGTTGGCGACTCGATGAAAGAGTTCTTCAGCCGTTTCGATGAGATTTCCATGCTCATCGCGGTTCAAATACCGTCTTTCGAGCACCACCCGCGCGTTATCAGCAATTTCAATGGCCGAGTCGTTGCGCTTTCTTGGCTTCGGTGTAGCAACCATCAATCTGCTCCTTGTCCCGCTAGTTTCTTTTCCCAAGGGACCGAATTTTGTGCGGACCCGAAATTCTCATTTCCGATGAATCAATCGACAGGCGGCCGTGTCCTTCGAAGGACATGCAAGCGATAGACAGCGCGCAACCCCATCGATGACTGAACATTCAACCTAATGTGGCGCTTGCTAATCTCAAAGACTCGCCCGTCCTCAAGCTCCAAATAGAGCGGCTCTTGTTGCCGCTCCAGCGAACGAGAATCGAGGCTTGGTTGGAAGGATGCCTCCTCGACGCCTTCCTCGAGATCGCATTCGCCCTCCATAACTAGCTCACCGTCGGTGTTGAAGACCTTCGCTTCTTGCATAACCATTGCCGTGCTCATTTACCGTGTCCCGATTAATCACCAACCCACAAACCGAAACGATTGGGCGCCATCGTCACCTAGGGCACGCTTCCACCCTGGTCATCGTTGCGGTCGCTATGAAAGTGTAGGGTAGGGCCGTCGCCTTCCCTTCGGCTTCGCAACGGCAACACATTGTTTGCACCACCGAGAATCTTCATGTCTTCTTCGGGTAAAAGCGCCAGTTGGTTCGGCATGCGCTTTCGCTCGTTCGCGCGATTGAGAACTTCCAACTCGGCTCGCAGTTCTTCTACATCAGCAAACGAGCGGTACACGCTGGCGAATCGGATGTAGGCAATTTCATCGAGGTCTCGAAGCCCTTCCATGACGAGATCGCCCACAACGGCGCTGGGGACTTCGGGCTTCCCGTAGACGTGGAGGATGGTCTCAATCTGGTTCGCGAGGTCATCGACCGCAGTAGCGGCAAGGGGCCGCTTCTCCAACGCCTTTCGTATACCTATGAGCAGCTTTTCGCGGTTGAACGGCTCGCGGCGGCCGTCTCGTTTCACCACGAATATCTCGGCGGACTGCACACGCTCGTAGGTCGTAAATCGGACACCACAGGCCATACACTCGCGTCGCCGCCGAATTCCGTCGTCAGCAGTACGCGAATCGGTCACTTTTGATTCACCGTGACCGCAATATGGACACTTCATTCCATTCGTCCTCGTTCCGGATCGTCACGTATAACGCGCGGGAGCACGTCACCGTTAGGGGACCTAGAGCATGCTACCACTAGATATTGTGCCCGTCAAGGACAACAGATCAACATATTGTAGTGTTATGTCTGGAAGAGGGAAGGCCGATAGATGACATAACGGTGCCCGGGTAAACGAAGCAGATGCGACTTCTCGCCACGTCCGGAGGAGAGAAACACCAACCGGGCCAACTCTTCCGGACGTGATTCCGATGTAACAGCCGTAATCAATTCGTAAGAATTAGCACCTAGAGTGATACCAGATGGTCTTCACGGAAGAAGGGTATCGGAGTATAAGATGACTGCAATGAGCGCCGAACGGATTCTTGTAGTCGAGGACGAACCGATGGTATCGGAGGTAGTGGAACGCTACCTCCGACGCGATGGCTATGAGGTCTGTGCGATTGGCGACGGCAACGCCGCCATGGACGCTTTCACCCAGTTCCGCCCGGACCTGATCGTCCTCGATGTCATGCTGCCGGGGATCGACGGTCTTGAGGTCTGTCGGAGGGTGCGCGCTACTTCGGAAACACCGGTGATCATGCTTACGGCACGCAGCGAGGAAATCGATAAGCTCCTCGCGCTGGGCTTAGGAGCCGACGACTACGTCACAAAGCCATTCAGTCCCAGAGAGCTGGCCGCACGGGTCAAGGCCGTCCTTCGCCGAGCGGGGAGGAGGCAGGAGGTCGAAGGTCAGTGGCTCCGATTTGGCGACCTTCGCATCAATAACCACACCCGAACGGTGGAAGACGAGCGCGGAGCTATGAACCTCACAGCCCGAGAGTTCGATCTGCTCTATTACCTTGCGAGTCATCCAAGTCGGGTGTTCGGTCGAGACGAACTCATGGATGCCGTTTGGGACTACGAGTTTGCAGGTGACTCTAGCACGGTCACTGTTCACATGCGACGTCTGAGAGAGAAGGTGGAATCGGACCCCTCGCGGCCGCGGCACCTCAAGACGGTATGGGGCGTTGGCTACAAGTTCGAGCCCTAGCATGACCACACGAACGGCGAACGGCCGGTCCCGACCGCTGGTTGCGGCCCTCGCCGCGGTCCTGGTCGCCACAATTGCCGGGCTCGTTCTGGCAGAGGTCCTGATTCGTCCCAGCAGCGATGACATGCGCGCGCTGGCCGTCTATCTCATCGCCTCCGGCGTCGCGACCGTGGGAATAGGATGGCTCGTGCTGCATACCGCCGGCACGCGACTACGCCTTTCCACGCGAGGCAACGTCATACTGGGCGTCCTCATTGCAAGCTGCGTGGGCCTCATCAACGTACTTGTCACCGCACAACTCATGTTCGTCTCCACGGGTCACGACCTTCAACTTCTCATCACCCTCCTCGTCTTCAGCGGCATCGTCACTATGTTCTTCAGCCTCTGGATCGCATCACAGGTAGCGGGACGAGCGCAGAGAATCGCGGCTGCGATCCGCGATCTCGCCGCGGGCGACTATACGACGAGAATCGAGGTTGCCGGTGGGGACGAATTGGCGCTGCTCGCCGCCGATGTCAACACACTCGCCACAAGGTTGCGAGACGCTGCCAGCGAGCGGGAACAACTCGATCGCGAACGCCGGGAACTGACAGCGGCGATCTCACACGATCTCCGTACACCACTCGCGAGCGCGCGGGCGATGGTAGAAGCGCTCGCCGACGGCATCGTTGAGGAGCCCGCAGAGGTACACCGTTACTACGAGACATTGGGCCGCGAGATTGGCAGACTCAGCGGCATGATCGATGATCTCTTTGAACTCGCGCGACTCGATGCGGGCGCAGCGCCGTTGTTGCTGAGCCCGGTGGAGCTTCAGGAAATTGCAGCGGAAGTCGTCGATGCGATGCAGGCCCAGGCGGTCCGCAAGGGGATTAAACTCACGTTGAACGTGGAGAATGAGTTATCTCCGCTCACCCTGGATGGCTCGCGCATGGAACGTGCGATCGCGAACCTGGTGCGAAACGCCATGGAGCACACCTCGTCGGGCGGGTCTGTCGAAGTCCGGCTCGGGCTCAGCGACCTCCATGCCGTGGTGACAGTCGCCGATACGGGTGAGGGTATCGCCGCCATCGATCTTCCTCATGTCTGGGACCGCTTCTATCGGGCTGAAAAGTCGCGGAAGCGCGACGGCCAGCCCGTTGACGGAGCCGGCTTGGGACTCGCAATCGTGAGAGGTATCGTTGAGGCGCACGGCGGCACCGTTGCAGTCACCTCGGAACCTGGCCAAGGCGCCATATTCGCACTCCGCATTCCTTCTTCCATATAGAGACTACCCAATCATTGGCATATCCAGCGCACCACTCGCCGCCCCGTACGAATTTCGCCACCAGCGTAAGCAATCCGTAAGATCTCGTTGCTACGATGGCGTCACGAATTGAAAGAAGCAGATGCTTCGCAGACAACGGAGGACTCGTGCGAGTGGACACGTATGGCGTGGGACGCAGGAAAAGGACTGCAATCGTAGCGGGAATGGCAATGCTAGTCGTAGCAGTTGCGGTAGCCGGTTACTATCTAGCGTCGCCATTGTGGCGAAGTACCGAGGTCCAGGAGAGTCGTCCGTTTATAACAGGCCAGCGTCCTCATTCATCCGAAGCAATAATGTTACCGTTGACGGTTGACAAGACAGAGGTAACAACATTCTCAGCCTTGCCCTATGCGGGTGAGTTCATGGGCGCGGACGACTTTCATTTCGGGAAAGGGCAAGCACAGATCATCCAGACCGCACCCGGCAGGTACACCCTCAGATTTGAGGACTTCGCAGTCCGCAACGGTCCCGATCTGTTTGTCTACCTGTCGCCGAATCCGAACGGCTACTCCACAGATGCTACCAGTCTGGGCCGTCTGCGTGCCGACAGGGGCTCGTTCAACTACGAGATTCCAGCGGACACGGACATTGGGCAGGTAAGAAGCGTTGTGATCTGGTGCAGGCAGTTTTCCGTACTTTTCGCCTGGGCAACTCTGAGGGAGACTTAGCATGGGCCGTAGCGATCGACGCGACGTATCTATATATGTAAGAACAGTGGCGTGAAGCAGCCGCCACACGAACAAAAAGGACAACTCTGATGAGTTCGGATGCGAATGTCGGCTCCTACGATGGCGAGGACACGCTGCGTGGGCTGGTGATCAGCCGCGCACGGTTCCTTGGTCTGTTGGGCCTGGGAGCAGCGGCAGTCTACTTCGGCGCGCGATCGTTGGTTTTCCCCGGGGGCTTTCGCTACAACACCGTCGAAAGCCCGATTCCCGAGTTCGACGAGAACAAATACCGATTCATCGTCGACGGAATGGTCGAGAAGCCGCTGAACCTGTCGTACTCGGAGTTCCTCGCCCTACCGACGGTGAAGCAGGTAAGCGATTTTCACTGCGTCGAGGGATGGGGCGTCGACAACATTCAGTGGGAAGGAGTGCGACTGTCAACCATCATCGACATGGTGGAACCGGCGCCCACTGCGCGGTTCATCACATTTTACTCGATGACTGATCTCTACCGGGACTCATTGACCCTGCAACAGGCGCTGCTACCGGATGCCATCCTAGCCTATCGGATGTACGGCCAAGCGCTGCCGGAACTCCACGGATATCCGCTACGGTTGATTTACCCTCGGATGTACGGCTACAAGGGGGCAAAGTGGCTCTATCGGCTGACGTTCGAAGGCATTCGCCAGACCGGCTATTGGGAGCAACGTGGCTGGAGTATCGACGCCTGGATCAAGAAGGAGTATTCCTCAGAGAGCGCGGCCATTGGTCAACGGCTGGCCGGACCGTAAGCGGCGCACTAGCTCACTACGGACCGAAAATGGGAGAAGCCCCGAATGCAGTCCTCAGCCCGTAACCTCGTAGCGAACAAACGGACTAATCACACCATCGAGCCCACAATTGAGCGCTTTTCGCTAGGTTCGCGCGTGGCCCACTGGGTACTCGCCGTACCCTTCCTCTTCCTGCTGCTGACCGGCATCGGTCTCTACGTGCCGGAACTCAAGGGGCTACACATCGGAGGATTTCGGCTCGTAGCTTTCCTGCACGTTTGCGCTGGCATTGTCACGCTCGCCGCGCCGATTGCGCTCTGGCTGGGCCTCCGCATCAGCCGTAAGTTCCGCGCCGACCTGCGGGCCGCCGTGACGTTCGAGGCCTCCGATGCGGCGTGGCTTGAACATACAGGCGGGGCGATTGCCGGCTTTCGCCGCAAGCTCCCTGCCGTCGGTAAGTTCAACGCCGGACAGAAACTGAATACTATCTTCAGCTTGGCCATCACGGTTGGTCTGTTGTCGACTGGCGCTGTGCTGGCTGTGAACTACTTTGCGCGTGGCGTTCTGTCGGCGGACCTCGTGGAGCAGGTATACCCGTGGCACACGCGACTCATGATTCTCGCGCTGCCGGTGCTTGCCGGACACATCTATCTGGCAGTGCTCCATCCCAGCACGCGCCACTCAATCCACGGGATCATCGGCGGCCGAGTGAGCCTGGCGTGGGCGAGCCGGCATCACGATCGCTGGGTCGAAGAACTCAAAGGCGACCACCCGTCGGCGTAGCGGGCCACATCGCCGCCTCATATGGCGACCGGTACTCGCCTCTTCCCGGCACCACGGTTGTGCTGTGTAGTTGCGGTTACCATCTTGGTTAGCCTCGTTTTTCCTTTCCTCATTTAACAGATTTCTCGAATTGAGTTACCCGTTATTCGCTGCCTCGCGTTCTTATCTACATAATTCCCATATCCCTGCACTTGCGTGCGCAATAGTCGACCGCAGCACCGTAACTCGCGTGAAGTAGCGGCGCAAGGTCAATTCTGAGCTCGACTTAATTTCATATAAAAACATGTTTCTATTCATACTCAATAATGGTGATAATTGCACGCGACGCAGAAGATTCTCTTATTCCCGACTTGAACCCGCAGGCAAGGTTTTATAGAGTGGTTGTTACGTCATGCGACTAATGATTCCTCCAAAACTGGCGGTATGATGTCAAACGAAACTGCGTCGCCTCGCGTGAGAACTGGGACAAGCGTGGAAGGCGGCCGTTCACAATGTGATTTGTACACAGAGCAATTTCTGTGTTTGGCGTGTTGATTCATGGCAAGAACTGGACGATTCCCGCGTCCGAAGACGCGACGAGCTAAGATTCGATTTCGCATAGTTTCGCGACGAGAGCACCAGAGTAACGGCCACACGCTCTCGATCCGGTTGGGCGTGGCTTTCATCGTGCTGCTGCTTGTCGCCCTCATTACGACATCGGGATCGGGCGTCGCAATGTACCTCTCGGCTACCTCAGGACACTCCAGCCCGGAGGACATCCTGGGAGGGACCGGTACTAAAGTCTTCGACCGCAACGGACAGCTTCTCTTCGAGTACACAAATGAATCGGGCGGTGTTCGCCGCTCGGTCAGCCTCGATGAAATCTCTCCATACCTCGTGCAAGCCACCATCTGCACCGAGGACCCCACCTTCTACTCGAACCCAGGGCTTAGTCTCAAGGGGCTCGGTCGTGCTGTCGCCGAGAACGTCTTTCCGGAAGAAGGGGAGCGATTCCAAGGTTCTGGTGGCAGTTCCATCACGCAACAACTCGCCAAGATCACCTTTATCCAAGAAGACGAACGATTCGAACGTAGCCTGACGAGGAAGATCCGTGAGGCTATGCTGGCCGTCGACATGACGCGCCGCTACTCCAAGGACCAGATCATCGAATGGTATCTAAACCGCGTCTTCTACGGCAGCAACGCATACGGTGTGGGAGCGGCGACGCTTCGCTATTTCAACAAGACACCTGCTGAACTGAATCTCGCCGAAGCTGCACTCCTTGCAGGAATTCCACAGTCACCGAGCCTCTACGATCCCTACGCCAATCCGGCGGCGGCAAAGGACCGTCAGCGCGACGTGTTGTCACTGATGGTGGAGCATGGCTGTATTTCGCAGCCTGAGGCAGACCAAGCGCTTGTGACGGATATCCAGCTTGTACCACAGTCCTTCCCGGTGGAGGCGCCGCACTTTGTGTTCAGTTATCTGCAACCGCTCTTAGAGAACTGGTTTGGCAAAGACACGGTCTATCGAGCCGGGCTGCAAGTGACCACGACGCTCGATCTCGACTTCCAGAAGCAAGTCGAGTCGATCATGGAAGAAGAAATTGCTCCGAGAGAGCAGTCCTGCAACTGCCACAACGGCGCCGTTGTCGTCCTCAACCCGAAGACAGGTGAGATTCTGGCCTACGTCGGCAGTCGTGGCTATTGGAATGAGTCAATTGAAGGCAAGGTCGACAACCTCCAGGCCATCAAGCAGCCAGGATCGTCGTTCAAGCCGATCGTCTACCTCAGCTACTTCATGTCCCAGCACGCCGGACCCGGCAGTCTCATTTGGGACTCTCCATATAAGAAGACGTACGACTTTGGCTCCGGGGCCGAGGAATTCGAGATCGTTGACCCGCACCCGATTCCTCATGGGCCGGTGAGCGCCAGGGTAGCGCTCGCCAGTTCACTCAACATTCCGGCTGTCCGTGTGGCAGAGGCTGCAGGGGCGGAGGAGATCATCCGCACCGCCAACAAGCTAGGCTACACGACGATGACCCAAGAGGATGTGAAAGAGGGGCACTACGGGCCGTCAATCGCCACAGGTGGCGCCAACCTCACGATGTTTGAACATGCCTTCGCCTTCGCAACACTGGCCAACAATGGAGAGATGCGAGGCCAAAAGGCCGTTCGCAACTACGGCGACGGGATGCGCAAGATCGACCCGACCTCAGTGCTTCAGGTGACGACCAATGCCGGCGTCGTGCTCGAATCGTTCAAGGAGCCGGTGAAGGAACAGGTCGTTCCGGCGAACTACGCCTACCTTGTTACAAGCAGCATTTCCGATTGCGATAGTCGATATCTCACTTGGACCTGCTCGTACTTCGATATCGGACGGCCGTATGCGGTGAAGACCGGAACCCAACAAGGTTTCACGAAGGACAAGCAGGGCCGCGATACGACGCTCTACAACTGGCAGATCGGATACACACCTGACCTTGTCGTTGGAGTCTGGATTGGGAATCAGAACAACGAACCCGTGAGCAACCTTGGCTACGAGGCTGCCGAGATTGCGAACCTTATTTGGAAGCGAGTCATGCGCGCCGGACTAAAGGGCGTGGTCGCTCGCCAGTTCGAACAGCCGGCAGGAGTGGAGAAGGCGCCGGCGATCGCCGGTCGACCTGGCGCTTTTAGTTGCGATGCAACGATCACTGAAGTCTGGGCCAAGGGCGATCAGAAGCCGGTCTTGGAGCAGTGTCGACAAACGATGGTGAGTCGGCCTCCGGACGCGCTACTACCGCCATCACCAACGCCAAAGGCTGCTGCGACAGTAGTCCGCACAGCTACGGCGACCGCCACGCCGAGCGCAACCGCGACACCAACCGAACAGGCAGGCGCACCAACAGCGACACCGATTCCACCGGCCTCAACGTCTGTGGCCCCGTCGACACAAGCCCCTGCCGTCGTCGCAACGGCAACTGCTCGAACCGGGGGTGCGCCGACGCCGATACCGACAACGGTACGTCCGTCAACGCAGCCGCAACCGACCGTACCGGCCCCTGCATCAAATGCGGTGCCGCCGGGCAACCAGGCGCTGAATCCGGTATCCCCGAATCCGCCACGCTAGGACGCCGACGGCATGAGTAGTGTTGACGTTAACCTTGCACCAACTGGCTCGTGCAGAAGGCGCAGCGCCTTGCGCTCACCGGGATTGTGCTAAGGCACTCCGGGCACTTGCGCGTCGTCGGGTCCGCCGGCGGCTGGCGTCGCATGCGCTCCATCAGGGTCGTGAATGGCAACACGATAAGGAAGTAGAGTACCAACGCCACGATCAGAAATGAGATCAAGGCATTGATGAACTCACCGTAAAGGAAGCGACTCCCATTAATCGTGAAATAGAGATTAGCAAAGTCCGGCTGACCACCGATTGCCGCGATAAGCGGAGTAAGCAACCCCTTTACAAAAGCGTTCACCACTGTGACAAATGCAGCGCCAATCATTATGCCGACAGCCAGGTCGACGACGTTTCCGCGAAGCAGGAATTTCTTGAAACCACCCACGTTGCTGGTTCCTCCTCACCGTTCTCTGTTCACACGAACAAGCGCCCTACAATACCAATGGGCGAATTGCGCTGTCAATGTGAGGGCGCAGCGCTCAGAAGGGCAAATTTCAGAGCTGGCCAGGCTGGCAACAGCGCTGGCCTTATCCGGCATTAAGTCATTTTCACTACTTTTTGAAATGCTTGACATACGTCGGAAGCTTCGGTAGACTTCACAACTGTTCTACCGTGCATACGTGCAGTCTGGTAGGTCGGAAGTCCGACGGTGAGAACGGGCGGCAAGAGTTGCCGCAGTAGCTCACTAGTGCGAAGGCTTTCGGCCTTTGTTCATGGGTTAGAGGCTGGCCGGGGCACGATGCCAAGAGAGCCGGCAATACTGGAGGTAGCTTCGTGCCAACTATCAGCCAATTGGTCCGAAAGGGCCGTGTACCAGTCTCGAAGAAGGTAAAAGCGCCAGCGCTCCGGTTCCACTACAATGCGCTGACGAACCGTGTTGTCCGAGATGAGGGTAACCCGCTCAAGCGAGGGGTCGCGACTCAGGTGCGTACGGTTACGCCCAAGAAGCCGAACTCCGCACTGCGCAAGGTGGCCCGTGTCCGTCTCACGAACCAGATCGAGGTAACGGCATACATTCCGGGTGAAGGTCACAACCTTCAGGAGCACTCCGTAGTTCTCATCCGTGGCGGTCGTGTGAAGGACCTCCCCGGTGTGCGATACCACATTGTCCGAGGCGCACTGGACGCAGCAGGCGTGCAGAACCGCCGGCGTGGTCGCAGCAAGTACGGGACCCGCAGACCAAAGTAGGGTTGCGGTAGGTGGCGGGTAACCTGGTCCCTCCGGGTGATGATGCCACCATGAGCCATTGGCTCACTTAATCATTTCGGGCCCCATTTTGGGTTGAGTGCCAGCACTGGCTTGATGTTAGTGTCTGTCAAACGGTGAGGATTGGCATCGCCGATCTGCATGATCGTGCGCCGGTCCGCCCGCCAGATTTCGATGGGCACATAAGGAGAGTCACTATGCCACGACGCAGTCGCGCGGAGCGTCGAGATATCGCACCGGATGCAAGGTATGGCAGTCGCACCGTCACCATGTTCATCAACAAGCTCATGATGGACGGGAAGCGAGCGATGGCCGAGCGCATGGTCTACGAGGCCATGGACCGAATCGCGGAGCAGACCCGTCGGCCCGCAATCGACGTCTTCGACCAGGCCGTACGTAATGCGACACCGGTTGTCGAGGTGAAGCCTCGTCGGGTCGGTGGCGCCACGTACCAGGTGCCGGTCGACATCCGCGCTGAGCGCCGCATGTCGCTGGCTATGCGCTGGTTGGTGAACGCGGCGCGAGCCCGTAACGGCCGGTCGATGGTGGACAAGCTGACGGGCGAATTGCTCGATGCAGCGAACGGCCAGGGAAACACAATCAAGCGAAAAGAAGATACGCACCGCATGGCGGAAGCGAACCGGGCATTCGTCCACTACCGGTGGTAGAACGGACTTTGGGCCCGTCTCAATCGTCACTCTTTTAGCCAACACTGGACTAAGGTTCTTATGCCGCGAACGCAACCAATTGAACGAACAAGAAATATCGGGATCATAGCTCACATCGACGCCGGTAAGACGACCGTCACAGAGCGCATCCTGTTCTACACCGGCCGGACATACAAGATCGGTGAGGTCCATGAAGGCACAGCCGTCATGGACTGGATGGACCAAGAGCGCGAGCGCGGAATCACGATCACCTCCGCTGCGACCACGGCCGAATGGAAGGGGTACAACGTCAACATCATTGACACCCCTGGTCACGTCGACTTCACCGTTGAGGTCGAACGAAGCCTTCGTGTTCTCGATGGCGGTGTTGTGGTGTTCGACGCAGTTGCCGGTGTGGAACCCCAGTCGGAGACGGTATGGCGCCAGGCCGACCGCTACCGAGTGCCGCGCATTTGCTTCGTCAACAAGATGGACCGTATCGGCGCCGACTTCTGGCGCACCGTCGACATGATCAGGGAGCGCCTCGGAGCCGTGGCGGCGCCCATTCTTATTCCTTGGGGTGTCGAAGCCGACTTCAAAGGCATTATTGACCTCATTGAAGAGAAGGCAATCTTCTTCTCCGGCGACCGCGGCGAAGAACCGGAGATCCAGGAAATTCCGTCTGAGATGGCCGAAGAGTTCAAGACCCGCCGCGATGCACTCCTTTGGACGGTCGCCGAGCACGACGAGCAGCTTGAACTGAGCATGATTGAGGGTCACGAGATTACGGCGCAGGAACTCAAGCGCGCAATTCGTCGTGTCACCCTCAGTGGCGCTGTAGCTCCCGTCCTCTGCGGAAGCGCTCTGAAGAACAAAGGCGTGCAGTCGATGCTCGACGCGGTTATCGACTACCTGCCCTCGCCCATTGATGTGCCGGCGGTCACGGGTACGCACCCGAAGACCGAGGAGGAGCTTGAGCGGGCGCCTAGCGACGAAGACCCATTCTGTGCGCTTGTATTCAAAATTGTTTCGGACCCGTACGTCGGTCGCTTGGCCTACTTCCGGGTATATTCCGGCAAGATCAGCTCCGGTGCTTCGCTTCAGAACAGCACACGCAATGAGCGTGAGCGAATTGGGCGTCTCCTACAGATGCATGCGAACCACCGAGAAGAGATCGGCGATGTCTACGCCGGCGGTATTGCCGCGGCTGTGGGACTCAAGGCCAGCTTCACAGGCGACACGCTTTGCGATTTGTCGAACCCGATTCTGCTTGAGACGATCAAGTTCCCAGAGCCGGTCATTTCTGTAGCCATCGAACCCAAGACGAAGATCGACCAAGAAAAGCTTGGTGATGTTCTCGGGCGTCTTTCTGAAGAGGACCCGACTTTCAAGGTCCAGTACAACAATGAGACCGGTCAGACGGTCATTTCGGGCATGGGTGAGCTTCACCTGGAAGTCATCACCGATCGTATGCGCCGAGAGTTCAAGGTTGAGGCCAACGTCGGCCGGCCCGAAGTGGCATTCAAGGAAACGATTACCAAGCCAGCAGCCTTCCGCGAACGGTTCGTCCGGCAGACCGGTGGCCACGGCCAGTATGGTGATGTGTCAGTTGAGGTCGAGCCGCTGGAGCGGGGCTCCGGATTTCAGTTCGTGGACAAGATCGTCGGTGGCGCGATTCCGCGTGAGTACATGTCGGCTGTGCAGCAGGGATGCAGGGATGCCATCGAGAATGGCGTCCTGGCCGGCTATCCCACGGTCGACGTGCGGGTAACCGCTGTTGATGGAAGCTCGCACCCCGTTGACTCGTCAGAAATGGCGTTCCGAACGGCAGCCTCCATCGCGACACGGAGCGCTTTCGAGAAGGCAGGCCCAGTCCTACTTGAACCGATCATGAAACTGGAAATTTCCGTCCCTGAGCAGTTCTTCGGTGATGCGATTGGTGACGCGAACGCGCGCCGCGGTCACATCATCGGCACAGAGCAGGGTCCAAGTGCTTCGCAGACGATTAAGGCCGAGGTCCCGCTTGCCGAAACCTTCGGATACGCGACCACATTGCGTTCGCTCACGCAGGGGCGTGGCACTTACAGCATGGAGTTCGACCATTACGCTGAAGTGCCGAGAAACGTCGCCGAGCAACTGGCCGGTAGAAGCAAGGGTGTTGTGCGGGCACGGCAGTAACCGGCCCGCATTGCCCTTTTGAATGAGATGGCGATTGCTCGATAGTTAAGAAATTTGATTTGCCCAACAGGGGCAGCCGTCTGTAGAAATCAAGGAGAGACCACGAAATGGCGAAGCAGAAATTCGTACGAAACAAGCCACACATTAACGTGGGGACCATCGGGCACGTCGACCATGGCAAGACGTCCCTCACCGCCGCCATCACCAAGGTCCTCGCCCTCCGCTCGCTCGCTCAGTACCGCGACTTCGGCTCCATCGACAACGCCCCCGAAGAACGCGCCCGTGGCATCACCATCGCTATCGCCCACGTCGAGTACGAGACCGAGCAGCGCCACTACGCCCACGTCGACTGCCCCGGTCACGCCGACTACATCAAGAACATGATTACCGGCGCCGCCCAGATGGATGGCGCGATCCTTGTCGTCGCCGCTCCTGACGGCCCCATGCCCCAGACCCGCGAGCACATCCTCCTCGCCCACCAGGTCGAGGTCCCCGCCATGGTCGTCTTCCTCAACAAGGTCGACATGATGGACGACCCCGAACTCCTCGACCTCGTCGAGTTGGAAGTGCGGGAACTCCTCTCCAAGTACGGCTTCCCCGGCGATGATGTCCCCGTCATTCGGGGCTCCGCCCTCCAAGCCCTGGAGAGCAGCTCCCAGGATGCCAGTGCGCCGGAGTACGCCCCCATCCTCGAACTGATGGATGCGGTCGACTCCTACATCCCGCAGCCGGAGCGTCCCCGTGACCTGCCCTTCCTCATGCCGATTGAAGATGTCTTCGGCATCAAGGGTCGTGGCACCGTGGTCACCGGTCGTGTCGAGCGTGGCGTGATCAAGCCTGGTGAGGAAATCGAGATTGTCGGCTTCGGGGACACACGGAAGACAACGGTGACCGGCGTCGAGATGTTCCGCAAGCTCCTGGATGAGGGGGAGGCGGGCGACAACGTCGGCTGTCTGCTGCGTGGCATCGACCGGGATGAGATCTACCGCGGGCAGGTGCTGGCGAAGCCGGGCACGATTAAGCCGCACAACAAGATCTCGGCCGAGGTATATGTGCTGGCGAAGGAAGAAGGGGGACGGCACACGCCGTTCTTCACCGGATACCGGCCGCAGTTCTACATCCGGACGACGGACGTGACGGGGTCGATTGCCCTGCCGGCCGGGGTGGAGATGGTGATGCCGGGGGACAACATCACGATGGACGTGGAGTTGATCACGCCGGTGGCCCTCGAAGAAGGCGTGCGCTTCGCCATCCGTGAAGGTGGCCGCACCGTCGGCGCCGGTGTTATTACCAAGATAGCTGAGTAGGCGGTAAAGAAAATGGTGGCTCAGAGAGCGATTCGCAACAAGATCCGTATCCGGCTCAAGGCTTACGACCATCGAATCCTCGACCAATCGGCTACGCAGATAGTCGAAGCGGCGGAGCGGACGGGCGCGGTCGTTGCTGGGCCAATTCCATTGCCGACTCGTATTCGTCGATTCACGGTGATTCGATCGCCACACATCGACAAGGACTCGCGCGAGCAGTTCGAGATTCGCACGCACAAGCGTCTCATCGACATTCTCGAGCCGACGTCCCGAACTGTGGACACCTTGATGCGGCTTCAACTGCCGGCCGGTGTCGATATTGAAATCAAACTGTAGCAGCGGGGGATCCGACCGGTCGTTTGTGCCGGTCGCCTCGCAACAGTAGCGGGTGAAGTCATGATCGAGGGAATCCTCGGGACCAAACTGGGAATGACCCAGATCTTTGAAGCGGACGGGACTGTCCATGATGTCACAGCGGTGGCTGTTGGCCCATGTGTCGTCACCCAGGTCCGTACGCCGGCTAAGGATGGGTACGAAGCAGTCCAGATCGGTTTCGGTGAAGCGAAACGGCTGAACAAGCCGGCTAAGGGCCATCTCAAGGGATTGGGTGACTTCAAGCACCTGAAGGAATTCAAGGCAACCGCGATTGAAGAGATCGAAGTTGGTCAGCGTCTAGGCGCCGAGCAGTTCGAAATCGGCGAAATCGTCGACGTCGTTGGAGTATCCCGAGGTCGTGGCTTCGCTGGCGGCGTCAAGCGACACGGGTTCCACGGCGGGCCGAAGACACATGGTCAGTCCGACCGCCATCGTGCTCCCGGTTCTATCGGCTCGGGCACCGACCCGGGACGTGTGGTCAAGGGCACGAAGATGGCCGGTCACATGGGCGCCGTGCAGGTAACGACCCGCAACCTCAAGGTGCTTCGGACGAACCCGGACCGTGGCATCGTCCTTATTGAAGGCTCAATTCCAGGCCCGAAGGGTGGACTCGTCCACATTCGACACGGAAAGAAGACGGCAAGGAGCGGCTCGTAAGAGAGTCGCCTGATTTTACCGAAACGTGCGGTGAGCGCTATGCAGATACAAGTGCGCAATGCGCAGGGAAAAGACTCGGGCACCATAGAGGTGGATGACCTCGTGTTCGGATTGACGCCGAATACTGCAGTCATTCACCAGGCCTTGGTCGCACAATTGGCCAACCAACGGGCTGGCACCGTGGCAACCAAGACGCGTGGTGAAGTGAAGGGCAGCACCAAGAAGCTGTTCCGACAAAAGGGGCTTGGACGAGGCCGGCAGGGTTCCAGCCGCGCTCCGCACCGCCGTCACGGTGGTATCGTCTTCGGACCGAAGCCACGCGACTTCAGTCAGGACATGCCCAAACGCATGCGCCGCCTGGCGATACGGTCGGTATTGTCAGCGAAGGCTAGCGAGGGTTCGCTGGTAGTGATCGACGAACTGTCGTTGACCAAACCAAGCACAAAGGCTGTCGCTGAGCTGCTAGATGCAGTTGGGGTCGAGGGTTCGGCGCTCATCGTGACCGGCGCTCCTGAGCGCATGGTTTTCGTCAGCGCACGCAACTTACCTCGCACCCGGGCATTGGCTGCCGCTTACCTGAACGTGTCCGATCTGCTCTCGCACCGAGGGCTGGTGATGACCATTGACGCAGTCCGGCAAGCCGAAGCGCTTTGGGGTGGCGAGAAGGCCACCAGCCAGCGAACGGAGGTAAAGACCGATGCCTAAGGCGGTTCATCCTTATGAGGTGCTGGTCCGACCGGTCGTAACAGAAAAGAGCACAATGCTCGCGTCCCTGGACAAGTATGTGTTCGCTGTTCATCCCTGGGCTAACAAGCTTCAGATCAAAGAGGCGGTCCAGCTCGCTTTCGACGTCCATGTCGTCGACGTGCACGTCATGAATGTGCGGGGAAAGATGAAGCGCTTTGGCAAGGGCCAAGGCCAGACTCCTAATTGGAAGAAGGCCGTGGTGACGCTCACACCCGGCGAGCGCATCGAGTTGTTCGAAGGCATTTAACGACTAACACAGTGCTTCATGGACTGGATCTCAATGCGGACCGGGAAAACAAAAGGGTCGATCTAGAGCAACCGGTGCCGCTGACAAGGAAACGTACGATGCCAATTAAGCAATTCAAGCCGACGTCACCCGGCCGACGGGGAATGAGTGGCTTCTCCTTCTCGGAGATCACGAAGTCCAAGCCGGAAAAGAGTCTGACGAAAGCTCTCACAAAGGACTCGGGCCGCAACAACGATGGTCACCTCACGGTGCGTCATCGCGGCGGCGGTGCCAAGCGCTTCTTGCGAGAGATCGACTTCAAGCGAGACAAGATGGCCGTGCCGGGTCGCGTAGCTGCAATTGAGTACGACCCGAACCGGTCGGCGCGAATCGCTCTTATCTTCTATCGGGATGGCGACAAGCGGTACATTCTGGCGCCTCAGGGCATCAAGGTTGGTGACACCGTCCAAGCAGGGCCACAATCAGACGTTCGAGTCGGCAATTCAATGCCACTGAGGAACATCCCGACCGGCACCATGATTCACAACATCGAACTGAATCTCGGTCGCGGGGGCCAGATTGCCCGAAGCGCAGGAAATGCGGCTCAGGTCATGGCCCACGAAGGCGACTACACGCTGGTGCGGCTTCCCTCGGGCGAGGTGCGGCGCATTCACTCGGACTGTGCCGCAACGATTGGTCAGGTCGGGAATGTCGAGCACAGCCTTATGAAGCTTGGCAAGGCAGGACGCACCCGCCATCAGGGCCGTCGGCCTCAGGTGAGAGGCTCTGCCATGAACCCGCGAGACCATCCGCACGGTGGTGGTGAGGGTAAGGCTCCTATCGGCCTTCCTGGCCCGAAGACTCCGTGGGGAAAACCAACATTAGGTCTACGAACACGAGGGTCGAAGCCCTCGGATAAGTATATTGTTCGCCGCCGGTATGAGCGGTAGGAGGCGTTTGTGAGTCGGTCAACAAAGAAAGGGCCGTTCATCGACCCCAAACTACTGGCAAGAGTCGAAACGTTGCAGCGGTCGGGCCAGAAGACCGTCATTCGCACCTGGTCTCGGGCATCTACGATTATGCCTCAGATGGTTGGCCTGACGATTGGCGTTCACGACGGGCGGCGGCACGTGCCGATCTATGTCACAGAGAACATGGTCGGGCATAAGCTCGGTGAGTTCGCGTTGACACGGACCTTCCGCGGTCACGCTGGCAAGTCCGAGCGGACCACTGCGGTGCGAAGGAAGTAATCAGCAATGGACATTAGCGCTACTGCCAAGAACATTAAATCGCCGCCGCGAAAGATCCGGCTCATCCTTCGGGAACTTCCGGGGATGCGAGTGGACCAGGCAATGAACATGCTGCGGTATCTGCCCTCGCCACATGCGCGTGATGTCGCGAAGGTGGTTCGTTCGGCAGCCGCCAACGCAGAAAACAATTATCAGATTTCCCCGGATGAATTGGTGATCAAAGCGGCGGTGGCGGGGGATGGCATGAAGCTGAAACGGTTCCGTGCACGTGCGCGGGGCCGCGTGGGCAGCATCGTCAAGCGCTACTGTCACGTCACTGTCACCGTGGGGGAGGCATAGGATGGGTCACAAAGTACATCCAACCGGGTTTCGACTCGGCGTCATCTACGGATGGCAGGCAAAGTGGTATGCCGAGAAGAACTACACCGAGCTTCTTCATGAGGACCTCGGTGTTCGACGGCTCATCGCCGGTCGACTATCTGACGCGTCTATCTCTCGTGTGGACATCGACCGCAACGCCAATAGGTGACCGTGACGATTCATACGGCGAAGCCGGGCATCGTCATCGGGCGTGGTGGAGCGAAGGTCGATGAACTGCGCAATCAGTTAGAGAAGACCACCGGACGGCGTGTCCGCGTCAACATCCAAGAGATCCGTCAACCGGAGCTTGACGCGACGCTCGTCGCACGCAGTGTCGCCGAGCAATTGCAGCGACGTGTGGCGTTCCGTCGTGCCATGAAGCAGTCGGCACAACGAACGATGCAGCGTGGCGCACAGGGTATCAAGATCATTATCGCCGGCCGGCTTGGTGGCGCCGAGATGTCTCGGCGTGAATCAGAAATGCAAGGCCGGGTACCGCTGCACACGTTGCGCGCTGACATCGACTACGGAACGGCGGAAGCGCACACGACCTTCGGACGCATTGGCGTCAAGGTGTGGCTGTACAAGGGCGAGATTCTGCCCGAGCGACGGCCGCGCGTTTCGATTCTGCCCGAGAATGAGGCTGAGCCCGAACGTGCACCAGCAGCAGAAGCTGTCACAAGCGCGCCCGTGGCTGCACCAGAAACTAATGGGGCTGCAACGGAGTAGATCATGCTTCAACCGAAACGTGTCAAATGGCGAAAGCAGCATCGAGGTAAGAACCGCGGACTGTCTCACAACGGCAGCACCGTGGCGTTTGGCGAGTTCGGCCTGCAGGCGACGCATCACGGCTGGATTGACTCCCGCCAGATCGAGGCCGCTCGACGTACGATTACGCACCACATTCGTCGTGGTGGTAAGGTCTGGATCCGCATCTTCCCAGACAAGCCGGTGACCGCGAAGCCCGCGGAAACCCGCATGGGTAGTGGGAAGGGCGCCGTCGACCATTGGGTTGCGGTGATCAAGCCGGGTCGTATGCTATTCGAACTTGGTGGTGTTCAGGAAGAGACCGCTCGGGAAGCGCTGAGGCTGGCCTCCCACAAGTTGCCGCTATCCTGTCGGGTGGTCGAGCGCGAGCAAGAGGTCGAGGTGGTCCATGGGTAGCAAACGAAACCGACAGGCAGAAGACGCATACGCACTGGCCCCGGACCAGTTGAAGCAAGCGCTTGAAGATGCCCATCGTCAACTTTTCACGCTGCGCTTTCAGCACGCTACACGCCAATTGGAGAACACCAGTCAACTACGCGTCGTCCGACAGCAAATCGCACGGCTTCGCACAGTGCAGCGCCTGCGTGAACTGGCGGCGGAGGGTTAGACGATGACAAATGCACAAGGCGCACGCAAGGAGCGTGTTGGTACCGTCGTCAGCGACAAGATGGATAAGACCGTCGTTGTGGCAGTCGAGCGGTTCAAACGGCACCGGATCTACCACAAGGCGATTCGGCTTACCCAGAAGTACAAGGTCCACGACGAGAACAACGAAGCCCGGTCTGGAGATGTGGTCCGTATCGTTGAGTCCCGCCCACTCTCCAAGGAAAAGCGCTGGCGGATTGCCGAAATCGTTCAGAAGACCGCTCTGGCCAGCGAAGAGCGCGCCCTGGTGAAGCAATTGGGGGCCGATCCAACCGCCCAAGCGCCGGCATCTGCCACTGCGGCCACATCAGAGCCGACCGCCGAAGTCAAAGCGGACGCCAGCACAACCGAGGACGCTGCCGAGGAGTAATCCTCCACGCAAGCGGCGGTACTTAGGAGAGAGCAATGATTCAGCAATACACGCGCTTGAAAGTCGCGGACAACTCGGGCGCCAAGCAGCTTATGTGCATCCAGGTGTCGGGTGGCACCGGACGACGCTACGCAAGTGTCGGCGACATCATCGTCTGCTCCGTGAAGCAGGCCCAGCCTGGCGCCGCCGTAAAGAAGGGCGATGTCGTGAAGGCAGTGGTGGTTCGAGTGGCGAAGGCCTACGGTCGGGCCGATGGCTCATACATCCGGTTCGACGACAATGCTGCAGTCGTACTCTCCGATAAGGAAAACCCGCGAGGCACCCGCGTCTTCGGGCCGGTCGCTCGTGAACTGCGAGAGCGCAACTTCATGAAGATCGTCTCGCTTGCGCCGGAAGTGCTCTAAGTTACGAATGGCTGAGTTGAAGCAATGAATAAGGTTAAACGAAACGACTTGGTGCTCGTCACCAACGGACGGGATAGGGGCAAGACCGGCGAAGTGCGCCGCGTTATTCCCGAATCGGAACGCCTCATCGTCCAAGGCGTGAATATCCGCAAATTCCACCGGCGTCCACGAACGATGGGCGAACCGGCAGGGATCGTGGAGGCGGAAGCGCCGTTCCATTGGTCAAACGTCATGGTTATCTGCAAGGCCTGCAATAAGCCAACACGCATCGGTTTTCGTGTTCGCGATGATGGAGCGAAGGTCCGTGTCTGCAAGAATTGCGGTCAGGACATCGACTAGATTTCAAGATTTGCCGGCTCGCCATGCGGGTAGACCGGCCGTCACTGTGAGAAAGCAACAATGACAAATGCAGCTGCATTGCCTCGCCTGAAGGAGCGATACCAGAAAGACGTATTGCCGGCGTTGAGCCGTGAGTTCAACTACCCCAACGTCATGGAGGTACCGCGGCTTGAGAAGGTCGTCGTTAATATCGGTCTCGGCGAGGCGCTGACGAACTCACGTGCGCTCGACTCGGCATCGGCCGACGTGATGCAAATCACGGGACAGAAGCCGGTTATTACCCGCGCCAAGAAGTCCATTTCGAACTTCAAGGTCCGGCAGGGCAATGCTATCGGCGTTAAGGTGACAATGCGCGGCAACCGGATGTACGAGTTTCTCGACCGATTGCTCAACGCCGCGCTCCCCCGCATTCGAGACTTCCAGGGAGTGAGCGCCAACGCATTCGATGGCCGCGGCAACTACAGCCTGGGTATCCGAGAGCAACTGATTTTCCCTGAGATTGAGTACGACAAGATTGACCGGATTCGGGGAATGCAGGTGACCATCACTACTTCAGCCAAGAATGACGAACAGGCAAAGCGCCTGCTGGAACTGCTTGGCATGCCGTTCGCGCGTTCATAAGGAGGCAAGAGGATCTGTGGCACGCACCTCGTTAATCGTAAAGTCACGGCGGCCTGCCAAATATCCGACCCGGCAGAAGAATCGCTGCCACCGATGTGGTAGGTCGCGGGCGTTCTATCGCATGTTTGGTCTCTGTCGCATCTGCTTAAGGGAACTTGCTCTGCTGGGTCAGTTGCCCGGTGTAAAGAAGGCGAGTTGGTAGGTGGCGAAGTTCGCGACCAGGTTCCACCAGTACTCCCGTGAGGAGATGAAACAATGTTGACCACTGATCCAGTCGCCGACATGCTCACGCGCATTCGCAACGCGATTTCGGCGAGACACGACTTCGTGAACGTCCCGGCTTCGAAGCTGAAGGGCTCCATTGCTCAGGTACTGAAGGCAGAGGGCTACATCAAGGACTTCGAGCTTTTTGAAGAGGCAAACCGCCGGTACATTCGAGTCCACTTGAGTTACACAGGCAAGAAGGAACCCGTACTGACCGGGATCAAGCGGGTGAGTAAGCCGGGCCTACGCGTCTACGTCGGGAAACAAGAGATCCCGCGGGTGTATGGCGGTCTTGGCATTGCCATTCTCTCAACGCCGCAGGGCGTGATGACTGGTCAGCAAGCCTGGCAAAAACGAGTCGGTGGCGAGGTCCTCTGCTACGTTTGGTAGCAGGCCCCGCGTAAAGAGGTGACATATGTCGCGTATCGGGCGACTTCCTATAGCGATTCCATCACAGGTCAAAATAGACATAAGTGGCTCCGACATTACGGTGCGCGGTCCGCAAGGAGAACTCTCGCGCACTATTCGTCCCGAAATCTCCGTTGAGATGAACGAGGGAACGATGTCGGTAGCGCGCCCCAGCGACTCGTCGCAGCACCGTGCGCTCCACGGCCTCACCCGGACCCTGATTTCGAACATGGTTACCGGGGTCTCGCAGGGCTTCACGAAGACGCTCGAGCTTCAGGGAGTCGGATATAGGGCCGCGAAGCAGGGCAACAGCCTGCAGCTCGCACTGGGCTTTTCGCACCCTGTCGTGATCGATCCGCCCGATGGCATCAGCTTCGACGTCGAGGGTACAACTCGTGTCCTGGTAAAGGGCATCGACAAGGAGCAGGTCGGACAGGTGGCTGCGAATATTCGCAAGATTCGTCCTCCCGAGCCATACAAGGGCAAGGGAATTCGCTACGCCGGTGAGGTTGTCCGCCGCAAGGCTGGCAAGGCCGGTAAGGCTCGCTAGGGGCGGCTTCAGATCAGGCAATCCTATCTGATATTGATAATTTCTACGTGGTGCGGTACGTGGCCGTGCCAGAATCTGTAGAGACGGTGAAGAAATGGCAAAGAACACATCGCGGGCCGCACGTCTGCGGCGACATCGGAGAGTGCGGCTTAAGGTTTCGGGAACAACGCAGCAACCTCGATTGAGCGTGTTCCGCAGCCTTTCTCACATCTACGCACAAGTTATCGATGATCTCTCCGGGCACACGCTCGCAGCAGCGTCGGACCTGGAGTCGGCTCTCAAAACTGGCAATGGGACCAAGAAGAGTGAGACCGCAAAGGCCGTCGGCAAAGCAATCGCAGAGCGCGCAAAGGCGGCCGGTGTTCAACGAGTAGTGTTCGACCGTGGCGGCTTTCGCTATCACGGTCGTGTAAAGGCCTTGGCCGACGCGGCCCGTGAGGGTGGTCTGGAATTCTAGCTACCTGGAGTGAACGGGACACCAGGGGGCGCATACAGCCTGGGAAACGTCCCTTCGTCCTTGAGTAATGTGAGGCAACAATGGTCACAGCAACACGGGCACGAGTTGAACCAACCGGGCTCGAACTGAATGAGAAGGTCATCTTCATCAACCGCGTTTCGAAGGTGGTGAAGGGTGGTCGGCGGTTCAGCTTCAGCGCACTGGTCGTCGTCGGTGACGGGCAAGGACACGTCGGCGTTGGGCTTGGCAAGGCGAATGAAGTCGCTGATGCCATCCGTAAGGGCGCCACGATCGCCCGAAAGAACCTCATCGCGGTGCCGCTTCGGAACCGCACAATCCCGCACTCGGTGGTGAGTGACTTCGGTGCAGCACGGGTGCTGATGCGCCCTGCATCCGCCGGTACCGGCGTTATCGCAGGTGGCGCCGTCCGGGCGGTACTAGAGGCTGCCGGTGTGCACGATATTCTTACGAAGTCAATGGGAAGCAACAATCCCATTAACGTAGCCTCTGCAACGATGCAGGGCCTCACAACTTTGCGAAACCCTGTTGCAGAGCGGAATCGCCGTCTTGATGCACAGGACCCGAACCGACAAGGGGGCGCACGTGGCTAGTGTAAAAATTACGCTCACCAAAAGCCTCATCGGAAATACACAACCGCAACGCAAGACCGTCCGCGCGCTGGGACTACGACGTATCGGCCAAACGGTCGAACATAGCGATAGCCGAGCGCTGCGTGGTATGATCTTGAAAGTTTCCCACCTTATTTCCGTAGAAGAGGAAGGCTCCCGTGCTTCAAAATGACCTCCGGCCACCAGCCGGCGCGACTCATAAGCGGAAGCGCGTGGGTCGTGGAAACGCAAGCGGACACGGCACATATAGCACCAAAGGTATGAAGGGGCAGAAAGCCCGGACCGGCAACGACATTCGAATCGGTTTCGAAGGTGGTCAGTTGCCGATGATTCGGCGCGCTTCACGTAAGCGCGGCTTCACGCCCGTCGCGAAAGTCATCTTCGAGCCGATTAACGTGTCGGCTCTCCAGCGGTTTGAGAAAGGGTCGACCGTGACGGTCGACACACTTCGGGCCGCAGGGCTCACCAAGCGCAACCGCCCGGTCAAGATTCTTGGCGGGGGCGAGATCGACCGAGCATTAACCATCACAGTGGACGCGGTTTCGGCATCTGCGCGAAGCAAGATCGAGGCGGCGGGGGGCCGAATTGAGGAGGTCAGCCGTGGCGCTGGCGACACGACAGCAGACGAATAATAGACCAAGGCTTCTTCAGGCGGCGATGGATGCCTTCGCCCAGCCTGACATTCGTCGCAAAGTGATCTTCACGGTTGCCGTATTGATCATTTTCCGCTTCATTGCGCACATTCCCGTGCCGAACGCGAACCGGGACCAACTCGATGCCATTTTCCAGCAGTCCGCGGTGCTCGGGTTCCTCAACCTGTTCAGTGGGGGCACCCTGCAACAATTGAGCATCGCGGCTCTAGGTGTGTACCCATACGTTACAGCACAGATCATTGTCCAAATCATGACACCGCTCATCCCGAGCCTGCAGGCGCTGCAGAAGGAAGGTGAGCAGGGACGAAACCGGCTTCAACTCTACGCAAACTACTTGGCCGTGCCGCTGGCAGCGGTCCAAGGTTACGCTCAGCTTCAACTGATTCAGAGCAACGGAGGAATCTCCGGTATCGGCTTTGCCGGCGCCAACGCGCTGCCCACACTCGCAACGATTATCGCGATGGTGGCCGGCACGATGTTGCTCATCTGGATGGGTGAACTCATCACCGAAAATGGCATTGGCAACGGCATTTCAATCATCATCTTCGGTGGTATCGTCGCTGGCTTGGCGCCGCTAATCGGCCGAGGCGTTCTCGGCGGATCCGGTGGACTTGGTACCGGATTCAGCGGCATCCTAATTCTCATCGTGCTTGGGCTGCTGATCATTGTGTCGATTGTGTACGTCCAGGAAGCGCGGCGCCGAATTCCCGTTCAGTACGCAAGAAGTCAATTCCGACGAGGACAGCTCTATCGCCAGACCGGTAGTAACGTAATTCCGATTCCGGTCAACTCGGCAGGTATGATTCCGCTGATCTTCGCATTCACAGGTATGCTCCTTCCCTCGGTCGTTGGATACTATCTGGAAGGGAGCGCTACCGGCTGGGTCCACGATGTGGGTGGTTTCTTACGGGTGGCCACGCAGCCGAACAGCCCCGTATACATGATTGCAGTGTTCGTCCTTGTAGTGATATTCGCCTTCTTCTACACCATCGTCATCTTCCAGCAACAGAACCTGGCAGAGAACCTGCAGAAGCAAGGCGGCTTTATTCCTGGTATACGTCCCGGGCGGCCAACGGCGGAATATCTCAACAGAACAATTATTCGTGTCACGTGGGCAGGAGCCCTCTTCCTGGGCCTCGTATCGGTGCTTCCTATGGTCGCCACACGGTTGACCAACGTTCAGGCGCTTACCTTGAGTAGCACCGGTATGCTGATTGTCGTTGGTGTTGTGCTCGATACCATGCGGCAGTTGGAAGCCCAGCTTCTGATGCGGAACTACGAGGGATTTATCCGCTAACGGCAGCTCGCCTTAGGGAATTGTCCGCTGGCGACGTGCTTGCCAGCGGACAATTCACGTGTTGGCTGTTATTTTTCCCTAATTCGGACGCTGCAGGGGGGATGCAGAATGTTCATCGTCTTGTTGGGACCGCCCGGAGCTGGCAAGGGAACTCAGGCAGAGATCGTGTCAGATCGGACTGGTCTATTGCACATAGCCACCGGCGACCTTTTTCGGGAAGCTGTAAGAAAGGGATCCGAACTGGGGGCGCTGGCGAAATCGTATATGGAGCGTGGCGAACTTGTGCCAGACGATGTCACGATCCGGATGCTGGTGGAACGCATCAATCATCCCGACGCGGAGAAGGGCGTCATATTTGACGGCTTCCCAAGGAATGTCGTACAGGCACAGGCTCTTGACGATGCATTGTTTTCGCATGGACACGCGATCGACAGAGCTATTCTGATTTCGGTACCGGACGAGGAGCTTGTTGCTCGCTTGAGCGGCCGCTGGGTGTGTCCGAATGGACACATTTACCATGCCCTCAACAGCCCGCCAAAACGGCACGGGATCTGCGATATCTGCGGTGCCGAGTTGTATCAACGTGACGATGACAAGGCGGAAACAGTCAGACGTCGGGTGGAGACACAGAGACCCCCGGCTGATCTCGTCCAGTACTATGCCAGACAAGGTAAGCTGGACGAAATCGATGGCAAAAGGCGCTTTGAAATTGTGACGCGTTCGCTTATGCAAGCGTTGCAGACGGTGACGCCGAGCGTCAGCCATCCAACCTAGTGATTCAAACGGACTAAAGTCATGGCAATTACAATTAAGACTGATGATGAAATCGAAGTAATGCGCCAGGCCGGACGTATTGTCGGGCAGGTGCTGCTGCGTCTTCGCGAGGCTACGAAGCCGGGCACCAAGGTGCGTGACCTCGACGAAATGGTGCGACGGGAGTTCGCGGCGCGCGGAGCCATTCCGACATTCCTCGGCTATCAGGGATATCCGGCTACGCTCTGTGTCTCGATAAACGACGAGATAGTTCATGGCATTCCGCGTGAGCAGGTGCTGCATGACGGCGATGTCGTATCGCTGGACCTGGGAGCGACGTTTCGTGGCTTTGTCGGTGACTCAGCCATCACATTCGGTGTAGGCGAAGTAACGCCCGAAGCGGAACGTCTTATTGACACTACCTGCCGAGCACTGCAACGCGCAATTGAGGCCTCACAGGTGGGCAATCGCATCGGCGCCATTGGCAACGCCGTGCAGACCTATGCAGAGGACCTTGGGTACGGGGTGGTGCGAGAGTACGTTGGTCATGGCGTGGGACGCCGCATGCACGAAGACCCCCAAGTTCCCAACTACGGCAGCCCGGAGAAGGGCGCTCTTCTGAAGCCAGGCATGGTCATCGCCATCGAGCCGATGGTGAACGTTGGTGACTGGCGGACGAAGCGGGACAAGGATGGGTGGACAGTGCGCACGGCCGATGGCTCGCTCTCGGCGCACTTCGAGCACACTCTCGCCATCACCAAGGCTGGGCCGGTAGTACTCACCTTGCCGTAACGTTGGCGACAATGTAAAATGGAGATTCGCAGATAATTCTGGTCGCGTCTAGTTAGTGAAGGCACCCTCTGGAGATTTATGCCAAAGAAAGACACGCTTGAAGTCGAAGGGGTCGTCAAGGAGCCCTTGCCGAACGCAATGTTCCGTGTAGAGTTGCCCAATGGGCACAACGTACTGGCACATGTGTCGGGGAAGATTAGGCTTAATTTCATCAAGATCTTGCCCGGTGACCGGGTGTTGGTTGAGTTGTCGCCCTACGACCTCAATCGCGGACGGATCACCTATCGGCTCCGCTAACGAAGAGGGCCTCAGGTTATCGCTTGGAGAGGCTATGAAAGTTCGAGTATCAACTTTCCAGCACAGTGGGATCCGAAGCTTGGAATTCACGTGACTTGAAGTCGCGG